>Ga0302320_10000014_pt1 | contig 303121 bp, 238 predicted proteins | sample Bog_T0_3_FD_202130 | JGI IMG/M metagenome (GOLD analysis project Ga0302320, IMG submission 202130) | Peat permafrost microbial communities from Stordalen Mire near Abisko, Sweden - Bog_T0_3 | ecosystem: Environmental > Terrestrial > Soil > Wetlands > Peat | place: Sweden: Abisko, Stordalen... | reverse complement strand
CGCCCGGAAGGACCCGCGACCGCCGTGGCCGTGGAACCACCCCCCCTACCCAAAACCTGCGGGATTCTCTCGGGCCTGGTACACACGGTCCCGGCCACGCGCCCGCCAGAGATTTTTCCGCCCCCCCCGGGGTGCTGACTCGGCACAATTTCTCCGCTCCCCATTAGGGCGAGTCCCGCTGATAATGACCGACACGGCGGGGCGTCTTCGACCAACCATCCACGGAAGCATGGCGATTGACTTGGAAAACCGCCGGTTTGTGTTAGCGTGCCACTGGGCGGGCGTCAAACAACGACAGATTGCCAGGGACCTTGGAATAGCCCGGAGTACGGTGGCTAAAATCATCCACGCCGGCATGCGTGGCCTACGGCGCTTCGAAAGAAGGCGCGCCGAGGTCATCGATGAGCAGCTCGCACAATCGATCGCGCCCAAACGCCGTTGCAAGACGTGCCGCCGTCAAGTTGCGGACGGCCCCTGCGCGTTCTGCCGCGTGATGGAGGCGTTTCGGAAAGGGACGGCCCGTATTCCCCGCGATGGTCCACAAGACAGCCGCCGCGGCCGAATTCGACTTGGCGTCAGGTTGCGCGATCCGGAGCAACGCCGGCGCTATGAAGAGGTTCGCATATTCAGGGAGAACCTCGAAAGGCAATACGGCGTGAACGCGCCCGCCCGTGCCTTCAAGTGGCCGCCGCCGCTTTGACCATTGCGACGATTCCCGCCCGGATTGCCGCCGGCAGATCCGCCCACCGCTGGGAAACCATCGCCAAGTCAGGATCGACGGAGCGCGGGGCGTCAACTTCGCCAATTCCCGCCAGACACGGCCCGCACACGCCTGCAACCACCGCCGTTTTGCGCGCTCCTCCTTTTGCTCCTCCATCATCGGCAATAGTGCCATTTTCCTCGGGAAAACCCGGTCCGGAGGGCTGTTTGCAAATCCGCCATCCCCGGTTCGAATCCGGGCGGCGCCTCTGAAGAAAAAGAGAATATAAGGGTTTACGGCAACGCCTGACGCGATGAGCGCCAGGCGTTTTCGTTTTCTGAACCCTCTTATGAGTCGATCGCACAACCGGACCTTGCATGGAACTCGCCGTTTCGGACGTAGGCGTTCAAGGGTTGCGATCCGCACCCCCTGCCATTACGATCTGATTGAGCTATACTAATTGCAGTATGCTATTTAACTCTAAGCGACCCAAGGTGTTTGGCGATGAACGACGACCGTCCTGCTCCCGGTGAAGGCGAGCCCGGCCCCCTTCCGCCAGGCTCGTTCACTCAGGACATCCACCACACTCCAATCGGGGCGCGGGTGCCCGAGGAAGTCGGTCGCGGCGCATTCTGCAACGCCACAATGATCCTCCAGACCAATGAGGAAGTCGTCATCGACTTCATTTCCACCCTTAGCCAGCCGCAACAAGTCGCGGCGCGGGTGGTCATGACCCCCAATACTTTCGCCCAGGTCATCTCCGCATTACGGGAAAACGTCAAACACTATGAGGAGACCTTTGGCCGGTTGATCTCGCATGAGCCGTCGCCACAGATGAGTCAACCTGCGGGCCCTTCCTCGGCTCCGGCTGGGCCTGCGACGTGGCCCCAGGAACCGCAAATCGCCTCCGCTGGGCCGAGCAGCTCGGAAATCGCAGCCCCAGACTCGCCGCCGGCAAAGTCCACGCACCCACCAACCCATCCGGCCGGGCCAGATCTGCCGCCGCAGATCGAAGACCTGTACGAGCAGCTCAAGCTGCCAGACCGGCTGCTGGGCGGCACCTACGCCAATGTGGTGATGATCCGACACCTGGCGGAAGAATTCTCGTTCGACTTCATCGCCAATTTTTATCCCCGGCCGGTGGTCGTCGCCCGCATTTTTCTTCCCGCCGGGCGGATTCCGTCGTTCTTGGATGCGATGTCGAATTCGTTGCACATCTTCCGCAAGAAAGCCGCTGGCCGAATGCCTCCCCCAAGGCCCGACGACCCCAGCGAAACAAGCTAGAACTCCCGCGCCACCCAGCCGATCTCGTCATCCCAGACTTCCACGGCCTTCCATTCGCTTCGCGGAACGCTCGCGAAGGTCGCGTACCACAGACTCGGCCGCGAGCCCGCCTTGATCGCCGCATCGTAGACCACCCGGACCACCTTCGGCGGCGCTCCGCTTTGCTCTTTGTAGGTCTTCCAGTCGATGGTTGCCAATCCGGGGGCGACGCCGATGCGGGCCAATCCGGAGCCCAACACAATGGTCTGATCCTTACCCAACTGTTTCGCGGTCCCCTCGGGGCTTCGCCACCAGCGATTGGCCGATGGATCCCAATCCTCCGCCAGGGAGAACCAGACCACCCCTTTTTGTCCCTTCGCCGCCCCCAGCGGCGATGGACGAATCGCACCATCGGCGAGGATCTTCTGCAGCGAGTTCACCACCGTGTAGTGCCAGAGAATGTTGGCCCCTTCGCCTTTCTGCGCGCGACTGGACATTGGTGGAAGCACCTGTGGAGAAAGGAATCCTGAATTGCTGGCCGCTTTGAAGAATATACCACGGATTCAACGTGCACTCTTAGGTGGCACAACCGAAAAGTCTGGGCACCCGAGGTAAGATCTGCCGGATTTGAGAAAAGTCGGGGTAGTAGTGGAAATGCCGATGGCAAAAGCAATCCGATCTGGAGAATCTGGGTAATACCGGCACCAGATAACGGCCGATAGGGTTGTAAGGGCGCACCGCGAGCGGAAAATGGCGGTGACACCCTTACCTAATTTACGCAACACTCGCTTTTTACACGAAATGGAAAAATATTCCGACTGCGCAAACCCGCCGACTTATTCGGATCAAGCAAAACGTGCGTAATATTTGGATTTTACGCGTTGTACTGACCGATCCAATAGGATGGATTAACACTTATATCCCGTTTGTATCGGATGTAGGGGGGCGGCCGGTTGGCGAGCCAAAGCGGGCCGGACCTGCGGCAGCGCAGCATCCGACACTCCAGGCTCGGTTGTCCTGCTGATGCGGAAACATCCCGCGCAAAAGGATTTGCATACGATGGTAAGCACAGGGTTTCACCGGCAGATCGCTGCCTTGCTGGGTTTGGCGCTACTCCTGGGATTCACAGGATGTCAGACGTATCGCGACGCCGTGCCGCCAGAATGCGTCCGTCCGAATTACTTCGATGCCCCCCGGGCAAGCAAGGAACCCATCAATTTTACGCGGCTGCGACAAGAGCCTCCCGCGGCATACTTGTTGGGACCGCGTGACATCCTCGGCGTGTACATCGAAGGTGTGCTCCCGCCCGAACGGCCCGGAGAAGCCGTTCCGCCCCCGGTCCATTTTCCGGAAAGGGAGTCGGAGAACCTGCCACCATCGATCGGTTACCCAATCCCGATCCGCGAGGACGGAACCGTTTCTTTGCCGCTGATCCCGCCGCTCAATCTCACCGGCTTGACCCTGCCCCAAGCGGAATATGCGATCCGCAAGGCATATACCGTCGATCAACGAATCCTCCGGCCGGATGAAGCCCGGATCATCGTCACCATCATGCGGCCGCGCACCTATCAGATTCTCATGGTCCGGGAAGACACCGATGTCTCCGGCTATGTAGCCAGCCGATCCGGCCCCGGCCTTGAACCGCAGCGGCGGGCCATGACCCGTCAGGTCAGTCTCCCCGCGTACGAAAACGACGTGCTCCACGCCCTGAGCGAAAGCGGCGGACTGCCGGGCAACGAGGCCAAGAGTGAGGTGATCATTCTCCGCGGGGCGGGTGCCAATCCGAAGGCGCAGGAGCAAGCCCAGCGGGCAATGGAAGATCCCTTGACCCGCGCCCAACTCTTCGCCAGCACCCCCAACATCACACGTATTCCTTTGCGGATTGGGCCCCATGACCCGCCGGTCCAACTCAGTCCCGAAGACATCATTCTGCACACAGGCGATATTGTATTCGTCCAATCGCGAGAATCGGAAGTCTTTTACACCGGCGGCTTGTTGCACGGCGGCCAGTTCCCCATCCCGCGCGATTACGACCTCGACGTCCTCGGTGCGATCGCGCTCGCCGGCGGCTCGGTCACCACGTCGGCAGGCGGGAACATCAACGCTTCCGGTTACCATTCGGGCGTAGGCAGCATCTTCCCGCCGACGCGGGTGATCGTCGTCCGCACGCTGAAAGGGAAGATGGAGGTCGTCAAAATTAGCCTGAAAACTGCCGTAACCGACCCACATCAGCGGATCCTGGTTCAGCCCAACGACCTCATCATGCTCGAGTACACCAATTTCGAGTTGGTGATGAACACCATGCTGAACAACCTGAACCTGACGTTCTCGGTGAACCAGTTGTTCAGCCACTAATCGACTATCACATCGGCGCCATAGCTCCCTTCGGAGCCCCGCCGCTACCGCGGCCAAGAGCCGCCTGTCGCCCAGGCGGTTCTTTGCGTTTTCTGGTGCTGTGCCACACCACGCGGCCCTCCGGTTTTCCAATTTTTTTCCTGGCGTGGTAACGCTCGGGAAGGAATAAGGGCTGCCGGATCAACCAGTAGCGGTGGACGCGGCCAACTCACTAAGGTGCCCGCAGCGGACTGCAACCTGCTTTCAGCCCCACCGCATACGTTCGCGTGCAGCCGCGGAACCCCCTCTTCATAACTACTTCCCGTGCGGGCCCACCCGGAAGATTTTTATTAAGTAATTCGTAACACCCAAACACTTGACAGGGCCGACACCGCGATTAGCATGAACCTTATGCTTCGGGGGTCTTCTGTTCTCGATCTCGATGCCCGGCGACAACGTAAAGGGAATCTGCCCATGAGGTTCAGTTTTGGGGTTTTGCCCATCGTGTCCGTCCTTTCTTTGGCCATATCCGGGCTGTCGGTGGCCCAAGAGAAAAGCGAGAAACAAGGGCCCCAGCTCGCTCAGCCTGCCAATGCCATGTCGCCGCGCGCCGAAAAACTCCCTACGCCCGCACCGGCCGCGTTCCGCGGCGTGCATTTGCAGATCGATGGCAATCTGGCGGGGCGGGTCATGATCGCCGGCAGCACGCGACCCGCGCACGCTCAGGTCAGTTTCGTGCGCGGCGGGCGGCTGGTTGGGACTGTCGGGAGTGATGAATTCGGTCGTTTCCAAATCACAGGTCTTACCCCGGGGGTGTATTCCGTTGGCGCAAGAGGACCGGCCGGGATCACGATTTTCGCCGTGCCGATTCTGCCCTTTGAGCCGAACTCGCCCGGCGCGGAATCGATACTGAACGTGAAGTTGATTTCGCAATCCGATTACGGACTGCTGCCGACGCCTTCCAAGCCCGCCATCCCAACGATGGTGATCAGGCCTGAAAAATCGGCTGCGGCGTCGCCCGCCGCGCCGTTGGGTGCGGCTTCCGCTCCGTAAATATCCCGTCGCGTTTACAGCGGCACTTGCGTCGGCGTCCTTCCGCGCTACGGGTTTGCACTTATCGCATGCTTTCTTTCTCGCGAACCATCGCCGCTGTCCCCGCCCGAGAAGTTCGCCGCCACGCTCGGCCTTGGCTGGCATGGATTGGCGCGGCATCGGCCCTGACCGGGCAACTGCTGCTGCTCTCGCTGGTCACGATCACGGCTTGGCGGCTCGGCGGAGTGCCGGCCCGGACGCAAGCTTGGATGCTCTTGGGGGCGGCTGTCGTCGCAGCCTGTTGCCTTATCCATCGAACCGTCGTTCGTACCCCCGCCGTTACGCTGCCGAAAGTCCTGTTTTTCTTGCTTGGCGCTCTGATCTTGGGCGCTTTCCAACTGCTACCGCTGCAAAATCACGCGCTGGCCGTGCTCTCCCCTCGCACCGCGGAGTTGCGGGATAGACCGATGGGGGCCGAGCCCGCTTCAGCCAATTCCCTCGCGGCCGGCAGTGGCGGCCTTGCCGTTGCCGGCCGCGGACCGATCAGCCTCTATCCGGCCGCAACCCGCCGCGACCTGGCGTTGCTGGTATTGGCAGTCGCAATATTTTTCGCCGGCACGGTTCTCTTCACGACACCGCGGTCCCATACCTGGTTCTGCCTGGCAATCGCGGTTAACGGAGGGGCTTACGCCTTTTTCGAACTTGCCTCCGCACTGGTCTTTCACTCGGGCACATGGCGGCACGAGTGGTACGACCCCGGGCACGGATCCGCCTTGGCCGATTTCATCGGCCCCTTTTTCAATCGCAACCACAGTGGGGCCTTTCTCAACCTCTGCCTGGCTGCCGCAATCGCGCTTTTGATCGCAACGGCTGCCGCGAGCCGCGACAGCGAAGGAAAATGGGACTCGGGCCAAACCGCGCCCGGCGGTTCGTTCCGACTGCAATTGGCGCGATGGCTGCAAGCTTGCACCGCGGAGCGTCTGGCGTTCTTCGGACTTGCCACTTGCCTGGTGGGCGGAATCATCTGTACGCACTCGCGGGGCGCGATCCTGTCCATGATCGTCGCGGGGGGCATAACCGTGGCGGTGGTCGTCCGCACCCGCCGCAGCACAGTATGGATCGCGTCGATCGGACTGGCGATGCTCTCCGGCGCGGCGTTGGTGGCCTGGCTCGGCATGAGCGACTCAGTCGAAAACCGCATGGCGACCCTGCTGGACCGCTCCCTCATGCAGCAGACCCGGATTCCGCACTGGCGGGACGCGGTCCGCGCTATTCCCGATTTTTGGCGCACGGGAAGCGGACTGGGAAGCTATGCCTACGTCTATCCTCAATACCAGCAGAGATTGGACCGCAACCGGTATGTGCATGCGGAAAACCACTACCTGGAGACGTTCATCGTCGGTGGCGTTGGGGCCTTGCTGCTGTTGCTTGCGGCATTAGGCGGCATCGGGGTTTCGATCGCCCGCGTGATCCGCTCGACCACGGATATCCGCACGTATGCCTTTGCGATCGGGGCCTGCTATGCCGTGACCAGTCTGGCCACCCACGCCCTGTGCGATTTTCCCCTCTATATTCCGGCCATCCTGGTCGTCATCGCGCTTTGGTGCGGAGCAATTTCCGCGGTGGCCACCAGGCTGCCGACGGACAGCCCCGCGGGCGCCGCCAGGCTGACGCGGTGGCCGGCGATCACCGCGCCGCTGCTGGCCGCGCTGCTGCTGGCGACCGCCTGTTGGGGATCCGACGAATTGCGCCGTTACGCACCGGTCGAGAAGGCTTTGGGCGACACTCGGCCCCACGCCGAGCCGTCTCGGGAAGTTGCTCCGGCCGAGTATCGCACCGATCTGGACCGTATGGCCCATGCGCAGCGTGATTATCCGGACGACGCCGAAGCACATTACCGCATGTCCCAGCTTTGGCTCGGCCTCTACCAGTCCCTGACCCTGGAGCAGTTGCACCGCAATAAGATCCCTGCCAGCGACGAGGCGCTGTGGCGGCAAACTTCGCCGCTGGACTTCCATGGCCGGGCGTGGGTGTATGCCCGACTGGGGCAGACCGCCGCGCTGGAATCGCTGCGCACGTACCCCATTGTGAGGTACAATTTAGTACCGGCTTTGGAGCAGGCGATGCTGGCCAATCAGGCCTCTCCCGTCCTGGCCGGAGCGCATTTGCTCGTTGCGGAGTTGGGAGCCGTGGCAACTGCTCCGTCCGAAGATCGGATATGGATCGCGTGGGCTCGCCGGTTGGCGCCGGCAAGTGCCGATGTCCGACTTTGTTGCGGCACGCTGGAGGTCCAGGCCGGTCGTCTCGACGCCGGCTGTGCCGATTGGCGGAAAGCGTTGGACTTGGACCCCAAGCTCTGCGGCAAAGTGCTGCCGCTGGCCCTGCGGTTTCTGGGTCTCGACCGGATGGTCGAAACGGTATTGCCGGAATCGCCGCAACGGCTGGTGGAACTGGCGCGCCAACAGTACGGCGCTCCGGAGCAAGCGGAGATCCGCCGCAAGATCGCCCGGCGGGCGGACGGCTTGCTCAACCGGGCCGGCCTTACGGATGCCGAAACAGCCTACTTGCGGGGATCGATCGCGGTTCTGGAGGAAGACTATCCGCGGGCGATCCGGAACTACCGCCACGCCGTGACGTTGCGCGGCACGAACCTCTCTTGGCGTTATGAATTGGCGCTGCTGTTGATACGGCAAGGAATGGTCGAAGCGGCTCGCGAGCAAGCGCAGGTTTGTGCCCAACTCCACCCCGACAATGGCGACTATCGTACGTTACTGGAGCAAATCGAGCACATTCGGCTTGCGGCGCATACCGACTAAAAATGACGGCTAATATTGAGAAAAAGAAGTTGGGAGTCAGGAGCCAGGAGTTAGAATCTCGACTGCGGCGTTCTTTCCTGACTTCTAACTTCCACCCCCCTATTCGACGACGATGATACCCCTGGTCGATACCCACTGTCACCTCCTCGCCGGCCTCGACGACGGTCCGCGCACCGTGGACGACGCCCTGGTCATGTGCCGCATGGCCTGGGAAGAAGGGACGCGGGTTGTCGCCGCAACGGCGCACCTCGGCGAGCAGTGGCCCAACGTCACACCGGATCGAATCCGTCGCGCCACGCTGGAATTGGAAGCAGAGCTCACCGCGGCCCAATTGCCTTTGACCGTTTACCCGACTGCCGAAGTAGCGATACGCCCCGAGCTGGACCAATTGTGGCAGCGGGGCGAACTGCTGGGCGTGTCGGGCCGCAATCGGTACCTGCTCATCGAGATGCCCGCCGGCCAGTTGGTCGACATCCACCGACTCGTGTGCCAACTCGACGCGTTGGGAGTCCGCCTCGTTCTGGCTCATGCCGAACGCTACCCGGAGTTGCTCTACGACCGCGGCGCCATGGATGAGTTGGTGCGAATCGGCTGTGTGATTCAAGTGTCTTCCGACAGTATCACGGAACCGTTGCGACGCGGCGACACGCAGATCCTCAAACGCTGGATTCGCCGTGGGCTCGTGCACCTGATCGCCTCGGACGGGCATTCCCGCGACCGCCGTCCGCCGCGGATGGCGGCAGCCTATCGGCGGATCGTCCGCTGGGCCGGCGAAAACGTCGCCAACCGGCTCTGCAGCATCAACGGATTGATCGTGCTCGAAGGGCTGCCGTTACGGGCCCCGCCGCCCGAGTTGCGGCGAAAGCATTGGTTTTCCCGGTCGATCGCCGCCGGCCCACGTACGCATTCGTAGAGACCACCGCGATGTTTTCCATTTCCGCCCTCATTTTCGCGATCGCCGCCGGACTGAGCCTGGTCCTCACGGTAGTGGTTCGCCGCGTGGCCCCCGCGCTCGGACTACTCGACCACCCCGACAACCATCGCAAGCTCCACCGGGTGGCGGTCCCCTTGGGCGGCGGCATCGCCGTGTTCCTCGCAACCGCCGCGGTTCTCCTCGGACTATTGTTCGTGCCCAGCCCGTGGCGGGCCGAAGTGCGGGCCGCGCGGCATCAAATCGTGATCCTCCTGCTGGCCGGTGCGGTGATCGTGGCCGTGGGACTGGTCGACGATCGCGTCAAGCTCCGCGGCCGGCTCAAACTGTTCGGGCAGTTCGCCGCCGCCTTGGTCCTTGTCGCCGGCGGCCTGGTCATCCAGCGGATTGGCATTTTCGGCCAACAAATCGACCTCGGCCTGCTTTCCATTCCCTTCACCCTGTTCTGGCTCATGGGCGCCGTCAATGCCGTGAATCTGCTCGACGGCATCGACGGGCTGGCCACGATGTTGGGGTTCATCCTCGTGGCCACCATCGCCGGAATGGCGGCCCTGGTCGGGCAAATGCAGGTCTTCGTGATCGCGGTCGTATTTGCTGGCAGTTTGTTGGGCTTCTTACGCTACAATTTCCCCCCCGCGACCATCTTCCTCGGCGACGCCGGCAGCATGCTCATCGGTTTGGTCGTGGGCGCGTTGGCGATCCTCGGATCGCTGAAGGGACCGGGTACGGTGCTCCTGGCCGCTCCGCTGGCCGTCTGGACAATCCCCATCTTCGATTCCGTGGCCGCCATTCTCCGCCGCAAACTCAGCGGACGCAGCATTTATACCACTGACCGCGGACATATCCATCATCGCCTGCTCAGCCTCCTGGGGAGCAACCGCCGTGTGCTGGCCGGACTGGCGATCTGCTGCGCACTGACCTCCACGGCCACCCTGATCAGCGTCTATCAGCATAACGACTTGATCGCCCTGCTGGCCTGTTCCGCGATCGTGGTGATGTTCATCGCCACCGGGATTTTCGGGCGTGCCGAAGTCTCGCTGCTGACGGGGCGTCTGCGCAAGTTGGGCCTGTCGCTGCTGGAGCCGGGAACGTCCCACGTGCCGCGAATCCGTCAGAGCGCCGTGCAACTCCAGGGCTCGCGCCCCTGGGGATCGCTGTGGGCCACCCTGACCGAGTCCGCCGAAAAGCTCGCCCTGACCGAGATCCGCTTGGACGTGAATCTGCCCCGCTTCCAGGAAGGCTACCACGCCTTTTGGGAACTGCCGGCGATCCACGAATATCAGCAGCGATGGCGGATGGAGATCCCGCTGGTGATCGACGACCAAATGATGGGTCACCTCACGGTGGTCGGGCAGCATGGCGGCCAATCGGCCCACGCCGATATCGCACGCTTTCTGAACCTCCTGGGAACCTTCGAATCGCAGCTTCGCGCCATGGCCCAGCACTCCGCGACCGTGCCCGAAGTCAACGGAACCGCGGCCGCGCACGAGGCCCCGCAGGAGCCGCTGCTCTCCATTTTCGCCCAGCCGCACCCGAAGTAGTTCTCAGCGATCAGCTTTCGCCGATCAGTTCGGCAGATAGCGGGCCGCTGTCCGTTGAAAACTCTTTCCCGACCGGCAGCACGTCGTCCAAAGCCTGCTCACCGGCTTCCGCTTCGTGCATCACTGCGGCGACCTCTTGGCGGCTTCCCAAATAGTAGATCACCCCCACGGCCGCAATCAGAATTCCGATCATCCGGTAGCCAAACGCGACCATCAGGCCTTGTCCCGGCTCGATCACCAGCCCGGCCGGCGCCGGAGCGATGCGGTAAAGGCATTCCAGCATTCCTTCCATGGGTCCGGCGGGAAGGGGCACAACCCCACCGGCGGCGCTCAACGGCATCACCACATAATGCGTCGCCAGCGGCAGCACCTCGCCGTAAAGCCCCCGGGCGACGCAATAAACCCCGCTGGCGAACAGGCAGTGAACGACAACACTCATCGCGCCGGCGATGGCCAACACCTGCGGCTGGCGACGGTACATACGAACCGCCTCGAATCCCTTGGCAAACTGATGACCCACACGCGGCAATCGCGACAGCATTACGGAGAGCGAACCATCGGTGACCAGCGGCGTCATCAACCCGGCAATCAGCACCGCCCCCAGCACCGTCACCAGGAATGTCGCTTGACAGATGGCGTGGACCGCCGGCGAGGGCGCCGAGTAGAACCCGGTGAGCAGGATGGCCGCCGACGCCACCACAAAAAGGACGTACAGGCCAATCAGCCGGTCGACCACGATCGATGCGAAGGCTTTGGCTTGCTGACCGTTCTGTTGCCGGGCCAGCATCACCGCTTTTAGCAGATCGCCGCCCACGATGCCCAAGGGTAGGAGGTTGAGCAGGTAGCCCAGGAAACCTAGTCTGAACGCCGCTTTGAGGGTAAACGGCAGGTCCAAGGCTCGGACCAGGTAGCACCATCGGACCATCGTGGTCAACACTGCCGAAAAGCAAAGCAGCACGGCGGTCGCCAACAATCCCCAATTCTTGGGATGATCGCGGAGTTTGGTGAACAGATCCCCGCCATGCGCGTTGTGGATGAGATAGGCGATGATCGCCACCGACACGCTCATCTTGAGCAGATTGACAATGAACTTTTTCAATAGATTAGCCTCTTCGTACCGAGACCCCAAACCGTTGGCCGCTCGGGTGTTCCGCGGCCATCCGACACGGCCGTAACGGTTGCGGAAAAGCCCGTTCGCTCCGGCGCGGCGCGGGACCGAAAAGCGGGAGAAGCTCACGATACAGTAGGCTTCCCCCCAAAACTTGCAACATCGCGCGCAGCAATGCGAACCGGGACTGTAATCGCGTGACAGGCGTCGAGCAAGGTCATTGGCCGGGGAAACCCATCGGCTTTCCAAGCAATTGTGGCTCATCACACACCAACATAGGTGGGGTACAATTAAACCGGAAGGTCCATTTACGGATCCATTCACGCTGTTGGGTGCGGATTTTCGGCAAATTCGTTTTTTTCAACCGGCGGTGGGTCGCAACTTCCCCAGGCACTTGACAGGTGGCCTCCCCCCTATCAGAATTCTTGTTATGATAATGGTAGGTTGGCATGATGGTTAATTCGAGGGGCGACCGGAGAGGAATTCCGATGGCCCCCGCCAGATGCCTTACTGCGATCGGTTGACAACTGTTATGAGCCTTTCCTTGCGGTTAGGCGGCGTCTCATTGCAAACCGCGCAGAGCATGAAATGCCCGACTTGCGTTTCTCGGCCCGCCGGGTTGGGGTGATGGGTGGTAGCCTAGCCATCGCTGGAGGGTCGCCGTGGGAGTCTTGGAAATAACCAGGTTGGTTTCTACAAGCCAGCAAACATCGTTGGAGTTATCGAATGAGTGACAAAATCAAGCTGCTGATCGCCGACGACCATGAAGTCGTCCGCTGTGGACTGAAGACGCTGATGGCCAGCACCGAGATCCAGATCGTGGGCGAGGTCTCCACGGGCGAAGATGCGGTCAAGTTCGCCCTCCATAACACACCCGCTCCGGATGTCGTGCTCCTGGATATTCGCATGCCCAATGGCGACGGCCTCACCGCCCTGGGCCGCATCAAGCTGGAAAAACCGGAGATGCCGGTGCTGATGTTGTCGACCTTCGACAACCCCACCTACATCGCCCGCTCGGTGGCCTTGGGCGCCAGCGGTTTTCTCCTCAAGGGCTGCACCCGCGACGAGTTGCTCAACGCAATCCGCATGGCCGCGGCCGGCGAAAGCGCTTGGACCCGCGACGAATTGCGGCGGGTGACCGGCGCGTTGGCCACGCCTCGGCTCACCGCCGACGTCGAAGTGCCGCTGACCCAACGCGAGAGCGAAGTGCTCCGCCAGTTAGCCTACGGCCTGACGAACAAGGAGATTGCCCAGGCCCTGCACATCAGCTACGAGACCGTCAAGGAGCATGTCCAGCACATCCTCCGGAAGATTGGCGTCTCGGACCGGACCCAGGCCGCCGTCTGGGCCGTCCGTAAAGAGCTGGTCTAAGAGCTTGAATTGCCATTGGTTCCTTGCGGCGCGAGCCTTTCGGTATCGCGTCGGTTCGTCTCAATTCGTATCGCGCAGCAAATACTGTGGACGGTTCATAATGACACGAACCCTTCCGTGTTGTTTCGGCTCGTCTCGGTTCGAACCGCGCAGCACATAAAACGGCTGGAGTGCAGCATGCCCAAAGCGACCGATATCCGAATCTTGCAGGCCACCGCCGAAACCGAGCGTTTCGCGTATCGTTCGCCCATCAAGTTCGGCGGCCGGGTGGTTACCGACGCCGTGCTGCTGCACGTCACCGTGGACGTCGAAACCCGGGATGGTCGCCGCGGCAGGGGCGCGGGGTCGATGCCCATGGGCAACACCTGGGCCTGGCCCACCGCCAAAGTGAGCGCCGAGGCGACCCTGGCCGCGATGATCGAGACTGGCCGTCGCTTGACCGTTGCCGCCGTGGGTTGTACGACGGTCGGGCATCCCCTGGAAATCACCCACGATTTGGCGTCCACCTACCAACCCACGGCCCACACCGTGACCGCATCGGCATCGCTCGCTGAGCCGATGCCGCGGTTGGCCCAACTCGTGGCGGCCAGCCCCTTGGAAGCCGCCATTCATGACGCGTACGGCAAGACGCTGGGTGCAAATTCCTACAACTTGCTGGGCCCTGAATTCGTCAACACGGACCTGTCGCGGTACTTGACGGCCGAATTCGCCGGCGAGTATCTCGATCGCTACACCCTGCGGCAACCGAAGCCGTCGATGCCGTTGTACCACCTCGTCGGCGCCCTCGATCCGCTCACCGAGGCCGATATCCCGACGCGGATCAACGACGGCCTGCCCGAAACACTGCCCGAATGGATCGCCGCCGACGGCCTCACGCACCTCAAGATCAAGCTCAACGGCGACAATCTGGGGTGGGACGTCGACCGGGTGGTAGCCATCGAGCGGGTGGCAGCCGAGGCGCAGCACCGCCGCGGCTGCACGGCTTGGAATTATTCGGCGGATTTCAACGAGAAATGCGCCAACGTCGAGTACGTGCTCGATTTCCTGGCCCAGATCCAACAGCGTTGTCCCCAGGCCCTGGCCCGGCTCCAATATATCGAGCAGCCCACGCATCGCGACCTCCGCGCCAACCCGGAAAACAAGATGCACCGGGCGGCGAAGATCAAGCCGGTGGTCATCGACGAATCGCTGCTGGGCTTGGAGAGTTTGCAATTGAGCCGGGAGCTGGGTTACTCGGGCGTGGCCCTGAAGGCCTGCAAGGGACACAGCGAGGCGCTGCTGATGGGGGCGGCCGCCCAGAAATACGGGATGTTCCTCTGCGTGCAGGACCTCACTTGCCCCGGCGCATCGTTCCTCCACAGCGCCAGTTTATCGGCCCGCATTCCCACCATCGCCGCCATCGAAGGCAACGCTCGCCAGTATTGCCCCGTCGCCAATCGAGGGTGGGCCGATCGATTTCCGCCCATGTTCCGCGTAACCGATGGCACACTGGGCACGGCCGTACTCGATGGTCCGGGACTCGGTTTCTGATTCCATGGTACGGCGGGAAGTTCGGGTGAGGTGTTTGCGCCCACGCACCGTCTCGGCCCACCGCGTGCGCCCGCCCTGAGGTTGGCCTCGTTTTCGACATTTTCCGCCCCAGCCTGCTCGGCTATACTTTCATTCCATGCTGGTGCCGCCCCATCGCTCGGCACATATTTCGGCAAGTGTGACTGTTATTAAAGCGGCAACTGCCTGCCAAACGGGCATATGCGGGCCGATCGACGACAGCGTGCGGATTGAAAAAAGTGGTTTCGAAGTAATGCTTTAGCGTCCGACTTGGGCTGTGGCGAATCGCCGGCACAGCATTTGCACTAAGGCCCATCGATTGCAGCGGCCATTGCATGATGGCTGGATCAGTTTGTGAGTTGAGGAGGGCGCGGCCATGGAACTTGAAAACGCCAAAGTGGTTCGGATCACCAAGCGACTTCGCTTCGCAATTGGTTACTACGAGTTGGGCATGTACCAACAGACCATCGATAGCTTGGACCACCTTGATGAACTGGGAGAACTGGGTCCTTTCAAGTTGGCGGCCGAGATGGTCCGTGCCGAGGCCCTCAAAGCGCAAAGGCAGTACCAGAATGCCGCGGTCGCCCTGGAAACCGCAGCACGGATGCTCCCCGCCCCCCACGATCAGTCGGTGTGGCTCGCTTTGAGCATGTGCTATCAACAGGCGGGGGACACCGAACGGGCGATCAACTCCTTGGGCTGCGCGCGGGGAGCCAAGCCGTCGGAAGCCAGTTGAATCGCCGCTGCCAACCGCGTCGCGCTGCTAAATCGCGCAACCACCCGTTTATCTAGCGCCGTGCCCGTTCGCGCGCGTGGCAGCTTGACCACCCCCAAACGGTTTCCGATAATGGCCTGATGTCCGCTGCGGCGGCATACGCGGTCATGCCGGTGCCGGTTTGCGCACCGTATCTTCCGCACGCCAGACACAGTGCCGCAGTCCCGGGAATCTTTCCGCTGGCGTGGATGCCCCACCGACAAGAGAGATCTGTATGAAGCTGTTTACCTTGGCCGCGGCAGTCGTTGTTCTCGGTCCCTCGATGATCGCGACGTCCGCCATGGCGGACGACAAATGGATCGTGCTTTCCGATGATCTGAAGGCGTGGCAGCAGCCGGCCGGTGATTGGTACCTGGCGGGCAACGCCCATGTCGATCCGCAGAACGACCGCCGCCTCTCGGGCGAGCCCGGCCACGGCGTGCTGATCAACGGGAAAGAAGGCCGGACGAAGGACCTGCTCACTCGGCAGCGATGGTCGGACGTCGAGATCCGGCTGGAGTTCATGATTCCCCGCCGCTCGAACTCCGGCGTCAAGCTCGAAGGTGTCTACGAGGTCCAGATCGTCGACACCTGGAAGGTGGCCAAGCCCAAGGGCTATGACTGCGGCGGGATCTATCCTCGCGCCGAGTTGAAGCCGAAGTACCACCATATCGACGACGGCATCGCGCCCTTGACCAACGCCGCGAAACAGCCGGGCCAGTGGCAAACCCTGGAAATCGTTTTCCGGGCGCCGCGTTTTGACGCCCAGAGCGAGAAGGTGCGCAACGCCCAGTTCGAAAAGGTGGTGCTCAACGGGAAGCTGATCCACGATCACGTCGAGGTCGAGCACCCGACCGGCCACATCTGGCGGGAAAAGGAACACCCCGCGGGGCCGCTCTTGCTCCAGGCCGACCACGGGCCGGTGGCCTTCCGCAACGTTCGCCTGCGGCCGCTGCCGGCCGCGCAGTAAGAGCTTCGGCCGGTCACCTCCGCGAGCCCCAAGTGATCCGTCGTAACACGTTGGAGCGAGCCGTTCATTTGCCCAGCGGCGTCTTCTGGTACACGCGGATGTAGTCGACGAGGAACTTCTGCGGGAGCATCGCGTCGTCGATTTTCCCGCCCCATTCGCCCCCCAAAGCCAGGTTGAGCAGCAGGTAATGCGGCCGACGGAAAGGGTTTCCGTCTTTCTGGTCGGCCTTCCGGACGTCGAAACGGTGGTAACAGGTCTGGTCGTAGTAGAATTCCATCCGTTCCGGCGTCCACTCCATCGCGTAGATGTGGAAATCCTCCCAGGGCGCGTTGACCTTCAACGATTTTCCCTGGGACTGGTGGTGCTTATAATCCGCACCCCAATGGAGCGTGGCGTAGACATGGTCCGGCGTGTACCCCACAAACTCCATGATGTCGATCTCGCCGCAGGCGGGCCATCCGACTTTGGTCCTGTCGGCGCCCATCATCCAAATGGCGGGCCATACACCTTTACCCTGCGGCAATTTGGCCCGCACCTCGACGCGCCCGTACTGCCAACTCGCCTTCCGCAACGTGATCAAACTGGCCGAGGTATACTGCGCCTCCTTGCCGCCCTGGCCAGGATGCGGAACCTTGAAATGTTCCTTGCGTCCTTCGATCGTCAGCACGCCGTTTTCCACCCGGGCGTTCGCCTCGCGCGCCTCGGTGTAATACTGCGCTTCGCGGTTGCGGACGAAGCCCTCTTCATAGCCCCATTTGGATGGATCGGGCAGGCCGTGGTAGTTGAACTCATCGGACCACACCAGCTTGTAACCTGGCGGCGGTCCCTCGGCCCGGCCGGCATCCCCGGCGCTGACCGACATGATGATCCCGGCCGCCATCACGGCCGCCCATCGCAGCGAATGTGCCCTGTGCATATCCCGGAATCCTCTGGGTTAGGGTAACGTTGCCGCCGTGGCACGCGGTTGCACAACCGGTTCGTGTTTCACCGGCCTTTCATGGCAAAGGTGGCGAACCGCCGCCGAAAGCGGCCTCAGCGTTGCAAATCCAATGCCTTCACGATGGCGATGTCGATCTGATCCTTGTTATCCAGTAGCGCCATGCCTCCGTAGCCCTTGTAGGCCCACAATGCCCACGCGAAACCAAACTCCTCCGCGGCGTCGCGGACCGCACGCAGCCATCGCGCACGGTCTTCGCCAAGCGGAATGTTGTTCGCCGCGTTCACGCAACCAAACTCGCCGAGGAAAATTCGCTGCGGCGGTATGCCCCGCTGCGCTGCCCATTTCGCGACGGCCGCAAAGTCGTCGTGCAGACACTGACGATCGTGCGCGGCCAGTTCGTAGTCGGTCAGCAGCTTGCGCGTGATGTCCTTATTCCGCCGTACGACGGCTGGCGAATTGTTCGTCGTTTCGATCCGCACGAAGGCCGCATCGCGAACCCGCACGATGTTATCGTGCGCCGGCGGCCACTGCAGCCCGCCAAGAAAAGCGCCCTCGTCGCCTCCGACACCCTGGTGCGTGAAGGTGTGGGGATCGTAGTAGTGGAACGTGTAGAGCACATTGCTGCCTTTGAACGGCCGCAAATCGAGCTGGACCAGCGCCCTCGCCGAACTCCATTGCGCGCCGCCGAGAATGAGTGGCAACGTCGCCGATCCATGGCGCGCATGCGCGTGCAGCAATTCCAACATTGGCTGCCAGCGGGCGACCTCCGCCCGGCTGTCGAGCCACGGTTCATTCATCAGCTCAAATGCGAAGCGCTCGCGCGGCAGATCGTTCAGGGATCGCGCCATTTGCTCCACCAGATCCGCATACGCGCGGAACACGGGTGAATCGATGTTTTCGATGATTTTCAGCGGCGCGTAGTCGGGATTCACCGCGACGGGATGCAGATCGAAGATCACGTTGAACCCCGCGCCGATAAAGCGGTTCACGGTTTGACGGACCAACCGGATCAAGTGCTCCCGCTTCCCGTTGCCGGACGCGAGGAAGATGCTCGGGTCCGCGGTGACGCGGAGAAAGTCGAACCGCATGGCCTTGAGCCGTGACAACTCGTCGTCGCTGATTTTGTAGTTCACCGTTTCAAACGGCGGCCACACATACTCGATCCGGCCCTTGCCCGGCGTGGTGTCCGGCCAGTTGAGGAGGTGGTGGAGATTGATCCCGCGCGTCAGCCTGGGAAACGTCATCTCCTCCTGTGCATTCTCTGCGGCCGATAACCGACCGCAGACGGTAGCTGTTGCGGCGCTGAGAAGAAGACCGAATGTGCGACGTGTCAGCAGCGATTCGCGGGCGTTTGTCTTGTTGGGAGATTTCATCTCAAAAGGGCCTCGTTGACTAGCTCAGGCTCCAGTCGGCGCGATACGGCCCAGCGAGCCAGCGATTGGCTTCCACCGAGTTCGTGAACCGCATCGTCTTTTCATCGTACTGGAGCTTCCGGCCCGAAAAGCGGATCGCGATCACTCCCAGCAGGCCGATTTCCGAGAGACGTCCGCCGTATTCAAACGGCGATCCGGCCGCCCGGCCTTCGCGAACGGCGTCGAGCCAGTTGCGTTGATGCCCGCCGCGGACGCGGGCGATCTTCTGCCCGGGACGCTTGTAGGCCTTCATCCGCGACTCGGGAATGAGCCGGCATCCGCCCGCGCCGTGCGAACCGTAGAGAATTTTCCCCTGATCGCCGACGACCACCGCTCCCACCTCCTCCATCTTGCGCCCCGCATCCAGTTCCTTGGGACGCGGGATCGGACGCTGGCCGTCGTACCAGACCAGTTTCAGCGGGCCGCGCTTGCCCTTGGCCGGGAACTCGAAGGTGATTTGCGAGCCGGCCGGATACAGGTCCCCGCGCTTCGCCGCATCGTACCCGTCGCTCTCGGCCTCGATGCTCGTGGGCATGTCGAGATCCAACGCCCAGAAGATCGGATCGATCACGTGGCAGACCCAATCGCCCAGGGCTCCCGACCCGTAAGGCATCCAGCCGCGCCAGTTCCAGGGGACGTAGGCCGGATGGTACGGCCGGGCCGGCACTGGGCCTTGCCAGAGGTCCCAGTCCAGTTCCGGCGGCACGGGCGGGTGTTCCTTGAGCACCTGGTCGAACTTCTTGATCTGGCAATACGTGTCACGGAAAATGCCGCAGCCGGCGTGGACCTCGGTCACGTTGCCGATGGCGCCATCCCAGATCCACTCGCAGAACACGCGGATCGAATCGCTGGAATGCCCTTGATTGCCCACCTGGGTGATGACTTTGCGCTCCAGGGCCACTTTGCGCATCGCGCGCACTTCGGCCACCGAATGGGCCAACGGCTTTTCGCAGTACACGTGCTTGCCGTGCTGCATCGCGGCGATGGCGGCGACCGCGTGGGTATGGTCCGGCGTGCCCACCAGAACGGCGTCGATCTTGTCGCTCATCTCGGCGAGCATCTTGCGGAAGTCTTTGTAACGCTTCGCCTGCGGGTACTTCTTGAACATGTCTTTGCCGCGGCGATCATCGACATCGCAGAGGGCCACGATGTTCTCGTCACCCATGTTCTTCAGGTCGCTGGCCGCCTGGCCGCCGGCGCCGATGGCGGCAATGTTCAACTTGCGGCTGGGCGGGTTCTTTCCCTCGCCCCCCAACACGTGACGCGGAATGAACTGGCAACCGAAAGCCGCTGCCGCCGCCGTCTTGAGGAATGAGCGTCGCTTCGTCCGCATCGCGTTTTTCCTTCGTCGTTGCTTGCCACCGAGACCGGATTCGCCAGCTTCCAGTCTAACCGTTCGAATCCCGTTTCTCCAGACGTGCCGTCAAAGGGAGTACCGCCGACTTTCATGCCGCTGAACCCGGTGGCCCGATTCCCGATATCGGGGCCAGCTTCCAACACCACGGTGTATCGGACCATCTCATCGACGCGGCGATTCCGGTACGTCAGGTCCCTCAAGGATCTCCGCCGTGATCAAGAGACAGAACTCCGTTTCGTCCTGCGATGCTTTTTTGGAATTGGCTTTCGTGTCGCCGTCCTGAGCCGCCGGCTTGCCATTCACTTCCGGCTTTTCGGTCGCGCGATGCAGAGCATTGCCACGGAGGGCGAGCGTTTGGCCCGGCTGCAACTCCACACCGGTTTCGATTTCACGGGTCGTCACTCCCGGAACGCTCATGCTCCGCCTGTCGACCGTTTGCCGTAAATCCAATTCGGAGAGCTTCGCGTGCAACTCGATGCGTAGCCTTCCGTTGCCGAGGATCGTAGGCAGGAGATTGACCTCCGTGCCATACGTCGTGAGATCGGCGATGGATTTACCGTCTCCCACCGCGGGCGCCGGCACCGCACCCCCCTCGCGGAAACTGACCATGCGACCACTGACGGTCACGAGTGTAGGCTCCGCCAGGATCTTTACCAGATTGGCCTTGCGCAGCGCATCGAGAGCGTTAAATAGGACATCGCCCCGGTTGACCACGTTGACGCCCCATGTCGACGTTCCACCGTGAAGCGTTAGCAAATTACCGTCCCAGCCAACGCCGAGGTGGCGAAGCTTGTCCCCCGCCGCCTCGATGGCCGTCAGGTGGATCAGCACTCGGCGAGGATCCCCGGCGGTTCGACGCAGCCGAGCAACTTCGGCCCGTAGCGACTCCAGCTCTTGCTTGACGAATTTCGATTCCTGTTCGGCCTCTCGCCACACCTTGGCCGCGGCTTCTTGTAGCCCGGCCGCTTCCAGATGGGCCGCTGCCTTCAGCAGGTGTTCCAGCCTGTCGCACGAGGGGACTGAGGGGGGCACATTCGCCGGAACACCGGCGCCATATCCGACCGATGGCGGTGCAACGGGCGGAGCTATCACGGGCTTCCGGTTACAGTCCTGCCCAAACACCACGCCACAGGGGATCGCCATGATCCAACCCAGCAGCAGAAATCGCATCATTCCAGCCTCCTTGATGGTTATTGCGAGTTTGGACGGCCAAACCCCGGCATGAGAAATCACCTCCCGCCTCCCCACCAATCGGGGATTTTCCCGGTTCCGCGCCGCGTAGTCAACGCCAATGCTGTGATGGTCTTGGCACGAAGCGAAGGTCTTGAGATGCCCCGCGCCTCGGGGAATATGGACATGTCATGCACGAAATCGGGTCTTGTTGCTCACGCCAGGTTGGCGACTCTCGTGAAACGTGGTAGGCTTGGCCGATTGTCGCCCAGCCAAGGGAGCTGCGGTGGCTCAATCGACGCGGCGATTGCCCAAGCGGACCGGTTCATTTTTTACGCATTCCAAGGAATGAGGAGCACGTATGGGACTCTTGTCAGGACCGATCACCTTGGATTGCTTTCGCATCAGCGGGTCCCAACCCCGCCAGTTCAGCCTGGAGCACGTCGAGACCCTCAAACGCTTCGCGATTGGCCAGGGCGAGACTTCCGCGGCGGAAGAGGCGGAAGTCGGATTCTTGGCCGGCGAGCATCTCTTCGACAGCCGCTTTGGCCTGGAAAAGAACGTGATCGGCGATGCGCTGCATTGCGCGATGCGAATCGACACCAACCAGATTCCCAGCGCCGTACGCAGGGCTTGGCTGCAAATGGAGTTGGCCGCGCTCACAGCCGACAACCCCAGCGGCCGACCCACGAAAGCCCAACGCCAGGAGGCGAAGGACGCCGTCGCGGCACGCTGTGAGGAGGAAGGCCGAAGCGGCAAGTTCCGCAAAATGCAACAGTTCCCCCTGCTCTGGGACGCGAAAAATGGCCTCTTGTATTTCGGCGCTTCCAGCACCATCGCCGGCGAACACTGTTGCGACTTGTGTTCGCGGGCGTTCGATCTCGACTTGGCGCGGCTGACGGCCGGCCGCCGCGCCCAGGAGTGGGCGGCCGCAGCCAAGCGGCGCAAAGCGTTGGATGAGCTTCTTCCTTCCGCATTCCAGGCCAACGCCCCGTCGGGCGAGATCGACTGGTGGAACCATGAAGCGGGCAACTTCGATTTCCTCGGCAATGAGTTCCTGCTCTGGCTCTGGTGGCGCTGGGAGACCCAATCCGACACCATCAAGCTGCCGGACGATTCCGAAGTGACCGGGATGCTTGCGCGCACGCTCAGTTTGCAGTGCCCCCGGGGCGAATCGGGCAAAGAAACCATCACCGCGGAGGCCCCGTCGCGTCTGCCGGAAGCGGCCCAGGCGATCCGTTCGGGCAAGCTTCCCCGCAAGGCCGGCCTGATCCTCGTCCGCTGCGGCGAGCAGTACGAGTTGGTGCTCCAGGCCGAGACATTTTCCATCAGCGGAGCGAGGATTCAGGCCGAGGATGCCGCCGAGGAACAAGCAGTTCTGGAGGATCGCATCGAGCGCCTTCGCGGGCTCAATGAAACCGTGGATCTGCTCTTCCAAGCTTTCTGTGCGCGGCGAATCGGCAAGAATTGGTCCGACGAGTTGGAGGAGATGCGCCGCTGGCTGAAGGCGGATGCGACCAGGTCGAGGAAACGGACCGCGTAACTTAATTTTCCGAAACCCAAGAAGGAAGCAACATGGCCAAGGTATCGAGTTTCATGCGGGGTGTCTGCTCATTGATCTGCCTGGCGAGTCTGGCTGGAGCGGCCAATGCGGCCGACTTCTTTTTCAAGGATGGCGACGTGATCGTCATGATGGGCGATAGCATCACCGAGCAACATCTGTACAGCAACTACGTGGAGATGTGGACCCTCAGCCGCTTCCCGGCTTGGACGCTGGAGTTTCACAACGTGGGCATCGGCGGCGACCGCGCCCCGGGCGGCAATTCCCGGTTCAAGCGGGACGTGCTGGCTTTCAAGACCACGGCGATGACCGTCGATTTCGGCATGAACGACGGCGGCTACTCGGCGTTCACTCCCCAGGGATTCAAGAACTACGTCAACGGGCTCAAGGGCATCGCCGACCAAGCCCGGGCAGCCGGTATCCGCGTGGCCTGGCTGACCCCCAGCCCGGTCGAGAAGGCGGAAATCGGGCCGGCCATCACCGGCTACAACGAGACCTTGGAGAAGTATTCGCAAGGGGTCAAAGAAGTGGCGATCGCCTACGGCGGGACGTTTGCGGACCAGTTCCATCCTTTTGTGGCGGCCATCGACAAGGTCCGCGCGGAGCGGCCCACCAGTCGCATCAGCGCTGACGCGGTGCACCCCGGCTCGCCGGGCCAGGCGATCATGGCTTGGGCGATTCTCAAGGGGCTCAGCTTCCCCCGACTCGTTTCCACGGCCGAAATCGATGCCGCGACCGGCAAGGTCGCCAAGGCCGACCATTGCACCGTCGACGCAGTGGTGGTCCGAGAGCGCGGCGTGAAGTTTCAGCGGCAGGATCAGGCGCTGCCGTTCTTCCCGGCCGAGGCCCAGACTATCCTCAAGTGGGAGCCGATCCTGGACGAACTCAACGAGTATGGTTTGAAGGTCACAGGCCTCCGCCCCGGCCAATACGACGTCCTGCTGGATGGCGCTAAGCTGGCACGGTACAGCAATATGGAACTCTCAGCTGGCGTGAACCTCTCCGCGGCGGTCCTCGGCGCCGGCCCGGTCGCCCAGCAGATCAAGGACGCCTGGAAGGCGTTAGTCGCCAAGAACCAATTTCATCACGATCAGATTTTCAACAGCTTCCTTCGCAACGCGGCGTTCATCCCGGATTGGCTGGAGCTGAAACCCGACGAGGTCCAGCATAAGCGCGAGGTGGCCCTGCGGCAGCGAACGGCCCACTACCGGGAACTGCAGGATGCCTTGCGGCAAGCGTTAGCGCCCCGGCCGCATTCCATGGAGGTCGTGCCCGCCCAAGCGGCCAAGGGAACGTAGCCTATCGCGATGCGACACCCTGGGCTTGGTAGAACGGACTTTGCAGTCTTTTTGCTCGTCCCCCCCGGCTCGACCAGCCTTGGTTTCATCGAAGCAAGGCAAGCCAAGTGGTGCCGCGCTCCCACGCCGGCCCATCACGAACCTACCAGCTACATTTTAGACAGCCATAAACGACAATAATCATTTCGCCCATTCGGGTTATATACATAATTTCATCGGCAGATTAATTTGTTGATATTGTCGGTTAGCAAGGACAAATGGGGTATTTCGGCCGCTCGATGCGCCTCGGCGGCAAGCCAGCGAAACCCAGTACGCAATGGTGGAGGCCATGGTGATGTTGCGAAGTTTCTTGCGTTCGTTCGCCCGATCCGCCCGCAATTCCAAGCGGAATCTGACGAAACGCCGGCTCCTTGTCGTAGAACGCCTTGAGGAGCGTTCACTCCTCTCGGCGGTGCCAACCTTCACGACACTCAGCACCTCGGCCGCGGCGATTGTCTATGGCCAAGCCGAAACCCTCACCGTCACCGTCGCGGTCGATCCGCCCAATGCCGGCACCCCCACCGGCGGCACGGTGACATTTCTTCTCGACGGGAGCACCTCGCTGGGTACGGCCGCGCTCAGTTCCGGCACGGCCACGCTCCAGCTCTCCACCTTGCCGACGGGCACCGACTTGCTGACGGCCAACTACAGCGGCGCCGCTACTTTCGCCGCGAGCAGCACCCTGATTGGGTCGAATTCGGTCATTGCCACGGTCGCGGGCAACGGATCCCCAGGCTACGGCGGTAATAACGGTTTCGCCACTGCCGCCGAACTGTCCCGGCCCTCGGATGCCGTGGTGGACTCCACCGGCGACATCTTCATCGTCGACCAGGAGAATCAACGGATCCGCGAGGTGAACGCCACCACGCACGTGATCACCACCGTGGCCGGCACGGGAGCCGCCGGCTACAGCGGCGATAACGGCCAGGCCACCGCTGCCGAAGTGAATAACCCCGTAGGGATCGCGGTGGACGCCGGCGGAGACATCTTCATCGCCGATTCCGGCAACAACCGCATCCGCGAGATAAATGCCTCCACGCACGTGATCACCACCGTGGCCGGCTCGGGAGCCGCCGGCTACAGCGGCGATAACGGCCAGGCCACCGCCGCCAAACTGAACAACCCCGAAGCGGTCGCCGTGGACGCCGCCGGGGACATCTACATCGCCGATTACGGCAACAGCCGCATCCGCGAGGTGAGCGCCTCCACGCACGTAATCACCACCGTGGCCGGCAATGGAACCGCCGGCTACAGCGGCGATAACGGCCAGGCCACCGCCGCCAAACTGGACAACCCCCAAGCGGTCGCGTTGGACACCGCCGGGGACCTCTTCATTGCCGACACCGGCAACAATCGGGTCCGCGAGGTGAACGTCTCCACGCACGTGATCGCCACCGTGGCCGGCAACGGAACCGCCGGCTTCAGCGGCGATAGCGGCAAGGCCACCGCCGCCGAACTGAACACCCCCTCGGGCGTCGCGTTGGACACCGTCGGGGACCTCTTCATCGACGATCAGGTCAACGGCCGGATTCGCGAGGTGAATCACACCAGCGGCGTCATCACCACCGTCGCCGGTGGCGGTACCCAATTCGGCGATAACGGCCAGGCCACCGCTGCCCAACTGTACAACCCCGGAGGCGTCGGGGTCGACGCCGCTGGCGACATTTTCATCGCCGACACCGCCAACAGCCGGATTCGCGAGGTGAATCACACCACCGGCGTGATCACCACCGTGGCCGGCGGAGGCGTCCAGGGACTGGGCGATAACGGTCTGTCCACCGCCGCCGAAGTCAACAACCCCCAAGCGGTCGCCATGGACTCCGCTGGCGACCTCTTCATCGCCGACACCGAGAACAATCGGATCCGCGAGGTCAACAGCGCCACCGGCGCGATCACCACCGTCGCCGGCAATGGAATCTATGGCTACAGCGGCGACAACGGCCAGGCCACCGCCGCCGAACTGGCCTATCCCGCAAGTGTCGCGGTGAACGCCGCCGGGGACCTCTTCATCGCCGACGCCGGAAACAAACGCATCCGCGAGGTGAATCTCGCTACCGGCGTGATCACCACGGTCGTTGGCAATGGGACCTCGGGCTACAGCGGCGACAACGGCCAGGCCACCGCCGCCGAGCTGAGCAACGTAAGAGGTGTCGCGTTGGACGCCGCCGGGGACCTCTTCGTCGCTGACAGCGACAACGAACGGATCCGCGAAGTCAACGTTTCCACCGGCATCATCTCCACCGTCGCCGGTAACGGGACCTTTGGCTACAGCGGCGATAACGGGCTGGCCACCGCCGCCGAGCTGGCCTTCCCCACAGGCTTGGCGGTGGACTCCGCCGGGGATATCTTCGTCGCCGACACCGACAACAGCCGGGTTCGCGAGGTGAATCACACCACCGGCGTGATCACCACCATTGCCGGCAACGGCACTTCCGGCTACAGCGGCGATAATGGGCCGGCCACCGTCGCCGAGCTGAACTACCCCAGGGGTGTCGCGTTGGATTCTTCCGGGAACCTTTACATCGCCGACGCCTATAACGCCCGAATTCGCGAGGTGGGGCTCGCCAGCGACGTCATCACCACCGCGGCCGGCACTGGCACATCGGGTTACACCGGCGATAACGGGACGGCCACCGCCATCGAACTTTGCAACCCCTTCGGCGTCATGGTGGACTCCAACGGGGACGTCATCATCGCCGACACCAGTAACGACCGAGTTCGCGTGGTCACCAGCGGGGCCACTACGGTGACGGTCACCCCGGCCGCGACGACGACCACGCTGAATGCTGTCTCGACCACCTATGGCAGCGATGCGGACGTGGCGCTTACGGCCAACGTCGCCGCCAACTCCCCGTCCACGGCCACCGTGAGCGAAGGAACGGTGACGTTCACCATCTCCAGCGGCACCACGACCATTGGCGTCTATACTTCGGCCACGGTTTCTGAGGGAACGGTCACCGACGTGGTAGACCTCGCTCCGTTGGACTTGGGCGCCGGCGCCTACTCCCTCAGCGCCGTGTACAATCCAGCGGCCCCCACCCCGAATTTCCAAACGTCTTCCGTAACCACCGGGCAACTCACGATCAACCCGGCCCCGACCAACACCACGGTCAGCGTCTCAACCGGCGTGGCGGCATTTGGTCAGCCGGTGACACTCACGGCCACCGTAACGGTCGATCCTCCCAATACCGACACGCCCAACGGCGGGGCGGTGATATTTTACGTTGGCAACACCACCTTGGCTGCGGCAACGCTCAATTTCGGCACGGCCACGCTGCAGACCTCCACGTTGCCGCTGGGTATCGACACGGTAACGGCCAGCTACGGTGGCGATGGTGCAAACTTCGCCGCCAGTAGCACCGGAATTGGGCCCAATTCCGCCATTACCACGGTCGCGGGCAATGGCGCCTCAGCCTACACCGGCGACAACATCCCGGCCACCGCCGCGGCGCTATCCGACCCGGCAAGTGTCGCGGTAGACTCGGCCGGCGACCTCTTCATTGTCGACTACGGAAACGACCGGATTCGCGAGGTGAATTCCACGACCGGCCTGATCACCACCGTCGCCGGCAATGGGACCACTGGCTACAACGGCGATAACAGTCCGGCCACCGCCGCCGAACTGAGCATACTCTACCCCTCCGGCGTGGTGGTGAACTCCACCGGAGATCTCTTCATCGCCGACTCGGGCAACGCCCGGGTTCGCGAGGTGAATCTCGCCACGGGCGTGATCACCACCGTCGCCGGCAATGGGGTGTCGGGCTTCAGCGGCGATAACGGTCCCGCCACCGCCGCCAAGCTGAACGGCGTCGAAGGTCTCGCCGTGGACGCCGCCGGGAACCTCTACATCGCCGACGCCGGAAATAAACGCATCCGCGAGGTGAATCTCTCCTCCGGCCTGATCACCACCGTCGCCGGCAACGGCACCAATGCGCACAGCGGCGACAACGGCCAGGCCACCGCCGCCGCATTGTTCGAGCCCGACGGCGTCGTGTTGGACTCGGCCGGAGACATCCTCATCGCCGAAGCGGGCGACAGTCAGGTCCGCGAGGTAATCCGATCCACCGGTCTGATCACCACCGTCGCCGGCGATGGGACCGCCGGTTACAGTGGCGATAACGGCCAGGCCACCGCCGCCGAACTAGGCAACCTCGAAGGTCTCGCGGTGGATGCCGCCGGGAACCTCTACATCGCCGACGCCAGCAACAACCGGATTCGCGAAGTGAATCTCTCTACCGGCCTGATCACCACCGTCGTCGGCAGCGGCGCCGCCGGCTACAGCGGCGACAATGGTCCGGCTACCGCCGCCCAATTGTACAGCCCGAACGACGTCGCCACGGATTCGGCCGGGGATCTCTTCATCGCCGACGTCTTCAACTACCGTATCCGCGAGGTCGTCAGCGGCGCCGCGGTGGTGACGGTGGCGGTCCCCACCCCCGCCTTTACGCTCACCGGCCCCAGCTCGGGAACATTCACCGCCGGTAGTAGCGTGACCGTCGGGTGGACCGCGGCGAGCGTCGATGTCAGCGGACCCACCCTGATTACCCTGGGCTACGACGCGGATGCAACGGCCTTCGACGCCAACGAGCACTGGATCGAGGTCGCCCAGGTCACCGCGGCCAACGGCACGGCATCGTATAGCTGGAACACCACTGGCGTGGCCGCGGGAACCTATTACCTCAGCGGCTACATGTATGATTACACGACGAGTCAGACGATTTACTCGCAGCTCGGCACGTCGATCGTCATCACCCCGGCCAGCACCCCCGCCGCCACCTTTACGCTCACCGGACCCGGCTCGGGAACATTCACCGCCGGCAGTAGCGTGACCATCGCGTGGAACGCCGCGAGCGTCGATGCTAGCGGCCCCACAAAGATCACCCTGGGCTACAACCCCGACGCAACTGCCTTCGACGCCAACGAGCACTGGATCGAGGTCGACGGGGTCTCCGCGGCCAACGGCGTGAGCTCCTACAGTTGGAACACCACCGGTATGGCCTCCGGGACCTACTACCTCGCCGGTTACATGTATGATTTCGCGCTTAGTCACGCGGTCTACTCTCATCTCAGCACGCCGATTGTCATCACCGGCGGCAATCCTCCCGCCTTTACGCTCAGCGGCCCGATCGCGGGGACATTCACCGCCGGCAGTAGCGTGACGATCCAATGGACCGCGGCGAACGTCGACGTGGCCGGGCCCACCAAGATCACCCTCGGCTACGACGCGGATGCCACGGCCTTCGACGCCAATCAGCATTGGCTCGAGGTCAATCAGGCCACCGCGGCCAACGGCGCGGGCTCCTACAGTTGGAACACCACCGGCGTCGCTTCGGGAACCTACTACCTCAGCAGTTACATGTACGATTTCTCGACGGGCAAGGCCGTCTATTCCCATCTCGCAACGTCGATCGTCGTCACCGGCGGTGCTCCTCCCGCCTTTGCGCTCACCGGCCCCACCGCGGGAACATTCACCGCCGGGCAAACCGTGACGATCCAATGGACGGCCGCCAACGTCGACGTGGCCGGGCCCACCAAGATCACCCTTGGCTACGACGCGGATAGCACGGCCTTCAACGCCAATCAGCATTGGCTCGAGGTCGACCGTGTCACCGCGGCCAACGGCGCGGCGTCATACGTTTGGAACACTACTGGCATCGCTTCGGGAACCTACTACCTCAGCGGCTACATGTATGATTTCTCGACCAGCCACGCGGTTTTCTCGAACCTCGGCGCCTCGATCGTCATTGGCGGCGGCGCACCTCCCGCCTTTACGCTCACCGGCCCGAGTTCGGCAACAGTCGCCCCCGGGACGAGCGTAACGATCCAATGGACAGCGGCGAATGTCGACGTGGCCGGGCCCACCAAAATCACCCTCGGTTACGACGCGGATGACGCCGTCGACGCCAATGAGCACTGGATCGAGATCGACGGGATCACCGCGGCCAACGGCACGGGCTCATACACTTGGAACACGACCAGCGTCGCCGCGGGAACCTACTACCTTGGCGGGTACCTGTATGATTTCTCGACCAGCCACGCGGTTTACTCGCACCTTGGCACGTCGATCGTCATCACCTGATTCGATTCGAGCGCCCGCGATCAGTGGTCAGCTTCCGGCAATCGGCTTGTCATGGCGCAAGCATCTGTCACAGAGTAGCTTTTGCCAAATACCAAGCTAGCCGCTTCGAATTTCGGCTGGCCGTTGAGAGCGAAGGAACATCCGTAAGCAATCCGGCCGTCCACCCCATTCCGCGCCAGCTCACGCCCTCTTCGACTCGTTGGACGAATGCGGTCACAGCAAGCCCGCGCGGTTACGCTGCCCCCCCCGAACAGCGAGATTCGACTGCAAACGACGGCGAGTTTATCTAGTACTCACAGGTGGCAAGTGCTATTTTGAGTGGCCCGCAGCGGTCGAACACGATCTCCTTTTCTCTGTGTTCGACGCCGGGAATGGGCGGTCGCCAGCCGGCAGTATTCCTGGCGTATGTCGCGCGGTGGCATTTTCGGGGGGAGAGTGGTATACTTGCGGCAATTCCCCGGGCTCGCCACATTTGGTTTCCGTAATACGAAGGGCTCCCGAGTCCAGGGAACGTTCCCAGACACGCAACTTAAAGCGTTGCGAGCAGACGACTTCGGAGGGTAAGCGAATGGCTAGCGGCCACACTGGAAATGTGGTGCCCCGCAAGGGGTTGCGGGTTCGAATCCCGTGCCCTCCGCTGTAGAAAGTGCTTATTTAGAAAGGGCTTCCGTCGAATCCTCGGCGAAAGCCCTTTTCTGCTTTCTTGCGCTCTGGACGGGAAATGCCCGGCCGGTAGCTTACCGCGTTTCCACGGGACCGCCGACGGCCTGATGTGCCTGCTAAAACCCAGGCATATGTTAGCGATCGGCAGATTTTACCCATTCCGTGGAGGCCGGTGTCATACCACCATTCCCGTGGGGGTGTGAATTTGTTGCCGCGGCAACTTGCACGTGGGAGGGGTGTTCACTATAAAAGAATGGCCAGGGGTGGTACGCCACCTGAAAAACTGCGATGTGGAAGTTTATGGGTGGTCGGAAAAGCCATGCCGTGGCTGCTTGGCGTTTTGGCCCGCGAAACCGATCACCGGAAATCAGTTTTCTGATCCGCTATACCTGAACTATTAGCAAAGGAGTTGTGATGGAAGAGAATCAAGCCAAGAAGGCGATGACCAAGACGGAGATCCTCTCGGCGCTCGCCATCTCCACCGGCCTTACCAAGCAGCAAGTGGTGGGGCTGTTCGATGAGCTCTCCAAGCTGATCAGTGCGAACCTGGCTGACAGCGGCCCGGGGGTCTTCGCCATCCCGGATCTCCTGCAAATCAAGGTGGTCCGCAAGCCGGCCGTGGCGGAGCACGACGGGGTCAATCCGTTTACCAAGCAGCCGATGGTCATTAAGGCTAAGCCCGCCAAGAACGTCGTCAAGCTGGTAGCGCTCAAGGGATTGAAATCGCTGGTGTGACGATTGCCCTGGTTCGCGGAAAAACCGGGCGGGCGAAGTTGGCGTCCGCCGGTCGTGCGTCGCGGACGGCAGCAATTTGCGCGCATAATTGCATTGCATCGACCGTCCATGTGCGTGGCGTCGGTCTGATATTCTTGATGGAGCAGCGATGACCCCGCGTGAAAGAGTCTTCACGGCCCTGAGCCACTGCCAGCCGGATCGCACGCCCCGTGACTTTTGGGCGGAAGAACCGACCTGGAGACGCTTGCTGGCCCACCTGGGGCACGACGACAAAGACCGCGCGCTCCGCGATTTGGGCGTCGACGTGCGTCATCTGGATCTGCCCAGTCCCGCCGAGCAGTCACGCGGCGGCCTCTATCAGAACTTCTGGGGCGAACGCTACGTCTATCGCCAGACGCCCTGGGGGCCCATGCGGGAAGACTCCCGCGGGGCGCTGGCCGATGCGCAGACCTTCTCCGACCTGGAGCGTTTCGATTGGCCGACGCCCGACCTGTTTGATTACGCGCTGCTGCCCCCCCAGTGCCAACGCTGGGAAGACCACGCATTGCTCTATGGTTTTGCCGACATTTGGCAACGGCCGGCGCTGGTGCGCGGTTGGGAGGGAATGTTCGTCGACATGGTCGAGCGGCCGGAGTGGGCGCATTTCCTCTCCCGGAAGTTCACCGATTTCTATAAAGAGGATTACACCCGTGCGGCCGAAGCGACCGGCGGCCGCATCGATATGTACCTGGTGATCAGCGACCTGGGCAGCCAGAATGGGCCGTTGATCTCGCCGGCGATGTTTCGCCAGTTCGTGGCCCCCTACATCCAGGAGATGGTGGAATGCATCCACGGCCTTGGGGCCAAGGCGCTGTACCATAGCTGCGGCTGCATCCGCCCGCTGATCCCCGAATTGATCCGAACCGGCGTGGACGTGTTGGACCCGATACAGCCCATCCGCGACGACATGGCGCCCGAGCGGCTGAAGGCCGACTTCGGCGACCAACTCTGTTTCCATGGCGGCATCGACATGCAGCACTTACTGCCGCACGGCACCCCCGAGCAGATCCGGACCGAGGTCCGCCGCTACTGCGAGGTCTTGGGCCGCGACGGGGGATACATCCTGGGGCCGGCGCATCTGTTCCAGCCGGACGTCCCGCCGGAGAACATTCTGGCGGTGTATGAGGGATAATCAATGTAGGGTACGTGCTTGCATGCACGCGCGGGCCGTCGAGCGTTCTGCCGTGGCAGCGATTCAGTCCAGCGGCTTGATCTTGAGGTTACGGAAGTAGATCGGCACGTGGCCATGCTTGCCCTGGAGACCTATGTGCCCCTGGTTGGGAAGCTCAGCCAGCGGCTTGCTCAGCCAAGGCGGGATGGGGCTGCCGTCGGGGTTCGTCTTGGCGGATGTCCACTTGCGCAGGTCGATTTGCGTGACCTGTTCCCCATTCAGGAGCACGTACAGCAGCGGCCCCGCACAGGTGATCGTCATCCGGTTCCATTGGCCAGCCGGTTTGACCACTCCTTCTTTGGGGGCCAAACGTCCGAAGATTCCCGCACAGAGCCAGGTCTTGGGCACCTTGACCCACTTGGGCGAATAATCGTCGAGGATCTGGATTTCGATGGAGTTGGGGATCCAATACTTGTCGCGGAGATCGCTGCCATAGACGAACACGCCGCTATTGGTGCCGGGGGCGTTCTTGAACTCCAAGTCGATGATACAACTATGGTATTCCTTTTTGGTCCACAGGGTTTTGTCCTCGGTCGCCGTGAGCACACCGTCCTGGAAGCACCACACGCCCTTGGGGAAGATCGCGTCGGATAAGTCCGCTTGGAACAGGTTGTCCCAGTTTTTCGAATCGGGATGGGTCTTGGGAGGAACGATTTCGGCGGCGCCGGCCGTCGCGGCCCAACTCAGGCAGAGGGGCAGTAAAAGCAGGGTCTTCTTCATAGTGTGCTCCCGCCGGGGTTGTGGAGGAAAGTTCGCGTGATGCGCGGCGTGGGGGCATCGCTGCCGCACGGACATCGCGTTCCAATGTAGCACGCCGCGCGGCCGGGTTCCAGCAGCCAGTTGCGATTTCACAAACGTTGACGGGGGACGGGAGAGAAGGGATACTCACCGGGTGGCGTGCGGCTTCGCCCCGGACGACGGCGGATGAACAGCGCGCAGGCGGACCGTGAGTTAACCATCCTAAAAGCAGGTACGGCCATGTGCTTTCGTTTCCACTTGCGCGGGTGCAGTCATAATTCCCATCTACCGGGTCATTTACTACGGAGAACAGCTACATTCTTACTTGGTGCCGTCGCCGTCGTCTTGTCGATCGACTCGGCAAAAACAGGCCGCTGCGCCGAGAAACGCAGCGTGCCTAATATTCTATTCATCCTGGCCGACGATCTTCGGCCCGACGGTTTGCATGCGTTGGGCAACCCCATCGTCAAGACGCCGAACCTGGATCGGCTTGTCCAGCGGGGCTTCATCTTCCGCTGCGCGTACACGCAAGGCTCCGACGTTCCCGCGGTCTGCTTTCCCAGCCGCACGATGATCCAGACCGGCCGCAGCTACTTGCGCAAGGAGCGGACCACGCCCACCTGGGCCCAGACGGTCGCCTCGGCCGGCTATGCCTCGATCCGCAGCGGCAAGTTCGGCACCAATCCGGACCGCCTGGACGTCGACTTCGACCGGCACGTGAACGGGGAAAACGCCGAGGGCAACGCCAACAACATCATCGCCTTCATCCGCGAGCATGCCGGCCAAAAACCGCTGTTTCTCTACATGGCGTCGAACGAGCCGCACGATCCACAATTCGCCCCGGCCGAGTATTACCCCATGTACCGGGCGGAGGAGATCCCCCTGCCGTGCAACTTCCTGCCGCTGCACCCTTTCGACAACGGCGCGATGGACGGCCGCGACGAGGCGACGCTGCTGTGGCCGCGGACGCGCGCAAGCGTCACCGCCAAGCTGGCCCGCTATTATGCCTCGACCAGCTATCTCGACGACCAGGTGGGCCGGGTGGTCGCGGCCCTGCGGCGGGCCGGCCAATTCGACAACACCGTAATCGTCATCGCCGGCGACAACGGCCTCTCGCTCGGCGAGCATGGCCTGCTGGGCAAGCAGAACCTCTACGAGTTCGGCGGCATGCACGTGCCGCTGGTCTTCGCCGGCCCGGGGATCCCCAAAGGTGAAACCACGGCCCTGGCGTATCTCTACGACGTCTATCCCACGGTCTGCGAACTGACCGGCATGCCGCTGCCGGCCGGGCTCGACGGCCAAAGCCTGCTGGGGGTTATCGCGGGACGCGCCACCAAGGTCCGCGACTACCTCTTCACGGCCTACCGGGAAGTACAGCGGGCGATCCGCGACCAGCGTTGGAAGCTCATTCGCTATCCGCAGATCGCTAAGACGCAGTTGTTCGACCTGCAAAGCGACCCGCACGAGATGAACGATCTGGCAAAGAGGCTCGAGCAGGCCGGCCGCGTCCAGGCCTTGACCACGGCGCTCGAACAGACGCAGCGGCAGTTCGGCGACGACTGCCCGCTGACGGCCGAGGAGTTGAAAGACGCCGCCTGGCCGCTGGAAAAGTTCCTTCCGCAGCGGCCCAACGTCCTTTGGCTGGTAAGCGAAGACAACAATCCGTTCATGGGTTGCTACGGCGACAAGCTCGCCCGTACTCCCACGCTCGACCGCCTGGCCAGCGAGGGCGTGCTCTACGAGCATTGTTTTGCCGAGCCGGTGTGTGCGCCGTCGCGTTTCACGCTGATCTCGGGAATGTACGCGGCCACCTGCGGTCCGGCCGAGCACATGCGTGCCGCGGGGAAGATCCCCGCGTGGCTCCATGGTTTTCCCGCGCTGCTGCGCGAGGTCGGTTATTATACGAGCAACAACGCCAAAACCGACTACAATTCGCCGATCCGGCTGGACGAGGCGTGGAACCAGTGCAATGGCAAGGCGCACTGGAGGGGGCGCCACGACCCGGCCCAGCCCTTCTTCGCCGTCTTCAATCACGAGGTGACGCACGAGAGCTGCCTGTTCCCTGTTGCGGAGCTGCCACTTTCGTTTCCGCCGACCGACCCGGCCCGCATCCGCATCCCGCCCTACCAGCCCGACACGCCCGAGGTTCGCGCCGACTGGGCCCGCTACTACAACCACATGACGCTGCTGGACCAGCAGATTGCGGCGAAGATCAAGGATTTGGATACCGTCTCGCTGGGCGACAACACGATTATCTTCTACTACGGCGACAACGGCGGGGTGCTGCCGCGTAGCAAACGCTTCCTGGAGTTGAGTGGAACGCACGTGCCGCTCGTGATCTACTTCCCGCCCAAGTGGCAACACCTGGCCCCGGGCCGGCCGGGCTCGCGGATCAAAGCGCCGGTGTGCTTCGCCGACTTCGCCCCCACGGTGCTCTCGCTTTGCGGAGTGAAGATCCCCGGCTACATGCAGGGCCGCGCGTTGGCCGGGCCGGCCCAGGCCGCGGCGCACGAGTTCGTCTGTTGTAGCCGCGATCGCATGGACGAGCGTTACGACATGATGCGCTCCGCCATGGACGGTCGCTGGCTGTACGTGCGGAACTACCGCCCCGATTTGCCCTACGTGCAGTTCCTCGCCTACCAGTTCCAGGCCCGCGGTTACCAGTCGTGGGCCGAACTGGCGCGGCAGGGGAAGCTCACGGCCGCAACCAGCATGTTCTGGGGCGAAAAACCGTGCGAAGAACTGTACGACGTGCAATCCGACCCCGACAACGTCCACAACCTCGCCGGCGATCCGCAGCACCACGGCGACTTGGAGCGGATGCGGGCCGCGCTGCGCCGCTGGATGCTGGAAATCAACGACAACGGTTTTATCCCCGAGGGCTCGGCGCTGGAAGGCTACGACGCCTCGCGCCGCGCGGGGGCCTATCCCATCGCGAGGGTCATCGATCTGGCTGATCTGGCCTTCCGGCGCGATCCAGCCAATCTGCCTAAGCTCATCGCGGCGCTGGACGACACGAACGAAGCAATGCGCTGGTGGGCCGCCCAAGGGTGCGCCATGTTGCGGCAGAAGGCGGCCCCGGCCGAGCCGCTGCTGCGGCAGCGGTTAGTCGATTCGTCCGCAGCGGTCCAAATCGCTACGGCCGAAGCCTTGGCCCGTCTCGGTCGCGTCGACGCCGCGCTCCCGGTTCTGGAACGCTGGCTGGAGAATTCCGATCATCCGATCTTCGCGTTACAGGCAGCCAACGTGCTGGATCGGCTGGGCACAGCGGCCCGGTCGAGCCTCCCCGTCATGGAGCGAATGCTGGCGGCCACGGCCGGGGAGAAGGGCGTGGCCAACCCGCGACAATTCCTCCACCGCAGCCTGGAGCGAACTACCGCCGTGCTCACCGGCCGCGCTGCGGCCCTTTCAGAACAAGAGACCAAGTGAGCAGGAGAACACGTGACATCGGTACAACGACTGTCGCGCGTTTCCTGTCACCTGTTCTCCTGCTCCAATTTCACCGCATCTTATCGTCCCGGGCTGGGCGGATTGGGAATCGGGTTTGCCGGCAAGTTGTTCGACGGCAATGGATTCGTCGGTGCCATCATCGGTCCAGGTTGGGGAAGCGGCGTTTGGAAAAGCTCCCAGCCATGATCCGTGCTGGTGAAGGTATACAAGCCGGACTCCAGCCCGTAACGCGCCTGTCCGAAATTCCCGCCGCGGCTGAATTCGATCACCCAGGGGTGATCCATCACCAGATCCTGGCTGGAGCCGGGAGCAATCGTGTGAGGCTGGCCGTCGAGCGTATAGCTCAAAGTGGCCGTGTTGCTGGCCGGATTGAGGATCTTGACCGGCAGCCCGGTGCCGGCCGGGGCCGGATTGTCGATGATGGGACTTTGCACCACGTACGGCTGTGCATAGGCACCGCCGTAGTAGCCGCCATAGTACCCTGGACGGCCAATGCCGATGCCGACTCCGAACCCCCTTCCGCCTCCTCCCCCACCGCCTCCAGGAGGATGCATAGCCACTGCCGGGATAGGACTGACTACGAACAGGGCCAGCAAGACCGCCGTGAGAATCACAACGTATCGCATGGAACAACTCCTTTGTGGACTGTAGACCAGAACACGGAACCGCGTTGCAGACCGGCTGCGCCGAGACGACCACATGAGAAGAGACGTGACGAGTGGCACAGACAACATGAATTTTATGCGCTGGCCCGTGGGCAAGGCACCGTCGTTCGGGGCATTCGCACTCGCAAAGTGGGAGTCGCTCGGCGAAATGAGAGATTGCCGAGCGCAATGTCCACCTTCGTGGATGGCGTTCGACGAGCGGACAGTTTGCCAACCGGTGTCGAACCGGTAGAGGATCACAATCGTGGAATCGCCCAGGCAGTGGGCATGCCGGCTGGTAGATGCCACCACCCCCAGGTAGAATGGCGGATGGTTTGGCCCAATTCGATCTGATCGAGCACGTCCCGCATGGGCGGCTCGGAGGTGCGAGATCGTGGCGGCAAGCCCGCAATACTTCCAGGCGTCATCGCTCTCGCCCGATGCACCGGTCCGGGTTGCTTCCTGCCTTGACGTTCCTCGCGCCGAGTTGGCCCGCCTCGTATTGGCATCCGCGGGGATTCCCGCTTCGCTGGGCAACGGCAACTTTCTTGCCTGGTTCTGGCATTACAGCAATGCGGTGGGCGGGGTGACGATTTACGTGCGTCGTCGCGACGTCCAGCGCGCCCGCGAGGTTTTGGCGGCCGCGCGGGCCGACTCGCCAGACTGCCCACCGCCCTGGACTTGCCCGTCTTGCGGTCAGCGGATCGGCGGCGGGTGGGATGGGTGTTGGCAATGCGGTCGCTGGATCGACGGCACGCCGGGCGAGCCCCCGGCGGAAGACATCCGCGGCGCGGCGAAAGACAAAGCCGCTCCACGAAAATCGCGAGACAAGTTCAGGGTTTTGGCCCTCACCGGGCTTGTCGTGCTGCTGGTAATGCTGGGACGGATCGCGCCCACGCTATCCTTGCTGCTGGCGACGGTCGTTTTCGTTTCCGTTTTTTTGTTCCGGCGAACCAAGAACCTATCCCGGAACCGCCAGGACGACGTCGGGCCACCGCAAGAGCCGCAAGAGATGGCGGAGCCTGACGACTCACTGGCCGGCCGCCGCTCAACAACGCGAAGTCGAGTCAGCCGAGCGACTGTGCGGCGGGCCTGGCAGGCTGCCGTAATCGCCATTTGTGCATTTGCGCCGCTGGGCTTCTACTCAATGTGGTTGCTCTGGAAACTGATGCGGCGAAACACGCCGCTGGGTTGGGCCGATCGGTGCCGCGCGTGGGTAGCCTTCTTCCTCAATGTGAGCATGGTTCTTTACTGTTTTGCAATCATTGGACTATTACTGTTCGCCTTCCTGCGGGCTCGTCACTGACGTCGGCGCAAAGGCATGATCGTGGCCCGGACGAGCGAATTTCCGTAAACGTGCCGGCGTTACACGAAAAGACGCTGTGCCGCCCACCGGCTTGTCACCAGGCCGCGCCTGGCATAGCATGGAAACCGCGGTTCATCACCTCATGCGGAGCCTGGCCATGCGGCGCATGCTGACCACCTTGTTCTTGCTCGTTGTCGCCGTGCCGCTGTGGCCGCAGGCGTCCTGCTCCGCCGATCGCGACGGAGTTGGCACGTTGAGAATCGTGGTCGACACCTCGAAGTCGCCCGAGATGGCTCTCTGGGCGGCCCGGGCCAAGGCGGTCGGGGAGCAAAACTACCAACTCGTTTGCCAACAACTCGCCGGCCCCCATTTTGCCCCGCCCACAGTGGTTCGCCTGGTCGTGGAACCGCGGAAAGGAGTGGCGGCCACCTCCGGCGCGGTGATCCATTGTTCGGCCGCCTATTTTCAGACCCATCCCGACGACCTCGGGGCCATCGTCCACGAGCTCTGCCACGTGGTCCAGGCCTATGGCAAGAATCGCGTACCCGGCTGGGTCACGGAGGGCATCGCCGATTACGTGCGGTGGTTCTGCTACGAGCCGCCCGAGAGGCGCCCGCGGGTCAATCCACGGCGGGCCAAATACAGCGACGGTTACCGGACCACGGCCGCCTTTTTCGATTGGATCCACCGCACGAAGAACCAGTCCTTCGTGCGGCGGCTGAACGAGGCGGCCCGCGCGGACCAGTACTCGGACCGCCTCTTTCAGCAGTACGCCGGCAAACCGCTGGACCAGCTTTGGAACGAGTTCCTCCAAGCCTCGGCCGACGAAGCCCAGCGGCCAAAACGCTAGCGTTCTTCGCGGCCAGCGCCCTTCAGCTTCCCGTCTCTTGCTGCCAGATCTTGCGAATCAGCCGCAGGCTGCGCTCCACCGTGCTCAGCGAACAACCGAGACTCCAGGCGATCTCCTCGTTCGTCGAGCGCTGCATTTTGGCCGAGACCACTGGGCGAAGGTCGCCGTTCAACCGTGACCAATGGGCCATTGACGTTCTCCATTTTTAGCCCCATTTATTGGCTAAAATGCTCAACCCATAATGGTTGTATGGGGATACCCCGATATTCCTCGTCTTGGCCACCACGCACCCCTTGTAAATGGGAGAGAACGCCACATACTGAGCGTTAAATGTATGAGCGGACGGACGATTCGGCGAACAGCGCGGAAGGGGAAAAGGGGGAGCGGTCGCGGTTATCACGAGGGAAAACGATACTGCTCCAGGAAGCGACCAGCGACGGTCCGGCGGCGAAAATGTTCCATCCTACGAAAGGGCATAACGATGCGAGCCTTCACGGTTGGTGGTGCGGTGGTTTTGGCGTGTTTGATTTCCTGGCCGGCAACGCGGAGCGCGTTGGCGCAATCCAACAATAACGTCCGGGCGCCATACCGGCCCGCGGTGAGCCCGTTGACCTCGAACAGGCCCGACGCCGCGGGCGTCACGTTCCCTTCGGGGAAATCGCTCCGCCCCGCCGATTTCTATAGTTTTGGTCAGGCATGCGCCAAGGGCACCGCCGGGCAGTTGCTCGATGCCGTCTTAAAGGGCTCGCCGCAGACATCGTGCATGAATTTTGGCGGCTCGATGGTCTTGTACGGGGTCAGGCAGCAGAACCCGGTGGGTCCCGCCGTGTCGTTCTGGCCGGGGAAGGACCCCGAATCGTGCTACCAGCGCAAGCTGGTGGAGATGAAGGCGCAGGAGGCGAGGTCGATCTTGGCGGCGGCCTGGGACGACGTGGTGGTGCGGTGTTGCACGCAATACGACGGGAGGGGCAGGCTGAATGGTTGGCTGATGTTATGGAACGAAGACGGCACGAAACAATACTATCGCGACTCCAGCTACGACTGTCTCTTTCAGCAAGATCAGTTGCGATCGGTCGTGGAGCGGGCGGCGGGCAGCGAGTCGCGCGCCGTGCACTTGATTTCAGACTGGAAAATCGAAAAGACGTTCGCCAGCACGGAGGAGGCGAAGGCCGACAGCGCGGGCCAAGCCGTTTTGGACGAGATCGAAAGAACCATCGCCACTCTGAGGACCGCCGACAGCGAATTTCGAAAGGCGCACAAAAAGGTCTGGGACTTCTACGTCGGGCAAAGAAGGGCGGCAAGCAGCCGGCGTATCAGCGGCATTATTGCGAGTAACGCGGCGCGAAACGCCAGTGCGCTTCAGAGCGTAAAGGGCGCCGTCAAGGATTCGCAGGCCAGCCAAAGCTACCTTTGGAGCCCGGGCAATAATTACCTGCCGGTAAATGTCTCCCCCTAGCGCGGCCGCCGGCACTGCTGATGGGGACTGAGCTTTGGTGCCACTCGTGGCCTGCCCGGCAGTGCTTCTTCGCGGCGTGACGGGAACGTTTCGTTCTTGAGATTCGTTGCCAGCGGACAGGGTGACGGCCGGGCCGGCAGACGCCACTGGACCAGTGGCACCCACTGCCTCGCCACCCGGTGAAGCAGAGCTTCACGGAAGTGCGTTCCCAAGCCGAGCTTGGGAACGAGATGGAACCCAGCAACGGCGACTGACGCGCGGCATCCCCTCACCCCCGGCCCCTCTCCGGGCACCATGCGAAGCATGGTCGGCGGGAGAGGGGAGTTGCGGTTCACGCTCTACGGCAGCGGCTCCAGGCGGATAACCTTCGTTTCCGCCAGGTACAAGCTCACCGGCAAGCCGTGCGCCAATTCGGCCGACGAGACCTCCCGCGGGGCGCAAGCATTATCGGTTAAATCAGTCATTCGCCAGACGCCGGGCGGCAAGTCACCGGCAGTAAACTCCGTGGCCAGCGGCGGCAGGGCGCGCAGCAGCGCGCGGTCCAACGTCGGTTGCCGTGCGGAGAGGCCGTCAGGACCGCGATGCACGAGCAGATAGTGCGTCGGGCCCTTCACCAGGTGATTGACCATCACGGAAGGCGCCCCGCCACGGACCTCGCGGCGGCCGCCGGCCCAGCGATACAACGCCTGGAAGAGGCCAGTCGCTTTTTCCCATTCCGGCGTGCCAGCCAGCAGCAGGACTTCGCCGCGGCCGCACTTCCAACTGATGGCCGCCGGAGAACCATCGCCATATACGGCGTGCACTTCGCCCTGCGCGGCGGAGAGCCTGGCACAGCCGGTCATCGGCAGCACGTCCAACGGCCGCAGCGCCGCCGAATGCGGGGCCACGCGGGCCTCGCGTGCACTGGCCCGGCTGGCCGCCAGGCCGCTATTGCCGACCTCCGGCCCAACCGCTTCGGCCGCGGCGGCTGCGCCGGTCCAGCCCAACCGCCGCAGCAGCGCGCCGGGCCGGCCCGGTTCTTCGACCACCCAGCGGCCGCTATCGGGGAAGAGCACCAGGCGCCCGCCGCGTCGAACATAGTCGGCCAGCGCGTCGGCCAACTCGGCCGGCATCACGCGGGCCGCGCCGGCCGCCGCAATGACCAGCTTTTGCCGCTGTAGAAAACCCAGATCGCAGTTTTCCGAAAACCACGTGGGCCATAGCTGGTCGCGGTACACCACCGCAGCCATCGGCGAGCAGTAATCGTTGAGCCGGTGCGGGAAAAAAGTGCGCAGGCCGTAGTGCATCGTGCTCCAGGTTTTGACGACGGCCAGATCCGGTTCCTGGGCCAGCCGGGCGTCGCGTAGTTCGCGCCACAGCGGCGCCCACTTGTTCTGCCACTCGGCCACCGCCTCGTTCCGCGCTACGGTCCACTGGCCCACGCGAATCCCTTCACGCCAGTAATAGTTCCAGTTGAGCCCCGCGCCGCCGTAGCCGCTGGCCTGCCAGGTGGCGAGTTCGAGCTCGCCGCCGAGCGGCGTCATATCGCCCGTCTCCTGCGGCCATGGGTGCCCCGTGGCATGCAAGGCCTCGGCGGCGAACATGTTCGACTGGTAATACAGATCGCAGCCGCCGGTGTGACGGAACCAGTCCTGCCGCCGCGCCGACTGCGCGATCCGCGGGGCGGCAAACTCGAAGCCGTAATAAGCCGGTACGGGCCGGCGGTCGTCCAACGCCCGCAACGGCGCGATCACCGAGTCGCAAACGAAGCGTTCGGCGCCATAGGCCTTGAACTGCGTCCACGCTCGCCACTCCGGCCGCAGATCGGGATGGTTCCAGTCGGGGTCGGGCAAGGGCGCAGCGGCGTATTTTCCTTGCGACCAGCGGCGGAAGGCGGCCTGGGCCGCGGCCGAATAATCGGTCACTTGCCCCCACCAGGGCTTGTCCACGAAGGGCCAGTCGCAACAGCCGGGAAGACCCCAGAGATGATAGGCCACCACGCGCGGGTTGTTGCGGTAGTGGCGCACGGTGGCGTCGACGAAGCGCCGCACGGCGTCCAACAGGCCCGGCGTCCAGACCGAGGTGATCGTCGTGCCGAGGCTGCCATGGACCCAAAGGTCGGCGCGGCCCTCGGCATCAAGTTGAAGCTGGTTGTCGACCCAATCCGGCGTGTTGCTAGTGACGATTTCCGGGATCACCCGCCCGCCGCGCTCGATCACGGCGGCGATGCAGCGGTCGACGAGCGAGAAGTCGAAGACGCCCGGCAGCGGCTCGACGTCGTTCCAATTCACCCGCACCCGGAAGAGGTTGAAACCGGCGGCGCGGCCATCGTCGGCCCAGTGGCAAAAGGCCTGGAAGAAGTTCGGCTCGCTGGGGCTCATCTCGTAGGTGGCCCACGTGAAGTAATTCTTACCCGGGCCGAACAGGTCGGCATCGGTGGCGGCCTGGCCGCGAAGGGTGAATTGCGCCGGGCCGAGGTCGGCCGATGGCGTGCGGCAGCCGACCAGCAGCGTCTCCTCGTCCACGATGACCTCGCCATCCATGCGACGCACGCAGAAATGGAAGATGCCCGGGTGCGGAGGACGCCAACGAACGACCTCGCTTCCCACCGCTTCGTCCCGAGCGACGATGACGCCCGACGCGTCGCCAATCTCCCACTTCGTAGCGCATCCGGGAACAACTTGTGGTGCAGGCGTCCCGCCTGCCAATGCAGCCGAGACGGCTGCACCACACGAGGAAGTGAGCGGTATTTGCAGAGTTTCGCCCGCCGCAACGCTCCAGGCGGGCAACGCCACGGGTTGGGACGTCACGGGCGACTGGAGCACGAACAGCGTGAATTGCCGCTGCGTAACGCAGCGGCCCGACTCGGCGCCGCCGTTACAAAGGATGTCGGCCATCCCATTTTCCAGAGCGACCTCATCGAACCAAGCGCGGCCGGCGCCGACGGCCACCAGGCTCACGTAGACTTTCTTGACGTCCGCGCCAAAGGTCATTTCCACGGCGCCGTCTTGCCACGCCGGCGAAGGCTTGAAGCGCACGGTTCGGCCGCCGGGGATGTTTTTCCAGTGTCCGTCGAAGGCGGCCACCTGGGCCTCGGCTTGGCAATCACCACGCTCGCACAGATGCAGGCGATAGCGGCCCGGCCCGGGCACATTCACCGTCTGTCGCCAACCGACAAAGCCGTGGCCGCCACGCCGCTCGGCCGCCAGCGAGCGGCGGCCACCATGGGCCGATTGGTTGTCCCAGGTGGCCGTCCCGTCGGCTTGCCAAACGAGACGTTGCCAAGCGTCGGGGTTGGCGGCGCGAAGATCAACGGGGGTCAGGCTGACCTCTACTTCGTACTTGCCCGCCGGCAGCTTACCCAAGGCGATGCGTTGGCCCTGGGCGGCCACGTCCTGGGCGTCGAACTTCAACGACTGCGACCCCTCGGCCACGACAGGACCTTGAAAGCCGGAACGCACGCGCCAGAGAGCCCGGCTCTCACCGCCCTCGGGCAGCAGGTAGCCGGAGAGCAAATACGGCGGCTCGCCATCGCGCAACAGCGACGCGGTCTGCCAACGGTGCTCGCCGGGCAAGTTCAGACCCCAGCGCCAATTGCCGTCGCCGCGAGTAACCGCGTCGGCTTCGAATCGCCCCAACAGCCACGCGCCATTCACGGGCTGCCGCGATTCCAGCCGCAAGCCGACCAGCGTAAGCGGCAACCGCGGGGAAGGCGATCCGCCATCGCGGACATACCCCACGTCGGGGTGTAGCTTCCCGCTCTCGTTAGTGCCGAAGGCAAAAGTATCGATGTGGCGCCAGCCCTTGGCCCAAGGGGACAGTTTGGCAAGACAATAGTGGAACGTGCGGCCGTCGGCGTCGCGCAGCGCCAGCCAGATGCCGTGCAACTCGATGGGCCGCTCGACATACAGCCACAGTCCGGCCCGCCGCGCGTCGTGCGGCAGCGGCGCGGGCTGTTCGAGCTTCAAAGTCAAAACGGCCGGGTGCGCCGCGGCGGCCGAGTTGGTTTTCCACGCCAGCCGCGCCGTGCGGGCCGGACCGGCCGCGAGCGCGGCGCCGGCGGGCAGTTCCGCCTTCCACCGGCCGAGGTCGGAGAAATCGGCCAGGATCGCATTGGTGTCCGCCGAAGCGGCCCGTACGACTTGAACCAGCGTGGGTAATAGCAAAAGCAGCGCAACGGCGGAGGTCAGTTTTTTCATGGCGGGCGGGTGGGTCGAAGGGCAGGAACGAGCAACAACATACCATTCCGGAACGCCCCGGCCAAGAGAATGGCTCGGCAACGAAATGAAGCAGCGGCGCAGACTTGCCGTCCTTACCCGAGATTTGGCCAATACCGTTCGGTCTGCCTGGGACCGTTCGGAGCGTGACCGCGCGCCCGTGGCCTGTCATCCACAAATGCTTATGCAATAAAAGGTTGCGATACATTATTGCCGTCTCGCGCGTCCACTCACACAACCGTCGAGCAAGTTTTGACGCGGTTCGATAGATATCGAGATCCCGCCGGCCGCGAGCCGGCATTTGACTGTCGCATCCGCCGACCTATGTTTGCGTAACCCGTTGCCGGAAAGCGACGCATTGATTCCTCTTTCGCGTTCTTGGAAGGAATGATTATGGTAGCTCGAGTTTTGCTGGCCGACGATTCCAGCACCATGCGGAAAATCATCCTGCGATCGCTGCAAGCCGTGGGCGTTCCCTCGGCCGTGGAAGCGGCCGACGGCATCGAGGCCGTCAACCTCTTCAAGCCGGGCGAGTTCGACCTCGTGCTGACCGATTGGAATATGCCCGGCAAGAACGGTTTGGAAGTCATCACCGAAATCCGCGCCCTGGACGCCAATGTGCCCATCATCATGGTCACCACCGAGGCCGAGCGGGGCCGCGTGCTTCAAGCCATTCAGGCCGGGGTTTCCGACTACCTGGTGAAACCGTTCACCCCCGAGACACTCCGTGAAAAACTGGAAAAACACGGTTGCCAGTGAAGAGTGGGCAGTAAGGTGTGGGGGACGGAGTGTGGCAAGTAGCCGCGGATGCACATCCGCGGAGCAGCCGGCAGTTGTACGGGATCGCGGCGCGGCGTAACATGGTGGGCGGTCGGTCGCTGCACTCGTCGGAACTCCGCCCGCGCCGGACCGCCTTGCGCGGCAGGCCGTGGGCCCGCTTGCCATGTTGCCAAGTCGATGACCCGTTGGCCTGAAGAACCCGAAGTCCTCCAGATGCTGGACGACTATCTCCAGCAACTCCAGTCGGGCGCTCAGCCGGACCGCGAGGAATTGCTGCGCCGCTTTCCGCAACTGGCTTCGGCGTTGAAGTGCCTGGAGGCGCTGGAGAGCCTGGCACCGGCGCTTTCGGATACTGGCGAAAAGCCGCCCGGCAGCGACCAGCGACCGCTCGGGCCGCCCCCTGATTTCGGTCCCTATGAGTTGATCGACGAGATCGGCCGGGGCGGGATGGGAGTGGTCTACAAGGCGCGGCAGAAGGGCCTCGACCGGGTTGTGGCGGTCAAAATGATCCTGGCCAGCCATCTCGCCTCGGCGGAGCACGTCCGCCGTTTCCAGGCCGAAGCCAAAGCCGCCGCCCGGCTGCGGCATGCCAACATCGTTCACATCCACGAGGTGGGCGAGGTCCACGGCCAGCATTATTTCGCCATGGAATATATCGAAGGCCAGAGCCTGGCCCAGCGGATCCACGCCGCGCCGTTGGACGCGGCCGCCGCCGTGCGGATCCTGACGGCCGTGGCCCGGGCGGTGGAGCACTTGCACCAGCAGGGAATCGTGCATCGCGATCTCAAGCCCTCCAATATCCTGCTCGATGCGGCGGAAGAACCCTACGTCAGCGACTTTGGACTGGCCAAGGTGTTCGCGATCGATGCCGAGCTGACCGGCACGGGCGTGATCGCCGGGACTCCTTCCTACATGTCGCCCGAGCAGGCCGCCGGCCGCAACGCCGAGGTCGGACCGGCCAGCGACGTCTATTGTCTCGGCGCAATCCTTTACGAATTGCTGGCCGGCCGGCCGCCGTTCCGCGAAGAGAATCCGCTGGACACGTTGTTGCAGGTGTTGGGGAGCGAGCCGGTCTCGCCGCGAAAGCTCGACCCGCGAATCAAGCGGCCCTTGGAGTTGATCTGCCTGAAGTGCCTCAACAAGTCGCCCGCGGATCGTTATCCCTCGGCCGGCGCATTGGCCGACGACCTGGACCGCTTCGCCCGCGGCGAAACGCTGACCGCGCGGCCGCCGCACCTGGGTCAGCGTTGTTGGCGCTGGGCGCGGCGGCAGCCGGCGCTGGCCTTACGGCTGGCGGCCCTGGGGGTCTTCTACCTGGTGGAGTGGGCCAATTATAGCCGCGGGAGCGTGGACTGGGATTTTCATTGGAAGGTCTCCAGCCTGATCGGCATTTGGGCGGTTGGCTCCATCGTTTGCCAGCAGTTTCAAGGGAGCCGCCGCTGGTCGACTCCCGCGCAATTCCTCTGGGGCGGGCTGGATGCGGCGATGTTGCTGGCCGTATTGCTCATCGGCAACGGCGCGGCCAGTCCGCTGGTGGTCGGCTACTGGCTCTTGATCGCCGGTTCCGGGCTGTGGTTCCGCGTGCGTTTCGTTTGCTTCATGACGGTCTTATCGCTGCTCTCCTACAGCGTGCTGGTATACGACTTTTACGCGCGGCGCACCGGATTGCAGCAGGGCTTCGATACGCGTTACGACCGCCACGTGATCTTTGCGGTGTCGCTGGTGATCCTGGGAACCGTGGTGGCCTATCTGGTACAGCGGGTCCGCGATCTGAGCGCGTATTACGGCCGCCGGCCGTAGGAAAGCTCCCCTCGCCCGCGCGGCGGGAGAGGGGCCGGGGGGCTGCGTCTGCCGCTCAGCGTGGAGCGTAGGCCCGCGGTGCATCGCGCTACGGCAAAAACGCTGCGGCCAACCGCGGCGATCTTCACCATAACGCCTCGCTTCGCCACTCGCCGGTCGACCTGGCTTATCGGCATTACCCGGTTTATTTAATCAAACCATCTCACCTCGTCGTCGCGCTCGCGGCATTCGGAAAAACTTGGCAAATCGGAAACGTCGCTTAAACCCGCAAACTCTTTCCGACCGATACCGAATAGGAAGATTCCGATTAAAGTACCTTTTCCGAATGCCTAGGAAGCTATCATGCTTCGAAAATACCTGGCGGCGTCCGTTCTGGCATTGGTGGCGTTAACGTACGTCGCGCCGGCGCGGGCTCAGCAAACACCCCCCAATCCTGACGAGGACAAGTCCATCGGCGACCGGCTGGGGGATTTCGGACGGAGCATCAAGGGCCTCTTTGTCGCTCCCGATTCGAAACCAACCCCGGCGGCGAACGCCAATCCCAGCGGCGGCGCGTCACCTCCGGCCAACTCCACCTGGACCGGCACGCCCACGCCGTCGCGTTTCGCGGCGCCGCCCGCCGACGCTTCGACCAGCGCACCGCCACGCGGCATCGCTACCGAGTCGGTATCGCGGCAACAGGTCACCAATAACCTTTCCGACGGGTATGTTCCGGGCGTCGGTGGAGGAACGGGCAACGGTCTGCCAATGGGGATGCTCCCCCCGCCGCCAATCCAGCCGCCGCCGACAATCACCCCGCCCGACGACCATTCGGTCGGTTACTCGGTGGCCGGCTCCGACGACCGTTTGAAGTCGGGACCCAATGCGGCCACCGAAGTCATTCCGGTGCCGCGGAAGATCACCGAGATCCGCCCCGAGACCGCGCTGGCTCAGAACGGGACAGACTCAATGTCGCTGCACCAGCGGATGGCCGCCTTCCGCCAATCGCCGTTCGATAGCGGCGATGCGGCGGGGCCTTCCGCGCAAACCCCGCAAACCACACAAAGCCTGCCGGCGACGCAGAGTCCGGCAGTGCCCAATCGTGACGACGGTAACTCGCCGTTAGCCGCGCAGGTGACGGCGCCCAACACGCCGATGACGGCCCAGAGTTCCGCCTACACACCGGCCGCTTCGCAGCCGTCTTACCCGCAGCGAGTCGTTCCCAGCTACTCCTCCAGCGATACCGTCATCGACGGCCCTTCGTTTTCCAGCCCCGTAAATCCCGCACCGGCGCCGTTTCGCGCTGCGCCGGTGATTCCCAATCCAGCGTTGGCCGGCCCTGGTCCGTCGACATCCACGCCGGTGCCGTCGCCCAGTCCGGCCGACTCCGCGTCGCCACCGACGACGTCCACGTCGGTTTCGCCGTCCCCGAGTTTCAACGCCTCGACCGCGTCGCTGAGCGATCGCAACGGCGAGCGGCAAAGCCAAGGCGTGCTCTTGAGCCGCCAGAGTCCGAACTTGAGCGTCGAGACGGTGGGACCGCGACGGATCGCCGTGGGCCGCGAGGCACACTATGAAGTCACGATGCGCAACACCGGCAGCGTGGCAGCCGAAGAATTGCTGGTGATCGTCGAGCTGCCCACGTGGGCCGACGTCCAACGGGCCGAGGCCAGCCTGGGCAGTGCGCAACAGACGGCCGGCAGCAACGGGATGCGGCAACTGCTGTGGCGGATCGGCCGGCTGGAAGCACAGACCTTTCAGCGGCTGACCCTGAAGCTCGTGCCGCGCGAAAGCCGGCCGCTCGGCCTGGGCATCCACTGGGATTACAAACAAATCTCCACCCAAACGGTCATCGAGGTGCAGGAGCCGCGACTGGCTCTGCGCATCGAAGGCCCGCGGGAAGTCCTCTACGGCAAGAAGCAGATTTACAAGCTGAAGGTCGCCAATACCGGCAGCGGCGACGCGGACAATACCGCCATCCAACTGCTGCCGCTGGGGACCAGCGAGAGCGTCGTCGCCCACCACACCTTCGGCACCATTGCCGCGGGCGCGGAAAAGTCCATCGAAGTGGAAATGACCGCCCGGCAGTCGGGCCTGTTGACGATCAAGGTCGAGGCCCAATGCGAAGGCGGCTCGCGTGCCGAGATCGCCGAACCGGTGCTGGTTCGCCGCGCCGCGCTGGTGATTCGCGTCGAGGCGCCGAAGATCCAGTTCGTGGGCAGCGTCGCCGTGTATCGAATCCACGTGACCAACCCGGGCAACGCCACCGCCAACAACCTGCTCCTGAGCGCGACCATCCCGCCGGGGGCGAAGCTGATTTCGGCCAGCGATGCCGGACAAACCGACAGCCAAGGGACGATCGTCCGCTGGAGGATCGACAGCCTGAACGCGACCGCCGAAAAGAGCCTGGATCTGAAGTGCAGCTTCCAACAGGAAGGAACCGCCCGGCTGGATGTGGCAGCCAATGCCGAGGACGATCTGAGCGTGGCGGCCAACGCGGCCACCCAGATCGACGCCATGGCCAACCTGGTGCTGGACGTGACCGACCCGGTCGGACCGATACCGGTCGGCGACGAAACGGCGTACGAGTTGCGGGTCGCCAACCGCGGCACCAAGAGTGCCGAGGAAGTCGAAGTCCTGGCCTTCTTCTCGCAAGGCATCGAGCCGACCACGGTCGAAGGCGGTCCGCACAAAATCGCCCCAGGCCAGGTGACCTTCGACACCATCCCCTCGATCGGCCCCGGTCAGGAGTTACGACTGAAGATCAATGCTCGGGCGCAAATCCCCGGCAGCCACATCTTCCGTGCCGAAGTGCATTGCCGGCCGCTCTCAACGCGACTGGTTCGCGAAGAGACCACCTACTTCTACGCCAACCAGTCCGCGCCGGGACAGGACCTCGGCGTTGCCGGTCCGGAAAAGAAGAGTGCCGACGCCGACCCGCTTCGCAACGCGGATCGGCGGGCAACCGTTCCCGCAATGGGAGCCGGAGTGCCCGACAGATCCTACCGCTGAGGACCTGCGAGGCGTGGAGTGCGGACTGATTGTCGTTCTCTCCACTCACCGCACCCGCACTCCGCACCCCACTCGCTACGCCTTGCGGGCGGCATACCAGCCGAATCCGAAGCCCAGCAGCGCGGCCCCGATCGAAGTGCCGCCATAGAACCAGGCGTCGCCGTTCCAGAAATTTACCAAGCTTCCGTAGAATGCCACACACTGCATGGCGAAGAACAGGATCAGTAGGATGACGGCCACGGTCAACACACGCAGCCGGCGCGCGACCTTCCGCAACTGATTCAAACACTCGTTTTGGGGGGAGTCCGTCGGATCGCTCATGGCGCGTTGGGCCTCTCGTGGAAGCGGCAATGGGGGCGAAAGCGGGTCGAAAATCCAGTATAGGGCTCCCCACCCAGGCTGGCAATCCGCAGCAGTCGGCGATCGGCGTTCAGTGGTCTGCTATCAGCAGTCAGTTCACAAAGTAGTGCATTCGCAACGGGTTACGACAAATCCAGACCAGCGCGAGCAATTCCTAAACTGATTGCCGACCGGTGCTAGCTGAGAGCTGATTGCATTCCAAAATAAGCATTCAGCCGATCGCCCGCTTCCGCTATAATCCGGCCCCCTGTCGAGGCAGACGTATGCGGTATTGCTTGCTCACCTTGCTCACGATTTGCGGCATCGCGTCCGGTTGCGGAACCACGCGATGGAGCGATACCGCGCGCACCGCCACCGAGCAGTTGCTGGTCACCGATGCCATCGACCGGGCCGTGAGCCATTTCGACCTCCGCGCGTTGGCCGGCAAACGCGTCTTTTTCGACACCACTTATCTCCGCGGAGTGGTCGACGCCGACTACCTGGTGAGCTCCTTCCGTCAACACGCCCTGGCCAGCGGTTGCATCCTCAAAGCCAAGCCGGACGATGCGGAATATATCGTGGAGATGCGCGCCGGTGCGGTAGGGACCGACAGGCACGACGTGCTGTTCGGGATCCCCTCGATGCAGATCCCCACCGCCATGACGGGTACGACCACGGGAATCCCCGAAATACCCTTCGTGAAGAAGACCGACGAGCGCGCCGTGGCCAAGATCGCGGTGTTCGCTTACGACCGGCAGACGGGCCGGCCGGTTTGGCAATCGGGAGTCACTCCCGCAATCGGCACTGCCAAGGACGTCTGGGTTTTCGGTACCGGGCCGTTCCAGCACGGCACAATCTATTCCGGGACCAATTTCGCCGGCGATAAGCTGAACATCCCCCTGGTCGAGCCGGGCAGCCAGAAAGATCAGGGCGACTTGGGAGCCGTCTCCGTGGCTTCAGAGGCCTATTTCTCCCCCTTGAACGAACCAGCCGACGCCGGCCCCCACAATCAGCCAAGCAACAATCCGGTTCTTCCCGCGTCGGCCCAGACGCCCGCCGCGGGCGGTCCCGGCGGAAACTCGCCCGGCGTGCATCCGCCCGGGGCCGCATCGGCCAACCCTACGCCGGGAGCGGCGATCCCCGGAACCGCGCCTCCGGGAAGCGGCTATGCCGGAGCAACGCCGGGGGCCGCTCCTTCCGGAGCCGGTTATGCCGGTTCCATGCCCGCAGGCCCGGCCGCCGCGCCGGCTGCCGCGCCGGCGGTGGCGCCAACCACGTCGGTCCGTTCCGAAGGCTCGTTCTACATGCCCTTGCAGCCGGCGACCGACCCACCGGCGCAGCAGGCATTGCCGCAGACCGTGCCCACGGTGACGGTGCCCTCTCCGCTGTTCCAGCGGTTCGAAACGCGTTAGCAGTTCCGCGTCTCGATTACCAGCGGCTGCTCCGACATCGGGTCGCTGATGCGAATGGCCTTCTTGCCTTCCAAGAGGTCCTCGAAGAGCCGCCCGACCACCTCGGCCCGCCAACCGCGGGCCAGTTGCGGCGGATCGGAAGGGGGCGCCGTCGCCGTGCGATAGAGGATCAGGTCGCGCACGTCGCTAGGACCGCCGACCAGGTTGGGCGCCAATTGCGCTTGCCGGCAGATGCTTCCCAGGGCCGACGAGAGCAACTGGCCGAGGATGGCCAACTGCGGCGGCGATTCGCGGTAACGCGGCCGCATAAAGTCCTTTTCGGGCGTTTCCAGGCCCCGCCGCACACACTCGGAGATTTCCGGGAGTTGCGTCCGCAGCCGTCCCCATTCCATGCCCCGCACGGCCTGGATTTGTTTCAGGTCGGCCGTCTGCCGTTTGGCCAGCTCGATGATCAAGTCATCGCGGAGGATCTGCCGCGCCGGTTTGTCGAGCCGCTCCGCCTCGGCCTGCCGCCAGCGCCACAGCTCGCGGACAATGCCCAACGCGCGGCCGCCCAGGCTGGTATTGCCGGAAACCCGCCACCAGCGTTCCTCCGTGCCGGCACGCTGGATTTCTTCTTTCCAGCGGGTCATTTCCTCCTCCATCCACGACTCTCGCCCTAGCTCTGTAAGCCGGGAAAGCAAACGATCGTGGAGCGGCTGGAGATAGTGGACGTCGTTGAGCGCATACTCCAATTGCCTGCTCGACAGCGGCCGCCGCCGCCAATCGGTCCGCGTTTCATGCTTGGGCGGGGCCTCGCCGAACAACCGGGCAATCAAGGTGGCGTAGCCGGCCGGGTATTCCATTCCCACCAGCCCGGCCGCCAGTTGGATGTCGAACAACTGCGCGGGCATCCGGCCGATGGCCTGCAAGGAGAATTCAATCTCGCCCCGCCCGGCGTGTACGATCGTGGTGTGGCCGGGTCGGGCCAGCACCTCCCAAAAGGGCGTAAGATCTTTGACCGCTAAAGGATCGATCACCGCCAGCCGTCCTGCGGCAACCACCTGCACCAAGCAGAGGATGGGCCGAAAGGTGTGCTCGGAAACGAATTCCGTGTCGAACCCGATCGAATCCGCCTGCGCTAACTCGTCGCAGTAGCGTTGTAATTCCGCTTCCGTCGCGATGTTCTGATATTCCACGTCGCCGCCGCTTTCCAAAGAACCAGCCCCAAACGAACCCAGCGTAGCTTGCCGCGTAGACACTGACAAGTACCATCGCCCCCCCCGGCCGCACCATCACGCCGACCGAACCATGGGATTTGCGTGTGGGGCATCCACCCTGCAATCGACATTCGGACTGCCCATCTTATCAGGAAACCCAATCCAGTGCACCGTCATCCGCCACAGAAGTGCAAAGTCCGCGTCGTAGACCGGAATTTATTCCGATCGCGGGGCCAAGAGAAGGGAGCGGAATGCATTCCGTTCTACGTCGATTCTTCTGCGCAAGGTGTGAGGTTGACGGCAATAGCGAATCGTGTCACCTTATTGTGTCGGAGTGGCTGCCGTGCCACAAGGATTTCAGCCTTCCCAACATGAGGGGGTACGAATGGTTTGGACCGCCTTGATTATCAGCGGCTGCCTGTTGGGTCAATCGCCGTATTCCGGACCAACGCTGGAAAGCGTTCCGCATAGTTTCGGACCCCGGCCGATGCTGACCAATGTGCCGCGGAACTCGGTCGAGCCAGGCGCCGGCATGGATAGGCCTACGCTCGCTATCGGCGAATCGGCTGCGGCGACCCCCGCCGGCAATCCGTCGAATGCCAAGACCATGGTCGCCGAGGTGCTCGGGGCTCGCGAAGCGAGCGTCATCGTGGGCCAGCCGCTGAGCTTGGCGACCGCGCTGGCGGCCGTGAACGAGCGGCCCAAGCAGATCGAGGTCGTTCATGCCTATTGGCGATTGGTCGAGGCGTTGGCCAACTACCATTACAGCTTGGACTACGAAAAGCGGCTGCAACGGTTGACCGTGGAACGCCGCGAAGGCGAATCGGCGTTGCGCTCCGCGCTGGCGTCGGCCGCCGCGGCGGCGCACGAGACGGAACTGGCGGTCGTCACGGCGCAGTACGAATTGGCCGCCGCCGTACAGCTTGCCGCGAACGCGTCCCTGCCCGTGCCCTCCGACCAGCCGCATACCGGCGGTTATCGCACCAGTTTCAAGGAGTTGTTTTCCAAGCGTCCCGCCCCCGCCAAGACGCGATTGCTCGATCAGACGCTGCCGATCGAACACGGTGCGATCGACGCCCGCGCCACGGCCGTGGAAGCCGCGCACCATGCGGCCGCGGCGGCTGCCGAAAGGTATCGTGCCGATCGCTCGCCATTGTCCGAGGCCTTGGTCACGGCCGACGAATTGCGGCGGCAGCAGCGGGCTTTCATCGCCGCCGTTTGCCGGTACAACAACGACATCGCCAGCTATGCCCTCAGCGTGGCCCCGCCCGGCGCCACGGCCCGGGCGCTGGTCGGCATGTTGATCGGCAGCAGCCGCGACGAGGTGCGGCCGATGTCCTACGACGAAGAATCCCGGACCGTGGGGCAATCCGGCACGGTGGTGCCTGCCTATCCCGGCCCGACGGGCATGCCATCGCCGGCATCCACGCCGTTGGTGCTGCCCCCGCCGCCGTCGCTGGTCGCGCCGCCCGGCGCGGGAACAGCCGTGCCGGTGGCGCCGGCCATGCCCGGCGGCGGCTCAGGCTTGACTTCCATGGGCGCCGATCCGACACTGTTGCCTGTGCCGGGGCAGCCGTCCCCCTATGCACCGTCGGGCCGGCGCGTACCGAAGCCGGTGCCGGTGCGAACTGTGCCGATCATGCCGGAATCCTACACGGAGATCGCACCACCCGCCGCCGACGTGCCCCGGCTGCCAGGGCCCGGCCTGCCCACGCCGGTTGCTCCGGAAGCCCGCTTCCAAGAGAAACAGGACGGCTCGGACGATCCGCCGCGGCCGCTGGTGCCTGTGACTCCGACGCCCCACACTTCGAACCGGCCGCTCGGCGATCCTTACGGAAGATGGCAAGTGGCGGCCGACGCGATCTACTCGCGATTGTGGGAGGCCACCCCGGCGGTCCAAGCCCGCGAGTTGACCGCCACCTTGCACTTGGACCGCAATTTACCGGCCGCGCCGCCGTCGATCAGCCTGGAAGACGCCTTGGGCAAGCGTGTCGGAAGCGATCGCCGCGCGCTCATCGAGTCGTACTGGCTCGCCCGGCAACGGGCGGCCGAGTACCAGCTTTGCCTTCAGCAGATGGAATTGCTGCAAGGTGTGGATGCGTTGGCCAACGCCCAGGGCGCTTCGCCGCACCACGAGCCCTCGCTGCGGCGCCGCGCACTCGAACTAGGCATGGCGGCCGCGGCCATGGAAGCCGAGGCGGCTCTGGCCGCGGCCGACTATGAACTGGCCACGCACATGGGGCAGGCGGAGAATACGGTGTACCCGCCGCCCAAGACGACCCCCTATTGCGGTCCCTACCGGTTGAACCTCGAATCGCTCTCGCCCGAAATCGTCCAGACCTGGCCCGTCCGCCGTCTTTCGGCGGTGATTCCCAAGCTCTACAAAACGCTGGAGCACCGTGCGGCGTCGCTCGTCCAGGCGGATGGGCTGCGGGCGAAGTACACCGAGCGTTATGGCAAGGGAGAAATTCCCTCGGACCAAGTGCTCGACGCCATCAATCGCCAGGGCGAGGAGACGCTGGCCTTTCTGACGACGCTGACCGACTACAACCAGGCCATCGCGCAATTCGCCGTGGCCGTGCTCCCGGCGAATATCCCCAACGACACGTTGTTGGCCGTGCTGGGCGCGAAGGGCGAGAAGTAGGGGGCAGAGGACAGAGAAGAAGAAGGGGAGAGAGGGAGACACGCCGGCAGCCGTGGTCCGCTCAAGTACTTTTCTCCACTGCCTCCTGCCCACTCGATCTACAGCCGCAGCAGCGAGATGGCGACCTGGATCAGACGGTCTTCGAGCAGCAAGGCCTCTTCGTTCTGATGCTCGAAGGTCACGCAGAGATACTTCAGGCCGCGGGCGAAGGCAATGTGGTAGTTTTGCCCGATGATCACCGAGGGGACCGTCACGTGGCTGAACCGCCAGGGCGTGCCCGCCACGCCCTTCTTGATTCCGCCGGCGATCAGGTTGGTGATCTCGCCCACCCCGTCGATCACTTGCGCCGACAGCGCGTCGCAACGATCCTGGAGCAGGCGACCGACCATCGAAAGGGCCACCCGCTGGGCCATGTTGACGGTAATGAAACCCGACACTTCGCCATGCACGCCGATCATTCCGGTGATGCAACCGGCGTCGCGGCAGGGAACCATCGAGATACCCACGCAACGGGCGACCGTGTCGCACATGGTCAGGGCGCTCTCCACGGAGGCAATGATCGGGGCCAAGAGCAGCGGATCGGCTACCAGGGCATCGGTTACGGTTGCCGCCATGGGCGCAATTCCTTGGAGGGTTTGGAAGGGACTGGTTAATTGTTGGTTACGGAATGGCCTCGCGCAACGCCCCGATGCGGAAAAAGCGTGGATTGTTCCGCCGCGGCAAGCCACCGCAACGCTCCGCCGGTAGCGATTATTCCGGGTTTTCCTGGGAATCCTCGGCCAGCAGATAGCGGCGGATCTTGCGGTCCAGCGTCGATCGTTCGATGCCCAGGATGTTGGCGGCGCGGCTCTTGTTCCAGCCGGTGTGATTGAGCACGCCGAGGATATGGCGGCGTTCCATGTCGGCCAGCGAACAAGGGATGCAACCGGGTATCATTTGCGGTGATTCGGCCGTATCGCCGGCGGTGGCGATCTTCGACAACAAAAGATCGTTGGGGCCGATGAACTGCCCGGTGCAGAGCACCACCGCCCGCTCCACGACATTCTTAAGCTCGCGAATGTTTCCCGGCCAGCGGTACTTCAACAGTTGCTCCATGGCGTCTTCGGTGAAACCGCGGATCTTGCGGCCCGTTTCGGCGTCGAGGCGCTGCAGGAAGTAGTTGGCCAGCTCGGGGATATCCTCCGGCCGCTTGCGCAACGGGGGAACGAGGATCTCCACGACGCGGAGGCGGAAATACAGGTCGCGGCGGAAATGCCCGTCCAACACGTCCTTTTCCAGGTCCCGATTCGTGGCGGCGATCACCCGCACGTCGACGGTGATCGGCTTGCTGCCGCCGACGCGCTCGAAAGGATGCCCTTCCAACACGCGGAGAAACTTGGCTTGCAGCCCCGGACTCATTTCGCCGATCTCGTCCAACATCAGGGTGCCATGGTCGGCCGCTTCGAATTTGCCGATCTTGCGTTCCGTGGCCCCCGTAAACGCCCCCCGCTCGTGGCCGAACAGCTCGCTGGCCAGCAATTCCTCGGATAACGCGGCGCAATTCAGGCAGACGAAGACGTTCTTCGCCCGCGGGCTGGAATAGTGCACGGCCCGGGCCACCAGCTCCTTTCCCACTCCGCTCTCGCCGCGAATCAGCACGGTCGACCGGCTCGCCGCCGCCAGGGCGATCTCGTCGGTGACCTTCTTGATCAACGGGCTTTGCCCGATGATCTCGCTCTGGACCCCCAGCCGCTCGCGAAGTTGCACGATCTCGGTGCGGACCAGGGTGAGGTTCTCGGCCAACTCCTGCCGCCGATTCAGATTCACCAACGCCACGGCCACGGTTTCCGCCACGGCCAGCGTGAATTCCAGGTCGTCGGGGTCGGGGCGGCGGGCCGCGTCGGTCGAGTACAGGTGCACCACGCCGAGCATGTCGTTGCCGCGACGAATCGGTGCGCAAATCACGCTGGCGGTGGGATCGTCCAGGACGTGGCCGCCATCGGCGGCGATGTGGCTGTCGCCGGCCGCGTTGCGGGCCAGCACCGCTTCCCCTTCCCGCATCACGGTCGTGGCCAACGCATCGGAGATCGGCCGGTACGGTTGCGCGGTGAGCGATCGCGAGGCGACCAGTTCCAAGTTGCAGCCGGCAACCTCGCCGCGCGTGGGGTGCGGCAGCAACAGCACTCCGCCCGCATCGGCCCGGGTGCCTTCGAACAGACCGGATAGCGCCAGCTCGGCCATGCTGGTCACATCGGGGGCCTTGGCCAGCTCAAAGGCCAGGCGGCACAATTTGCCGGCCGCGCGGCCGATCGTGGAGAGCGACCCTTCGCTCTCCTTCTCGGGCAAGAGAAATCGCGTCTGCCCTTTGCGGTGCATGATGGCCGTGAGCTCGTCGAGCCCGCCATCCGACGAGTCGTCCGCCGGCGGCCGCGATGACGTATCCCGCTCGGGGGCGGCCCCTTCCGGCGATTCCGTGGCCTGCGAAGCGGCCTCCAGCGGCCGCGACCCGCCGGCCGTCGTGGCCCCTTCGCCGAAGGCATCGCTGAGGCGGTGGACGAAGACCAATTGCGCGTGGCCGATACAAACCACCTCGCCGGGCCGCAACAGGTGTTCGCCCTCGATGCGCACGTCGCCCACCTGCGTGCCGTTGCGGCTGCCCAGGTCGCGAACCCGCCATTGTCCTTCCGACATGAAGAACTCGGCGTGCGCGCGGCTGCAGCGTTCGTCGCGCACCACGATCTGGTTGGACGGGGCGCGGCCAACGGTGACCGGCTGGCCGGGAAGGAGCCGGAACACGTCGCTCCATTTCGATCCTTCCCGAATCACGAGATAGGCGAGTTGCGACACGAGCGATCCCTTGTTATGGCGAACGAGGAGAGCCAGGATAAATCATCGCTGTTGCGGAAAGCGAGACAAGGGCTCGACGCTTCCCTCTTCATAGCTTATGCCGAACCGGGTGGGTTTCGCAAGCCGACACCCCCCCACCTTTGAGGAACATGCGGTTATTGCGTTCGACACATCCGTGGGCTGGCCAAGCCGGCGCTGCGGCCGCATACTCAGAGCCTGGCACTATCGGAGGTCGGGAGACGGGCCATGGGACGCTGCCGGAAATGCGGCTTCATCGTTGACGACGGAAGCGAAGTCTGCGCGCATTGTGCGGCGCAAAGCCGGCTCGTTCCGGCCGCATGGAAAGCACCGGTCGGGCTGGCAGCCGCATTCATCGTGCTGAATCTTGTGGGCGTCGCGATGATCGTGAACTTCAGATGGCGACTGCCGGTTGTCTGGATGCGCGTCGCAATTGCATTGATCGGCGCCCTGCTGGCTGCGGAGCCCGTGGTGATTGCGATTTGGGCTGCCCTGGGTCCGCCGCCCGCGTTTCGGCGAATCCTCTGGAACGCCGCAGCAGCGGTGGCGGCCGTTTATGCGGTCGCGGCACCGCTTTCCTCTGACGCAGGCCCACCCGCGGAGAACGTTGTCGCGATCAGCGTGATTTTCCTGGGCGTGTTCCTGATTCTCGCGTTGCTGCTCCTGCTCGTTCGCCGCTTCAGCGGTTGGCAAATCGAGCATGCCACCGCTCAATTCCACGATCGCAATCCCGCCGCAAGCCAATTCAGGATCAAAGATCTTTTGGCAACTGCCATGCTTCTGGCAATCGCCCTGGGGGTTGGCCGGTGTCTTTGGCCACCCGGCAGGATCGAGTTGCGCGATGCGCCGCGGATGGCGTTCATGCTACCGATTGCTGCGGCATTTTGTGCCGCTGTGCTTCTTCCTGTGGCGTCAGCCTTTGGCATGTTTCTGGCTCGCCATTGCGGCGAACGTCGCTTGATCGCACCGCTGGCCGCGATATGGGGAATTGTCGACCTCATTCTCGTTCTGCTGGCGATTTACTTCGGGCGGCCTGGTTTGGTTGATTTCTTTGTCGCCTTTGTTTGGTTTCGACTGGGAAGCCTGCTGCTCAGCCTCCCCAGCGCCGCAGCCCTGTACTACGGCGGCTATCGGCTGGTGCGGCACGATCGCGATGCGAAAACAAGCCTTGACTCGCGTATAGCGTAGGATATACTACGATGAACGAGGCGCGGTTCTCCGTGGTTCGCGGCATCTTGGAGCGCGCCGGCTACTGCCTTGGTCGCATCACTACTTTACGAAACCGGGTAAGCAGCCCATCTCCATTCCCGTGCATCATGGCAAGGTAAAAGTGTTCTATGCCCACCAAGTCGAGAAAATCTGCCGAGGCCGTTGATCGTCCGTTCGTTCCCAAAGTGTTGGCCCAGGCCAAAACGATCGCCCGGCAGTATCAAGTGATCGTCCATTGCGAGGACGACTGGTGGTATGGCCGGGGGCTGGAACTGCCGAACATCCTTGGCGACGGCCGGTCGGTCGGCCAGTGCGTCGAGAACACGCAGGAGGCGTTGGCCGGCTATGTGGCCTACCTGTTGGAGAAGGGGCAAAAGCCGCCGTCGCCCTCGCGAGAAGGAACCCGTACCCAGCAGGTCAACGTCCGTTTGACGGCCGAGGAAAAGCTGATCTTGGAGAGCACGGCCAAGCGCAAAGGGTTCCAGGGGCTCTCGGACTTCATTCGCGCCGCGGCAGTGGAATCGGCTAAGTAAGCCGACTTTGGCCCGGATTATTCATGAGTGTCATCCTGATCGCAGCGAAGGATCTCCATCGCCTCCGAGACAGCCCAGATTCTTCGCTGCACTCAGAATGACGGGACGCCCACCCCCTCGATGTTCAACTCAAAACATCCCCAACTCGTCGCGGGCCTCTTCGGTCATGCGGTCGGGCGTCCAGGGCGGATCGAGCGTCATCTCGATCGCCACGTCCTCCACGTCCTCCACGTCCAGGATCGCGTCTTTGGCTTCCTGGATCAGTTGCGGCCCGGCCGGGCAGGCCGGCGAGGTCATGGTCATCTTCACGTGGACGTGGTACTTACCGCTCGTCTCGGCCACTTCCACGCCGTAGATCAACCCCAGGTCCACCACGTTGATGAACAGTTCCGGGTCGCGGACCTCGTGCAACACGTCGTAGATTTTTTCTTCCGTCACAGGCATCGCAAGCTCCTCTCACTCCACACCCTGCACTCCGCACCCCACTCTATTGCTCACTGAGTTTGATATACACTTCGTCGCCGTCGACCTTCACCTGGTGGGCGGGGATGTCGCGGGTGGCGGGCATCGCGAGCACGCGCCCGCTGCGGACGTCGAATTTCGCCCCGTGCCGCGGGCACTCGATGACGAAGCCGTCCAAGCGGCCTTCGCCCAGCGGCCCGTCGTCGTGCGTGCAGCAATCATCCAGGGCCCAAAAGCGGCCGCCGACGTGGAACAACACCACGAAGCGCTCGCCCACCTCGAACACCCGCCGCCCCGGATCCGGCAGATCAGACACTTTGCAAACGCGGATGAAATCGGTGCTCTCTTGCAATGGCTTGCCGCTCACTGGTATTCCCTCACTCTGCGGCCGATGGCCTCGCCCAACGCTTCCCGCACGCTGGGAATGGTGATCCGATCGAACACCTGCTGGAAGAACCCGGCCACGATCATGCGGCTGGCTTCCTTGCGGGTCAGGCCGCGGGTGAGGCAGTAGAAAATCAACTCGTCGTCCACCCGGCCGATCGTCGCGCCGTGCGTACAACGGACGTCGTCGGCCAGGATTTCCAGCCCCGGGATGGAATCGGCCCGGGCGGTGTCGGAGAGCACCAGGTTGTCGTCGCGCTGGTAGCCGTCGGTCTTCTGCGCGGCGCGGTCGACGTGGATCATGCCCCGCCACACGATCCGCGACTTGTCCTGTAAGGCCCCCTTGTAGAGCAGATCGCTACGGCAGGAAGCGGCCTGGTGGTGCTGCAAAGTGTGATACGACAGGTGCTGGCGGCCTTCGGTGAACATCGCGCCGTTGACCTGCACTTCGGCCCCGTCGCCCACCAACGCCACGTGTTGGTTCACCTTGGCCAGGCGGCTGCCCAGGGCCCCGATGGTCCATTGCAGCGAACCGCCGCGATCGACCATCGCCTTTTGATGGGCGAAGTGCCACACGCCCTTGCCCCAGTTCTGCAGATTGACGTAGCGGAGCCGCGCCTGCGGACCGACCAACAACTCGATCGCCCCGCAGTGCAAGCCGCCGGCCGCGTCGTCGCCGGCCGCCGTTTCGGCCAGCAGCGTGGCCTCGGCGCCTTCTTCCAATACGACCAGCGTGCGTCCCAGGTCCACCCCGCCCGGGGCGATGGCGGAAAAGATGTGCAGCGGCCGATCGATCACCACGCCCCGCGGCACGTAGAGCAAGGTGCCGCCCGACCAGAAAGCGGCCTGCAACGCGGCAAACTTATCGATGTCGCCGCGAACCGCCCGGCCCAAATGCGGACGCAACAGCTCCTCGTGGTCCGGCAGCAACCGGTCGAGACTGCCGAAGAGCACGCCCTGCCGGGCCCAGTGGGAGTCCAATTCGCTCCGCACGGGCATGCTGTTGACCACGATGTCGCGGCCGCCAAGCTCGACGCCCGCGGTGAGCAGCGCCGGCGGAAGCGCGAAATCCGCGTCGGCCGGCTCGGGGATGCCGAACTCTTCGATACGAAAGCCGCGGATGTCGGTCCGCATCCACTCCTCTTGCTTGCGGTCGGGCCAGGAAAGCCGCTCGTAAGCGTCCAGCGCCTCGCAGCGGGCCCGCCGCAGCCAATCCGGCTCCTGCCGCGTCTGCAGCCAGTTGGCAAGCGCCGTCCGGGTGAATCCTGATTCGGTGAGTGTACCGCTCATTATCCGACCGATCCCTCCATTTGCAGCTCGATGAGGCGGTTCATTTCCAAGGCGTATTCCATGGGCAGCTCCTTGACCAGCGGTTCGATGAAGCCGCTGACGATCATGGTGCTGGCCTCGGCCTCGGTCAGCCCGCGGCTGGTCAGATAGAAGAGCTGTTCTTCGCCGATCCGCGAGACGCTGGCCTCGTGACCGATCGAGACGTCCTGCTCTTCGATCTCGATATAGGGATAGGTGTCGCTGCGGCTTTGGGGATCGAGGATCAAGGCGTCGCAGACCACGTTGGAGCGAACCTTCTTGGCGCCCTTCTCCACTTTGACCAGCCCGCGATAGCTGGCCCGCCCGCCGCCGCGGGAGATCGACTTGGAAATGATGCGGCCGGACGTGTGCGGCGCGCAGTGCACCAGCTTGGCGCCGGCGTCCTGGTGCTGGCCGCGGGAAGCGAAGGCCACGGAAAGGATCTCGCCCCGCGCGCCGGGCTCCATCATGTAGACCGAGGGATACTTCATCGTCAGCCGGCTGCCGAGATTGCCGTCGACCCATTCCACCAGCGAGTCGCCGTACGCCATGGCCCGCTTGGTGACCAGGTTGTAGATGTTGTTGGCCCAGTTCTGGATCGTGGTGTAGCGCACCCGCGAGCCGCGCTTGGCCACCACCTCAACCACCGCGGAGTGCAAACTTTCGGTGCTGTACATAGGCGCGGTGCAGCCTTCCACGTAATGGCAATAGGCCCCTTCATCGACGATGATCAGCGTCCGCTCGAACTGGCCCATGTTGGCCGCATTGATGCGGAAATAGGCCTGCAAGGGGTACTTGATGTGGACCCCCGGCGGAACGTAGATGAAGGAGCCGCCGGACCAGACAGCCGAGTTGAGTGCGGCGAACTTGTTGTCCGAGGGGGGAATGATCTTGCTGAAGTACTCTCGCACCAGGTCCGGATACTCGCGCACGGCGGTGTCGGTATCGGTGAAGATCACGCCCTGAGCCGAAAGTTCCTCGCGCAGCGAGCCGTAGACCACTTCGCTTTCGTACTGGGCCTTCACGCCGGCGAGAAACTTCTTTTCCGCTTCGGGAATGCCCAGCCGATCGAAGGTCCGCTTGATGTCGTCGGGAACGTCGGCCCAATTGTGGCCCTGGCTGTCGGTCGGCTTGAGGTAATAGAAGATCTCCTGGAAATCGATGCCGATGTCGCCGCCCCAGCGCGGCATCGGCTTGGCGTGGAAGATCTCCAGGCTTTTGAGGCGGAAATCGAGCATCCAGTCCGGCTCGCCCTTCATTCCGGAGATTTCGCGGACGATGTCCGAGTCCAGCCCCTTGCGGCTCTTGAAGACGTATTTTTCCTCGGACCGAAAGTTGTACTTATTGATCTCGATCCCTTCGAGGGATTCGTTACTTATGTCAGTGGCCATTGTGGCGGCCTCCCGTTCTTGGTTAGGAAACAATCGCGCGCTCCCCTTATTGATACTGATGCAGCCAATGATCGTCGTACTTGCTCTCTTGGCCGCGCGGCGGTTATTGGCAGTTCGGACCTCAATAAGAGCCTCCGTTACGCCTCGACGGCCGCGGCGGCAGCCTCCTCGGCAACCTCAGCGGCCGCATCCTTGACGGCGGCGGCCATCGCCTTTTCATCGGCGGCCGCGTCGGGATGCGCGGCGCGAACCCGATCGTAGCCGCTGCGATGCAGCTCGACAGCCAGTTCCGCGCCGCCGCTCTCGACGATCCGTCCGCCCAGCAATACGTGGGTGAAATCCGGTGTGTTGTGCTCCAGCAGCTTGTCGTGATGGGTGATGATCAGGATCCCCATCTCGCGGCGGCCGATCTTGGCGATGCTCTCGCTGGCCAGCCGCACCGCGTCGACGTCCAGGCCGCTGTCGGTCTCGTCGAGGATGGCGAATTTCGGACGCAGCATCGCCATCTGCAAGATCTCGGCCCGCTTCATCTCGCCGCCGGAAAAACCGTCGTTGACGTAACGCCGCGCGAACTCCATGTCCATCTTCAACTCTTCCATGTTCTCTTTGAGCTCCTTGCGGAACTGCCGCATGGGAATCAACTCTTCCCCTTCCTTGCGCTCCGGACGGCGAACGTTGGTCGTGGCGTGGCGGAGGAAATCGGCCATCTTCACCCCGGGAATGGCCACCGGCCGCTGGAAGGCCATGAACAGCCCGGCCCGCGCGCGCTGGTAGGGCTCCATGGCGAGAATGTCCTGGCCGTCCAGAGTGATCGTCCCTTGCGTGACGTCATAATTGGGATGCCCCATGATGGCGAAGCCCAAAGTGCTCTTGCCCGACCCGTTAGGCCCCATCAGGGCATGGATCTCCCCGCGTTCGATTCGCAGGTTAACCCCCTTGAGAATCGGCTTGCCGGCCACGCTCACGTGCAGGTCGTTGATGGTCAGTACTTCTGTCATGGACTTCTGCTATCCCTCCGTTGCGAAACTCGATCAAGGCTTGATCTTTTGATGATGAAATAGCGGCTTCACGTCGTTGACGGCCACAAAACCGCTGTGGTGCGGCAGCGGCATATCGTCTTCCACCTTGATTCCCGCGCGCCCCAGACCCCCGCCTTCGCCGGGGAGCTTGGCGATGTGATGACCGCGGATCTTGTCTTGCAGCCGCATGATCCCTTCCAACAACGCTTCCGGCCGCGGCGGGCAACCGGGCACGTACACATCCACCGGAACCACCAAATCGACCCCCTTAACCACGTGATAACCGTAGTCGAAGTACGGTCCGCCGCCGATCGTGCAGGCGCCCATCGCGATCACATACTTGGGCTCCGGCATCATGTCATACAACCGCCGCACGCGACTGGCCATTTTGAACGTCACGGTCCCGGCAACGATCATCAGGTCGGCCTGCCGCGGGGTGGCCCGAAACGCTCCCGCGCCAAACCGATCCAGGTCGAAACGGCTGGCCCCGGTCGACATCATCTCGATAGCACAGCAGGCGATGCCGAAAGTCATCGGCCACAGACTGGACTGCCGGCTCCAATTGAGCGCCTGCTCGATCGTGGTCAGGATGGCGCTGTCTTCGAATCGCCCTTCGATCCATGGTTCTCTCATGCCTAATCTACCCCCGTTGCGGGGCCTCCTTGCGTTCTGCGCGAACCGCTAACCACCTGGCGGCGGGCCGCACAAACGAAAGGGATCAGTATAACTGGCCGCTACTTCGCTTGAAACTGGCAATCACAGTCCCCGTCGAGCCGGCAGGACTTCATTTCCACCGCCTGCCCCAGCAGTTCCGTGAAGAGCATTTCTTCCACCTTACAAATCGTGCGATCCTGCTCCGCCAGTTTCGGGTAGGGACAGGCGTGCGCCGTCAGCGTGGGCTGCTCGTCCGCAGTCCCCCCCTCGACGGAAAACGGCACACGCCGCTCGGCCAGCAGGTCGCTGAGCGATTTCATCCGCTCCTCGGGCGTCCTTCCCGTGATCTGGTTGAAATAGCCCTTGGCCAGCGCCTTGGCGACCCGCTTGAGCAACTCACACCGCAGGGTTACATCTTCGATGGACTGTATCTCGTGCCACAAAGCCATGGCCAAATCGGTGAAGTTGGACCCGGTAAGCTCTAGCCCTCGATCGGTTAGCTGGTAGCGATGCCGGGGACGCCCGCGTCCGGCCCGCACCGCTTCCCGTTGGATCAGCCCACGAGCCATCATGCGGCTCAGCCGCTGTCGCACAGCGGTGGCCGTAACCTCAATTGCATTAGCCATTTCCGACACGTCGAGCGGCCCCGTTACGCGGAGCAGATCGAGCAGGTCGGCGTCGGAATTCACCACGGCACTACTCATAGGACTTTCTCACTCTCGTGGAAAGGTATCCGCCTCAAGTTCAAGAGCATTGTAGTATATATCGCAATATTGTCAATCAAAAATAACAGTAATAGACAAGTGAAGCAGTTAGCTATCGCAAGGGGGGTGGGCCGAGCGCAGCGAGCCCCGACCATGACGCGGATTACTGACCGCTGCGGTCGCGTGGAAAGTGCCGCTCGGCAATATCATAAAAGGCCTGCGGCGAATCGACCGTGGCCACCGCTGCTCGAAATGCCCGGGCCCCCGGCTGGCCCTGGGCGTAGCAGCAGGCGTAGCGACGCATCAGCACCGACCCGCGGGCCGCGCCAAAGCGCTGGCAAATCAAGCGGAAATGGTCGACCAGCAGTTGCCGCTGCTCGTCCAACGAGGGATCGAGCGGCGCCGGCTGGCCCAACAGCGCGGCGCGGATCTGCTGGAAAAGCCAAGGCCGGCCCAGCGCGGCCCGGCCCACCATGACGCCGTCCACCGGGTAGCGCCGCAGGGCATCCACCACTGCGGCGACCGTTGTCAGATCGCCGTTACCGATCAGCGGAATACGCTTCAAGTGCGGCTTGATCTCCGCAATGCGATCCCAATCCGCCTGGCCCCGATAGAGGTCCTGGGCCGTGCGTCCATGGACGGTCAAGGCCGCGCCGCCCGCCCCTTCCACGGCCTCGGCGACCTCGATCGCAGTGATCGCGTCGCGAGTACAACCGAGGCGGATTTTCGCCGTAACCGGCGTGGGGGCGCACGCCTCCGCCACCCGGGCCACGATCGCGCCGACACGGGCCGGATCGCGGAGCAGATAGGAGCCGCTCTTGGCGTGCTCCGTAACCGCTTTGACGGGGCAACCGAAGTTGATGTCGACCACGCTGACGCCGAACTCGTGGGCCAAACGAGCCCCCACGGCAGCCAAGGCGCCCGGATCGTTGTCCCAGATCTGCACCGCCAGCGGCCGCAACTCTTCCTTCACGCCCCAGAGCCGGTCGGGAAAGCCCTCGTCGCGGGCATCGATCTCCAAGAACCCGCGCGCGCTCACCATTTCGGTGGCCAGCAGTCCCACGCCGCCAAAGCTGCGCACAATCTGCCGAAAAGCATAGTTGGTGAACCCGGCCATCGGCGCCTGGAGCACGGGCGGATCAATCACCAGCGGACCGATCCGTAGCGGCAAAACCGCCGCAACTGCGGGCAAGGGCTCCAGGTCGTCGGGCAGGTTCGCGGGCATGATTTCAAAAGAACGCAATTTCACTTCCCGGTCAAGTTTGGTAATTTAGCCGGCGTGGCAAGAGTTCGTGGCGAGGCCCGTAATCCGCGTCATTCTGAGCGCGGCGAAGAATCTCGGGCGCCACGCTGCCCCGGAGAGCCTCCGCTCAGAATGACACGCATGAATAATCCAGACTGGATACCAATCCCTATTCCCAATCGAACGCAGATGAAAAAAACCTTGGTTCCCGGCGTGACGGCGGAAGCCCGGCAGCGGGTGGTTACGGAAAACCTGGTTAGCTTCCGCAAGCCTGACGCGCCGCCGGTGCTGGCGACTCCCTGGTTATTGTACATCATGGAGACTGCCGCCTACGAGGCGCTGCGACCGCACTTGGACGACGGCGAGGCCTCGGTCGGCACGGGCTTCGAATTCGAGCATCTCGCTCCCACCCCCGTGGGCGAGACGGTGGTGGCCACGGCCCGCGTGCTGTCAGTCGAGGGAAACCGGGTGGCGATGGAATTCGAGGCCCGCGACAGCCGGGAAACCATCGCCCGTGGCAAACACCTCCGTACGGTCATCCACTTGGACCGCTTCCTGGCCCGATTGAAAAAGAAGTCGGACGGCTAAGCCAGATGTTCCCAGGCCAGGGGAGTGCCACGGGGGATGGCCACCCGCGCCGTGGCCCCCAGCACGCGATCCAGATAGCGCGGCGGAAGCCCATCGGCCGGACGAATCGAACGTACGTTTTCCGTCGTGAACCGCTCACCGGCGCGGATGTCGCGCACGGCGAACAACGATCGCCGCAAGCGGCAGCTGGCCACTTCGCCGGGCCCCGCGCCGAACTGCGCGGATCCCAAGGCCTGGTGAGCCGTGCGCACGGCGGCCGCCATTTGCTGAAACTCGGCGGGCTCCAGCGAGAAGGCGCAATCCGGCCCGCCCTGCGCTCGCGACAACGTCAGATGTTTCTCGACGATTGTCGCTCCCAAGGCCACCGCGGCCACCGGGACCGTGGCCGACAGCGTGTGGTCCGAAAGCCCCACCGGAACTCCGAAAACTTCGGCCAAGCGCGGAATCCCGTACAAGTTCATCTCGTCCGGGCCGGCCGGGTAGGCGCTGGTGCACTTCAGCAGCGCCACGGGGCCCGCTTGGGCCTGGCGCAGCGTGCGCAGGGCCTCGTCGATTTCTTCCAACGTGGCCATGCCCGTGGAGAGGATCACCGGCTTGCCGGTTGCGGCGACACACCGCAACAGCGACAGATCGACGATTTCGAAGGAAGCGATCTTGTAGGCCGGCACCGAGAGCGATTCCAGAAAAGCCACCGCCGTGGCGTCAAACGGCGTGGAGAACAACGTCAGGCCCAGCCCGTGGGCCACTTCGCGGAGCTTCGGCTGCCAATCCCAGGGCATCGCGGCTTCGCGGTAGAGGTCGTGCAGCGTGCGGCCGTTCCAAATCGTGCCGCGAATGCGAAACGGCGGCCGATCGCAATCCAACGTAAGGGTATCGGCGGTGTAGGTCTGCAGCTTCACCGCATCGGCGCCCGCCTCCGCCGCGGCGCGGACGATGGCGACCGCCTGCTGGAAATCCTGCCGATGGTTGGCCGAAATCTCCGCCACGATATAGGGCGGCTCGCCCGGCCCGATGGCCCGGCCGGCGATGGCGAAGGGTACAGCCGGCGGTCGGCAGTCGGCGGTCGGCGGTTCCAACATGTTCCATCCTCGATCGGGCTATACCAATGGCGGGCGACGTATCACCTCACCCGCGGCTCGCGTTAAACCGCAAGCGATGGGCCTCGGTCTTCATCCTTCATTCTTTCCAACAACCGCTCGATCCCCTCGCCGTCGACCAGTTGCCGTCCCAGGCGACTCTGCCGGCGGCGGCAATCGGCGTCGCGGCAAAGGGCCGTCAGCGCAGCGGCCACGGACGGCGTGGTAAGTTGGGTGGCCAGGCCCAGGCTCGTGGCCACCCCCGCTTCGTCGAGCCGCAGCGCCGCATTCTGCTGGTTGTCGGCCAGAACGGTCAGCAGCGAGGGCAACTGCATGAAGGCCAGTTCCCAGCAGGTAGTCCCGGCCGCGCTCAACGCCACGTCGGCCCAGGCCATCTGTTGGGCCATGTCGGGCACGTCGCTCAGTATCTCGATTCGAACGCGGCAATCGCCGGCCCAGCGGCGGATCTCTGCGGCATGCCGGTTGGCGGAGCCGATCACCACGCGGATTTCCAGTTCGGGGATCTCCGCGCATACGGCCCCTTGCAACAGCCTCGGCATGACGTTCTGCGGATCGGAGCCGCCCAAGGTGACCAACACTTTACGGGCCAACGGCGCGGTGCAACGCTCCCAGCGGCGCCAGGGGCGAAACTCGTCGCGCAATAGCACATAGCGGCAGCCACGCAGCAGCCGGGTGTCGGCATCGCAAGCGTAGCCCATCTCTTCCGCGCCGAGGTTCTGATTCACGACCAGTTCGGCATGGTAGCTGGGCAGGTGCGCCAAGTCGTCGACGACCAACAGCCGCACGTTGAGCCGGCGCAGCGCGCGCTGGCAAGCGGAATCGAAATGGTAGCCGTCCAGAACCACCCAAGGCCGGCTGGCGCCGTCTACCGCTTCGGCCACCTCGGCCGCGAGCCGCTGCGGATCGGCCAGCGGAGCGTCGAGCGATCGCAGTGCGGCGCCCGAGGCGAGGATTCGCTGCCGCAGCGGCATCACCGGACAATGGCTGACGAACGTCGCGCGGTCGCCGCCGAGCTGCCAAGCCGCGGCCAGCACCAGCGATCGCATTACGTGCCCGGTGCCAATCGCCGCGTGCGCGTCGGCACAAACGATCAGCGGAGCAAGCAAGGTTATCCTTCCACGAAATGTTTTTGGCGGACGTTCCGGTTCAACGCAGCCAGCGCCGGTTCGCGCTCGAAGAGCTGCAGCACGTCGCGCCAGGAAAAGGCGTCGTCGCCGTCCAGACGCCGGTAGATATTGCGGACCAGTTCCAGGTCTTCCGGCGAATCGACGGTCCAGCGATGCCCGCTGAAGTCCGCCGCGCCGGTGACCGAGCGGAGCCGGAATCGCTCGGGATGCTGGTAGAAATAAGGCATCACATGCACCCGCTGGTAGGGCTCGGTTGCTTCGCGGGCGGCGCGTTCCAGCGCCGCGCGGGTGGCGATTTCCACGTCCAGGCCGCGGGGATACGTGCGGCAAAGCACGTTGGCCGCGTAATCCGGCCCGTGCCGCAACATGGCGAGAATCACGTCGTCGATCAGTTCCGCGTCGATCAGCGGGCAGTCGGCGGTGATGCGCACCACGGCGTCCGCCCCGTAAGCCTCGGCCGCCGCCCGGTAACGCTCGAGCACGTCGTGTTCGTCGCCGCGAAAACAGGGCACTCCCAGTTCCAGGCATGCGGCGGCAATCGCGTCGTCGCCGACTTCCGCGGTGGTCGCCACAACCAATTCGTCGACCAGAGTCGCGCGGGCCGCGCGGCCGCAAACCCGGGCCAGCATCGTGCGTCCGCCCACGTCGTGCAGCACTTTGCCCGGCAAACGAGAGCTTCCCATGCGGGCTTGAACGATCGCCGTGACCCTTATGCGCGACATGGCTGCACCACCTTTTGAATGGCCGCGATGACCTGCTCGACGTCGTCGTCGGTCATCGCGGGAAACAACGGCAAGGTGAGGATATTCTCGTAGGCCGCTTCGGCCACCGGGCACAGACCGGGGCCGGTCGAGAAACGCCGGCGATAAAACGGGTGGAGATGGACCGGCAGGTAATGCACGCCCACGCCGATCCCTTCGCCGCGGAGGGCCGCGAACAACGTCCGCCGGTCGAGGCCCAGCACGTCGGGCTCCAGCCGCACCACGTACAGATGATAGGCATGCGAAACCCCGCTTCGCACCGCCAGGGGAGATAGGCCGGGAATTTCGGCCAGGGCCCGGTCGTAGCTGCGGGCAATCGCCTGCCGCCGCGCGGTCCAGCGGTCCAATCGCGACAACTGCGAGCAGGCCAACGCACATTGGATGTCGGTCAAACGGTAGTTGTAACCGAGTTCCCGCATCTCGTAGCGCCAGGGACCGTCGCCGTGGAAGATTTCCCGCTCGATACCATGATCGCGGAACCGCCGCATCCGCGCGGCCAGTTGGGCGTCGCCGGTGGTGACGATTCCACCTTCGCCGGCCGTGATCGGTTTGACGGGATGCAGACTGAAGGTGCTCAGGTCGGCCAGGCTACCCACCGCGGCGCCATGGTCCTTGGCGCCCAAGGCATGCGCCGCATCGGCCATCAGGGCCAGCCCATGCGGCGCGGTAATCGCCCGCAGCGCGCGATAGTCGCACGGCTGGCCGGCGTAATCCACGGCGATCACCGCGCGGGTGCGGGAAGTGATCCGCGCTTGTACCGCCGCCGGATCCAATAGCAGCCCCTGCGGATCGACGTCGGCGAACACCGGCACGCCGCCCTGGTAGACCACGCAGTTGGCCGTGGCGGCGAAGGTCATGGCGGGTACGATCACTTCGTCACCCGGCGCGATCGCCAGCGCGAACATGGCGGAGTGCAGCGCAGCGGTGCCATTGGCCACGGCTACGGCCTCCGCGCTCCCCACATAGCCCGCGATGGCGCGCTCCAACCGCTCGACCATCGGCCCGGTCGTCAGCCAATCGCCGCGCAAGACGTCGACCACCGCGCGAATGTCGTCCTCGCTGATCCAATGGCGGCCGTAGGGAAGCATGGTCGGTTGTCCATTGTGCGTGGGCACATTACAGCAGCCGCGGACGTGCAGCCGCTAAGCCGCTTTCCGCATCTCCGGCAGCAACACCATCCGCCGCAACTCTTCCACGCTGAGCCACTGACTGTTGGTATGGCTGCTGTAGGCGAAATTTTCCGGGCAAGGCCGACCGCCCTCGGGAAGCGCGTCGCGCTGAAACACCGCCGTCTCCGGATTGGGCAACACGGCGTAATAATCGTCGTACTCCAGGGTGTAACGCGCATCGTCTTCCGAGAGCATCGTTTCGTGCAGCTTCTCTCCCGGCCGAATTCCTATGTTCTCGATGCGGCAGGCCGGCGCGATCGCCCGGGCCAGGTCCACCAGGCGCATGCTGGGGATCTTGGGAATGAAAATTTCGCCGCCGCGCATCCGCTGGAGATTCTTGAGCACGAAATCGACACCCTGTTCCAGGGTGATCCAGAAGCGCGTCATGCGGGCGTCGGTGACGGGCAACACGCCCTGCTCGCGCATGGCCAGGAACAAGGGGACCACGCTGCCGCGGCTTCCCACCACGTTGCCGTAGCGGACCACGGCGAACCGCGTGGGATGTTGGCCGGCATAGTTGTTAGCGCTCGTGAAGAGCTTGTCGGCGCAGAGCTTGGTGGCGCCGTAGAGGTTGATGGGGCAGGCCGCCTTGTCGCTGCTCAGGGCGATCACGCGCTGAACGCCGCGGTCGATCGCGGCGTCGATCAGATTGGCCGCGCCCAGGATGTTGGTCTTGATGGCCTCCAGCGGATTGTATTCGCAACTGGGGACCTGCTTGAGGGCCGCGGCGTGGACCACGTAGTCCACGCCGTCCAGGGCCCGATACAGCCGCTCGCGATCGCGGACGTCGCCCACGAAATAGCGCAGCGCGCGGTACGTTCTCGGATCGAAGCGCCGCGCCATCTCCGACTGCTTGAGCTCGTCGCGGCTGAACACGATCAGCCGTTGCGGGGCATAACGATCGAGCACCGTTTCGATGAACTTCTGCCCAAAGGAACCGGTGCCTCCGGTCACGAGGACCGCTTTGCCGTCGAACATGGAACTTGCCTTGCGAGAAAGGAAAGCCGCGGGATCAGGGGCCGTATGTTAGGCCAGCTTGGCCCGGGCGTCAAACCCAAGTTGCGGGGGCCCGGACGAGGATGAAGCAGCAAGAAAAGCAAAAGGGTGGGCAGGCCGATCAGCCTGCCCACCCCCCTTGATCGCTATGCGGAACTACGTCATTCTCCCCGTGCGCCTACACGTGCGGGCCGCCGAAACGCCCTATCAATGCTCGCTGATGGGACGAATGGTCGCCTTCGCACTGGCCTGCAGGCTGGGATCGCGGGCATTCAAAACCGGCTTGGCAGCGGGCTCGGCTTTGGGTGGCGACTTCTTTTGGGCAAGTTTGGCGGCGGCAGCCGTAGCATCAGTCTCGGCCACCTCTTCGGTAATGACCTGTTCGACAGTCTCCAAGCTCTGGCCGCCAATCAGACGCCGGCGGTGCCAACCATCCGCGCCGCGGCGAAAGACGATCAACTGGGGAATTGGCCCGCCTTCGATGAGGTTTTGCGCCAAATCCCGCTCACGGTCCAAATTGACGAGCGCGAATGCCACTCGACGGAGTAGGCCACGATCCCTCGCTTGAGGTATAATCGTTTTCTCCATTTGCTGGCAGGCCGGGCACCAGTCGGCACCCACCATCACGACTAACGGTTGGCCGGTTTTCGCGGTTTCCCGATGGGCTGCGTCGTACGATTCCGTGGCACTGACCAAGAGCGGCAAATGCATAAGGGTAGCCAGGGTCAGACTTGTCACAGTTAAGCTCCTTCTCTTAGAAATAAGGGATACGGCTCAGCCGGTAGGCGAAGGGGGATCGCATGAAGCGACTATCCTGCCAAACCGGATTGCCCCCGACAGTTCCGTCCTCGTGGTCAACGGCACTGGGAGAAAGCGCCGTCAGGCTACAACGACATCCTGTCGATAAGCCGCTCTTCGAATACCGCTTCCGGCCTCGGGGGCGTCTGGGCCAGCGTTCGGGAGATGGAAGCTCTCCAAGCGGTGAGCCTTAGTTATAGATGGAAATACGGGATACGCAAGCAACTAGTGGGCATTTTTGCCGAATAAATAAGATAAGTATTTTTCTTCCCCCTCGTCATTCGATATGCTGTTTACAACTGGCGGGGAAAACCACTCGTCCGTGGGCGTGTCGCACATCGCAACAGAGTACATAACCCTAAAAGGCCCTTAAACTTCTGCATTGCTAGCATTGTTACATCCGCGCACCAACCGATATAATGGAAAAATGGGTAAGCGGCCGCGAATATCGACAAAAACGGCTATTGAATTTGGGGAAAATCACCGGGCGATGATCTTTATTCGCAGCGCGGTTTTGGAGCCCGGCATACCATAGTAACGACGGGAAACTTCGCGTCACCTTTCAGCCGTTCGCAGGATAAGACGGGCGGACGAATTCCTCGTCCCGAAATTCCTTCTTGTCGGCCCGCGGCCTTTCGCATCACCTTCGGTATCGCTTCATGAAGCTTCGCGTGGGTTTGATCGGTCTGGGCGATGCGTGGGAACAGCGGCATCGTCCGGCACTGCGGGCATTGGGCGATCGGTTCGAAGTCCGCGCGGTTTGCGACCAGGTCGCCCATCGTGCGCAACAGGCGGCCGCCGAGTTCGGCGCGGAAAGCGTCGAGGGTTTCCGCGAGTTGATCCGCCGCGAGGATATCGATGCGGTCCTGATGTTGTCGATCCAGTGGTACGGGGCAATGCCGCTGTTGGCGGCCTGCGACTGCGGCAAGGCCATCTATTGCGCGGGCGGGTTGGATCTCGATCCCAGCGAGGCGCAGCGGGTGAAGACCCGCGTGGAAAAGGCCGGGGTGGCCTTCATGTCGGAATTCCCCCGCCGCCACGCTCCGGCCACGCTGCGATTGAAAGAACTAATCGCCACCGAGATGGGGCCGCCGCGGCTGCTGTTTTGCCATCAGCGCTCGCCGGCCAACACCCGCGTCAATCATTTGTCGACCTGGCCCCCGCGTCCAGCCGCCATCCGCGATCTGGTGGAGTTGGTCGATTGGTGTCGCTACGTGGTGGGCTGGGACGCCACCGCGGTCACCGGATTGATGCACAAATGCGACGGTCCCACGGACGGCGAGGACTACCAGATGATGAGCCTCGATTTCTCGGACCCGAAGCATCCGGGTACGGGGCCCGTCGCGCAGATCAGTTGCGGCCGATATATCCCGGCCCCCTGGCGCGAGGCGATCAGCTACCGGCCCTTGGCCGGCTTGCAAGTCTCCTGCGAGCGCGGCATCGCCTTCGTCGATTTGCCCGCCACGCTGGTCTGGTTCGACGACGCCGGCCGACATCAAGAATCGTTGGATAGCGAACGCCCGGTCGGCGAGCAGTTGTTGACGCAGTTTTTCCGGGCGGTCACCAGCCTGGTTCGCAAGGCGTCGGATCTGGAAGAGGCCTATCGCGCGTTGTGGATCGTCGAACAAGCCCGCCGCAGCCACATGGAAGGCAGGCGCGTGACCTTGTAACGGGGGACGGCGGACGGGAAGAGGTGGCCACGATGTCGACCAACGAAACGCCGCCACCGGAGGCATACGCGTCATGGCAGCGCTTTACGCTGTTGGATCTGCTGCTCTTGTTCCCGGGCTACGCCATCGGAGCGGCGATCACCAGACCCCTCTATTTGATGCGCATGGGAGGACCATTCGGTATCTTAGGTGCAATAACGACCACGGCGCTCGGCGGTAGTATTCTTGCGGGCCCGATCATTCTATCTGCCCAGTTTCTCTTGCGGTGCCGCCGAACGCCCCTCAGCGCGGGCGAATGGCTCTGGCTCAGCCCGTTGCCAATCACCGCGCTGATTCTGGGGCTACCAGCGTTTGAACTCGTATGGCGCGGCGACCGCTTGTTGGTCATCCTGGCAATCGGGCTGGGAATGGCAATGTCGGCCACATCACTTGCCGCGGTTGGCGTTTTCTTCATGAGTATCCGGGGCCGGAAGAACGTACCATGCTTTTGGACCGACCGCTTCGGCGTGATGACCGCGTTCGTCCTCGCAATTCCTGTTATTCTCGGGGTATTGCTCCTGATCAACGACCCCAATCCGTACCTCAGGGCCCGTGAGTGATATCGGGGATGTTGCGCCGACAATACAGCCGTCGCAGTTTCTCGGCCTTATGCCCCCTTTCCGTCCACCGTCCACCGTCCAAACCCTACAACATCTCATCCAACTCGGCCAGCCAGAGACGAATTTCGTTGTCGTACTCGCTGGCCAGGTTGCCCTTGATGAGTTGGCGGTGGAAACCGGCGGCGCCTTCCTGCATCAGGTCCGCCGCCTCCGCGCTGGGGAACCGCCGCATCGGATCGGGAGCGATCAGTCCGCGGCAAATGTTCATCAGCAATTCGCTGTCCACGACTTCCTGCGGCAGGATGTGCTGGAGCCGCTGGGCCAGAAAACGTTTGGCCTCCAACAGATCGCGATAACTGGTCAGCCCGGCGAAAGGCGGCACGCCGGCCAGCATCTCGATCAGCACGTAGCCCAGGCTGGCCAGGTCCGATCGCGGCGTGCAGTCGCCGGCGTCGAGCACTTCCGGAGCCGCGTAGGTCGGCGTGCAGGTTCGCTGCGGCGGGGCATTGGCCAATTCGAAGGCCGACCCGATGTCGATGATCTTCGCGTTGCCCGTCCGCTTGATCATGATGTTCGACGGCTTCAGGTCGCCGTGCACGATCCCCTCACGGTGCAACGCCGCCAACGCCGCCAGGCAATCGCGGACGATGGCAATGGCGATCCCCGGCTTGAGACGGGGCTGCACCGGGCCGGCCGTCACAATCACTTCGTTGACGTATTTCCAACGCCGGCCGCTCACCCGTTCGCGAATATGGTCGAGCATCTTCAGCGTCAACAGCCGCCGCAAATCGAAACCGTCGACCCATTCCATCTCCATCAGCCGGATGCGGTTGCGATCCAGCCAGTTGTGTACGTCCAGCAGGTTGTCCTGTTGAATTTGGGCGACATGCGCGGAAACCTGGGCAATGCGGCCCATCGCCTCGTCATACGCCCGCTCGTCCTCGTAGCGTTCCGGCGAGAAGATCTTCACGGCCATCGGGAGCGTGAACTTATCCGTCCCACGGCGCTCGGTGAGATACACCACACCTTGCCCTCCCGCCCCCAACAGCTTCAACAGCCGATGGTGCTCGGTCCAGGCCAGGCGCTTGTCGTGGATGATCACGTTGTAGCGGTTCAATAGCTCGTCCGAGCAACGGACGGCTGGGTGGCCTCCCCAGGTTCGCGTAGCTCTTCCTTCGTGGAATGTCGTCGTTGACATCTCGGACCTCCCGCTCAAACACACGCCCAGCGGAAATTGCTTCGGGTCGTGAGCCTATAATACTAGGCGTCGCAGCCGCGACACGTCCAGACCACTATCTGGCTGTCTCGGCGATCTGGGTAGCGGAGCTAACGAAACTCCACTTCTCCGCTTCCATTATCGCTGGAAACGGTTTCCAGCGGTGAAGATCCCCGCCGATTTCGTGGAATTCATCGCTATTTAATGAAAATCCGCCACCCCCTCCCTATGAGGTAGACACGCTAGATCGCCTTCAGGTTCTTGCAAAAATCCACCCAAAGTGGGGTCGCGCTGTCGCGCATCGGAAATCCTAGGCTCTTATCTGCCAAACGGTTGATGAGCGGGTCGCCATGCATCCAGCGGCGCAGGTTTTCACAAAAAAGATGAGTCATATTGTCGATCCGCGTTGCGCTCTGACCCGCAACGTGCGGGGTGATGATCACGTTGGGCATCTCCCACAAGCGGCTCTCCGCCGGCAATGGCTCGGGATCGGTGACGTCCATCACCGCGCCCGCCAAATGCCCAGTCTCCAGAGCTTGGACCAGGTCGGCCTCCACCACCAGCGGGCCGCGCGCCATATTTGCCAGAACGCCGAAACGCTTGATGCTGCTCAGTACCCGCGCATCGATCATTCCCCGCGTGGCCTCGTTCAGCGGTGCGCAGAGCACCAGGAAATCGACTTGGCTGGCCATTTCCTCCAGGCATTCGGCCGGCCACAAGGCTTCGACCTGGGGCGGTTTGTCGACCGGAAACATGTCCGTGGCCAGGATCCGGGTGTTGAAGCCGCTGAGCAGTTGTGCCAAGCGACGGCCTACTCCCCCCAGCCCAGCAATTCCGACCGTGCTGCGATGCAGATCGCGTGTGGGCTGGCGAACGAATATTTTTTTCTGCTGCGCCCGGAAAAAAGTCGGCAGATTCCGGCACCAGCCGGTCAACAGGGCGATCGTGTGCTCGGCCACTTGATCGGCCAGCACGCCCGAAGCGCTGGTGACCACCACATCGGAACGGATCACGGAAGGCACCAGGCAGTGGTCCATCCCTGCCGCTGACGACTGGATCCACTGCAAACGCCCTTGCCGCATCACGCCGTCCCAATCCACCGGGACCTTGGCATGACCGCAGTAGATGTCGGCCGCGAACAGCTCCGCGGCAACCCCTTGCTGGCCCGCGTCGACGATCTCATGGCCGGGCGCCGTAGCCGCAATTTGCTCGTAGTGACGCTTTTGGATCGGGTAGCAGATGACGATTCGCATGGATCGCGGGCGTTCCTTGTGTCGGGGTCCATCTTGGGCGTCACGAAGCCGATCCCAGGAATGGCCGCGGCCGCAGAAGGTCGAAACGGCCAACGGTTTGGGGTTCGGCATCAAGAAGCCTCAATTCTGTCGTATTCGTTCGGCGCTGCAACCAAGCTAAAGTGGGGTAAGGGCGGCGGTGCGTCTTCATGCGCTCAGCCACGATCGGTTGTACCGATCGCCGACGTGGAAAGCCTGAAAAACTTTCGAAACTCGGCGTCGGGGGGTGCTGGCGTTGTAGGGCGGGAGCAAGTAGAATCAAGGCTGTCGATGGAGATTGATTTCCTACCCCGTTTGCGGTCGAACATGTTTTGTCCCGCCTCGGACCGCCGCCGCGCCGCCCATGGCGACGTGCACCTCATGTGAGAAGGAGGTTTCCCCTGAGTAGCAACAAATGCCAAATTGGTTTGGCCACCGTGGTGATGCTGGTTTTGCTGCGGTTGAGCCTGGGTTGCCACTTCCTTTACGAAGGAGTGTGGAAGTACAGCCATCCTAAGGAATTCAGCGCCGAACTCGGGCCGTTCCTCTTGCTGGCCAAGGGGCCGGCGGCGCGATTCTTCTACGCCATGCTGCCCGACGTCAATGGCCGCGAGCGGCTGGGCAAGGTCGACCCGCAAAACCATGTGGGCGTCGGCAATGGCGAGGCCTGGTCGAATTCCTGGGAGCAACTGCGGAAGAAGGTCGTCGCCCGCTACAAATTGAGCCCGGAGCAAAAGACCCAGGTCGACGGCATCACCGAGCGATACCAGGGTGCGCTCGGAAGTTATTTGAAGGAACACAAAGCGGAGATCCTCGCCTATTTCAACGGCCTGGATCGTTTCGAGGAGGCCGAAAGGAACCGCCGCGGCGGAGTCGAAAACGACTCGACCTACTATCGCAAGCGAATGTGGGACCAGCAGCAGGACCTGCGCAAGGAAGTGAACGTCTGGCTTTCCGACCTCGACGCCATGAGCGACACCTACGCAACCGAACTGTGGAACGTGCTGGACGACGACCAAAAGGCGCGGGGATCGATCACCGCGGATTGGAACCCGTTGCACTGGAGCCAACTGGAGCGGCTCAAGTTCCTGGTGACTTACTCGCTGATAGCCATCGGGCTGTGCCTGATGCTGGGCTTTTTCACCCGTCTGGCCGCCTTGGGCGGCGCGGCGTTCATGATTTCCATTCTCCTCACCCAACCTCCTTGGCCGACGATCTATCCGCCGGCGCCGGGCCCGGTGGGCCACGCCCTGATCGTGAACAAGGATTTCATCGAGATGGTCGCGCTGTTCCTGCTGGCCACCACGGCTGCGGGGCGCTGGGGTGGACTGGATTACTTCATCCACCACTGGTTCGTCCGTCCGATCAACGCCTATTTCTCCCAACAAGTGTAACGCGTCGTACACCCCCTCCCAGCACAAGAGCATAAAAGCGCAGATAAGAAACTATAAGGATCACACGATGAATCTGACCCCTCAACAAAAAGCGATTGGCAAAGAAAACTTCCAGGCCGTGATCGGCAGCGAAGAGACGCGGCGCGATTTTCTCAAGAAGGGGATTTTGGCGGGCGTGGTCTCCGGCGCGGGGCTCGGCTCCTTCTACTACGGCTACGGCAAGTCGGTGGCCAAACCGGTCCGCGTGGCGGTCTTCGGCACCGGCGACGAGGGGAGTGTGCTGCTCGGCGCGTGCAACCCCGAGTTCATCCAGGTCCAGGCCATCGCCGACATCCGCCCCTACAGCGTCTACCGTGCCTTCCACGGCGATTGCTATAGCGAGGCCGCGCTCAAGGTCCGCCCGGGCCTGGTCGAGAAATACGGCTGGAAGAACGAAGCGGACGCCCGAAAGCACGTCAAGGTCTACGCCGACTACCACGAGCTGTTGAAGGCCGAGAAAGACATCGAGGCCGTGATCATCGCGCTCCCCTTGCACCTGCACGCCCCGGCGGCCATCGCCGCGCTCAAGGCCGGCAAGCACGTCATTACCGAGAAGCTCATGGCCCACACGGTCCACGAGTGCAAGGAGATGGCCCGCGTCGCCAAGAGCGCCAACCTGTTGCTGGCCGTGGGCCACCAGCGGCACTACAACATCCTTTACGATAACGCCGTGGACACCATCCGGCGGGGTCTGCTGGGCGAGCTGCACTTCATTCGCGCCCAGTGGAATCGCGCCAACCTGCCGGGCCACGATAGCTGGTCGCAGCCGCTGCCTCCCGGCGTCAAGGAGGGCACCAAGGACGGCGCGGAGCTGCTCAAAGAACTGGCCAGTTGGGAAGAAGATCTCAAGACGGCCAAGGGACGCGACATCGGAGCCCTGGTGAGGCGGATCGAACAGAAGAAGGCCCAAATCTCCGACCGCTTGATCAAGGATACGGCCAAGGACTACGGCTACCAGGAACATCCCATGACCGATTCCGCGGGCACCCTGCTCTACGATTGCCCGCCGTTGGAAGAGCTGATCCGCTGGCGGCTTTGGGACCGCACCAGTGCGGGCTTAATGGCCGAGTTGGGCAGCCATCAGCTCGACGCCGCCAGCATCTTCATCGCCGCGGCGCACGGCGGCAAGATGGAGCATCCGCATCCGTTGAACGTGTCGGCCTCGGCCACCCGGCCGCTGTTCCCGCCCGACCGCGACGTGGAAGACCACGTCTGCTGCATGCTGGAGTTCCCCGCCCCGGGTTACGACCCGAAGGACAAGTTCCTCAGCCGCAAGAAGATCTGCGTGAGCTACGCGGCCATCAACGGCAACGATTTCGGCGGTTACGGCGAGATCGTCTTCGGCACCAAGGGCACGTTGATCCTGGAACGCGAACAGGAGGCGCTGATCTTCAAGGGGGGCGATACCGAGAGCAAGGTGGGAGTCGCCAAGGGCAAGGGCGGTCCCACGCTCGACACCCAAGCCAGCGGCGCGTCGCAGGCGGCGGCCGTGGGCGCGATGGCCATCCAGGACGTCAGCCGCGGTTACACCGAAGAGCTGGAGCACTTCGCCTGGTGCGTCCGCAACCGCGATCCGAAGAACCTTCCCCGCTGCCACGCCGAGGTGGCGATGGGCGACGCGATCATCGCCCTGACCGCCAACATCGCCGCCCGCGAGCAGCGCCGCATCGAATTCAAGGAAGACTGGTTCAGCGTCGAGTCGGACGAAACGCCGGAAGGCGTGGCGCCCAACGTCTCCAAGTATGTCTGATAAGGAGCAAGGCGTGGAAAAGTGGCCCCTGGGCGTGTTCGCGAGCATCGACGCCGGTCTGGGCGTCAACTTGAACGTGGCCCATGAGTTGGGCGTGCCGACGATCCATTTGCACGCTCCGCACCAGGCGGCGCGGACCAAGCCCGCGGCGCAGGAATTCCTGGCGCGGTTGGAATCGCTGGGGATTTCCATTTCCGTGGTCTTCGGCGGGTTCGCGGGGGAAAGCTATGCCGATATTCCCACCGTCGCGCGGACCATCGGCCTGGTGCCGCCGGAAACCCGGGCGGCGCGGGTCCAGGAGATGAAGGAAATCGCCGATTTCGCCCGCCTGCTGGGCGTCGACGCGGTGGCCTTGCACCTGGGCGTGGTGCCGCACGATCGCAGCAACCCGCTCTACCAGGACGTGCTGGCCGTGACCCGCGCGGTCTGCGACCACTGCGACGCCAACGGGCAGCGCTTGCACCTGGAAACCGGCCAGGAATCGGCCGACGCGCTGTTGGACTTCATCACCGACGTCGAGCGCGACAACCTGTTCATCAACTTCGATCCGGCCAACATGATCCTTTACGGCTCCGGCAATCCGATCGAGGCCTTGCGGAAAGTCGGCCGCTACGTTCGTAGCGTGCACTGCAAAGACGCCAAGTGGGCAGCCCGTCCCGGACAGGAGTGGGGCGCCGAAGTGCCGCTGGGCAAGGGCGACGTGGGCTTCGAGTGTTTCTTGCGGACGCTCGACGAATTGGGCTACGGCGGCCCGCTGACCATCGAACGGGAAATCCCCCAGGAGCCGCAGCGGCAAAAGGAAGAAATCGGCGCCGGCATCCGTTTGCTCAATAGCCTCAAGCAAAAGATCCTTACTGCCTGACGCATCTCTTTTGCCCGGCAGCCGCGTCAAAAAACCGTTCCCATCCCCCATCATCCCTGATCCCCGGCCCCTCATCTACAGGACTGAAGCATGCCGCACGTGACGCTGGAGATTCCCCATTCGCTGGGCCAGGAAGAGGCCCTGCGGCGGCTCAAGGAAAAAGCCGATCTGATCCGCGGGACCTACGGCTCGCAGGTCACGGATTTCCAACAGCAGTGGAGCGACAACGCGCTTTCCTTTTCCTTCAAGACGATGGGCGTTGCCATCCAGGGCAACATGGCCGTCGGGCCCGCCGACGTCAAGCTCGACGTCGAACTGCCCTGGCTGGCGATGGCTTTTCGCGGCACCATCGAGAGCAAGGTGCGGGAAGAGGTCGGCAAGCTGCTGGCGTAAAGCGGCCCGTGCCCTATAATTACCGTATGACCACCACCGATCAGCGAATCACGACGGCGGAGCAACTCATCGAGGCCGGCGACATCGGGCGCTGTGAACTCGTGCGTGGAGAACTTGTGATGATGTCGCCGTCGGGGTTCGAACATAGCGTGATAATTGCCGAAATCGCCCGCATCCTTGGCAATCACGTCGCAGAGTTACGCCTTGGGCGCGTGACCGGTGCGGAAGCCGGATTCTCCATCACCCGTAACCCCGACACAGTGCGTGCACCCGACGTCGCGCTAGTCCGTTCCGAACGGATCCCCCTTGTCATGCCGCGCGGTTTCTTCGAAGGGGCGCCCGACTTGGCCGTGGAAGTGCTTTCGCCCAGCGACCGGCAAGGCGAGGTCTCGGCCAAAGCCCACGAATGGCTCGCAGCCGGTTGCCGGCTGGTGTGGGTGGTCGATCCGCAGGCCCGCACGGTCACGCAGTATCGCAGCCGCACGGAAATCGCGATCTTGACGGCGGTCGAAACGTTGGCGGGCGGCGACGTCGTGCCCGGCTTCTCGATCGCGGTGGCCGAAATCTTCGGCAAACCCGCCGTGTAAAGCCGGGCGCGGCCGTGCCGCGTCGAGGGCGAAGAAAATTTCGCCCGCGGATGTTCGATGATCACTGGTGAGACGCCAGTACCACCCACGGCGTGATCGCTAGTCCATCACTTTCGCACCGCTGATCAAGTCGATAAAGTCCTGGTTCGACTTGAATTTGGCCAGCTTCGACGTCAACTGTTCCATGGCGTCGACCGGGTGCATGGTGGCCAAGGTCCGCCGCAGCAGCGTCACGGAGTGCAAGACTTCCGGCGGCAGCAACTTCTCTTCGCGGCGGGTGCCCGACTGGCTGATGTCGATGGCCGGCCACACGCGGCGGTCGGCCAGCTTGCGATCCAGCACCAACTCCATGTTGCCGGTGCCCTTGAACTCCTGGAATATCAACTCGTCCATGCGGCTGCCGGTGTCGATCAGCGCGGTGCCCACGATCGTCAGCGACCCCCCCTCCTCGAACAGCCGGGCGGTGGCGAAAAGCTTCTTGGGAATATCCAGGGCCTTAATGTCGACGCCGCCGCTCATGGTGCGGCCGGTGTTGCCCACCCACTTATTGAAGGCCCGGGCCAGCCGGGTGATGGAATCCAACAACAGCACCACGTCCTTGCCCATCTCGGCCAGCCGCTTGCAGCGCTCGACAATCAACTGCGACAGCCGCACGTGGCTCTCGATATCGCGATCCAGGCTGCTGGCCACCACTTCGCCGTCGACGTTGCGGCGCATGTCGGTCACTTCCTCCGGCCGCTCGTCGATCAGCAGCACGATCAACTTGACGCCCGGGAAGTTGGTTGAAATCCCCTGGCTGATGTGCTGCAAGAGCACCGTCTTACCGGTCCGCGGAGGGGCCACGATCAACGCCCGCTGCCCTTTGCCCAGCGGCGTCAAAAGGTCCATCACGCGGGTCGTCAGCGGGGTGGGACCGGTTTCCAGGCGGAGCCAGAACTCGGGATTGATGGGCGTGAGCACGTCGAAGGACTTCACGTCGCGGTACTTTTCCGGCGGCATGCCGTCGACGTCGAGGATTTCCTTGAGCCGCGGCCCCTGTTGCTTGCGGCCCGGCTGCACCATCCCCGAGATCATCACTCCCTCGCGGAGCGCGTACTTCTCGATCATGCTGCCCGGCACGAAGGGATCGGTCATCTGCCGAATGTAGTTGCCGGCCGGAGTGCGGAGGAACCCGTAGCCGTTGGGATGCATCTCCAACACGCCGCTGCCCGGCTCAACCGGCCCGGCCTCGCCATTGTCGGGCGGCTCGACGTCGCGGTAGTTGTTGTTGCTACTATTGACGTCGCGGTTGTTGTTGTTGTTCATCCGCCCCCGGTTCCGCGCGCCATTGAACTGGGGACCGCCACGACCGCGCGGGCGGCCGCTCTTTTTCCTTTTTCCCATATCTCACCTAACTGGGAACTCACAAATAGTAATGCGCATTGCGGCTGCCGCACTGGGGAACTGTTCCACGTCCATAGCGCAAGCGCCCGCAACAAAACGCCAATGGCCCTATCAAGAAGTCAATTCCCGTCCAACGACGAAAATCGCCATAACGTTAAGGAGATCACTGACAGGCAGCGCGCCTAGAACATTTCCCTTCGCGACCATTCTTGGAGTCTGCAAACTCCGAGCCTTCCAGCCGACCTACATATCGCCCGAAAAGCCGTGACCAAAATCCTGGCCAACTGCAGGTACCTGAGGCCGAGAAGCGTCGACTGGTCCCCGAAAGAACGTCCCTGCTCGGGGAAGGCCCAAAAGACACAGATCGCGGGCCCAACAGCGTCTACCTGCCTTGCAGATCTCGAACTAAGCCCATCTTATCCAAGTCTTAATTCGTGTCAAGGTTTGTGTCCACGTTTTCTCGGAAAACCACACCCCTTTTTCCGACGCCCAGAAGCTCTGCGGGCGATCCGGTTTCCGAGCAGCCACACCTCGGCGCAACCCTACAAACCTCCCATAACGCAGCGTAGGCGGCCAAAATGGACAAAAGCGGCATGCTATCTCTAGCTATATACCGTATTCTACCCAGTATTGCAAGCCCAGGCCGGTTCCGAATATGAAAATCCGCGATTCCTGTCGATCCGGCCACTTTCGAACGACTTCTGCTTCAGCGTCTTCCGATAAATAGAGGCGATATCTCCGTACGGGCTGGGACAAATCGGGGCCGAGTGAGGCGATGCAAATGTGGGCAAAATGTGGATTTGCGTTGGTCGTCGCCGGACTTTCCTGCCTTCCGGCGCGGGCCGAAGGCGACTCGTCCATCCGCTGGCAAACCACGCTCGATAGCGCAAAACGCCTGGCCGCGCAATCCAACCAACTCGTTTTGGTACACTTCTGGGCACCCTGGTGCGTGATGTGCCGGAAGATGGAGCAGGACGTCTTTCCCCAACCCCGCGTGGTTGCCGCGATCGAAGCCAACTACATCCCCGTCAAGCTCAACACCGATTATTTTCCGGCCACCGCGCGGCAATATGGGATCCACGCCCTGCCGACCGACATCATCATCACGCCGCAAGGCCAATTGCTCCACAAGCAGGAGGGAATGCTGGCGGCGGACGCGTATGTGGACCTACTCGGCCAAATAGCCGCGAACGCCAAGCCCCGGCCGACGCCCGTCATTGCTCAGATCGCTCAAAATCCGACGGCCGGCAATTCGGCCCCGGCTTACGGCGGAACGGCCGGTGGTAACGCCGTTGGCACGCAGAACCTGCCAGGGCCCGGACCGGCCGGGATGACACCCGGTGGATATTGGATGCAACCCGGCAATCCGCCTTTCGCCGGAGCTAGCTTGCCCACTGGACCGCTGACGGCTTCGACAAGCCCGTCGGTCGGCTCCGCCGGGCCCCTGGGTTCGTCCACGCAAGCCGCAGCCCAGCCGGGACCAGCCCTGTCGCCGCAATTGGGTGCGGCCCAAGGTGTACCCGCCTCTGCCGGCGCCGCGACTACGCCATTCCAGTGGAGTCAATCCGGTGCGGCGACCGCCCCGGGACCCGCAACCCAGGCCAATTCGCCAGCCAATGCCGGTCGCCCGACCATCACCGAGCCGCCCGCCACAGCAGGATTGTCGCTGCCGGCGATGCCCGGTCCGGGCATGGCCCCGCCCATGTCAGCAGCGGCGCCCAACGCGAACTATCGGCCGGGCTATGGCCTCCCCGGCGGGCCCTCGCCGGCCACCGGCACGTCCAAGCCATCGCAGCCGACAGCGGAACTTCCGCTGGGGGCTCCGCCGCTGGGACTGGACGGATTTTGCCCGGTACGACTGAGCGAAGCGCAGCGTTGGGTGCGTGGCGATCCGCGATGGGGAGCCATTCATCGCGGTCGGACCTACCTGTTTACCGGCCCCGAGGAGCAGCGTAAATTCCTCGCCGATCCCGATACGTATGCCCCGGTAATGTCGGGCAACGACATCGTCATCCGCGTGGAGCGCAACGAGCAGATCACCGGCCACCGGGAACATGGAGTTTTCTGCGACGGCAAGATCTACTTGTTTGCCTCGGAAGAGTCGTTGCAGAAATTCGACCGAGCCCCGGCCCGCTATATTGCGGAGGTCCAGCAGGTATTGCGCCCGTCCTCGGTCCAGCGGTAGGGGCGGAATTCCGAACTTCTCTCAGGTCCCCTCCAACAGGCGGCTCAACCGCGCAACTTGCACTCGAACCGCCTCCAGGTCGGGATTGAGCCGCAAGGCGCGGCGGAAACACTCCAGGGCGCAGGCGTGGTTGCCCAGTTGCAGATAGGCCTGGCCCATCCCCGCCGCCGCGGCAAAATGGTAGGGGTTGATTTCCAGCGTCTGATGGCAATCGCGGATCGATTCTTGCAGCCGCCCCAGGCTGTAATGGGCGATTGCCCGTTGGTTCCAGGCTTCGCCGTACCACTCGGCTTTGCCGATCAGTACGCCGGCCCGTTGGATCGCTTCCTCATGACGCTGAGCGGCGTTCAACCGTACCAGCACGGCCAACTCGCGGCGCTGCGCCGCGTCGCCGGCGCGGGCCCAGATCGAGCGGATCGCGGTGTCGGCCAGGAGCCGCACGGGGCGATCCCCGTCGCACAAGGCACAGCCCACCGTGTGGTTGGCGCTGTAATCGCCGACGAACCCCAAGGCCAGCACGGCGGCCCGGCGGATCTCCCGCAACGGATACTCGGCCAATCGCTCCAGCGTGCCCTGAAGATACGACCGGGAGAGCTGGTCGACGTACGCGGCCGTGTCCTGGTCTTTGAGATAACGGTTGTACAGACCGAGCAGAATCGGCACGCGAGGAGTAGATTCGCCCACGCCACAGACCTCCCGTCCGGAGAGACGATGCGACTAACGGTCGATTGTAGACGCGATCGCCCCCCGGGGCCAACGAAAAACCGCGGGGGGGAGCGGTTTTTTGCTTCGCGCGGGCCGCCTTTCCCCGGAAAATAAGCTATATTCGCTCGGCTCTCCCTCCCGAAGGAAAAAAGGGGACAGTCCCCATTGTGCGAAGCACCCTTCGGGCCGTTCCGGCAAATGGGGACTGTCCCCTTTTTTCCCCCTTCGGCCGCCAATCCATGACCGCTGCCAGTTGCCTCGTATTGCTGTTGGCGTTTCCCGCCGCCCTGCCCGCAGGTGCCGGCGTCTGGCGGACGGGCGCCGCGATGGAAACGGAACTTCAGGAGCCGATCGATCTTGCGCTCTCGGAGGCGCCCTTGCGCAAGGCGCTCGGCGACCTGTCGCTGCGGCGGCGAGTGGCCGTATTCGTCGACCGCCGCGTCGATCCCGATCGACTGCTCAACGTGGACGTTCGCGACATGCCGCTGGAAAAGGCACTCCGTCAGATCGCCCAAAGCCACGGACTGGGGCTGACGTTTCTCGGTCCGGTGGCCTACTTCGGTCCGCCCCAAACGACCGCCCGGCTGCGAACGATCGTCGAGCTGCGCCGCGAAGAGCTGCGCCGGTTGCCGGGGCGGGCGGCGAAGAAGTTCCTCCGCGCGGAGCCCCTCCGCTGGCCGGATTTCGCCACGCCCCGCGATCTCTTGACGCAACTTGCCACCGCGAACGAACTGACGATCGTGGGGCTGGAGCGAATCCCCCATGACCTGTGGGCCGCCGCCGATCTTCCCCCTCTCTCGCTCACTGAGCAGTTGACGCTCCTGCTCGGGCAGTTCGATCTCACGTTTAGCGTCGAACATGCGGGCCAGCGGATTCGACTCGCGCCGCTGCCCGACGACCTGGCGCTGTTGCGCAGTTATCCGGCCCCCGGCGACCCGCGGCAAACCGCCGACCGTTGGGCGGCGCAGGTGCCCGGCGCGAAGATCCAAGTCCAGGAAAGCTGGATCCTGGTTCGCGGACTGCTCGAAGAGCAAGAACAGATTTCGGCCCTCGCGCATCCGGCGCCGCCGAAGCCGGCCGCCGCGCGCCCGACTCGAGCCGCCCGGACGCAGGTCGAGGAGAAGCGATTCACCGTGCCCAAATCACGGGGCCGCTTGGAGTTCTTGTTGCAGGAATATGCCAAGCGGCTCGGCGTGCAGGTCAAGATCGACCGCGAGGCCTTGCAGCGGGCCGGCATCTCGCTGGACCAGGTGGTGTCGTTCAGCGTGACCGACGCGACCCTCGACGAGTTGTTCCAGGCCATCGCGGCCTCGGCCCATTGCAGCAGCCGCCGCGCAGGCAATGTGATCGAGGTTTCCCCGGCACGCTAGCCCTCCAGCAGTTCCTGCAACCGCTGGATGGCCCGCATCCAGAGCATTTGCACCGCCGGACGCGAACGACCCATCCGCTCCGCCACTTCGTTGAATGGCAGCCGCTGCAAGTTCCGCAACATGATCACCTCGCGGTAGTCCGGCGGAAGCTGCTCCATTGCAGCCGACACCCGCAACTCCGCGTCCATCTGCAGAAACTCCTGGCTGGGCGTGGCCACCGGGGCCGCCGGTTCGGGCGCGCCCCAGGCCGAGTCGTCCGGCTCGCGCAGCGGGATCTCGCGGCCGACGCGCCGCTTGGCCGTGCCGCGATACTGCCGCACGTAGTCCGCCACGTTGTGCGCAAGGATTCGCCGCAGCCAGCCCAGCCACTCTTTTTCCGACTCGCCTTGAAAGCGCTCGAAATCGCGATGGGCCTCCAGAAGCGTCTGCTGCACGACGTCCGAGGCATCGACCTTCACCCGCAGCCAACTCTCGACCTGCGCCCGGGCCACCAGGCCCATGTAGCTGCGGCTGGCAGCGAACAGGTCCTGCCGCGACTGCCCGTCACCGGTACGGGCCTTGCGGATCAAGTCCGAGACGGCGGGTGGTTGGGGGTCGGACATGGTTTGGGAGCCATCAGCGTTTTGTAAAATTGGTGGGGCTATTCTAACGCGGCCGCCTACGACGTGAAAAGCCGATCGCCGACTGCTGATTGCTGATCGCCGTTTATCTTCCCTTCGAAAACCATCTCAAAGCCCAGGTCTTCGATCATCTGGTAATCCTGCTGGGGCGGCTGGCCTTTTTCGGTCAGGTAATCGCCGACAAAGATCGAATTCGCCGCATACAGCCCCAGCGGCTGAAGGCTGCGAAGCTGAACTTCCCGGCCGGCCGCAATCCGCAGTTCGCAACGGGGATTGGCCAGGCGAAACAGCGCCAAGACCTTCAGGCAGTAGCGCGGATTGAGCCGGCGGAGGTGTCCGACCGGCGTTCCTTCGATGGGAAGGAGGAAATTGACCGGCACCGCCTCGGCCTGCAACTGCCCCACCCGCAGGGCCAATTCCACCACGTCTTCGTCTTCCTCGCCCATCCCCACAATCCCGCCGCAACAAAGTTCCAGCCCGGCATTCCGAGCGGCATGAAGCGTGGCCATGCGGTCCTGATAGGTGTGCGTGGTGCAAATTTTGGGGTAATAGCGCTCGCTGGTATTGAGATTATGATTGATGCGATCGACCCCGCACGACTTAAGCTTCTCGGCCTGCTCCGCATTGAGCAAGCCCGACGACACGCAGATTTTCAACTGCGTGGCCTTTTTCACGCGAGGGACCACTTCCAGCAGCCAATCCAACTCGCGACGCGTGGGGCTGCGGCCGGCGGTGACGATGCAATAGGTCCGGGCGCCGCGATCGACCGCCATTTGCGCCCCTTCGAGCACCTCGTCGACGCGGAGCAGGTTGTAGCGGGCGATCTCGGCGGTGGCGACCTTCGATTGCGAGCAATAGCCGCAATCTTCGCCGCACAGCCCGCTCTTGGCATTGACCAGGAAGTTCATCTGTACCTGGTTGCCGAAGTGCCGATAGCGGACCCGGTACGCGGCCGCCATCAGGTCCAGCAACTCGACGTCGTCGGACCGCAGGATGGCCCGCCCCTGGGTTTCGGTGAGCGGCTGCCCGTCGAGCACCCGATCGGCCAACGACTGCCAAGAGGGCCGCGGGGAAGGCGTCGACGCGTAGGTTCTTTCCATGATTTTCGAGCCCGGTTTGGAAACCGCCCCCTTCCTTGTGGTCAGGAATCGACGAAAATAGGAGCCAAAGGACCATTGTAGCGAAACCGCGGCGGCCACAATACCGCGGCGGCCGCCGGGCGGGAAATCATGACTCCATCGCTTTCGATTGCCGAAGCGGCCGCACGCATCCAGACCGGCCGCTTGGATCCCCGCGACCTGGTCACGCAGTGCCTCGACCGCATCGATCGCTACGACGGCCAGATCCGGGCCTGGGTCGTCGTCGATCGCTCGGGAGCGATCGCGGCGGCGGAGACCGCGCGGGCCGAACTGGCCAATGGCATCTATCGCGGCCCGTTGCACGGCATTCCCGTCGGCATCAAGGACCTGGTCGACGTGGCGGGCTTGCCCACCCTGGCCGGTTCGCCGCTGCGCGCCGGGCACCGGGCCGAGGCCGATGCCCCGATCGTCGCTGCGCTGCGGGAGGCCGGTGCGATCTTGCTGGGAAAAACGGTCACCGTGGAGTTTGCTGCCTTCGACCCTCCGCCCACCCGCAACCCCTGGGACCCCGCGCTCGGGCACACCCCCGGTGGCTCCAGCAGCGGATCGGCGGCGGCCGTGGCGATGGGGATGTGCCTGGGGGCCATCGGCACTCAGACCGGCGGCTCCCTGGTGCGTCCGGCCAGCTATTGTGGCATCGCTACCTGCAAGCCGACGTTCGGGCGACTCAGCACCGCGGGAATCGTGCCGCTCTCGCACCACCTGGACCATCCCGGCCCCATGGCCCGAACGGTCTGGGACTTGGCGGCCATGTTGCGGGCGATGTTGCCGCAAGCCGGTCTGGAACCGCCCGACAGTTCGCGGCCGCCGCGGCTGGGATTGGTGGAGACGTTTTACATGGAGCGTGCCGATGTCGCGGTCCGGGAGGCGGTCGGCACGGCGGCCGAGCGTTTGGCGAGGCAGGGGGCCACCGTCGAGCCGGTGCGGCTGCCAATCGACTTCCAGGAAGTGCTCGACATGCACTGGCGGATCATGGCCGTGGAGGCCGCCGCGTATCATCGCCGGCAATTCGCCGCCCATCGCCAGCAGTACGGGCCAATGATCGCCCGGCTGTTGGACGAGGGGCTCGAGATCTCGGGCGTCGACTATGCGGCGGCGCTGGCCCACCAGCGGGCGTTTCGCCGCGACGTCGTGGACCTCTTGGGCCCCTACGACGCGTTGCTGATGCCGGCCACCGACACCACGGCCCCGCCACGTCTAGACACCACCGGAGCGCGCGACTTCCAGGCCCCCTGGAGTTACGCCGGGCTGCCGGTGGTCTCCTTTCCCTGCGGCCTGGCGGCCGACGCCATGCCGGTGGCGTTGCAACTGGTCCAGCGGCCGGACCAGGAATCGCTGCTATTGGCCACCGCTCGCTGGTGCGAACGCGCGCTGGAGTTTAGGGAATTGCCGCCGTGGCAGTTGTGGACGGCGAACGAAATGGAAACGAGAGGGGGAGACCCGCCCAAAGAGGTTGCTGACTAATCCCCCCACTCCCCCTCTCCTTTTCTCTCCTTCTATCTTTTACCGTCCACCGACCACCATTCCCCGCGACCGCTCGTAGGCCGTGATCTGCTCGTCGTGCTGCAAGGTCTGGCCGATGTCGTCCAGCCCGTTGAGCAAGCAGTGGCGGCGGAAGGCGTCGACCTCGAACGACTTGGCCAGCCCAAACGCGTCGGTGATTGTGCACCCCTGGAGGTCGACGGTGAGCTGGTAGCCCGGGTGCGCGGCGACCCGTTGGAACAGATCTTCCACGTCGGCCTCGGGCAGCCGGATCGGCAAGATGCCGTTCTTGAAGCAGTTGTTGTAGAAGATGTCGGCGAAGCTGGGCGCGATCAGTACGCGAAAACCATAATCCTCCAGCGCCCAAGGGGCATGCTCGCGGCTGGAGCCGCAGCCGAAATTGCGCCGCGCCAAGAGCACGGTGGCGCCGCGATACTCGGGCCGGTTGAGCTCGAACTGCGGGTTGTCGGAGCCGTCGTCGTGAAAACGCCAATCGAAGAACAGGTACTGGCCGAAGCCGGTCCGTTCGATCCGCTTGAGGAACTGCTTGGGGATGATCTGGTCGGTATCGACGTTCGAGCGGTCCATGGGAGCCACTCGTCCGCTGTGCTGTGTAAAGGGTCGCATGGTTGGGCAATCTGTCTTGAGTTTGTCTACATTATTGGTTCAATTGGCGGACGTCGACAAAATGGCCGGCCACCGCCGCCGCCGCCGCCATCGCGGGCGAAACCAGGTGGGTGCGCCCACCCTTGCCTTGCCGGCCTTCGAAATTGCGGTTGCTGGTCGAGGCGCAGCGCTGGCCCGGTTCGAGCTTGTCGGGGTTCATGGCCAGACACATGCTGCAGCCGGCTTCGCGCCACTGGAGCCCGGCCTCTTGGAAGATCCGGTCGAGCCCTTCCTTTTCGGCCTGCTTCTTCACCAGACCGCTGCCGGGCACGACGATCGCTTCGAGGATATTCGCGGCCACGCGCCGCCCGCGGACCACGCCGGCCGCCGCGCGGAGGTCTTCGATCCGCCCGTTGGTACACGAGCCGATGAAGACCCGATCGACCTGGATCGCGGTGATGGGCGTGCCCGCCTTGAGGCCCATGTAATCCAAGGCCTGGGCGGCCGACTTCTGGTCGGCCGGATCGGCGAAGGCGGTCGGGTCGGGCACATTCCCGCCCACACCGACCACCTGCCCGGGATTGGTGCCCCAGGTGACTTGCGGCTGGATCTCTTCGGCGGCAAATTTCTCCAGGCGGTCATATTTCGCGCCCGGATCGCTGGGGAGCTTCTTCCAACGCTCGACCGCGGCGTCGAAATCCTGCGGCACGAAGGGCCGGCCGCGGAGGTAGTCGAAGGTGGTCGCGTCGGGCGCGACCAGCCCGGCCCGGGCGCCGGCCTCGATCGTCATGTTGCAAACCGTCATTCGCTCTTCCATGCTCATGCGGCGAATCGCCTCGCCCGTATACTCGATGCAGTAGCCGGTGCCGCCGGAAGCCGTGATGCGGCCGATAATGTAGAGGATCACGTCCTTGGCGGTCACCCCGAAGGGGAGCCGGCCGTCAACGCGGATTTCGAACGTCTGGGGCCGCTGCTGCAACAGGGTCTGGGTGGCCAGCACGTGCTCGACTTCGCTGGTGCCGATGCCGAAGGCCAACGCGCCCAACGCCCCGTGGGTGGCGGTATGGCTGTCGCCGCAGACGATCGTCATCCCCGGCTGGGTGTAACCCAACTCCGGCCCGATCACGTGGACGATCCCCTGGTTGCGGTCATTCAGGTCGTAGAAGCGTATGCCGAACTCCCGGCAGTTCTGTCGCAGCGTATTGATCTGCTGGAGGGAGATGGGGTCGACGATCGGCAGCGCGCGATCGGTGGTGGGCACGTTGTGGTCGGCGGTGGCCACGGTCCGCGCCGGCTGCCGCACCTTCCGCCCGGCCAACCGCAACCCTTCGAAGGCCTGCGGACTGGTTACCTCGTGGACCAGTTGCAGATCGATGTAGAGGATCGTCTGCCGGCCCGGCTCGGCGTAGACCACGTGGTCGTCCCAAATTTTCTCGAACAGCGTTCGAGGCTGATTGCTCTCGATCATAACGGTTCCTACTGCAAGGGGGTGACCATCGGCGGGGCGGGCAATGCCGAAGTGGGCTGATTTCCCAAACTCGGCTCCCGATTAGTACGAGGGAAAACTTTCATTATAGGTTCGGTTCGTTCGGTCGGGAATTCTCCGTGACGAAAAAACCGATCGAAACCCACCGCATAGGCCATCTGGTTTATCACGGCTGGACCAGCCATGTTGCGATGATTCGCCATCACGGTTATTCTAGGGGGCGTGGTTCCATCAACTTTCAGGGAGGTTTCTGCTATGGAAACGCGATCAGTCTTTCTGGCGCTCGTTTGCGTGGTGTCGCTGGCATTTGGGGAAGAGCAACAGGCCATTGCCAAGCAAAGGACGCTTGTACCCGCGACGGCGGCTTCACCCGGTACGGCACCTGGGCAAAACACCCCCGGGCAATCACCCACGAAGCCGACGGTAACGCTCACGACGCCGGCGGTGCCGACCGGCGTGCAATCGCCCTCAACACCTGCACCCGCGAAACCTGCGCCCGTGACGGCTACCGAGCCGCCGTTTACGGGCATGAGCATGCGATTCCACGCGGAGGGGAGTTTCGATGTAACTTTCGAGATGAATGTCAACCAAGGGCAAGCCAAGCAAGGGGTATGCACCAAGGCACACGCCAAACCTAAGTGAGTGGGAGGATCCCCAGAGGGTTCACCTACGCGGCCCGCCGCATGGGCCGGGACTTGGCGGCCAACCACGCGACCTCCTCCACCGAGATCAACCGAAAGGCCGACTTCCCGCCGAAGCGGATTTCTTCCAGAAAGACCTGGCTTTGCGGGTGTAAGATCCGCGGAACATAGAACCAGGCCTGGGCCAGCGCGGCTTGATCCACGCTGGCCGAAACGACCATCAGATCGATCTTCGCTAACGTGTTGGCAACGCTGGCCAGGGCGGTGCAGGGGTCGCCGGGCGCCAACTGCACCCGCACCCCGGTGGCCTTGAGCCGCTGGTAGGCTTCTTTGAGGCCCCAGCCGGGATTGGCCGAATCGCGGCTTTCGAACAGGTCGATCCCCGTATAGCGGATTTCACTGGGCGAAAGGTGTTCGGCGGCCGCCTCGATCATCCGCAAGGCGCGCCGTCCGGTGCCCATCCCCACTTCAACGATCCGGCCGGCCCGCTGCCAATGTGCCACGCGATAGATCAGACGGTCGTTGTGCGGACGGGAAAGCCAATGGAGATAGAGACGTCTCAGTCGGCTGATGGCAGGCAACGTCGCCCTCCCTGGCGGTGTACCTTAAGAGCTTGTCGAGGCTATGGATGCGCTGGCGCCGTTTGAGCCGGTGCTAACCGTAGCAAACAGGTAACTGTTTGCCCGATTTTCAAACCGCGACCCGCATATGACTATTTCGGCCGTGCGGCCGAGCCGAATCAAACCGAAATCGAACGATCGCCATGCTCCACGCCGGCGGACGCTAAAACCACAGTAAGTTCACTACTATAGTAACCTTCGCTCCATGTGGCATCTCACGGGATCTGAGAAAATTTGATGCACGCGCCCGCCTTGCCGTGTTATCATGAAAAGCCCCCCACCGCAACAAGTCCGCTTGCCTTCGCCTGCGCGGTGTGGTAGCCTCCTCGCTTTGCATTTTTACGATCGAAAATACCGTGCCGGGCAAGGTCCGTCGTTATCCTGCGAATGGCCGGCAACGACGCTTGCCTTTCCATATCGTTACGGTTCATCTCCATTCGAACCGCCCAGAGTATCATAGCAATGAAATTCGGGTCCATCGGCCCTATCGCGATCCACCTGCCGGAACTGATCGAAGACAACGATCTCTACAGTGCCGAGTTCCCCAAGTGGAACATGGAGCTGATTTTCGCCAAGACCGGCGTCCGCACCCGTCATATCGCCCGGCCGCACGAGTGTGCCTCCGATTTGGCCGTGGGGGCCGCCGAGAAGCTCTTCGGCGAGTTCGACATTGACCGCCGGACGATCGATTTTCTGCTCTTGTGTACGCAGAGCCCGGACTACCCCCTGCCAACCACCGCTTGCCTGGTCCAGAATCGCCTGGGCCTGCCCACCTCGATCGGGGCGCTCGATTTCAACCTCGGTTGCTCGGGCTTCGTCTACGGCCTTTCGCTCTCCGACGGGCTGATCCGCAGCGGTGCCGCCAAGCGGGTGCTGTTGATTACGGCCGAGACCTACTCCAAGTACATCCATCCGACCGACCGCTCGTTACGCACGATTTTCGGCGACGGTGCGGCGGCGACGCTCATCGATGCGGCCGACGAACCCTCCTTCGGCTCGTTCGTCTTCGGCACCGACGGCCGCGGCGCCGACGTGTTGATGGTCCCCAAAGGCGGGGCTCGGCGGCCATCCGAAGCCCTCCAGCCGCGTAAACGCCAGCGCTGGCCCAGCGACCTGGTGATGGACGGCCCGGAAATCGTGAAATTCACCCTCGACGTCGTCCCGCCGATGATGGAGCAGATTCTGGGCAATTCCGGCTGGACTCGCGCGGATGTGCATCTCTACCTGTTGCACCAGGCGACGACTTTCATGCTCAACCACTTGCGCGAGCGGCTGAATCTCTGCGAGCAATGCATGCCCATCGCTCTGGCTGAATATGGCAACACCGTTTCCTCGACGATCCCCATCCTGATCCGCGACCTCCGCGCGTCGGGCCGGCTCTGCCTGGGAATGCGGAGCCTGCTGATCGGCTTCGGCGTCGGGCTCTCTTGGGGCGGCTGCGCCTGGACCGAGACCTGGGCCAGGAAGTAGGGGGCCAGGGGTTAAGGGCCTGTTTGCTCGCGACTCCTCCATCCTCCGTCGCTAAACCGCGGCCGACCGGCCTTCGCTCGGTGCCCGTCCTGCCGCGCAGGCCCTCTTCCCCCTCTTCCCGTTCCCGCCTCATCCTTCCAGGGCCGCCAACAGCGCGGCGCCGTTGGGCGTCCCCAGGCCGGTGCAGGCATTCCAGCCCGGCCCGCAGGCGTAGCCAACCTGCCCCGGACCGACTTGATTATTGCCCTGGAGCACCTCCCGGACGACGTCGCCGGTACTGTGGCTATACAACCAGGGATTGGCGTAGCCCAACGGCTTGCTACACTTCTGATTCACCAGCGCGATCAGGCCGGCCCACAGCGGCGCGACTGCGCTGGTGCCACCCATCACCAGCACCTGGCCGTCGACCTGAATGCGATAGCCGCTCGCCGGATCGGCATCGCCGGCGACGTCCGGCACACCGCGGCCGGGCCCGCCGCCCGCGTTGGCCGAGGCGGGCAACGCGAGTTGCGACTGCCAGGCCGGCACGGGGAAAACGTCGCTGATACCGCCGCCGGTGGCCCCGAACGAGTCGCCCTCCTGGTCGGCGAAGCCTTGATTCCAGGCCGATTCCAGAGGTCCCCGGCTGTTGACGCCGTCGATGCGAGTGCCGCCGCAAGCCAGTGCATACGGACTGGAAGCGGGGAAGTCGACGTGGGCCGCGCCGTCCCATTCGTCCGGACCCATGTCGGCCGCGCCGTTGTCGCCGGCCGCCACGCACACCGTGACGCCCAAGTGCGCCGCGGAAAGCAACGCCTGATTGAACTGCGTAACGAACGAGGGCGTGGTTTCGTCTTCCGGACCGCCCCAACTGATGGACACCACCGACGGACGATTCACGCTGTCGTGGATGGCCGTGGTCAGGGCATCAAGGAAACTCTTGTCCGAGGCGTCGGGCGCGAAATACACCGCCAGCCGCGCACCCGGCGCGACCGCTCCCGCCACTTCGATGTCCAGCAGCACTTCGCCGTCGGCGCTGTCGGGGCTGCCGACCGGCGCGTTGCGGCCGTGCCCTACCCCGACGGCCACGACCTTCGGCGCCGGCAGTCCCAGGCCGGCAAAATAGGTTGTCAAGTCGCGGGGACGGTACCCACCGCCGAGCTCGATGATGCCGATACACTCACCGGCGCCCGTGGCGCCCTGCGGGAAATCGTAGATCCGCGCCACGTCGATGGGCGAGTATCCGTTGGCCGGGAGCCTGCTGGCCCCCGGGCCCTGCCCGCGGGCCCCGGTTCTGAAGTGCGGCCGGGCAAACGGTCGATCGTCGAGCCCGAACACGCCTTCGATAATGTCCCCGTACGCCGCGGGAACGTGGACCGGCCCGGTGCGTCCGCGGTAGGTGCCGTGGGCGTGCTCATAGCGGTGAAGTTCCACGTTGAAAGCCCGGCTGAACTCCGCGGCGGCCCCGGAGAGGATCACGCTCCGCCGCGCCGCGCTGCGCTCGACGACGGCCAGGCCGTATTCCGCGGCGAAGGTTTCGACTCGAGCCAGATCGTCCGGATCGGCGCCGTGGTCCGCGGCGAACTTCTCCCGCGGCGGATGCGTGCCGAGCCGATGCGGTCCGCCGGCCGGCGCGTCGGCCGGCAGCGCTCGGCGGCGGCGGACGCACACGGTAACTTCGAATCGCTCATCGCCGGGAATTTCGCCGATACTTTTCGCGCCTCGGACCGGTGTGCGTTGGCTTCCAGAAATCTCTACGAAATGCGCAGACAGCGACATGGGATCTCCTCGATCGTTAAGGGAATGCCGATGAAAGAGAACCAGCTCATCGGCCGACGGCTGTTATGCTCCGCGCGGTCTGCAACGATGCAAACCGCGGCAATGGCGAACGGCGGGCTTCATTCCCGATCGTTCGCACTTCATGGTAGCCGCCGGCCCAAAATGCTCAACAGCGTTTTTCGAGCCATCTTTGCCGCCGCGGCGAAGCCGAGCTTCGCAGAGATAGGTTCCTCAGCGAGAGCTTGGGAACAAGGGCAGGAAAAGGGAGCACGACGGATGCGAAAGGTGGACCGCCGCGTGCGCGTCCTTCATCCTTCACGCTTCATCTTGATCCCCAAGAGCTGGTTCAGATTTCCCGAGCGGAATCCTTCCAGGTCCAGCGCGATGTATTTGAAACCGATCGCCTTGAACCGGCCGATCAGCTCCGCCCGCAAAGTGTCGTCCAGCAGTTTCGGCAGCGCCTCCAGGGCGACCTCGATCCGCGCCACGTCGCCGTGATGATAGCGCACCCGCAGCGGACGAAACCCGTTTCCACGGAGATACCGCTCGGCCTGATCGATCATCGCCAACCGTTCGGGCGTGACCTGTTCGCCGTACGCAATGCGGCTGCTCAGACAGGGCGTCGCCGGCTTGTCCCAGGTGGGCAACTCCCAGAATACGGCCAACTGGCGAATCTCGGCCTTAGTGAGCCCGCATTCCGCCAACGGGCTGCGGACCTGCTGTTCCCGGGCCGCCTGCAAACCGGGCCGATACTCCGCCTGATCGTCCAGGTTGGAGCCATCCAGCACGGCGGCCACCTTGAACCGCTGGGCGATCTTGTCGACCTGCGTGAAAAGCTCGGTCTTGCAGTGATAACAGCGGTCGGCGTTGTTCTGCCGATAATCGGGGTTGGAAAGCTCGCCGGTGGCAATCACTTCGTGACGAATGCCGATCAGCCGCGCCAACTCCCGGCATTCTTCCTCTTCGCCGGCCGCAAGGCTGTCGCTGACGCCGGTCACCGCCACGGCCCGATCTCCCAAGGCCAATTGCGCCGCCTTGGCCAGCACCGTGCTATCGAGGCCGCCGGAGAACGCGACCGCACAGCTTCCCAACTGGCGCAGCCAATCCAGCAACCGGTCGCGTTTGGCCGTAAGTTCCGCGGGAAGTTCGCTCATGAGAAATCGTTACCGCGCACGCAGATCATGACTCGCATCGTCGCACAGGGATACGGTTCGTCTCATTTCGAACCGCGCCAATGGAAAAAACGGTCCTCCGCCGTAATGCCGTGGCGATGCGTTTTTGGAGAGCCCGTCATGAGAAAAGGGGGTACCTGGATCTGGGGTTGTGTGATCCGTTGCCGAATTGCCGAAGCAAAGCGGACACCGGCTATACACGCGGCCTGGATCTTTATGCAGGCACCCAACGGGCTTTCATATCGGCTCAGCAAAAATAAACATCGGCAGCACGAACATGGAAGAGGACCATTTTCGCAAACCGCGGCGCCGCCACCGCCGAAGCGGCCCGGCCCATGGTTCACGACTGAGAATCATCCTAACAGCCGGCTGCGATTCGGGCAAGCCGGCTTACGAAATCGTCTGCAACGCCTGGGGTAAATAGCGGACCAGGTCGCTGGCAATCATCGACACCTGGCCCAATTCCTCGGCCGCCAGGTCGCCGGAGAGGCCGTGCAGGTAGACACCCAGTCGCGCCGCCTCGTACGGGGCAAGACCCTGGCAGGCCAAGGCCGCGATCAGCCCCGTGAGCACGTCGCCCGAGCCGCCGGTGGCCATGCCCGGATTCCCCGTGGTATTGACGGCTCGCCGCCTTCCGTCGGTGATCCAAGTGCGGTGCCCCTTAAGGACCACGACAATGCCACAGCGAGCCGCCAGTTCGACGGCCGCCCGGTTCCGCTGTTCGCCGTCCAACTTCATGCCGATCAGCCGGGCGAACTCGCCGGGATGCGGCGTGAGGATCCGCGGCCCGCCCGGTTTGACAAGCACTTCCGGGCGGGCGGCCAGCGCGGTCAGCCCATCGGCATCGATGATCATTGGCTTGGCCAGATGCTGGTAGAGCCAAGCGACCAGCACGCCCAGCCCCAGCGAGCGGCCCGTGCCGGGACCATACGCCACGACCGTCGCGGTCTGCGACTGCGCGAGGATCTTCTCCCGCGCGGAAATCGCGATCCGGCCCGCCCGGTCGGAAGGCAAAGCCACGCTCATGTACGACGGTTCGAAACCGGCCACGACGTCCAGACACACGTCGGGCACGGCCAATCGCACCAGCCCGGCGCCGCCCCGCAGTGCCGACAGGCCCGCCATCGTCACGGCGCCCGTCATACCCCGCGAGCCGCCCACCACCAGGGCCAAGCCGAAGTCGCCCTTGTGCGAATCGGGTTTCCGCGGTGCCAATCGTGGCAGCGGATCCTCCGCAGCAGCGACGGCTCGATCGAAGGCCGTTTCGGGCGCGGCGTCCGTCATAAGCCGCTCCGCGCGCGGGCCACGTTGCGGGCGATCAGGCCGGAAAGGTAACCGCCCTTGAATCCGGCATCGATATTCACCACCGTCACGTTGGCCGCGCAGCTATTGAGCATTCCCAACAGTGCCGCCAGACCGCCGAAGCTGGCCCCGTAGCCCACGCTGGTCGGAACGGCGATCACCGGGCAAGCCACGTAGCCGCCGACCACGCTGGGCAGCGCGCCCTCCATCCCGGCCACCACCACCACGGCGTCGGCGCCGCGAAGTTGCGCAAGGTTGGCGGGCAACCGGTGCGGTCCGGCGACCCCCACGTCCTGGATCATGCTCACTTCGGCGCCGGTCCACGCCGCGGTCTCCCGCGCTTCCTCGGCCACCGGCAAGTCGCTGGTGCCGGCCGTGACGATCGTCACCCGGCCGGCCTGCTCCGGCGGATCGCCGCCGTGCTTCTTGCCGGGCGAGGGAATGCGGAAGATATGGCCGAGTGGATTGTAGTAGCCCGCGGGGAATTTCGGTTGCAGTTCGGCCGCTTTTTCCGCCGACATCCGCGTGGCCAGCACATCCACGCCGTGCTGGATCTGGGCGGCGAAGATCTTTTCCAGCGTGGGGACCGTCTTGCCTTCGGCGAAGACAACTTCGGGAAAACCGCAACGGCGGTGACGATCGAGGTCGATCTGGGCCTCACCGACGTCGGCGATGCCCGGCTGGCGCAATTGACCGACGAAGGCGTCGACCGAGAGCTTCCCGGCCACGAGCTGCCCGGCCAGTTTTTGAATTTCTTGAAGGTTCATCATCTGTTCCATAATAATCCGCCGGCTGGCGAAGGGGAATCCGGGCAGGAGGAAGGCGGGGAGTAAGGTGCGTACTGGAACGTGTTCGACGAGGACAAGTACGACGAACCACCCGACCCGAATGGACGGCCTAGTTCCGCGGGGCTATAATCGACCCCGTATGTATCGCAGCGATGGGGGAAGGAATCGCGGCCATCTGACCGCTGTTGAAACGCCTCTCCGCTCGAACCATTAGCCATGATTGGAGCCACCCGTGCCACGCTTCGAAGCACGACGCGACCGGTTACGCAAAACCCTGAAGAAATCGGGGGCCGACGCCCTGCTGGTCACCAATTTTACCAACGTCACCTACCTGACAGGCTTCACCGGCGACGATAGCTACCTCTTGTTGTGGCGAAATGGGCAAGTCATCCTCAGCGATCCCCGCTACACTACGCAGCTCGAAGAGCAGTGCCCCGGACTCGACTTGGAGATTCGTCCGCCCGGTACGAATATGCTCGATTCGATCGCCCGGGCGGTCAGGGAGGCAAAAACCCATCGGCTGGGGGTCGAGGCCGAGTCGATGACGGTTGGGCTGCGGGACCGGATTAGCGCCGAATTGCCGCAGGTCGAGGCGGTGGCCACGTCGGGACTGATCGAGCAACTCCGCGAGGTCAAAGATGCCGAAGAAATATCGCAACTCCGTGAAGCAATATGGTATGCGGAGAAGGCCTTTGGCGTGTTGCGGGCGTCGTTGACGCTGGAAAAGACCGAGAAACAGGTAGCCGCCGAGTTGGAGCACCAGATGCGATTGTTCGGGGCCCGCGGGTATAGCTTCCCCTCGATCGTGGCCGCCGGTTCGCGGGCCGCGTTGCCCCACGCCACGCCCACCGACCGGTTGAGCGGCGAGGGCGATCTTTTGCTGGTCGATTGGGGGGCCGATGGCGGTCTTTACAAGAGTGACTTGACGCGGGTGCTGGTGACCGGTAAAATCTCGCCCAAACTTGAACGCGTATATAGGGTTGTGTTAAGCGCTCAAGAACAGGCGATTGCTGCGATTCGACCCGGAGTCGCCGCACAAGACGTCGACGCCGTGGCCCGTGGTGTGATCGAGCAAGCGGGTTTCGGCCGATATTTTGGCCATGGCCTGGGACACGGCTTGGGTCTGGAAGTCCACGAGGCGCCGCGGCTGACCGCGCGGAATGCGGCCCTGCTGAAGCCGGGAATGGTAGTGACCGTCGAACCAGGGATATATCTGCCGGGTTGGGGGGGAGTTCGCATCGAGGACGACGTGCTGGTCACGCGCACCGGATGTGAAGTCCTCACCAGTGTGCCCAAGCAATGGAACGACTCCGTATGCTAGTGCGAGCCGCACGGGCGTTTTACGTGCAGCCGCAGGGAAATTCTATGGTCCGAACAGCGAAAAAACGCTAGACCCTGTTGCAGACCGCTCCAAGACAGGACCGCTATGGCAGCCGAGAAACCACAAAAAACCGATTCGCGTGAAGCCACCCTTAAATCCGCGTCGGGCGAAGTGCCGCCCACCCAGGACATTTTCGACGTGCGGAAGATTCGTCGCCTGGTGGAATTGATGAAGGAATACGACCTCAGCCAGATGGATTTGCGGCAAGGCGGCCAGCGGATCCAACTGCGGCGCGGGTTCGAACCGACGGTCGTCGCCGGCGCGCCACGACCGGCGGCGGCAGGCGCTGCGGCCGCGGCAACCGCGACGGAGAAACCGGCCGTGCCGAGCCCTGCGGCCGTGCCCGCCGACGACGGGAAGATCGCCCTGATCCGCAGCCCGATGGTCGGCACTTTTTACTCGGCTTCCGATCCCGATACGCCGGCTTACGTGAAGGTCGGAGATCACGTCGGCCCGGAGACGACGGTCTGTATCGTGGAGGCGATGAAGGTCTTCAACGAGATCCCGGCCGAGACGTCGGGAAAGATCATGGCGGTGCTGGTGGAAAACGGCGCGCCCGTCGAGTTCGGGCAGCCGCTGTTCAAAGTCGATACGCGGGGTTGAGTCGCGGCGCGTTGTTTTTCCGCCCGCGAGGGCTTTCTGATCTACGGCGGCTTCTGAAGCGATGTTCAAGCGAATACTGATTGCCAATCGAGGCGAGATCGCCCTGCGGATTATTCGCGCCTGCCGTGAGCTGGGCGTGGAGACGGTGGCGATCTTCAGCGAAGCGGACCGCGGCGCGGCCTACCTGCAACTGGCCGACGAAGCCTACTGTGTCGGTCCGCCCAAGGCCGCCGAAAGCTATTTGAAGATCGATCGCGTGATCAGCGCGGCCGAGATCGGCAACGTTCAGGCGATCCATCCGGGCTATGGATTTCTCGCGGAAAACGCCCATTTTGCCGAGATTTGCCGCAGTTGCAACATCGAGTTCGTGGGGCCGTCGCACGAGGCGATGTCGATGCTGGGCGACAAGAACAATGCCCGCCGCCTGGCCCGCGACGCCCGCGTGCCCACCGTGCCCGGCAGCGAAGGGCTAATCCGCGACGAAGCCGAGGCCATCAATTTAGCGCGGCAGATCGGCTTTCCGGTGTTGATCAAGGCCTCGGCCGGCGGCGGCGGCCGGGGAATGCGCGTGGCGATGAACGACTTGGCCTTGAAGTCGGCGTTGCAACAGGCCCGGGCCGAGGCCGAGGCGGCCTTCGGCAACGGCGACCTCTATATGGAGAAATACGTCGAGCATCCGCGGCACGTGGAAGTGCAGGTGTTGGCCGATTTGCACGGCAACGTGGTGCACCTCTGGGAACGCGATTGCACGATGCAGCGGCGGCATCAGAAATTGATCGAGGAAAGCCCGGCGCCCACGCTGCCCGCGGCCACCCGCGCCGCGATTTGCGAAGCGGCCGTCCGCCTGGTCAAAAGCGCGAACTACACCAATGCCGGCACCTGCGAATTCATCGTCGATCGCCAGGGAAACTTCTTCTTCATCGAGCTCAATGCCCGCATCCAGGTGGAGCACCCGGTGACGGAAATGATCACCGGAATCGACCTCATCAAGTCGCAGATCCGCATCGCCGCGGGCGAGCCGCTGCCGTTTGCGCAAAAAGACGTCCGCTCGTCGGGGGTGGCCATCGAGTGCCGCATCAATGCCGAGGATCCCAGCAAGAACTTCCGTCCCACGCCCGGCAAGATCACGCAAATGTTCGTGCCCGGCGGATTCGGGGTCCGCTTCGATTCCCACGTCCACGTGGGCTACACCGTGTCGCCGCACTACGATTCGATGATCGGCAAACTGATCGTCCACCAGCCCACCCGCACGGAAGCCATTGCGGGCATGAAACGGGCCCTCTCGGAGCTCCGCATCGAGGGGGTCAAGACCACCGCCTCGCTCCACCAGGAGATTCTCAACCACGCCGCATTCATCGAAGGCTCGGTCGACACGACCTTCATCGAGCGCACCTGGCTCCCTTAAGAACGCGTGGGGAGCAGGCAGGTTGGGTCCAGCCCGAACGGTAATCCCCACGATTTTCGCGGCGAATTCTCTTGCTGGGGCTCGCTCCGCTCGGCGCGCCCTCCGTCTTGGCTGTTCTTCCCGGGAAAGCGCTGGGTGCCTTTTCAAGCGGCAAAATCCGGATAGAATAGCTGGTTTGTTCCGGTCCGCGGTGAGCGGCCTATAGTCGTTGATGGAGTTTTGTATGAGCACCACCCTTTCCCGGCCCCCGCAAATGGATTCCAGCATTCGCCGCGTGGCGATCCTGTTTGCCGGCGGTCCTGCCCCGGCGGCCAATGCCGTGATCTCCACGGCGGCGGTTTCCTTCCTCCGCAACAATATCGAAGTGATCGGCGTGTTGAACGGCTATTCGCACCTGGTGGAATACGCCCCCGATCATCCCTTGGAAGAGGGCCGCGATTATATCAAGATCACGCATAAAACGCTGAAGCGGACCCGCAACAGCCAGGGCATTCTGATCGGCACCGCCCGCGCCAACCCCGGCAAAATGGTGTCCAGCCCCGATCACCTCAAGGATCCCCAGCGGGCGGCTCCGCTCCGGACTGTCTACGAAGCGCTCGTTTCGCTGAAGGTCGACGCCTTGATCTCCATCGGTGGCGACGACACGCTGAAGACCGCCAACAAGTTCAAGCTCTTTCAGGAGCAGCTTCCGCCGGGCAGCCACCGCATTCCCGTGGTCCACCTGCCCAAAACCATCGACAACGACTACTCGGGAATCGACTTCACCTTCGGCTATTTCACCGCCGTCGAAACCCTGGCCGAGGAGGTCCGCAATCTGCTGGCTGACGCCGAGGCCAATCGCGCCTATTTCATCGCCGAAGCCATGGGCCGCAGCGCCGGTTGGCTGGCGTACGGCGTGGCGATCGCCGGGGAAGCCAGCCTGGTGATCAGCGTCGAAGACATCACGGGGAAATACGAGAAACTCGAAGAGGCAGTCGATCCGAAGAGCGGGGAAAAGACCGTCCGCCGCGCGATGAACATCGAGGAGGTGGTGCGGCGGATCGTGGCCACGATGCGCGTTCGCGAAGAGGCCGAAGGGAAGGAATTCGGCGTCATCGTCCTGGCCGAAGGTCTGGCCGAATTGTTGCCCTACGAGCACATTGAAGGCGTGCCCCGCGACGAACACGGCCATATCGCCGTCTCGCAGTTGAACCTCAGCCGCCTGTTCTCCGAACTGGTGGCCAAAGAATACGCCCGGCAGACCGGCAAGAAGCGAAAGATCAACGGCTTGCCGCTGGGCTACGAAAGCCGCTGCGCTCGGCCGCTGGCCTTCGACGTCATGCTCGGCAGCCAACTGGGGGTCGGGGCTTATCGGGCGTTGGTCGAAAAGCGGTTGGACGGCGTGATGGTCTCGACGACCGGCCAGTTGGAACTGCTGTACGTGCCGTTCGAGAAGCTCGTCGATCCGAAGACGCTGGTCACCGTCGTTCGCTACATCGCGCCCGGTTCCGATTTCCATCGCTTGGCGCGGTTCCTGGAAACCTACGTCAACGAGTGAGGGAACCGGGAAAGGCGGAAGGGAGCGGGCCGATACGCGTTAAGCCGCTGCTTCGGCCGGCCTTGATCTCTGGTTTCCTTTTTTTCATTTCGCATGCCGCACTCGCCCAAGTGTCCAGCTTGGGCGAGTGCGAAAGGGCGCGACGCACCAACGCCACAAAGCCCTTCTGGCTAAGCGGTTATGGCGATGACAGCCGCGGCGGCATTGGTTTTCAAAGCGGAAAAAGCTCGCCGCCGCTTGACGAAAATCGCGGCAGCGGCAGAATTCCGTGTTCTCGACGTTTATCCGCGGAGAATGCGGCCCGGTCCGAGTGGGTTGTTTACGAGACCAAGGGTATTCAGCGAGCGAACACGTCCTTCTTGAAGCATGTTTCCCAATCCCCACATGGCAACTGCCATGGGGACGACTGTTTGTGCCTCCCGGTAGCGGCCGCGCTCCTGTACGACGCAGGGGCGCGGCCCATTTTATTGGGGGCCGGTGGGCTTGCAGTGGCCGGTGGCTGCTTGTAACCTTGGCGCTTCGCGTAGGCCCTCTTACACTTCGCATTTTGCATCCTCTCCCTGCCTCGCCGAAATCGAATGCAAAATGCAAAGGGCGAAACGGAAAAGGCGGCCCGCAAGCCCCGTCGCGGCGCCGGCCCGGCCCGTGTGCCGTCGCGGCTGTCCGCAGGCCAAATGGCGGCCGATTTCGGAGTTAAATCCGCGATCGCCGCAGAGGCCGTGGCGACGCTCGCGGGCCTGGTCCGCGACGCCGCCGGCAATGCCCCCAAATGCATGGAGCGGTGGCAGTCGCATTTGGAACTGGTCGCGCCAGCCGTCTTTCAACGCGCGTCGGAAAAGGCCTTGCTGCTGGCCCACTGGCTCGGCATCCCCGACCGAGGAATCTCGTTTCCCGAATTACTTTTTGCCTTGCACTCGTACTACGCCCTGGTCGTGGTGCTGCTGACCGACCGGGTGTTGCCCCGCGACAGCAGCCAAACGTCGTCGGAGCCCTGCCCCGATGGCAACCGATGGACGCCGCGGGAGTCGGTCTGGGCGAGGCAATTGGCGACCGGCGTGCTGGACTGGCATGCGGACCTTTCCGACGCGTCGATCGACCGGCTACGGCAAAGCATCATCGCCCAACTCGGTCGCTACGATCCACGCGGCCCGGGCGCGGGACGGACCGCCGGGGTGGATCTTTTCAAGCAGCTTTATCAAGACTTGATTCCCCGCGCGCTACGGCATGATTTAGGCGAATACTATACCCCCACATGGCTCGTGGAACAGATGTTGGACGAGGTCGGCTACCGCGGCCAGCCCGGCCAGCGGCTATTGGACCCGGCCTGTGGATCCGGAGCCTTTCTCGTTGCCGCCATCACGCGGATTCGTCGGCGGCAACCCCGCGATGCCGTAGCGCCGCTGCAGATGGCCGCGGAACTGGCCCGGGAGATCGTCGCGGCGGTCGTGGGATTCGATCTCAACCCATTGGCCGTGTTGACCGCGCGGGCCAACTACCTGATCGCGTTGGGCGATCTGGCGCCATGTTCGGCGCGTGCCGGCTTCGAGATTCCGGTGCATTTGTGCGATGCGATTCTCGACGGCCCGGCGCCCGACCGCGACGGACCGGAGGCCTTTGATTACGTGGTCGGCAATCCGCCCTGGATTGCTTGGGATCACCTCCCCGCGGCTTACCGCGAGGCCACCAAGCCGCTGTGGGAAAAGTATGGGCTGTTTTCGCTTTCCGGCAACCAGGCCCGGCATGGCGGCGGCAAGAAAGATCTTTCGATGCTGATGGCCTACGTCAGTGCGGATCGCTACCTCAAACCTCAGGGGCGATTGGCCTTTGTCATCACCCAAACCGTGTTTCAAACCCGCGGGGCCGGCGATGGTTTTCGCCGCTTCCGCCTGGGAGCGGAAGGGGCGTGGTTGAAGGTGATCGGCGTCAATGATCTCGTGGCCCTGCGGCCGTTTGCTCCGGCGGCCAACTGGACCAGTACCCTGATGTTGGAAAAGGGCGCGCCGACCGTGTACCCGGTGCGCTACGTGAAATGGACCAGAGACCAGGCGACGGGGGCCAGGGGCCCCGGAGCAGGATCGACCGACGAGGGACACGCGCGCCGCGTCTACGATGCGCGGCCTATCGAACCGAACCAGCCGACGTCCCCCTGGCTGCTGCTGCCCGAAGGTTGGAAGACCGGCGTGGCGGACCTCGTCGGGCCATCCGATTACCAAGCCCATTTGGGCGCCAATAGCGGCGGGGCCAATGGTGTCTATTGGCTCACCTTGCTGGAGCAGTGCGCCGAAGGCGTCCGTGTGCGTAACGACGTCGATCCCGGGAAGCACGCCTCGGCCGTGGTCGAACAGGTGATCGAGCCCGGCCTGCTCTATCCGCTATTGCGCTGGGGCGACATCGAGCGTTGGCGGGCGCGGCCGTCGGCCCATCTGCTGTTGACCCAGGACCCGCAAAGCCGGCAAGGCATTTCTTTCCAGCGGATGCAGTGCGATTATCCGCGGACGCTGGCCTACCTGGAACAGTTTCGGCCGCTGTTGATCGCGCGGGCCGCTTATCGCCGGTACCAGGCCGGAACCCCGTTCTATTCGATGTACAATGTGGGCCCTTATACTCTCGCCCCCCAGAAGGTCCTCTGGCGGCGAATGGATAGGCGGATTCGCGCCGCCGTGGTCGGAGAAGCCGATCATCCCTGGCTGGGGCGCCGAGCGTTGATTCCCCAGGAAACCGGCGTATTGGTAGCCGCCGGCTCGCCAAGCGAAGCCCATTACCTTTGCGGGCTGTTGAACAGCGCGGTGGCCGGATTTCTGGTGCGTTCGCACAGCGTCTGCGGCGGTAAATCGTTCGGCACGCCGGGCATGCTCGATTTTCTTCACCTCCGCCGCTTCGATCCGGCCGATCCGCGGCACTGCGAACTCTCGGCCTGCAGCCGCCAGGCGCACCAGGCCGTCGACTGCCCACAGGAAGTCGCCGCCCTGGAGCAATGCATCGACCACCTAGCGGCAGAAATCTGGGGCCTGCCGCGGAGCGATCTGGATGCGATCCAAGGGGAAAGGACGAAGGACGATTAAGGCAAAGTCCGCCTGCGCGTCCTTCGTCCTTCATCCATTGCATCACGCCCCCACGCCGGGCGAATGAAAATCGGCGTTGTTGAGGAATTCAAGCACTTCCTGGGAATCGGCCCAGACCGCTCGCATGAAATGCTCTCGCAGCGCCTCGCGCACGGCGTTCTTCTGGCCGCGGACAAGCGAGCCCAGACCGGCCACGGTCGAGAGGACGCGGTCGTCGCCCTTGTCGAGCATGGTCAGCGACCAACGATTGGCCAGACGATAGGCGATCAGCCCGGTCACGCGAAGCCCGTCCTCGGTCATGCCGAGTTTCAATTCGACCAGCACGAATTCGCCCTGCTTGGGCAGGCTGTCGCGATTGCGGACGGCACTGGCAAAACCGCCCGCAGTGCGGATCTGCCAACCCTGACCGTTGTTCTCCCACATCGCCACGACCTTCGATCGGTCGCAGATCAAGTAACGGTGAGTCCGGTTGAGCCGCTCCAACATCGGCGCCGGATGAGGATGCTCCTCGCTGGTGCGAATCGGCTGCCCCTCGGCTGGCTGATCGGTTTCCGCGGTCGGCACGGCCCCCGAGTCCGCAGGCGGGACCGGGCCCGCAGATGTCCGCGGCGACTCCGACTGCCCGACACGCACGGCGGCGGCCTGGGGGGCGGAAGCACCTTGCTGCGCTGCTTGGGGTGGTTTGGGAATTCGGACCGTACCCCCACAACCGGGGCACTTGCGAGTATGGCCCGCCAATTCGTCTTTGGCGTTGAGCTTGGCACCACAACTTGGGCAGGCGACGCGGATCATAATTATTGCCGGCGGTTAAACAGTGGCACGTACCATTCCCCATGACTGCGGTGCGCCATTTGCAAAGCAACCAAGGAGTACAAGAACGCCTCAGTAAACGCGGGAAAGTAAGTATAATGCTAACCATATCGAGCGGGGTTACTTACGTCAATCAACCACCTTTCGAGGGGTATCGGTTGCATGATCTTTTCCTCGTGGTTAGGATGGACGCTTTGGGAGAGTAGGCGAAGGCTTTCTGAGTCACGGAGATCTACTGCCCTGAGATCTTGATACCGGCCGAATCGATTAGAGGGCTTTTACTCGAACGGTTGAGCCTGAGGCGAACGTTTCCGTCCTGTTACCGCGCGTCTCGCCTCACATCGCGCCGCGTATAAAGGCATTCACGTCGGATCTTGTAGCGGGAGATTGGAAGACCGTGCATCGCGATCAGCTACCTGGAACGTTTTTCGGCCCGTCCACCCTGGTCGAACTGCTTCGTCACCGTGTTCGCTGCCAGGCTGACGATGTCGCTTTCATCTACCTGGTGGATGGCGAATTCGAGCAGGTTCAGATCACCTACCGTGAACTGGATCGTCAAGCCCGGGCGATCGGCGCATGGCTGGAATCGCGGGGGCTGGTTGGCCAGCGGGCGTTGTTGCTGTATCCCGCGGGGCTGGAGTTCATCGCCGCGTTCTTCGGCTGCCTCTACGCCGGAGTTGTGGCCGTGCCGGTTTATCCGCCCCGCCGCAACCGCTCCATGACGCGGATCCAGGCCATCGCCGACGATGCGGGCGCCAAGGTGGCCCTCACGACGGACGTGGTGCTCAGCCGCGTCGAACCGCTCATCGACGAAACCCCGCACCTGAAGTCCTTGACCTGGCTACCCACCTGCCATGTGCCGGAAGGCATGGACCAACGCTGGGAAATGCCCGACATCCATGGCGATACGCTGGCCTTCCTGCAATATACTTCCGGGTCGACGGGAACCCCCAAGGGTGTGATTCTGAATCACACCAATCTGGTGCACAACTCGGCCCTGATCGCCTATGCCTTCGAGCACACCCGGTCGGGATTGGGCGTTTTTTGGCTGCCCAGCTATCACGATATGGGGCTCATCGGCGGCATCCTTCAGCCCATGTACGTGGGCCGGCCGAACGTGCTCATGTCGCCGATGTCGTTTCTACAAAAGCCTTTCCGTTGGCTTTCGGCGATTTCGCGGTTCGGCGGAACGACCGCCGGGGGACCGAATTTCGGCTATGAGCTCTGCCTCCGCAAGGTGACCCCGGAACAACGCAAAACCCTCGATCTGAGCAGTTGGCAGGTGGCTTTCAACGGCGCCGAACCGGTCCGCGCAGAGACCATCGAAGCTTTCTCGGAGACCTTTGCGCCCTGCGGATTCCGCCGGCAAGCGTTTTATCCTTGCTACGGTTTGGCGGAGGCGACGCTGATCGTGTCGGGCGGCTACGCCAAGCAGCCCCCCGTAATTCGCCATTTTTCCACCGACGCCATTTCCGGCGACCAGGTCGTCGAGTCCAAGCCGGACGATCGATTCGCACGCCCCCTGGTCGGCTGCGGACAGACCCTCCGCGATCAGAAAATCGTGATCGTCGATCCGGACGTGCTGACCCAATGCCCCCCCGAGCGCATCGGCGAGATCTGGGTCAGCGGCCCCAGCATCGCCCAAGGCTACTGGCGGCAGCCGGAGGCCACGCAGGCGATCTTCCAGGCCTATCTGAATCCGAGCGGAGAGGGGCCATTCCTCCGCACGGGAGACCTGGGTTTCATCCGCGACGGTGAGCTGTTTGTGACCGGGCGGCTCAAAGATCTGATCATTATGAGGGGGGTCAATTACTATCCGCAGGATATCGAGCTTACCATCGGGGTGTGCAACTCCCGGCTGCGGACCGACTCGGGCGCCGCTTTTACCGTGGACGTCGATGGTGCAGAGCGGCTGGTGATCGTGCAAGAAGTGGAACGCCGCAATCAGGGGAATTTCACCAGTGTTTTCAACGCCATTCGCCGTGCCGTGACGCGGGAACACGAATTGACCGTGGATGCGATCGTGTTGATCCGCGCCGGCAGCATTCCCAAGACCTCCAGTGGGAAGATCCAGCGCCACGCCTGCCGCAATGGCTATTTGCAGGGAACCCTGGAGGTTGTGGATATCTGGGATGCACGGACCGGGACGGCGAGCGAATTGCCGGCGGCCGACGAGGACGACGATCCGGTCGCGGTCGAGGCGGAAAGCCTGGCGACCGCGACCCATGACCAAATCGTGGCGCAATCCGTTACCGAACACCGGGCTGCTGCCGAGGTTGCCGCTCGGCCGCACAGAAACGGCAACGGCGAAGCGGCGTCCAAGGCGAAATTGCCGAGCCCCTGAACCCGGCCCGAATCGCGGCTTTTTGTGCTCCGTGCGGTTCGAAACGCGAAAAACCGCAACTCTGGGCATATGGTTCGTGTCGGTATTGACCCTTGGCTGCAAAAAATCCGAATTGGTTTCGCGGCCCGGACAGGCTATAACATGCAAAGGGGCGCGGTGCTCCCTACGACGGCACGGTTGGCTGGGTGATCGGCCACGCGGCGGCAGATTCGACCCAGACACCAACACTTTGAGTAACCACGTTGATTGAAGGGGTGTGGATTGCTTACCGAACAAGAGATTTCACGAAGCTGGCGAAAACTCTTCCGCGACAATGAAATGTCCTTGGAACTCCTGGACAAGGCCGACGCGCTGCTGGCGGAATTGCGCCCGGAGAGTCCTTTGCGCCACCGCTTGGAAGCCGAGTTGATCGAGCTTCGCAGCCGGTTCGACAAGGGATAGCGGTCAGCGATCAGCTTTCAGCGCTCAGCCGGGCGGTCATGCATTGGGACCGGTATAAGTCGTATACCTCGCATCGGTCATATTCGCCACGACCGACCGCAAAGAGTATCGTGGCGTTCTGCGAAGCTGAAAGCTGACCGCTCGCCTCAGCGATTGACGTCGATGCCGACGGTCACGCCGTCGATGAACACGCTGGTGTTATTGTTGCTCGTATCGATCCCCATCGTGGGGTACGTGTAATTGATCGATTGCGAGGCGCGGGCAATGCCGTCCACCCACAGGCCGTTCCAGCCGGCATGGAGACTGACGTTCTCGAACAACTGGAAGCGGGCCTCGGCGCGGAGCTCCACCAGGGGGCTGAACTCCATCGCGGTTGCCGAGTTGCTGAAACCGCCGCCGGTGCTGTTGAACGGCGTGCCGTTGGCGACGGGGCTTTGGGCAGTCAAGGTGCTGAGGATGTTCTGAACGAAGCCCATGGAGAAGAACTCACCGTCCTGACGAAAGGTCTGCTCGTTGAAACAGGCGGCGAACTTACCCTCCAGCGACATCTGCAGCCGGCCCCAGTTCTTGTAGTACCGGCCGCCCACCTGCGGACCGATCATCGAGTTCGTCACTTCCGTATTCCAGTAGCTGTCGTTCAGCGCCCGGGGAAGATTGACGTTGGTGGGGGTGGTGGTATTCAGTTGTTCGTAAATCGACGGGGCACTCGTCTCCACGTCGAACTCTTCATTGAATTGCCAGTATCGAATCCCCAAGTATAAGTCGAAGTTCCCGCCGTCGTGAAACGGCTTGAAGCGGCGGATGAAGTTTGCTTCCGCGCCATAGTTCTGCACCGTGTTCTGCGCGTCCAGCGTGGGGAAGATCAGCGGCATATTGACCAGCCGCAGGGCCGTGCCCGAGAGATACGGCACGCCGGCGGCGCCGCCGGGCTGATCGATGTAAGGGTAGGCGCCGGTGTATACCTTGTTGACCAGGTATTCCAGGCTTCGCTCGCCGTTGGCGCCCACGACCGGATCGTTGAGCACCATGCTCACGTTTTGCAGCTCGAACTGCTGGAACTGGTCCTGGAGCTTGTAGCCGCCGATGAACCAGCCGTTGTAGTCGCCCACATAGCCGAACTCGATGCGGTTTCCTTCCACGCGCGTCGACGCCAACGAACTGGTGTCGCCGGAACTCGTTTCAATGCTGACGGCGGCGTCGTTGTTGAAGAACACCGTGCGGAAGTTCGGTGGCGGCAGACCGAGGCTGGTGGTCTGCGGTTTCCCCACATTCCAGTACATCGCGTCAAAGCTGCCGAAGTACCCGTGTTTCAACTCCTGGTCGCCATCATAGTTACTGACGTCGGCCGGAGCGAACAATTGGGCGTCCTCAAGCTCTTGCGCGAGGGTGGGTAATCCTGCGAGCAAACTCAGCACCCCGACTGCCAGCCCGGAAATCATGCGGTTAGGGGACATAATCCAATCCACCTCGGTCTGCGCTGCTTCATTTGGGGATTTTAAACGCTGCGCGGTTACCCGTGAGACGAACCGTAACAACATGGTGAGGCTCATTCCATCATGGACCGTTCGCAGAGTACGGGACTCTCACGCAGAGAGTCTATGCACCGATTATGCGGATAGTATCGGACATGCTGCTCACGCTAGTTGAGTAAGAAAGGTAAAGCTTGCCGCAAATACCGATGATTCCAACCGCCATCCTGTTAACATGGGTTAACCAGGACGTCTACATCGGCAATACTTCCGGCCAGAAAAGACCGTGAGCAGCCAAAAATGGCCGTCAAATGGCAGAACAGGGTAGACGGTGAAAAGATGCCCCCCAGCTTGCAGAGGGCAAAAAATGCCCCTGGATCGCAATCCAGGGGCATTTGAAGGGCGGCGGTCATGAAAAAGGCCAGGGATTGGCTCCCGCTCCAATCCCTAATCCCGCTTCAGCTAGGTCAGGTCATCCAACGCCGAGCTGCCGAATAATTCATCGGTGGCCGCGTCGCGCCGCACACCGGCCGGCAGCGTCTCGCTCATCAACGTATCCACCGACGAACTGTCGGGCAGTCCAATGACGTGCCCCAATTCATGCTCCACCACCGTGAGCAAGTCGATCTCGTCGACGGCCGCCGCACTGACGGCGTGTAACTGCCCGTCGGTCTTGCTGACCTGGAAGCTCGCATCGCTTTGCGGCGTGGGGTCCACGAACCAACCATACCCGTCGGCAGTGGCATCGATATAAACCGCGCGTTGCGAGACGGTCGTGCCCAACTCGTTGCCAGGCAAACTGCCGACGTAGAAGTGCACGGCCTCCATGGCGGCAACTTGGCTGGTGCTGGCGCCGGCCGCCTGCCAACGCTCGATGGCAGCCGCCACGATGGGCTGCAATTCGCTTTCGGTCAACGGCGCGACCGTCGCTGCGTCCGCAGTGCTCTGCGGCGGCGGGGCCGCGGCCACCTGCAATTCTCCGCTTTGCCACTGTGCCACCGAAGGCAATGCTCCCGAGCCTGCCGAAGCGAAAGTGACCACTTCGCCCGATGCACTAGCCGAAGTGCTATTCTGCAGCATGAAGCTTCCCGTCGCCGGGTTATACAGGCCAATCCCGCTCACCCCGGTCCCCAGCCAATCGCCCACCACGGGCAGCAAACCGGCATTGGGCTGCCCGAAAGCCACCACCTTGTCGCTCGATCCGGCAGTGTTCGTCTCCCTCAGATAGAACACCGATGTGGTGGGATCGTAGAGCCCCACCTCATCGTCGCCGCTGCCGTTCCAGTCGCCCACGATCGGTATCCAGCCCGAGTTCGCCGGCCCGAAGGTGAATACGGCGTTGGCGGGGCCGGCGCTGTTGGAATACTTGAGATAGAACGTGGACGTGGCCGGATCGTACAGCCCGACGGTATCTTTGCCCGAACCGGTCCAGTCGCCGACCAGGGCAATCGAGCCTTTCCCGGGGCTGCCGAACTGGAACTCCGTATTCGCCGCGCCGGCGGTATCCGAGTTTTTCAGATAAAAGATGGACGTCGCCGGATTATACAGGCCGATGGTCTGCGTGCCGTTTCCCGCCCAGTCGCCGTTGAGCGGCTGCCAACCGGCGCCCGGCACTCCAAATGTGACCGCCTCGGTCGCCGCCCCCGACGTATTGGACGTCTTGAGGTAAAACGTGGAAGTGGCCGGGTTGTACGTGCCGACGGTCGTGCCCAGGGGCGACTTCACCGTCGCCACGGGGGGGTCAGCCAGGCCGACAAGTCGGGCATAGATCCAGTCTGCGGGGCCATAACCGGCGGGCACCACAACCGCGGCCGCCGTGGCCGTGCCGCCCGTGGCCGTTACCGTAGCCGCGGTGTTAAGGACGAACGTGGTGCCGTTGGTCACCGACGTGATCGTGGCGCCGGCAGGAATGCCCGGACCGGTTACCGTCATCCCGGCGAGTAACGCTGAGGCATTGTTGACCGTGACCGTCGTACTGCCGTTGGTTGTCGCTAGGCCTGTCAAAGCGATCCCGGCCGGGCCGTTCCAGACCGCCACGAAGTTCCCATTGTACTCAGGGTTGCTGGAGGAGACCATGGACACGGCCGGATCCACATGGTTGCCCACCACCGTGGAATTGACTAGGAATTCGCTGGTCGACGGGTTCGTCGTGATCGTCGTGTTGGCGGTGAGGAATACGCGGGCATAGATGCCCTCGACGGAGGCGGCCGAATTGTCCTGCCCCAAGGACTCCCAACTGACCACGAAATCGCCGTTGTAATCCATGCTCACCGCCGGGTTGGACTTTTCGTCGTCGAGGTTCGCGGAGTTGGTAGTCACGAGGACCTCCCCGGTTTTCCCGCCGGCGGCGTAGTACTCCCGGTAATAGATACTCCACGCCCCGGAAGCGACTTCTCCGTTGCTGGCCCAGGCAATCACGTAATCGCCGCTGTTATCCATGGCAACCGCCGGCGTGATCTGGTCGTTGGCCACGTAGGAATTCACTCCGAAGGCGCCTCCCAACGCCTCCGCGCCCGTAGCAGTGATGGCGAACTCCTGGGCCTCGATGTCCCAACCACTGGTCGAACTGTTGTCGCTTTGCCAGGTGATGACGAAGTCGCCGGCCGCATTCATGGCCACGCGAGAATCACCCTGGCTGCCGTTCGACGTGTTGCCAACCTGGAAGGGGCTACCTACCGGTAAACCCGACGAGTTGTAGACTTCCGCGAAAATCTGCGTGCCGCCCTGCCAGGCACTGGTCCAAGAGATCACAAAACCCTCGGTCGCCGGATCCACGGCCACCGACGGGCTCTGCTGAAGTGTCGCCGTGTTCGTGTTAACGAGGAACTCCGCGGCATCCAGCGGATTGCCGGCCGCATTGAAGCGGCGGGCGAAAATCCCGTAGCTGTCCCCCGGGCCGTATCCCGACCAAACGACGACGAAATCGCCATCGGGATCCATGGCCACGGACGGCTGCTGACGATTCCCCACCGTCACGGTGTTGACCATGAAGGCGTTGCCCTCCACGGCGCCGAACTCGTTGTAGCGTTGGGCCATGATTTCCGTGGGGTAGACGCCGTTCACCTGGGTGGTCTGAATGTCGGTCCACACCACCACGTAATTCCCCACGCTGTCGGTGGCCACCACGGGCGCCGAGGCAAGGCCCGGCGACGGCGTAGTTTCGGCGTCGTCCGAGTTGCTGTCGACCTGTAGATCGGTGGAGCCGGACGTGGGATTACCCGGCGGCGGATTGGCCGTCGCCTCGGTGTTGAAGGCCAACGTGAAAGGAACGCCCGTGCTGGCCGTGAAGGCCGTGCGCCCCAGCGGGTTGCCCTGCGTGTCGCTCAACACGGTCGTGGCCACAAGCGTATACTGGGCGGCGGGCAACTGCCCATTGAAGGTGATCACCGCTTGCCAGGTATTATTGCCTTCCGTCGCCCCCGGCAGGCCGTCGACGTACGCTTCGTTCATGCCGAAATCGACGCTCGCAATCGCGCCCGATACCACGTGACCGCTCTGGTTCAGCAGTTCCCAGTTGCTGGGGTTCGAGCCGTTGACGGAGATGAAGTCGGCGTCGGCGATTTGCTCGTCGAAGTCCACCACCAATTCCGTGCCGCTGCTGCCGCCGAGCACCTCGGAGACCCGCGAATTATTGGTCACCGGCGTTCCATCGGCCAGCGTCACTCCGGTGACGACCGGCCCCACCGTGTCCGTCGTATCCGTGAATTGCCGATAATAGATCTCCGTGTGGCCGGCGGCGTCGATCTGCGTCCAGGAGGCCACAAAGCTGCCGCTCGGCTCCATGGCGATGTTGACGTCCGTCTCCGCGTCGGGGTTCAAGGCGGCGGTGTCCAGGGGGTTGCCGACTTGCTGGGAAACCACCGGATTCGGCGGCGTATTGAGTTGGCCCTGGGTGACCAGGCTGTAGATGAAATCGGCCGGCGTGAATTGATAGTCGGGCGGGGTGGGCACCGGGTTCACCGGCTGCGCGTCCTGAATCGAAGTGATCGCGGTCCCCGCGCTGTTGCCGGCGAAGGTGATGGTATAGTCGTCGAGAATGTTGCCGTTGTCCAGGCTGGTGCTATTGGGGGCCGCGGAGAAATACTTTGCCGCGAATTGGACCTGATTGGCGCCCAACGTCGCGACATTCGGCGTATCCTTCATCGAGTAGATCCAGACCCCGGCGGGAACCCAGACGGTGTAGTCGTCGACGGTGCCGTTTCGAGCGTTGTAGGTCACCGTGGCCCCCGCTCCCAGGCCCTGCAGGTCGGTCTGCAACTCGGTCGCGAATACGATCGAACCACCGGCTCCATTAACGTTCCAGGGGTCGTAGTTAAGGTTGTCATAGACGGTTGTGGTTTGGGCTCCGGCTGCCCCCGTGACGATGGTGATGTCCATTTCCCCGGTGTCCAGGCCGTTGTTGGGGACCCCGGCGTCATTCAATTTGAGATCGAACAGATTGGTGCCGTTATAGACGACGGTCTCCCCGCCGCCTTCAAAGCCTTGCAGATCGCCCGCCAAGTTGCCCGCGTAATTTTGCGGTTGGGTGGGGTCGTATTGGATGGCCGTCGAAAGCTGCTGCGAGACGGCGGTGCCATTGAGCGATCCGGCCACGGTGACGTTCATGACGCCGATGCCGCGGTTGTAGGTTTGGATCGGAGTGGAGGTGAAATTGAAACCGGCGGTGGGAAATTGAGCGTTGCCCGCAGGAAGCGGCGTGGGGACGGCCGGCGAGTCCTGCAGACTCGTGAGGTTGAACCCGGTGCTGGCCCCGCCCATGGTAATCAGATAGTCGTCCAGCGTGCCGACCTTTCCGTTGTAGGCCACCGACTCGCCGCCGCCGAACAACCCACTGGTGCCATAACTTGTCATGTCCAATTGCAATTGGCCCGCGAAAGCGCCCGCATTGAGCGGGTTGTAGGTAAGAACGTAGGGGAGTACGCTTCCGTTCGCGGTGATTATCATTTGGCCGTTTTCGGCGCCGGTGGTGCAGCCCGTCAGAGCCGCCTGGGCGTCCGTCGTCGAGGGAATGAAACCGGAGGCCAGGAATTGGCCATAGGTCGAACCGGCGCCGGGCGCCGGGCTGATCAGGGGCGTATCCTGGATATTGGTGACCACCGTCCCCGCGCTGGCCCCGCCGAACAGGATGGTAAAGTCCCAGTTGGTGTTCCCGAGTTGTCCGTTGGACGTCACGGTCTCGCCGCCGCCGGCAAAGGATTGTAGATCCGACGCCAATTGGGCCGCGAAAGAAGCCGCGCCGGTGGCAACCGCGTTGAAGTACAGTGGTGAGGAAAGCTCCACCGTGGTCGTAGTCGTAGTACCGGCTAGGATTCCGGTTACGCTGACGTTCATCTCGCCCTCCGTAGCGCCGTTGCCGGTGGGCTGGAGGATGTTCGTCGTACCGGTAGTCAATTGCAGGTCCCATTTGGCCTGGATCGTGGGCAAACTGGCGGGGTTCAATTTCAGTTCATAGATGGCCGGCGTCGCCGTTACCCCGGCGGGGTTCAATTGCAGGTCGCACACGGCCGGTGTGCTGGGCTCGGTAAGGGCGACCGTGGGGATCGTCAAATTCATTTGCGTCGCCTGCACCTCGTCCTGGAAAGTGACCTCGAACACGTAGTCGTTCGTATTGGCAGCCGCTACGATCTGCCAAGGCGTCCCCACGCGGTCGGCCAACTCGGCATAGCTGACCCAGCGGACGGCCACCGGACCGGCGTTGCCCGAGGCTGTGGTCCAGTTCGTGCCCACGTCCTGCGGCCCGGTCACTCCCGGCGTAACGATCGCCGCCTTGATGCTGTTGAGCGTGGCCTGGATCTCGGGTTGGGTCAACGGGCCGGCGGTGTTGCCGCCCGGGCCGTTCACGGTGGCCGTGCCCACGCTGGTCTTGCCATTGGCGGTGTTGGCGACCGAGATGTTGAAAGTGCCGCCGTTGACGACGCTGCTGATGTCGATGTAGTAGGTCGCGTTGCTGCCGGAGCGCGTCGCATTGATGAGGTTGTCGCTGCTGACGTTGGTCTGCGCTTTGACCCCCGTGGTGCTGGGAACATTGGAAAACTGCGAGAACATCGCGGCGCCATCGACGCCGCTGTCGCTGAGCATCGGAGCCAGGGCGTCTTCCAGGATGGCCTGCACCCGGCCTAATTGCGCCTTCGTGACACCCGGGTTGCCGTCGATGCAGGTGATCAGCTCGGAATTGATAATATCCTGAGCACTGCCGCCGGAACCTGCGCCGGAATTGATGTTCAGGATATCCGGGGGAACGCCCCCGAAGAGCGCCAGCAAATCCGCGTTGCCCGGCTCCTCGAAGTAGTCGTCAATCAGGGCACTGGCCGCCTCGCCCTGTTCTGCGGTCGGTTGGATGACGACGCCACCCTCGGTAAAGGTGCTTGCTCCAATCTGGGAAGCGTCTTCCGAGACCGCCGGGCTGGACCCTTGGTAACCGACCACCAGGTCGCCGTTGGCGTCGAAGGTCACTTGGCTGAGTGTATGGGCCCCCGACCACATCTGGTTGGCGCTCGGGTTGGCCAAATCGCTGCTATTGACGCGGAAAGTGCTGTCCACGGGACTGCCAAATCCACCAGCCAGGCTGAATTCCTCGGCGCGGACGCCGACCGAGGTGCCGCCGTCGTTATTGGCGTCGGCCGCCACGGAACCGGTGGTGCCCAACACGTTCCAGCCGATGGCGAAGTCGTCGTTGGCATCGAAGGCAATCGACGGACCGCCGCCGCCGCCAACGTTGGCTTGCGGACCGGGGGTAGTGCCGGCCGGGGCGGGCAGAATCTGTACCCCCTGGGCATTGTAAATGCTGGCCCAGACGCTGTAATTGATGTCGTCGTTGGTCAGATCGTAGACGATGCCGAAGTGCCCGTCCGCGCTCATGGCCACCTTGACGTCGGCCAACGTTCCGCCGGTTTCCGGATCGACCTGGAACTCGGACCCCACCTTGTCGCCCTGGAAATCGAAGCGCTGAGCCGCGACGTTGTTGCCGAATCCGAGCGTCTGGCCGATGGTGTTCCAGGCGATCACGAAATCGCCCTGCGTATCCATGCCGATGGCCGGCTTTTCCTTGGGATTGACGTCGGACGTCGAATTCACTTCGAATGCCGTGCCCTGGGCGCTTACGTCGGAGATCGGATCGGACTGGTTGAACGTGCTCGGCACGAACCGCTTGGCAAAGATCTGCGGGACTTGCGTACCGATGTCATTGTTAACGACAGTGTACTGCTGCCAAGTCACCACGAACTCGCCGTTGGCGTCCATGGCGACCGCCGGCGTGGCCTTGTTGAACAGGATCTGCTGGCCGGTGATAGAATCGACCGGGTCCGGATCGTTGACCATGAACTGCGGGCTGGGTTTCTTCAAGATCTGCGTGTCGGATTCGGCGACGGTCAAGGAGTTCCCCTGGTAATTCTGCGCCTGCGCGACCAGCAGCGCCGCGTGGACGTTGCCGTCGGCGTCCGTATAGCTCAAATCCTGATCGCTGGTGATGCCCACGAAGGTGATGTCGAAGTTGGTCAAGCTATAGCCCGCCTGGCCGGTGCCGGTGGTCGCGCCGGTTGCGTCCCACTCGGGCGTGACCTGCACCTGAGCGGGCGAAGAAATCACCGTGTCAGGGCTGTCGGCCGCGCCCGTTCCGCCGCCGAGGGTAACGCCCTCCGGGTAGAACAGCGTGCTGCTGTCCGTGGTGCGGTTGGCCGTCTGGAACGCATAGTTGCCGGAACTGGTGGTGCCATCGTCGACGGAATCGGCCTGCAATACCGGGGCTTCGGAGTAGAGATTGCCGTTGGTGGTGTAACCCGTCGTCGTGGTCGAGGCATACGCCTGGCCCGAGGCGTTGAACGTCGCATCGTTGGTAATGTTCGAAAACGCTTGCTCGATGAGCGCCGCGGTGTGCCCGGGACCGGATGTAGTCGATATCGAGGTGGAAGAAGTGGGGTCGACCGAGATCGGCCCGACGTCGACCGGCTCCTGGTAGTCGCTCACCAGGACGCCCGGCAGGAAGCCGCTCGCGAAACTGTACTGGGTCGGATCCGACTGCAATAAGGGCGTGGCAACCAAGGAGGACGCCGTGGGATCGGCGGCGATCGCCGCGGTATTGCCTTGCAGGTTGCAATAACCCTTGGGGAAATCGACCAGGTAATCGGTGGAATCCAGCGCTACGACCTGAACCCCGGCCAAGGCGGCGCTGCCACCGCTGGCGCTGATCGCGTTTTGCAACGCGCTCTGGATGTTGGCCGCATTGGCCGACGGCGCGTCCAATTGGTTGAAAGTGATGGCGCCGGTGCTGACCGTCCCGTTGACCGGGTCGTCGTACGTCAATCCAAACGTACCGGCCACCGGAGGCACCTCGCCCGTCGACGGATCCGTGCCGCCGGTGATGGAGATTTCCTGGACATCCCCCTGGTTGCCGAAAAGGCGCAAGGTGAATTGGCCGAAGGTCACGGCGCCGTTGGGAGCCACCACCCCGGCGGGAAGGAAAATGCGTTCCTCTTCATTGGTGAAATACCGGCCGTAGATATTGCTCTCGGTCTCGCCGTTGGAAAGCGTATCGGTTTGGGACCACGTGACCACGAAATCGCCGGAGGGATCGGTAGCCGTCGACTCGCCGTCGGCCACCGTCGTCGCCGTCGAGCTGAGACTGGTGGTGTTGTTCACCAGCATGTCGGTGGGATTCGTCACCGTGAGGCTCAGCATCCGCCGATCTTCGAGGGGGTCGATCCGCAGGCGGCGAAACGCAAGGTCGCGCACCGACTGCGTCGACGACGACCGGCCGCCGGCACGGCTGCGCCGACGCGTGGAATGGGACCGTGAAAACTTCGGCAAGTTGAAGAACGACATCGCTCGCATTCCTTCAAAACGGAGTTGTCAGCCGTCAGCTATCCGCTGTCAGCCTTCAGCCCTTCGGATACGTGAAACTTTTTCTTGAAATTGTCGTAACGAACGCCAACCCGTTGTATGCCATCGCGGCGGACCGCTAAGTGCTTGCAGCTACCGCATGCTGAACGCTGACCGCTGCTTGCGGAGCGCTGATTTCCTTGCTCGGACGCAACCAGAACGACGATTCGGGATACGTGAACGCCTCGCGGACCACCGCTTTATCGAGGTTCAGTATGGTGGGCCGGTAAATGCCGGGGAGGAACTGCACGTCGTACAGTTCTTCGCAACCGGCGGTGAACTCGAACATATCCAACGCCACGCCGCTGCGCGTGTCGACCACCGCCACGCCGCAACGGAGACTCGGGCATCGCTGCTGGATCGGCAAATTGCCGAAAATGTGCTGCTCGCGGATCTTGCACAAACCGACGACCGCGTACGGGCCGACAAACGTCAGCCCCCGCAAATAGCCGGGCAACTCGCAAACCACCGTGGCCTGGCCGCTCCCGGGATCCACCACCAGCAACTGGCCGGCTCCCGAATTCAGCACCCACAGCCGGTCGCCATGCCAACGCGGCGAATGCGGCATCGCCAAAGAGCCCAAAATGATCTCATCGCTCTCGACGTCGATCAGCACGCCCCCCTGGGCCTTGTTCTCGCGCCAGCCGCCGACCGAGTCGGTGGCGCCCAAGGCGGTCACGTAGCGCGGACGGCCGTCGCGCAGCGCCAGGCCGTTCAAATGACAACGATCTTCCGGCACCAGGTCGCTGATGAACTTCGGCTTCCAAACCGGGACGAAATTATGGGCAAAACTCGGCCGCGCCAGACAGGAAAACCGCGTGTTGACCAACAGCAACTCGTTCCCCGCAAAGGCCACGTCGTGGGTGTGCAGATCGCCCGTCTGAAAAACCGCCCGCGGCAGATAAATCGCGTCATAGCGGCCGGGCTGGTCCTCCAGAAAATCGTGGGCCAACAGCGGTGCGTTGGCCAACACCCAAAGCTCGTGCCGCGTGGCCAGCGCGATGCGGCTCCCCTCGACCGCCAGACCGAGCGGCTTGTCGAACTGACGCATCAACAGCGTGGTCCGCGCCGCATCGGCGCCGATCAACGCAACCTTGCCCGCTTGGTACGTGGAAACGACGAGAGAGCCGCCGGCCTCTGCCAGCCAACTCTGGAACGAATCCGACGACGCGCAAGCGACGCGGACCGTTTCGCTTTCCACGGCAGCGTGATCCAAGATTCCCCCCCGGGTAGCTATTTGCCGGCCCAAAAGCTCAACCCCCAATCCGACGGCACGCGACGGCCGACCGCGTTCCGCCGGGTCTTCTACCCTCCATCGAACCCGATCCCGGTAAAACTGTCAAACGGAATACATAACAATTCTTCGGATGTAAACGCGGAAAACCGGATGACTTCGGTGACACACGCCCTATCTTATCGCAAATACCCATCTTAAATACGGTCGGTTTCACTCAGAAAATAGGGGTTTCACGCCTGCGTGGCAAAGTGTAACGCTTCCACACCCCAGCCACCATAACGGGTGTACCGTAGGGGCTTGGATTGCCGGCGGAAATTCAGCTCGATATACTTGGTTGCCGGCTCCGCGCAAATTCCACTATTCGGGTGGGCTTTTTCTGAGCCATCCACAAGCCTGACGCGCACCGGCCGGCAGTCTTCCCCGGTCATCTCAAGATAAGGGTTTCTCGTATGCGGCACGGAACCATTCCAGCCCTGGGGGTACTGTTGGCTTTTGGGACAGGGCTTACGCTTGCGGCCGCCGAGCCGTCGAGCGATCACGCGGCGGACCCGAAGGCGTCCCGCTACTTGCGGTTGGTCCGCAATGCCGACGATGTGCCCACCTCCTTGGACGTGGCAATCGTCCGCTATGTGCCCCGCGACTGTGGCCAGACCGCGCCCACGGTCGACCTGGTCGGCGCGGTCCACATTGCCGACGCCGCTTACTATAAGAAACTCAACCACGAGTTCGAGCAATATGACGCGGTGTTGTACGAGTTGGTCGCAGCACCGGGCAAGCGGCCTCCGGAAGGCGGCGTGCGGTCGCCGACCAATCCCCTGTCTGCAATTCAAATGGGACTGAAGGATCTCTTGGACCTGGAATTCCAGTTGAGCGCCGTGCATTACAACCGGCCCAATATGGTCCACGCCGATATGTCGCCCGAGCAGTTCTCGCGGTCCATGGAAAGCCGCGGCGAGAGTTTTCTGGGCATGTTTTTGCGGATGCTCGCTTATGCCCTGGCGAAACAGTCCTCCGACGGCGGCAATCTGGACGGCATGCAACTGTTGCTGGCCCTTTGCGACCACGACCGGGCCTTGGCGCTGAAACGAATCATGGCAGAGCAGTTCGAGGACATGGAAGGCTCCGTGCAGGCCCTCGGCGGCCCGCTGGGCTCGACGCTGATCCAGGAACGCAATAAAGTCGCGCTCTCAGTGTTGCGCAAACAATTGGCCGCGGGAAAGCAGCGGATCGCCATCTTCTACGGCGCTGGCCACCTGGGCGATTTCGACCAGCGACTTCGCGAAGACTTCGACCTGACCCCCATCACGACCCGATGGCTGGTCGCGTGGGACATGAAGGGAGGCCCCAAAGGCGGACGAGGAACCGCCGACGGCGAACGGAAAAACCACGCAGCCGCCGCCTCACAATAAACCTGATTCACGTTAGGTCCCGCCGAAGAATAGCTCCCCGATTTCCGTAGCCCAGGCATTTATGCCTGGGATTACGGCGGCGTCCCAATACAATGCCCGCTTTCCCCGATCCGCCGCCTACGGCGGCGGATCGGGGAAAGCGGGCAATCCGCGAACGTGCGATTTGTGTCCCAGGCATAAATGCCTGGGCTACGGAAAAGGAAACAAAACCGGGAAGTTATATTTCGACCAATCCTCACTTGAGCGTGACGAGCGTGGTAACCAATGGCGTGCTCAGCGGGCTACTCGTGCCTGTGGGCGAAACGCTGCCCGGTGTTGCCGCCGTCGCCGTCGCGACGCCGCTGCCGAGGGAACTAGCCAGCGAAGACGCAACCACCGTCGCGCCAACCGCGCTCCCGCTGGGCGATCCCGCGGCCGGAAGTCCAGCGACGTTGCTCGTCCCGGACGTGGAGCCCGCGACAACCGCGGCCGCTGGCGTCGCGGCCATCACGGCGCTGAAGCTGTTCACGCCGTGGGTCACAGCCAGCGTATCCCAATAGGTGTCGAAATTACCGACCGAACGGAAGGCGATGCCGCCCGAAGTGATTGGCGTGGTGCCCGCGGGATACGAGGACAGCACGGTTGCGTCCGAGGCGTACACGGTCTGAAGCAGAGTACCGGTGCTACCGAGGACCTCGCCCGTGATGGCGCCGGTGGTCGACCAATTCACTTCCAGTTGATACCACGTATCGTCCTGCCAAGTGATGGTGGCTGCGGAACCGATCGGCGTGAAGGTGTTGATGTACGTGTAAGTGTTTGCCGATCCGGTCCCGCCGCTCTTGGTTTCGGTCAATAAATCGCTTTGCAGCAGGAGCTGGCCGGTGTTGGGAGCAGCCACCAACGACAACGACTGGTACATCAAGGGGTTCGTCATCGCCGCGACGAAACTGCCCTTGTAACCCCCGCTCGCGCTCGCCGTTTCCGCGATCGTGGTCACCGTCGTGCGAAAACTGGTCCCGCCGAAGTTGATCGTGTAGTCGTTGTTGCCGTTGGCCAATGTACCGTTATAAGCAACGGTCTCCCCGCCGCCAAAGAGCCCGGCGTTGCTGTTATAGCTTGCCATAGCCGCCTGCAACTGGATCGCGAAAGCGCCCGGATTGGAGGGGCTGTACGCCACCGCGGGCAAAGCGGTACCGTTGACGCTGACCACCAGGTTGCCGGCCGCGCCGTTCAATTGCACGTCCCACGCCTGCCACGCGGTGGCCCCGAAGGCGAGATAGGCGCGGTCGTTCGTCGTTCCGCCGGCAAACTCCAGCCACGCCGAAAGCGTATCTCCCTGACCGACCTGCGCGGCCGCGTCGTCGCGATAGAGCCAGTCGTTTCCCGGTGCGGCGAGCAAGCCGAACACGCCGTCATGCACGGCCGCCCGCGCAACGCTGAACGTCGACGCATTGGGCGGGAGCAGCGTGTAGGGCGTGCTCGTAAGCGTCGCCGTGAAAGCGGTTGTGGGGAACTGCATATTGGGCGCGATGGGCGTCGGCGTGATGGCCGCGGCTTCCGCAAAAGTCGTGATGGGGGTCGACATGCTGGCCCCGGCAAAGGTGATGGTGTAATCGTCGACGGTGCCGCTTCTGCCAATATAGACGACCGTCTCTCCGCCGCCGGCAAAGCTCTGCAGGTCGGACTGCAACACCCCGGCGAAGGCGCTCGGACTGTTGGGTAGGTATTGAAGCGTCGTCGCCAGCACCGTGGAGTTCACGGCGATTTTCATCACGCCGTCGTGGCCGCTGGGTATTGCGCTGGAATTCAATTTCAAGTCGACAAGATTCGTCAGATCGACCGGGCCGGATTCGAAGCCATCGATGGTCGTGGTCGCCGCGACGCCGAAGGCGATCGAAGTGGCGGGCGACACCGCCGCGTTGCCGACGAGCGTTGCCACCAGCGTGTATCCGTTGCCGGCCTTATTGATCGAGAGGTTGTTAAAGGTGGCCACCCCGCCGCTGACCGTCACCGGACTCGTGCCGGTGAGCGTGCCTTTGGCCGGATTCGCGCCCAGGGCGATCGACACTTTGTCGGTGTTGTCGGTGGTGATCACGTTGCCGTATGGGTCGTACAAATCCACTGTAACCGCGGGGCTGATCGCCACGCCGGGCGCCGCGGTGGACGGCTGCTGCGTGTAGCCGATCGACGCAATGGTCGTGGAGGGGTTGACGGTGAGCGTCGCCGTACCGGGGACAAACACACCGGCGGGATCGGTGGCCGTAATGGTCTGGCTGCCCGCCGTTACCAGCGTCACGCTGACCGTTCCCTCGCCGTTGACGATTTGCGCAGTAGCCGGCACGACCGCCTGCGCGTTGGTGTCGGTGCTCGACAAATCCACGGTGCCGCTGTAGCCGGTATCCAGGTTCCCATTGGGATACACGGCCGTGAAAGTGACGTTGAACGGCTTTCCCGCCGTGGCCGTGGCGGGCGCGCTGACCGTGAAGTGGTAGTCCAACAGGTCGCTGACAATGTCGTTGGCGATCGGGGTCCCCCGGCCGGTAACGAGGTCGTAGCCCGCCTTGGCCGTGTACGTTGGGGTGCCCGTGCTGCTGCCGGAAGTTACGTCGTGGAAACCGCTGCTCGAAGCGGCATAGAGAATCGGCAGGGTCTGGGTGGGACCGTCCAGCGATTTATAACCGTCGGCGACCCGTCCCTGGTCGGCAATGGCGATCAGGGCCGACCATTGCGGCGCTGCGTCGCTGGTCCCGCCGATTTCAGAGCTAAACCAGGGGGTCGCGGCGCCGTTATAACCGGAATCGCAGACCGGGAATCCGGTAGCCGGATCGGCATCGTACGAAACGTCCGGATTGGTGCGGTATGCTTTGCCGCCGACCGTCGACATCGACGCGGGGACCACGCCTTGCTGGTACGTGGGCTGCGGTTCGTAAGCGCTGGGACCACCGCCGCTGCTGCCGAAGGCATCGCCCCAGCCCGTTTCGCTCACGTAATTGTTGCCGCTAAGAACCAGGCTAGTGCCGCCCACAGCCAGCACGTTGGGCGAGCTGGCAGGGTAACTCACCGGGGCGCCGTTATCGCCAGTAGACGCCACGAACGTTTCCGGGACATGACCGACGGGCGTCGTGAAATCACTGTCGTAGCCCTTCTCCCCGGAGAAGTCCCCCTGTTCGCCCCAACTCATCGATACCACATCCACGCCGACGTAGTTACGCGCGTAATTGACCGCCGTATACAGATCGGTGTTAGAGTTGCTATTCGCTTCGACGAGCAGAATGTTGGCCTTGGGAGCGATTGCATGCGCCCACTGCACGTCGAGCGACTCCTCGACTTCCCAACCGCCGGTTGGGTCGACTCCGGGAAGCGCCGTGGTGCTGCCCGTCTGACTTACTACCGCGAAGCTGGGAGGGGCGGCGAGGCCGAACGCAGTGTCGAAAGTCGCCAAGTCGGCGGCGGCGGTCGGGTCGTCGTAGGCATCGACGATGGCGATGGTGGTGCCCGTACCGTCCGCGCTGGTGCCGTTATTGATCAAATTGAAGCCATAGGCGTTCTTGATCTGCGTCGGCGTGTATGCCGCAGCCAGCGGGCCCGCCTGGCCGTGAGGGACGGCAGTGCCCTTGGGCAGATCGAACGCATAGTCCGGCACGGCGTAACCGGGCACGGACACCGACAACATGGTCCGACTTTCCAGCGGTTCCAGGGCGAGCGTACGCACACCCTTGGATTCACCGCGGCGCAAACCGCGCTTCGTGGAGCGGCGACGACGGTTCGGAGTGGAAACGCGGCTGAACCATGAGAAGAGCATAGCCAACTCCCTCGGGCCGGTGGAATAACGCGGAAATCCCCTTCCGACGCAACGATAGGGCGCAGCAGGGACCGAACGGGTGGCCTCGTCCCCGCAATCCCACATCAACGATGGTAAACCGCGTCGCAAACGCCGTCAAGAAGTTTGTCGGCACCGCCGGCCTTTTTTTTCACCCCGCTCCTGGAGGAAACACGAAATTCACCGTTAAGGGGTGTATTCGCACGCAGTCATGACGGGGGTAACGCAGGATGAGGGTTGAAGGAGGTAGGGATGAAACGGGATTTGCGTTTTTTTCCGTCCACCGTCCGCCCGCGTCAGTAGCGAATGACTTTCCGCAGCAGATAGGCGCCCCAGAACGCCAGCATGAGATTCCCCAGCCACACGGAACAGGCCGGAATGGTGCCGTGCTTCGAGCCGTCCACGCCGTAGACCATCAATGGATAGTAAACGACCAAGATCGGCAGGAAGCAGAGGAAGAAGCTGGTGAGAAAGTCGCCGTTGCGGAGCCGGATCGCCATCGGCGCGCCGATCCAGACGAAAAACAGGCAACTGAAGCCCGTCGACCAGCGGCGGTGCGGCTCGGTGAACAGCCGATAGAGATGGGTGCGCATGTAGCCCAGGGCGTCGTCGCGGTTGCGCCACTCGTTGCGGTTGAACAAGCTGTTGTAGTCCCCGGTGAGCAGTTCGAATCCGGCCGTGGCCACGATCTCCTGGTTGAAGGCCTGGATCTCTCGTGTCTGCTTCGTGACCTCATCGGGAATTCGGCACAGCGGCAGCCACGAGGGCATCGAGGCGTCGCCGTCGCGGCGGGTAGCGTCGTCGATCGGATAGGGGATTTCACCCACGTCCGGATTTTGGAAGGTCGCTTTGCCGGGAGCTTCCACGGTGAAATTGCGGACTGAGATATTGAGGACTCCGGCGACCAGGTCGGAGCGCAGCGCCGCCTCTTCCGCGGTGATTTGCGTCGGCGCCGCGCCGTTCGATGAGGGCAGCCTGACGTTGACCCGCAGCAACCGCCGCCCGTCGACGCGTTTGACGCTGATGGAGAAGGGGCCCGAACTGTAAGAGTGCTGCGTGCGCAGCGCGTTGTAGATGACCTCTTCCGCCGCCTCGACAATCACCCGCTGGACTCCGGTGCGGCCCACGGAAACCGCCACGTCATTGAGCCACACGTTGACCAGGCTCACCAGAAAGGCCATCACCAGGGCCGGCATGATGATCGTCAGCGGCGAGATGCCCAACGACTTGATGGCCACGATTTCGTTCGCCCCCGCCATCCGCGCAAACACGGTGGTATTCGCCAGCAGCAGGGTCGCCGGCAGGGTATACCGCATCATGTCCAAGGCCACGTACGGAATCAGCCGCCCCACCTGCGTCAGCGGCAGCCCTCGGTCCATCGCCTCGCGCACGATTCCCCCCACCATGAAGACCGCCGTCAGGCCGGTCAGCGCGATGGCAAAGACCTTCACCAGTTCCACCAGAATATGTCGGGGCAAAGTATGCATGGGCGTGGTAGTGTCGCTGCCGGCCCCGCACCGGTCAAGAGCAAAAGCCTGGGGTATTGGGGGTGGGGTGTAGGGTGCTTCTGCGCATCGTTCACCCCACTCCCCACCCTCGACTCCCCGCCCTCTTCCTCTTTACACGCCGGCATGAATCTTCCATACTACCGCCACCGAAATCAGTCCATTACGGCCGAGGAGCATCACGGATGGCCCAATTGTCCATGAACGAAACGACCACCTACCGCTGGTCGTTCGAAGAGGACGTCGCCGCTTGCGCCGCGGCGGGAATTCCGGCCATCGGCGTCTGGCGGCAGAAGCTTTCCGATTGCGGGCAGGCCAAGGCCGTCGAGCTTCTCGACGAACGCGGTCTGAAAGTGTCGCACCTGTTCTGGGCCGGAGGTTTTACCGGCAGTGACGGCCGCAGTTTCCGCGAGAGTCAGGAGGACGCCCGGGAGGCCCTGCAAGCGGCGGCCGCCATCGGCGCCGGCTGCCTCACTATCTGTAGCGGCGGCCGGGCCGGCCATACCTTCAACCACGCCCGGCGGCTGGTTAAAGACGCGCTGCTGGGGCTGGTCGATGAGGCCGTGCGTCTGGGGGTCCAACTGGCCGTCGAGCCGATGCATCCTGGCTGCGCCGCGCCCTGCACATTCCTGACTTCGCTGGACGACGCGTTGGCGTTGCTCTCCGCGGTGGGCAGTCCGCAAGTGAAATTGGTGTTCGACACCTACCATTTAGGACAGACCCCCGAGATCCTCGACCGCATTCCGGAGATCGCCGCGCAGATTGCCGTGGTCCAACTCGGCGATGCGCGGCGGCCCCCGGCCGGAGAGCAAGATCGCTGTCGGCTGGGCGAAGGGGGAATTCCCTTGCGGGCAATCGTCGCCGCCTTGCAGTCGGCCGGCTACAATGGCTATTACGACGTGGAACTGCTGGGCGAGGAAATCGAAGCCTGCGATTACCGCGCCCTTCTGGAACACGCCAAGACGGCTTTCGCCGACCTCGTGGGTGATGCGGGAAAGACCGGTGGACAGTGACTGGGGAGGAGCGGATAAAGGCGGAGTGACGCACCAACCGTATATCCAGCGACGTTAAACCGCAAGCGAGGGACGGTCGTCACTTGCGGTTTAGCGTCCACCGCCCACCGTTATCTATGTCCGTCCTGACCGTTGGCAACCTCCAGATCCCTTTACGCGAGTTTGACTTCGCCTTTGCGCGAAGCTCGGGTCCCGGCGGACAGAACGTCAACAAGGTGAATTCCAAGGCCACGCTCCGTTGGTCGGTCGTCGCCAGCCCAAGCTTGTCCGAGAATCTCCGCAGCCGCCTGCTGACGAGCTTGCGGCCGCGACTCACCACCGGCGGCGAATTGGTGATCAGCAGCCAGCGTTTTCGCGATGCGGGACGCAACGTGGCGGATTGCCTCGAAAAACTCCGCAGCCTGCTGGCCGAAGCCACCCGGCCGGTCAAACCGCGCAAGCCGACCCGGCCCACCCGCGCTTCCGCGGAGCGGCGCCTCAGCGGAAAACGCATCCGCGCCGACAAGAAACGCTCGCGGGGCTCGATCTCCCCCGAATGACGTTTGGCGGTGTCTTCCCTGCCGCCCCAACGTATAATTTCAGTACCGGGTGGGCTCCACAGGAAACGTCCGACAACACGATCCGGGAATCTGACGGTCTGCGCGGTTTGAAATCCTGCAAACCGCAGCATAGAAGTTGGGTTTCTGTCCTTTCCAACCGTTCGCATTTATGACCGCACGTCCGCAAGACATCGACCAGATTCTCCAAACTTGGGCCTATACGCCCGGGGCGATCAGCGCGCGAAAGCTTCGCACCGACAGCGGCCGCGAGGTGGTGCAGATGCGGATCGAGATGGGAGTACTCCAAATGGAGGTGGATGGCCGCCCCGATGGAACGCATCCCGAGGGCGCAGCCACGTATCTCGACTATTTGATCCAACAGAACGCCGCCAGCGATGGGCCCTTGGTGCTCTCCGAGGAACAGTGCGTGGAATTGGATTGCGAGTTTGTCCAGTATTACCACCGGCGGATGTGCTGGCTGGCGCTGCGCGATTTTGGACTGGCGGTCGTCGATGCCGATCACACCCTGGCGATGATGGATTTCGCCGCTGCGCATTCCCCCGATTCCCAGTGGACCCTCGGCCACGAACAGTACCGGCCGTTCGTGCTGTTTCACCGCACCCAGGCGGCCGCGTTGACGGCCCTCGAACGGACGGGAGCGGATTCCGCCATCGAAGAGATCAATCGTGGATTGCAGCAGCTCCGCGGCATTTTTCGCGAAGCCGAGGCCGAAGAACAATTCGACGCTGATGAGCAAGTCGCGCAATTGGTGCGGCTCAAAGAATGGCTCCGCGAAGAATATCACGTGGGGCAAACCCTCGAAGAGCAATTGGCCGAAGCGGTCGCCGCCGAACAGTATGAGCGGGCCGCCCAACTCCGCGATCAGATCGCCCGGCGTAGCGATTACAAGCATGCCTGATGCCCCCACACAAGATAAATCGTGGTTGCGGCAACTATTCTTGGGGGGACCGCCGCTCTCGGGCATTTTCTTGACCCGTCGGTCCACTTTCGTTCGTAGAACAAGAGCCGGCGTTAGCCACGCTCGCGCAGGCTGTGCCGAAAGGAGTGCACCATGCTGGTGCTGACCAGGAAGATCGACCAAAAAATTCAGATCGGCAACGATATCACCATAACCGTCATCCAAGTGAAGGGCCGCTATGTCCGCCTGGGCATCGACGCCCCCACGCACGTGCGGATTCTGCGGAGCGAGTTGACCCAATCGCACCCGCCGATAATTGTCGACGAGCCGCACGAGTCCCACCCCTCAGGGGTAGCGAGGGAGTGAGGGCTGTTGCCGCCGTGCCTCACTTCCAAACCGGAGTGGGTTGCGCGGCGGTCTGCAGTGGCGGTGACTGGGGAAACGCTTCCAAAGCGGCCAGGTGGGCCATAAGGATCCGCCGCACCTCGAGCACCACTAGCGGATGGGCGTGGATGGTCATATGCGGAGCGGCCACGATCAGTTCCGATTCTGCATTGTCCAGGTGCGCGCTTTCCACCGACACCACGCCGTCGGTCCCCGGCGCCAGCCGGCTGAACAGTTCATGCGGCGGAAGCAGGCCCACAATGTTGTTGCACTTCAGCCATGGAAGCGACCGGTTGCACAACATCACCGGAAAGATCGGAGTGCTCGGCTCCAGCGAATCGACGGAGTTCTCGATCTTCATCAACGATCCCTCGGCAAAGGCCCCCGGGTTTTCCCGAAACAGTTGCTGTTGCTCCTGCACGAACATCTGCACGGGGCTGATCAACTTGTGCAACAGCCACTGGGTCGTCTTCGAGGATGGGCAGCCGCGGTGCGGCGTGGCGATGGTGATCACGCGGCGAATCGACGGGTTGGGCTGGAAATAGAACGTGTCGCGCAACTGGTCGCGGAGTTCCGGCGAGGCTTTCACGCCCGGTAGCGGCCAGGCGCTGGCCAGCCGCCAGAAATCGTCGCCGCTATTGACGGTCTGCAACTTGGCGACCAGCCCGCCCATGCTATGGCCGATCACAACCATCTGGTCCAGCGCCGGCTCCTGGTGCTGCGGGTCGAGCACCCGGCGGACTTCGGCCAAATCGCGGCGCAATTGGGCCGCACTGATCCAGAACGGCTGCGTGGTGGGGTAAAGGTAGAACCAGAACTGGTAGCGGCTGCGGATCTCCGGCGAGCTCCGCAGATCGTTGAACATCTCCATCCAGGTCATCGGGCTCGACCACAGCCCGTGTACGAACAACACCGGAATCTTGCCCGCCTGATACGGCTGGACCATGTACAGCCCCATCACCGCCTGATGTTGGCCCAGCGGACCGCCGCGCGGGTTGAGCAGCCGATCGGGGCGCAGCAGGCCGTCATCGGCCCAACTGTTGAGCGTGGGATCGGAAAGGAAATATGCCAGCGGCGTGCTGAGATCGCTCTGCAGCGGCACGCGGGTGTTGGCCGTAACGATGGAATCGGTGGTCAGCGGATCGTACAGATCCAGGTCGGCGTGGCGGCGAACGCTCCCGTCGGCCGCCGCCGACGCCGGATCGGCCGGCAAGGGTCGCACGAACGCGGTCACCGGAAAACTGAGGTTCGGCGGATAGTAGCGCGCCGCCGCCGCCTCGCCGATATAGCTCTTCCGCACGGCGATTAACGGTACTCCCAACCCATAGCTCTGGTACTGGTTCTTCAACCCGGTGATCTCGTAGTTCGACACAAAATCGAAGCGATCGAATTCGTTGGGATCCCATTCGCCGCCGCGCAGCCGGCAGGTAATGTCGCAGGGCCCCGAGGCGGTTTGGATCGTGATGGTCTGGCCGGGCGCGAAACGATGGTCGCGCAGCTCGATCCGCAACGATTGCTCCAGCGACACGTTGTACAACGTGCACGCGCCGCGGAACTCGGGGTCATAGGGGTTGCGGCCCGCGGCAAAACCGGGATCGAACAGGTAGCGATAGGCGTGCAATACGGCCGACCCGTACAGGCTGCGCGCCCGTTGCGGGTCCAATTGCTGGAACCGATGCCCGCCGAGGTAGGCCAATTCGGACAAAGCATAGATCTTGTCGGCCGACGGCTCGCGGTCGGCCACGGCCTGGAGCTTTTCCAGCAGCACTCGCGGGTCGCCGCTAAGATCCTCCGTAAGATTGTACACCCGCAGCAATTGCATCACCCGCGGCGTCGGCTGCACACTGCCGGTGAGCCCCAACTCTTCCACCAGTGGATTGCGCGGAACCGAGAGCAGGTTGACCCATTTCGTCGAGCTGCACCCGGCTGTCATGACGACCGCTGCGCACAGCACGACCATCCACCGTACCGAGAGGTGCGGTGAGCGTTGGGCAGCCACGATCATCTTGGTCCGACTCATCCGTGTGCGGAACGATGAAAATAGGACGTCTGGGCGATATGGGACGATATCCTCTGTCAGCGCAGACAGATCCAGATTCGGGGAATACCATAAAAGGACTCAGGCCGCTATGTCAATGGCGGACGGGGGGGGCAGGGCCGATCAGTGTTTGAGTCTGGATAAAGCTGTAGGGTGGGTCGAGCGGGGTCGAGCGAAGCGAGCCCCACCATGAATTCCCGAGAATCGGTGGGGCTCGCTGCACTCAACCCACCCTACAACGAAAACTGATCTGCCGTGGGGGGGTGACGAACGGGTTGATGGGGATGGCGGAGACGGGGATTTTCCGCGGGATTGCCGGCAATTCGGGCCGTACGATCAGGCAACTGACGACTGACTCAAATCGACTTCACCAGCAGGATCAGCAGAACCAAAGCCAGGATTGCCCCGCCGAAAATCGCGCCCCACAGCCAGAGCGGAATCTGCTTCTTGCGATGCACGCGCACCACCGGCATATCTTGGCTCGCCCCAAGCCGCGGCGCGGACGGCGGCATTTGCTGGAGCTCCTCGAGAAAGTCGGTCCCCGAGGTGTCTTCCAGCGGCTGGGCCACCAGCAGCTTCTTGGCCTTCGACGCATCGCTGCGGTTGCTGATCGTCGAGCTTTGCGAGGCCTTGATCGTCTGTTCGCTCACCTCCGGCGCCTGCTGGGCCGTGGCCCCTAGCGGCGCGGCGCGGCGCAACGGGGCCGGCGAAGATCCCCGCAACGCTCCGCTGCCGCTCCGTGCCCGCGATCCGCCGCTTCCCTCCGGGCTTCGCGCGGCATTGGCCACCACCGCCGCCAGCCGGCCGGCCGAAGCGCCCGGGCCGCTCGCGGAATCGACTACCTGGCCCCGCGACGTCAACCAATCGCCAAGCGCCGCGGCGACCTCGGCCATCGATTGCTGCCGCTGCGGCGGCCGCTTGGCCATCATTTTCAGACAAATCGCCAGCAGGTCTTGCGGGGCGTCGGGGCGATCCTTGCGAATGTCCGGCGGCGGCTCTTTCTGGTGTTTCATCAGCCGCTGACCCAGCGTCCCGTCGGGGAACGGCGGATGGCCGGTCAGCAAAAAGTACAGCGAACAGCCCAGGCTGTAAATATCAGCCCGGCCGTCGACCCCATGGCTGTCCACGGCCTGCTCGGGCGCCAGGTAATCCGCGGTGCCCAACACGTTCTCGTCGTGGATCACCGTGAGCGAGGCCTTGCCTTCGTCGTCGAAACGGGCGAGCCCCAGGTCCAGCACTTTCACCACGCCGCTGGGGTCGACCAGCAGATTGGCCGGCTTCACGTCGCGATGGATCAGCCCCGCCTGGTGCGCGTGCGACAATCCCTCGGCCGCCTGGCGGATGTATTCCGCGGCCCGCACGTAGTCCAGCGGGCCGTCGTTGTGGACGATCTTCTGCAAATCGCGCCCTTCGACATACTCCATCACCAGGTAGTGCGTCGTTTTTTCGTTGTCGACGTCGTACGCCCGTACGATGTTGCGGTGGTCCAGCGCGGCCGCGGCCTGGGCCTCGCGATGGAAGCGGGCCAGATAGGATGAATCATCCACACGGTTCTTGGGGAGCACTTTGATCGCCACCCGTCGCTTCATCAGCGTGTGTTCGGCCAGGTAGACGCTGCTCATCCCACCCGTGCCGAGATGCGAGAGCAACTTATATTTGCCCAGGAAGAAACCGTGGTGGCGTCCCTCCATGAGCTTGTCGCACTGCCAGCGGGTGATCAGCCCTGCCGCGATCAGGCGATTGGCGACGAAATCGGTGTCGGCCGCCGATTTTTCATCGGCCTGCCGCCTGATCTCGGCCAGCACGTCTTCGAGCGGATCGATGGGATCGACCAGCCCACTGCGCCGCACCAAGTCCAGAAACTCGTCCACTTTCAGCTTGGTCACGCCCACGTTGAACACGGCGACCACCGCGCCGCACCGCTGGCATCCGACAAGTAAACCGGAATCGACCCATCTTGCCTTCCACCGATCCACACTTCGGCAGCCCCCAGCAAGATTTGCCTCCCGGCCATCCGCAAAAAAGGTTGTTCGCCAACCTCCTGCCATCCTAGCACCGACCGCTGAAAGATACCAGTCAACGTCGCGGCGGTAAAGGACCCGCGTTGCCAAAATATTGTCAATGTTGATGGAAAGAACGCCTTCGTCCAGCAGCCGGGAAACTGGACATCGAAGCAGACTACGCTACCTTCTGGGGGGCATGGCCCTCGGACTTCCCGCCTTACCTCCCGACACGCCCGCAGATAGTCCGAATAGGGATAGACGTCAATCAACGGCACATCAAGCCGCCAGGGCCCCCACCCCCCCGAACGAATCCTCTTTTGATACGAAGGCTGCGAGTGCTCCATCAGCCACTGGTCGCAAGGCTCCCAGGCGCTGGGCCGCCGCTGGATCACGTACCAGGCGAACCGCCCCGGGCTGTCTTCTCGATAATCGCGCCGTAGCACCCCCCAACTCCGCAACAGGGCCAGGTTTTCCGGCGGGGCTGAGCCAAAGCCGATCTTATCGCGCGGCGGCGTGTGCCGTTCCAGCCACTCCCACACCGATTGGTCCAGGGCATCCCAATAGTAAGTCGGTTCCATGCCCAACGCCGTCGCGCCGGGCAGTCCGCCCAGCAGCAAGTTGTAGTACGAGAGCCACTGCGGCGCGTACCACGCCAAACTCGTGGCGCTGCCGGCGTAGAGCAACACCAGCACCAACAAAGGACGAAGGATCAAGGACGACGGATGAAGGTGTGGCCGCGGCGCGGCACGGTCCCCTGCCATGAAGGCGTGGCAGCCCAATCCCGCCAGCGCCGCGAGCATGGCAAAACTGGGAAGAAACAAACGGATGCCGTCGTGGGGCGGCACGCCCGGCAGGGCCCGCACCACGAGCAACACCGCCCACTCCAACAGCACCAGCACTCCCGCCGATTCGGACCGTCCATGCCGGACGATGTGCACCAGGCCCGCCACGGCCAGCGCCAGCAGCCCCACCGGCACGGCGACGGCCGTCCAGACGAGCGTGTTGTACCAAGGCAGTGGATAGTCGAGGTTGCACATTCGGCCGAGAAATTGGGTCGAAATATTCAGCTCCGGCGGCCGGTGCAGGTTCAACGAAAAAAACTTCACCAAGCCCGCCACCGGCTGATGCCAGAGCGGCGGATTGAAGACCACGAATGCCGCCAGCGCCACCGGGACTCCGATCGCCAGGGCCCGCGCGGCGGCACGGTCGCGATACACGCTCGCCCAGGCCACGAAGGGCAGCGGAGCAAGCCAACCCGTCAGCTTGCAACTCAACGTCATGCCCAACAAAATGCCCCAGCCCACAGCCGCCGCGCGGCCCTGCCGGGCAGAGGCGAACGCCGCCCAGGTGAGCAGCCAACAACTCGTCAGCGGACCGTCGAACGAAGCGAAATGGGCGTGGGCGAATACGCGCGGCAGAAGCATGAGTGCGGCCGTCGCGCCCATCGCTGCCGCGAGCGACCACTCGCGACCCATCCGGTAAAACAGGGCGCCGGCCGCGATGGCCCACAGCACGATCGGCCCGAATCGGGCGGCCCCCAACGGCGACAGCCACCCGTCGGCCAAAGGGCGTCCCGCGGCAATCACGATCCCGTACAGCGCCGGGTGTCCCTCGACCTGGGTCGTATAGCGCCAATCTTGCTCGATCGCGGCGCGGCTCAGCGGTCCTTGTGGCGCAGGCGTATCACCGGCATTTGCACGGGCCCGCGTACTCCCTTCACCGCCGGTAGCAGACGTTCGCGGCCTCCACCAGCGGGCCGCCCAATGCGCGATCCCGTCGGCACGGACGATGGCATTTCCTTCGTCCCAGGCCATCGGCAGTCCCGGCGACGTGGTCACGAGCGCCGCGCCACAGGCAAGCGCAGAAAGCGCCGCGCCAAGCAGCAACCGGCCCCGACTGGCGGACGGCGAACGGTGGGTTTCGATGGGCTTCACAAGGCCATTGTAGCAGAAAGGATGAAGGATGAAGGATGAATGAAGAAACGGGCGGAAATCCGCTTACGCGTCCTTCATCCTTCATCCTTATTCCGGAGCCACCGCCACCAGTTCGTTGCTGACCGATTCCAACTGCTCGGAATTGATCGTCCCTTGCCCCTCGGCATAGCCGATCAGCAAGGCCAGATCGCAGAGGCGATTGATGCGGCGGGCGATCCCGTGCGTCAGCTCGTGCAGGGTGGTCAGCGCGGTGGATTCGAAGATCGACCGCTTGGCGCCCGCGATCTTCAAGCGGTGTTCGACGTAGGCCGCGGTTTCCTGCTCCACAAACGGACGCAGCAGACACTTCACCGCCAGACGCTCCTCCAACTGCGGCATCCGCTCCAGCGCCGGCAACAGCCCGGTCTGACCGGCGAGGATCAGCGTCATGCCGGGCCGGCCCTCCGACTCGAAATTCAGCAACAGCCGCAGCGATTCGAAGGTCTCCGCGTCGTGGAGCAAGTGCGCCTCGTCGATGACCATCACGGCATGTTTTCCGCCGCGGGCATTTTCCGCCAGGAATCGCTCGATCCGCATTACGCTTTCCGGAACGCTCGGGCAACGGGAGTTGAGACCGTCGCCGGTCAGCTCCGCCGCCAGGTAGGCCATCAGCTCGACGGACGACATCTGCGGATAGACAATATGCAGCAGCGGAGAGCAATCCTTGCCCAACGTCTGTTGCAAGAGACGCAATAGCAAGGTCTTCCCGCAGCCGCATGGACCGGCCAGCAAGGTGCCGCCATGCCGGCTCTCGACCACATAGCGCAGCTTCAGCAGAGCCGCCTGCTGCGATTCTCCCGGATAGTAGAATCGCGGATCGGCGACGTTCTCAAACGGCTTCTGTTCGAGCTGCCAGTAGACCTCGTACATGCCGCGCCATGAGTGAAAGGATGCGTGAACGTTGGCGGAGTTGCGAATTAGAAGTTAGGAGTTGGGAGTTAGAAATTGGGAATGGCACGCATCGAGCTTCTAACTTCTAGCTCCTAACTTCTAACTCCTCTCTTACGATGCCGGTGCGAAATTCTCGGCCACCACCACCTGGGCGATCCCGCTGTCGAACAGCCCATCGCACACCGCGTCGCACAGTTGCGCGTCGGTCCCACGCAGGCTGCGAACCACCACCGCCGTATCGATTTGGCTCGCCAAGCTCCGGGCCACGAAACTGCCCGTGGGATTCCCGTCGCCCAGCGGCCCCAGTTTCACGAGGATCAGATCGTAGTGTCCGCGCAGCGATTTCAAGTCCTGCACCAGGTATTTCAGGGCCGACTCGGTGGCGGCCAACGGGCAACGCAACGGCAACAGGGCCAGCGAGTCCTCCACCGATTCGACAATCACCTCGGCCAGCGACATCCGCCCCGACAACACGTCTTCCAAGCCGCTTTCGGGCTGGATTCCCAGTTGCCGCGCCAGTTGCGCATCGTCCAGGTCGGCGTCGACGAGGATCGTCCGCCGGCGACCCCGCGCCATTTTGCGCGCCGTGGCCAACGTCAGCGTCGTCGCTCCCTCGCCACGCCGGCATCCCACCACGGCCACCACCGTTCCTTCCCCGGCGGATGTGCCGGCCAAATCTTCGGCCAGATGCTCCAAGGGGTTATCGGCGATGGCTGCGAGCCGTTCGCAAATCTCCGGCCAGATGAAATGATCGACCTGATAGCCGGCCAACAACGAGGGAATGCTGGGCTGCGGTTCCGCGGCCGCTGGCACCGGAGACGGCTCCGGCCGGGGCACATCCGTGATCGCCTCAACGCCCCCCGATGGCAAGTCGGAGACTCCCGCGTTGGCGCCCGTCGTCGACTCCCGCGAAATCCGCTGGGCCGGCGCTGTGGCCGTCTCAACCCATGGTCCGCCGCGGACCGTTTGTTCGGCACTGACCGCCTTGGCGGCCGGCGAGTCGATAGAAATCCGCGCGGACAACGTTGTCACTGTCGCATCGGCCGGTCGCGTAGGGGCCCGTCCAAATGCCTCCAGAACTTCGCTGGCGGAGGCCACCGGGGAGTCGGCCATGATCTGTGTATCGTAGTGCAAAGCGACCGCTAGGGGCACCGTCCGCGACGACTTTTCCACTTTTCTCTTCGATCGCCGCGCTGGCAAGCCCGCTCCCGTCATGCCCTGGAGATCGAGCTCCTGGCATTCGGCGTTGGCCTGGGGAAGGTGCGGATGCGCTGCCGCGGGATCGTGTCCCGCATGCGTATAGGCCTTAATAAAGGCTTGGTCGAGGGAGGTCATAAGTTGGTCTTTGCGTTTGTTTTTCGATCGTGCCCTCAAGTCTGGCCACGCCGGGCTCGACCATCGGGGCGGAAGAAACCGTTGACCTTGAAGCCGCTACCGCTGCCGGTCGATCCGAAGAGCCCGCATAGCCCGGCCCGGAGTTCATCTGCTCGAAGCCATCGGCATAGGGGGTTTTCGGGTAGGACGGGTAGCGTAGCGGCGCGACGGCAGCCATCGTCGGATCACTGCGACCGGTTGGCGTGGCTGACGATTGCGGCAATCCCGGCGGACTGGGAATCGAAGGAATAGGGGCCGACGACGGCACCGACCAACCCTGCGTCGGATCGGGAAGCGTAATCGACGGCGCCGCCGGATTGGCCGACGAATTGGGAACCGCCGCGGACCCGGAGTCCCTCGACGCCGAAGTCGTTGCGCCCGGTAGCGGCGCGACCGGCAAAGAAGAAATCGAGGCCGTCACCGGCACCGTGGTCGGGCCGCGATTGACCTGGCCGCCACCGGCCGCTGAACCGCTCGATCCCTCCGCCGCGCCGCCCCAGCGCGGCGCCACCGGAGCCGACGGCGCCGGGCTGTTGGCTTCCCAGTGCGGGCCGCGTGCGTTGAACAGCCGCTGCTTCCCGAAGGGCAGCGCGATCAGGGCCACCACTAACAGCATCGCCGAACCGCCGGTCAAAACCATCGCCAGTCGCCGATTCCGCGGCTGCTCATCCTTGGTCCCGGCAGCGGTCGGGGCAATGCCCGAGCTGGCCGCTTCCAAGTCCGGCAGCCGAGCCACGACCTTAGGTCGAGCCCGACGACGGACACTTTCTTCCGGTTGCGGTACCGCACTACCATGGGGTTCGACCGCTCGGTCTTCCCGATAATAGGCGCCGTTCTGGTCATCATTCAGCTCGTGATGAGTCATCCTATATCCCTCATCTTTACAATTACCCCCAGATCGCGGCTGCGCCGGAGGTGTCTCGAATCGGTTATGCACCGAATCTATCGGTTCCGAATGTGCCGATCTTGAGCATTAATCAAAGTTTAACGTCCATGGCGATCGGGTAATTTACGCAGACTCTACTGCATACGCAGTATATATCCACCCAGATGTGGCGATCAGACTGCATACCCCGACGGAGTTACAGCGTTCGCCATCCTGCACTTTCGCTCTACCCCGGGGTGGTAGAATTGGTGTTTTACTGTCGTACGGTTCCTGTCCTCAGTTGACCAAGTCCGCAAGTCCATGAGAAACGCCGCCGGGCTCACCACGCAAAAGGTCCTGGAAAAGCTCTTTGCGGAGCGAATCGTCGTGATGGACGGCGCCATGGGCACCATGATCCAAGAGCGCGGTTTCGGCGAAGCCGAATACCGCGGACGGCAGTTCGCCGCCCACGGCCACGATCTCCGCGGCTGCAACGATCTGTTGTGCATCACCCAGCCCGAGGCCATCGAAGCCATTCACCGCGGTTACCTGGAAGCCGGCGCGGATATTATCTGCACCAACACGTTCAACGCTAATCGCATTTCCTTGGCCGATTATCGGCTCCTCGAGCGCGCCGGCGAGATCAACCGCGCCGCCGTGGCCTGTGCGCGGGCGGCCGCCGAGGGCTTCCGCAATGCCCGCAGCGCAGGCCCGTTCGTGGCCGGTTCGATCGGACCCACCAATCGCACCGCGTCGCTCTCGCCCAACGTCAACGACCCGGGCTATCGTGCGGTGACTTTCGACGACCTGGTGGCCGCCTACCGCGAACAGATCGCGGCGCTCGTGGAAGGCGGAGTCGATCTGCTCCTGGCCGAGACGGTCTTCGACACCCTCAACCTCAAGGCCTGTCTGTTTGCGGCCGAAGAGTACTTCCATCAGCAGGGCCGCCGCGTGCCCCTGATGGTCTCGGTCACCATTACCGATCGCAGCGGCCGGACCCTTTCCGGGCAAACGCCGGAAGCCTTCGCGATTTCGGTGGCGCATGCCCCGTTGCTGAGCCTGGGCATCAACTGCGCCTTGGGACCGGAGCTGATGCGCCCTTACGTGGAAGAACTTTCCTCCCTGGTGGGAGTGGCCACGAGCTGTTATCCCAACGCCGGGTTGCCCAATGAATTCGGCGGCTACGACCTGGAGCCGCAGCAAATGGCCCGCACGCTCCGCGAGTTCGCCGCCAACGGCTGGCTCAACATCGTGGGCGGCTGCTGCGGGACCACGCCCGCCCATATCCGCGCGATTGCCGCGGCGGTGGCCGGGTTGCCGCCGCGGAAGCCGCCGCGGATCGAACCCTATTCGCGTTATAGCGGACTGGAGCCGCTGGTGCTGCGTCCGCAGAGCACCTTCACGATGATCGGCGAGCGGACCAACGTCTGCGGCTCGCGGCGATTCGCCCGGCTGGTAAAAGACGGTCGCCTGGAGGAGGCCGTGGCGGTCGCCCGGCAGCAGGTCGAAGGCGGCGCCAATATCATCGACGTCAACATGGACGAGGCGCTGCTGGACGGTCCGGCGATGATGACCCGCTTCCTGAATCTGATCGCCGTCGAGCCCGACATCGCCCGCGTGCCGGTGATGATCGACAGCTCCAGTTGGGCCGTGCTGGAAGCGGGGCTGAAGTGCGTGCAGGGAAAGGCGATCGTCAATTCCATCAGCCTTAAAGAGGGGGAAGCGAAATTCCTCGAGCAGTCACGGCTCGTGCGCCGCTATGGCGCGGCCTGCGTGGTGATGATGTTCGACGAGCAAGGGCAGGCCACCGGCATCGAACACCGCGTGCGGATCGCCCAGCGCGCCTATCAACTGCTCACCGAGCGGGTGGGCATGCCCGCGGAAGACATCATCTTCGATCCCAACATCCTCGCCATCGCCACCGGCATGGAGGAGCACAACGCCTATGCCGTGAACTTCATCGAAGCCACGCGGCAGATCAAGCAGCTCTTGCCGGGGGTGAAAATCTCCGGCGGCGTGAGCAACATCTCCTTTTCGTTCCGCAACAACGAGCGGGTGCGGCGGGCGATGCACGCGGCGTTCTTGTACCACGCCATCCGCGCCGGCCTCGACATGGCGATCGTCAACGCCGGCCAACTCGACGTCTATGAAGAAATCCCCCCCGACCTGCTGGAACACGTCGAAGACGTGCTCTTGAATCGCCGGCCCGACGCCACCGAACGGCTGGTCCGTTTTGCCGAATCCATGGACGCCACGGGCGCAAAAAGCGAAACCGGCGAGGCGGCTTGGCGCGACGCGTCCGTCGATCGACGATTGAGCCACGCCCTGATCAAAGGGATCGATGATTTCATCGTCGAGGACGTCGCCGAGGCCCGCCGCCATTATCCCACCGGGCTGGCAATCATCGAAGGGCCGCTGATGGCCGGGATGCAGGTGGTGGGCGACCTGTTTGGGCAGGGGAAAATGTTTCTGCCGCAGGTGGTCAAGAGCGCCCGGGTGATGAAGAAGGCCGTGGCCTACCTGCTGCCGTTCATGGAGTTGGAAAAGGCCGCTTCGCCCGGCGCTAGTCCGGCGCGCGGCAAGATCGTGATGGCTACCGTCAAGGGCGACGTCCACGACATCGGCAAGAATATCGTCGGCATCGTGCTGGGGTGCAACAACTACCAGGTGATCGACCTGGGGGTGATGGTGGCCTGTGAAACGATCCTCAACACGGCCGTCCAAGAGGACGCCGACATCGTCGGACTGAGCGGCCTGATCACGCCCAGCCTGGAAGAAATGGCCCACGTGGCCCGGGAAATGGAGCGCCGCGGCATGACGATCCCGCTGCTCATCGGCGGGGCCACCACCAGCGCCAAGCACACCGCGGTGAAGATCGCGCCCGCCTATCGCCAGCCCACGGTCCACGTGATCGACGCTTCGCGGAGCGTGGGCCTGGTGGAGCGGCTGATGAACCCTGCGTCGCGCGGCGAGTTCGACCGGCAGAACCGTGCCGAGCAGGCCCGCGCGGCCGAGGCGTACCACCAGCGGCGCTCGGTCAACCTGGTCTCTTACGCCGAGGCGTCGGCGCGGCGGTTGCCCACCGATTGGGCGACCGTCGCCATCGCCGAGCCCGAGTTCCTCGGCACCCGCGTGCTCCGCGATTTTCCCTTGGCGACGCTGGTCGATTACATCGATTGGTCGCCGCTGTTCTCGGTCTGGGAACTCCGCGGCAAGTACCCCAAGATCTTCGACGACCCGGAGCAGGGCCCGGAAGCCCGCAAGCTCTTCGACGACGCCCGCTCGCTGTTGCAGCGAATCGTCGCCGAGAAACTGCTTTCGGCGCACGGCGTGTACGGCTTCTGGCCGGCGGCGTCCGCGGGCGACGACATTATCGTCTACGGCGATCCGCAGCGACACAGCGAACTCGCCCGGATCCACACCTTGCGGCAGCAGTGGCAGCGCAAAGGGCAGGACCATTTCTGCGCCCTGGCCGATTTCATCGCGCCGGCCGACTCTGGCCGCAGCGATTACCTCGGCGCGTTCGCGGTCACCACCGGCCACGGCTGCGCGGAACTGGTCGCCGCATGTCATGCCGGCCATGACGACTACACCGCGATCATGGCCGAGGCCCTGGCCGATCGCCTGGCCGAGGCCTTCGCCGAATTCCTGCACCGCCAGGCCCGCCGCGACTGGGGCTACGGCCGCCAGGAAAGCCTCACTCCCGACCAACTGATCCGTGAGGAGTATCGCGGCATTCGTCCCGCGCCCGGCTACCCGGCCTGCCCCGACCATACCGAAAAGCGGACCCTCTTCGACCTGCTCTGCGCCGAGGAGGCCGCCGGCATCGAGTTGACGGAAACTTATGCGATGCGGCCCGCCGCGGCGGTGTGCGGACTGTATTTTGCCCATCCCCGGGCCCACTATTTCGCGGTGGATCGCCTCACCCGCGACCAGGTGGAGGACTACGCCCGCCGCAAGGGTCAGCCGGTGCGGGAAATCGAGCGCTGGTTAGCTCCGAATCTGGGCTACGAAGCCGAACCATGATCGGATAGGATGGATCTGCGGGGGAGTAAGTGCCTGCCCCCGTTTCTCGCGCATGGAGGTGGACAGATGAGCCAAATCGTGGTGGAATTGGTTCCCGATCCGGAGCATGGCGGATTCACGGCCCGGCTCCCGGATATTCCCGCCTATGGCGAAGGCGAAACCGAAGAAGAAGCCCTGGCCGAATTGCGCGAAGCGCTCCGCGGCTATATCGATACCTTAGGCCTCGACGACGCCCTCGATCGCTTGGCAATGTCGGGGACTCACGACCTCGATTGGGATCTGGCCGAGTTGGTCAGCGATTGAGGAGCGCGAGTTCTGGCGAGCTTCTTTAGCACTAACGTCAGATAAGTTGATCGATTTCGGTGGCACGTCTCTGAGCGTAGCGAAGGGCGTGGCGTACCGGCATTCCGCGCCCTTCGCTGCGATCCCCCGACGTGCCACTCCGGCCGGCCGTAGCCAAAATCATCCGGCCTTGGTATGCTGACAGCCAGTCAACGATCCCGAACCCATCCAGCCCCTTTCGTCTAAACTACCATGTTCCTGGGCATTGAAATCGGCGGCACCAAACTTCAGTTCGGCGTCGGCCAGGGCGACGGCAGCCCGCTGCTCACCCTCGAGCGCGAGCGCGTCGATCCCAAACGCGGGGCCGAGGGCATCCGCGAGCAGATCCAGCTCTCCGCCGCACCGCTCATTGAGCGCTATGGCGTGACCGGCGTCGGCATCGGCTTCGGCGGCCCCGTCGATAGCGCCAGCGGCCGGATCATCAAAAGCCACCAGGTCGGCGGTTGGGACGACTTCCCCATGGCCGACTGGGCCCGCAAAACCCTGGGCCTGCCGGTGATCGTGGGCAACGATTCCGATTCGGCCGGGCTGGCCGAGGCCCGTTTCGGCGCCGGCCGCGGCCACCGCATCGTGGTCTACAACAATATCGGCAGCGGCATCGGCGGGGCCCTGGTGATCGACGGCCAACTCTACCCCGGCAGTTGCGGGATCGCCGCGGAAATCGGCCATCTCCGCCCGGGACTCCAGTCCGACCAGCCCGACCTCACCGTCGAGTCGTTGGCCAGCGGTTGGGCCATCGCCGCCGCGGCCCAGGCCCGGGCAAGCGATCCGGTCTCGCACCGTCTCGGACCCTTGGTGGCTGGCGGCCGGCCCCGCGGCCCGGAATCCGTGCGGCAACGGCTGATCCAGCGCGAGGAAGTCGACGAGCGTCATGCGGGCGATCTGCTGGAGCGTTGCGAGGGACACATCGAGCGATTGACCACCGAGATGGTCGCCAAGGCGGCCGCCGATGGCAACGAGCTGGCCCGCGACGTCTTCCGCGACGCCTGCCAAGCGCTGGGCTGGGCGCTGGGGCAGGTGATCACGCTGCTGGCCCCCAACGTGCTCGTGATCGGCGGCGGCGTCTCGCTGGTCGGCGAAGAGCTGTTTCTCGCGCCGCTGCGGCACGAGGTGGAGCGTTACGCCTTCCCGCCGCTCCTGGGCACCTATAGCATCGTCCCGGCCCAGTTGGGCGAGGACGTGGTGGTCTACGGCGCGCTGGCCAACGCCGCGGGACGGCTTTCTTGACAAACGCGCCTAGAGCCCCAGCACGTCATTCATGTTGTAGAGCCGCGGCGGCTTGCCCGCGAGAAACTTCGCGGCGGCCAACGCGCCCAGGGCGTAACAGTCGCGGCTGGTGGCGCGGACCGTCAGTTCGATCGTCTCGCCCAGCATAGCGAAGATCGCCGTGTGCTCGCCCGGATTGTCGCCCACGCGAATCGCATGGTAGCCGATCTCGCCGTGCGGCCGGGCGCCAGGCCGACCCTGCCGGCCATGCCGGTGCGCAGTCTGCCCCATGGCCTCGGCGATGATCTCGCCGAACTTCAAGGCCGTCCCGCTGGGCGAGTCCTCTTTATAGCGGTGGTGCCGCTCGACAATCTCCACGTCGGCATCCTTGTCGCGCAAGGCACGGCCGGCAACCTCCGCCAGCCGCATCGTGAGGTTCACCGCAAGACTCATGCTCGGGGCCCACAGCACGGGAATCTCGTGCGCCGCCTCCTCGATCAGCCGGGTCTGCGGCTGGCCCAGCCCGGTCGTGGCGATCACGATCGGAATGCGCTTCGCCAGGCACTGGCCGAGGATCGCCTCCGTGGCCGCAGGCACGGAAAAGTCGATCACCACCTCCGGCCAATTCTCCCCTCTACCAATTGCGGGAGAGGGGCCGGGGGCGAGGGGTTGACACGCATCCGCCAGGCTTCCGCAAAGCAATACGCCCAGCGGCCCGATTCCCGCAAGCACCCCGGCGTCTTCGCCCAGCCGGGGATGCTGCGGCCAATCCACGGCCGCACACATCGCGAAGGCCGGATCGGTGGCAGCCAAGGCGACCAGCCGCCGTCCCATGCGGCCCGCCGCTCCATGAATGGCAACGCGAAGGGGATTCATCATTCAGTTTTCAGTGGTCAGTTTTTAGTTAGTTGCCAGTCGCCAGTGTTCGGTCTTGCTGAAAACTGAACACTGAAAGCTCACGTCGTGGAGTCCCGTATCGCCCGAATGATAGCATTCAAATCGTTAGCAACAGCCACGGGCCGATTGGCAAATGTCGCAGGGCCGGCGTCCTGTTTGGCCGTATGGTAACCCACGGTGGCCGTAGGATCCTTGAGCTGATGCCCGGTGAGGATGCAGACCACGCGCTCGTCGCGGCCGATCACCCCCTCGGAAACCAGCCGCCGCGCGCCCGCCACGCTCGCCGCACTGGCCGGCTCGCAACCCAGGCCGCCCGCCCCCACCTGGGCCTTGGCGTCGAGAATCTCCTGGTCCGACACTTCGCGGACCACGCCGGCGCAAATTTCCAACGCCCGCAGGCATTTCTGCAGATTGACCGGCCGGTTGATCTCGATCGCGCTGGCGATCGTCGACGCTCGCCGTTGCTGCCGGTCCATCTCGCCGTAGTAGTCCCGCGCCAGGCTCTCTTGCGGATCGCCGCCATTCCAGCGCAGGCCGCGCTTCTCGACCAGCTCGTACAGCGTGTTCGCGCCGGCCGCGTTGATTACCGCCAGCCGCGGCACGCGGGCGATCAGACCCAACCGCCGCAACTCGTCGAAGGCCTTGCCAAACGCGCTGGAGTTGCCCAGGTTGCCGCCGGGCACGACGATCCAGTCGGGCACTTCCCAGCCCAGCGATTCCAGCACCCGGTACATGATCGTCTTCTGCCCTTCCAGACGGAAGGGATTCACGCTATTGACCAGGTAGATGCCCAGTTCCCGCGACACTTCCTGGACCCGCGCCATGGCATCGTCGAAGTCGCCGTCGATCTGCACGGTCAGCGCGCCGTAGTCCAGAGCCTGCGAGAGCTTGCCGTAGGCGATCTTCCCCGAGCCCACGAAGATCACGGCCTTCATCAACCGGGTGACCGAGCAGTAAATGGCCAACGACGCGCTGGTATTGCCGGTCGAGGCGCAGGCCGCGCGCTCCGCGCCCACGCATCGCGCGTGAGTGAAAGCGGCCGACATGCCATTGTCTTTGAAGCTTCCCGAAGGGTTCATCCCTTCGTACTGGAGGAACAGCCGGCCCGGCGCCACCCCCACATACCGGGCAACGCCTTCCGACGGGTGCAACAACGTCTGCCCCTCGCCGATGGTCACGCAGCTTTCCAGCGGCGCAAAGGGGAGCAGCTCGTGGAATCGCCAAACCCCGCTGAAACAATGCGGATCGCCCCGTCGCGCCCACTTGGCTTCGAACTCGCGAAGCGATCGCGGCGGACGCAGCCGATTCCAATCGTAAACCACGTCCAACAGGTTACCGCACCGCGGGCAAGCAACCCGAACTTCCTCGACGCCGCAGGTTGCCCGGCAGGCGGGAGAAATGCACTCTTGATAAACCAGGTTGTTGGAGGAAATATGCAACTCTTTTCTGTAATAAAGGCGAGGTGAACGTTCCTTGCTGATTTTCTTTTGCTGCGGAATCGTAGGGTGGTGCTAGCACCCATGCGGTTCTTTCGTCGGGAAATCACAAGCGTGTAAGCACAAACCCTTCGGCATGTGCACTTTCTGCCATAGAAACCAATTTACGGAACCCACAATCTGCTAGCAAGGCGAAAAGCCTGTCGACCGTGGCGCGTGGGGTGCGGAGTAAACAAGCGCCGCTGTACACCCCGCACCCCACAACCCCCTGTCGCGACCGGATTTACGGCTACGGCAGCCGCCGCACTTTGGTTCTCTTCCTTATTTGACAACCGCCGGACGTGGTTTTAGAATGGATATTCTCTGAGCTAGGAGTTCGGGGTGAACCGGATCGGTCGGGCTTCCAGGGGAAGAGTGTTATGAAGAAGGCTGAGTTGCAGGTCTACAAAGAACGTCTCCTCACCTTGCGCGCCCGCGTCCGCGGCGACGTCAACCAGTTGGCGGATTCCGCGTTGAAGAAAAATCGGGCCGAACCCAACGGCGACGCATCGCGGATGCCGATTCACATGGCCGATATCGGCAGCGACAATTTCGAGCAGGAATTCACCCTCAGCTTGATGGAAAACGATGGGGCCACGCTCGCGCTCATCGAGTCCGCCCTGGAACGCATCGAGGACGACACGTTCGGCGAATGCGAAGAGTGCGGGGCCAAGATTCCCAAGGCCCGCCTCAACGCGATCCCCTACGTAGCGTTATGCATCAAGTGCGCGGCCAATCAAGAACAAGGCTCATAAAGGCACTGCCATGCAGGCGGTCGCCCCGAGCCGCTATCTGACCTTCTTTGTCCTGGCCACCGGCGGTTGCCTGCTCGACCTGGCGACGAAGCATTGGATCTTCGGATCCCTGGGCATGCCGGGCGGGCAGACCAAGTGGCTCGTGCCCGGCGTCTTCGGTTTCCAGACCAGTCTGAATGAGGGAGCGCTGTTCGGCGTGGGCCAAGGGAGCGTGCCGCTGCTGGCCGTGCTGTCCGTCGCCGCGGCCGTCGCCATTCTGTATTGGCTGTTCTTCGCCGGCGGTGCCCGCAGCCTGTTGATCACCATCGCCTTGGGCAGTATCACGGCCGGCATCCTCGGCAATCTCTACGACCGCCTTGGCATGCCGCATCTCCGCTGGCAGTTCGCCGTTCACGGCCACGCCCTGGGCGACCCGGTTTTCGCGGTCCGCGATTGGATCCTCGTGATGTTGGGCAGCTACCCCTGGCCCACCTTCAATATTGCCGATAGCATGTTGGTTTGCGGGGCCATCCTGATGGTGTGGCAGGCCTTTCGTGGCGATGGCCCGAGGAAAAAAGAAGAACCGAGCCACGGATGAAACACAGATTATTCCCGGAGAGACGCAGCATTCTGTCATTCTGAGCGCAGCGAAGAATCTCGCGCTGCCGAGGAAACAACGGAGATCCTTCGCTGCACTCAGGATGACACCCGTGCACATTCCGAGATGATCTTTACCTTATCCGTGTTTCATCCGTGTTCATCCGTGGCGACATTCCCTTGAGGCCAGCCCATGAGCGTATCAACTTCCGAAATCACCTCCCGGTTGGAACTTGCCCTCATCGCCGCGAGGGAAGCCGGGGCGATCACGCTTCGCCATTTCCGCTCTAGCAACCTCCAGGTCGATCGCAAGGCGGACGATTCGCCCGTCACGATCGCCGATCGCGGTTCCGAACTGCACCTCCGGCAGCGAATCGCCGATGCGTTCCCCCACGATGCGATCCTGGGCGAAGAGTTTCCCGAGCGGCCCGGCAGCAGCGGCTTTCGCTGGGTCCTCGACCCGATCGACGGCACGAAGTCGTTCATTCACGGTGTGCCGCTCTACGGAACCTTGGTGGGTGTGGAGAACGGGGGGGAAAGTCTCGCTGGCGTCATTCATATGCCGGCGCTCGATGAGTGCGCTTACGCGGCCGTAGGGCAGGGGGCCTGGTATGTGGCTGCCGGCAAGACGCCGCAACGATGCCGTGTTTCCCAATGCCCGCAACTTTCCCAAGGGCTGTTTCTGACCAGCGAGGTCCGCAACTTCACCGCGACCGGCCGGCGGGATGTCTACGACAAGCTGGAGGAATCCACCCGACTGGGGCGTACCTGGGGTGATTGCTACGCCTACCTGATGGTGGCCATCGGCCGGGCCGAGGTGGCCATCGATCCGTTGATGAACCCCTGGGACGCGGTGGCTCTGATTCCGGTCATCGAAGAGGCGGGCGGAACCTATACCGACTGGGAAGGGCAGCGCACCGCCTATTCCGGAAACGGCGTGGCCACCAATCGTTGCGTGCTGGAAGAGGTCCTGGCGATCACCCGCGCTCGAAGTTGAAAGCCGATTGCTGTCCGCTCACCATCCCTTGCGTCGGGCCGGCCGGCCGATATACTTATCCTTTTGGCAAATATTGAAACACCGTCGCGGTATTTGGGAGAGTTGGCATGGCCCGTTCGTGTGAAGTCTGCGGTAAGAGTCCCGTGATGGGCAATCAGGTCACAACGAGGGGTAAGGCTAAATACCTCGGTGGGGTCGGCACCAAATGCACCGGCATCAGTCGGCGGCAGTTCAAGCCCAATCTCCAACGCGTGCGGATCGCCACCGCCAACGGCACCCATAAGCGGATTCAGGTGTGCGCCCAGTGCTTACGCAGCGGCGCGGTGAGCAAGCCGGTGCGGGTTGCTCCCTTCAAGCTGGTGAAAACGCCGGAAAAGTGATCACCGCGGCCCGGCAGCATGCCGCTGGCGACAGCCAATGGTTCGCGTCAGATGAAGTCGATCGCTTTGGGCGGTACGTCCGCTAAATGTTCCACAACGTGTTCTGACGCAGGTCCCAGCCATGGCCCTCTCGCGCGAAGAAGTCAAGAAGGTGTCGCTCTTGGCCCGGTTGCGGTTGACCGAGGAAGAGCTGGACAAAATGACCACGCAACTCGGGCAGATCCTCGGTTATATGGAGCTGCTCGGCGAGGTCCAGACCGAGGATGTCGCGCCGATGGCCCACCCGTTGGACGTCGCCAATGTGTTTCGTCCCGATACGGCGCGGCCAAGCCTCGATCGGCAGGAGGCATTGGTCAACGCCCCGCATCAAGACGGCGAGTGCTATTTGGTTCCCGCCGTGCTCGGCTAGGGAGATCAAAAGAGGCACCTGTCGGCACATGAAGCCCAGGGATTGCAACCCCTGGGCTTTGTACGCGAGCGAGTTATCTCGCCGAGGGAGAGCCATGTCGCTGATCGATCTGACCGCCACCGAACTGCTGGCCCAACTCAATGCGGGCCAGGTCACCTCGGCCGAAGTCACCCAGGCCTTTCTCGACCGGATCGACCGCGTCGACGGCCAGGTCCGCGCCTTCTTGCAGGTCGACCGCTCGGGCGCGTTGGAGCAAGCCGAGCAGATCGATCGCCGCCGCAAGGCCGGGCAGGCGGTCGGACGCCTGGGCGGGCTGCCCGTGGCCATCAAGGACGTGCTCTGCACCCGCGGCCAGGTCACCACCTGCGCTTCGCGGATGTTGCAGGATTTCCGGCCGCCGTACGACGCCACGGTCGTGGCCAAGCTCAAAGCGGCCGACGCCGTGATCCTCGGCAAGACCAACATGGACGAGTTCGCCATGGGCGGGTCGACCGAGAACTCGGCCTTCCAAATCACTCACAATCCCTGGGACCTGGAGCGGATCCCCGGCGGTTCCAGCGGCGGAGCGGCGGCCAGCGTCGCCGCGCGGATGACGCCCTTGGCCGTGGGCACCGATACGGGCGGATCGATCCGCGAGCCGGCCGGCTTGTGCGGAGTGACCGGAATGAAGCCCACTTACGGCCGCGTGAGCCGCTACGGGCTGGTGGCCTTCGCCAGCAGTCTGGACCAGATCGGCCCCTTGGCCCGCACCGCGGAAGACGCGGCGCTGCTGTTGGAAGTGCTGGCCGGCCATGACCCGGCCGACTCCACTTCCATCGACCGGCCAGTGCCCAAGTACAGCGATACCATTCACAAGCCGCTCGCCGGGCTGCGGATCGGGCTGGCTCGCGAGCATTTCGCCGCCGGGCTCGACGGGGAAGTCGAGGAAGCGGTACGGGCGGCAGTCGGCGTTTACGAGTCGCAGGGAGCCACGGTGAAGCAGATTTCGCTGCCGCACAGCAAGTACGCGGTGGCCACCTACTACATCATCGCCCCCTGCGAGGCCTCCAGCAACCTGGCCCGCTACGACGGCGTGCACTACGGCTATCGCAGCGACGAAGCCCGCATGATGGCCGAACTGAACCAGGAGCGGAAACGTCTACAACAGTCGGGCGACCACGCCGGATCCGACAACTTGGATAATCCGCTGGTCCGCTTGTACCGCCAGACGCGGGCCGAAGGATTTGGGCCGGAAGTCAAGCGGCGGATCATGCTCGGCACGTATGCCCTCAGCGCCGGCTACTACGACGCCTATTATCTGAAGGCCCTCAAAGTGCGGCGGCTGGTGCGGCAGGACTTCGACCGGGCCTTCGAAGAGGTCGACCTGATCGCCGGGCCGGTCGCGCCCGCGCCGGCCTTCAAGATCGGCGAGAAGATCGACGACCCGCTGTCGATGTACCTCTTCGACCTGTATACCATCAGCACCAACCTGGCCGGCATCGGCGGCATTTCCATTCCCTGCGGGTTCAGTTCCCAGGGCCTGCCGATTGGCTTGCAGCTCCAGGCGGCGCCGTTCGAGGAAGAAAAGCTGCTCCGCGCCGCCGCGATGTATCAACGGGTCACCGATTGGCACAGCAAACGGCCGCCGCTGGTCAATGGCGGCTCCTGAATCCCGTATACTAACCACGGCATTATGAGCGTGGAGTCAGATCATGCGGCCTGAGGACATTCGCGAGTTCTTGCAACGGCGGCCGTTTCAGCCATTTCGGCTCACGCTTACCGACGGCCGGAGTTACGACGTGCGACATCCCGAGCTGGCGATGGTGGGCCGCTCCACCGTAATCGTGGGCCTGACCGCGCCGGGCGAAGCCGAGCCGGTATTCGACCGCGCGGTGACCGTTTCGCTCCTGCACATTATGCAGATGCAGCCGGTAGAGTCCGCAGGGGGCCCGTCTTAGAGCCTTCGAGGAGCCAATTCTTCATGGATCAATCTTACGACATCGTGATCGGCCTGGAGGTCCACGTCCAGTTGCTCACCCAGAGCAAGATGTTCTGCGGCTGTAGCACGACCTTCGGGGCGCCGCCCAATACGCAAACCTGCGAGGTGTGCATCGGCATGCCGGGCACGTTGCCGGTGATGAACCGCCGCGCCTTCGAGCTGGCGCTGCGGGCCGCCATGGCCCTGGACTGCGAAATCGCCCCCTTCACCAAGTGGGACCGCAAGAACTACTACTATCCCGACCTGCCCAAGGGCTACCAGATCAGCCAGTTCGACCTCCCCTTCAGCAGCGGCGGCCGGCTCCGCATCAGCGATCCCAAGGCGGGCGTCGAGCCCAAGGACATCCGCCTCATCCGCGTGCACCTCGAAGAAGACGCGGGCAAAAGCATGCACGACGAGGCGGCTGGCAAGGCCGATAGCCGCATCGACCTGAACCGCGCCGGCGTGCCGCTGATGGAGATCGTCAGCGAGCCCGACCTCCGCTCGCCGGCCGAGGCCAAGGCCTATCTCACCGAATTGAAGCTGCTCTTGTGGTACCTCCAGGTCTCCGACTGCAACATGCAGGAGGGAAGCCTGCGGGTGGACGCCAACATCAATCTCCACGTCCACACCCCCGAGGGCAAAGTGCCCACGCCGATCGTGGAAGTGAAGAACATGAACAGCTTCCGCGCCGTCGAGCGGGCGCTCGCCTACGAAGCCCTGCGGCAGTACGACGCCTGGCGGGAGACCGGCCAGCGCATGGGCCAGGTTTCCAAGCAGACCCGCGGCTGGGACGAGGTCCAGCAAATCACCCTCGCGCAACGATTCAAAGAGGAATCCAGCGACTACCGCTATTTCCCCGACCCGGACCTGGTTCCGGTGACGGTCGCGGCCGAAGAGGTCCAACAGATCCGTGCTGTTTTGGGCCGCTTGCCGCACCAGTATCGCGAAATGCTGGAGACCCAGCACGGCCTGACGCCATACGACAGCGACGTGATCGTCAGCCAGGGCGAAGCGCTGGTTCACTACTATCAGGAGCTGGCCGCCGCCAGCGGCGACGCCAAGCTCTCCAGCAATTGGATCCAGCAGGACGTGCTCCGCACGCTCAACGAGCAGCAGATCACCATCGACAAGTTCCCCGTGAGCGCCCGGGCGTTGGGCGAGTTGATCGCCCGGGTCAAAGCTGGGGAACTGGACACCAGCCGCGGCCGGGAAGTGCTCTCCGAGATGCTCGCCTCCGGCCGTAGTGCCGCCGAGGTGATGCAATCGCTGGGCATCCAGAAGGTGGACGACTCGGCGATCGACGCGCTCTGCCAGGAATTGATCGCCGCCAATCCGAAGATCGTGGCCAACGTCAAGGACGGCAAGGTCAAGGCGGCCAACGCCCTGATCGGCCAGGCTAAGCAGCGCAACCCCAACGTCAACCCCACCCGCGTCCGCGATCGCTGCCTGGAGTTGATCCAAGGCATGTAGGGTGGGTCGAGCGGAGCGAGCCCCACCGATGAATTACGGAGAAGTCTGCGCATGAACGCCACGCCGAACGACGACGACCTCCGTGCCGAATATGAAGTCTCGGAGTTGCAAGGTGGCGTCCGCGGAAAGCATCTCCAGCGCTACCGCACAGGCACCAATCTTGCCCTGTTGGCGCCCGATGCCCGAGCGGCGTTTCCAACCGACGAGGCCGTAAACCAAGCGCTCCGATCGTTGATGCAGGGAACGTCGAGTGGCCAATAGGCATTCCCGGCCATGTCCATCATCACCCTCCTGACCGATTTCGGCGCCGGCAGCCCTTACGTGGCCGCGATGAAAGGGGTGATCCTCTCCATCAACCCGGCCGTCACGCTGGTGGACCTGACCCACGGCGTCCCGCCGCAGGACGTCCGCGAAGGGGCCTTACTGCTGGAAGAAGTGGCCGAATATTTCCCGCCCGCGACGATCCACCTGGCGGTCGTCGATCCCGGCGTGGGCACCGAGCGGGCAATCGTCTACGCCCGGATCGGCTCCCAGCGCTACGTGGCGCCGGACAACGGGCTGTTGAGCCGGCTGAGCCGGAAGACACCGCCCGCCGAGATCGTGCGGCTGACGAATTCGCGCTACTGGCGGCAGCCCGTTTCGGCCACTTTCCACGGCCGCGACATCATGGCCCCGGTCGCCGCTCGGTTGAGCCTGGGGCTCGCCCCGGCAGAGTTAGGCGTGGCGGCCGACGCCCTGGTCAGCCTCGACTGGCCGCCGGTTCGGCAATCGCCCGGCCACATCCAAGGGTCGATTCTGCGGATCGATTCGTTCGGCAATCTGATCACCGACATCACGGCCGAGATGCTCGCGGCGATCCCGCCCGGCGCGGCGATCCGCACCACCTGCCACGGCGTGGCCATCGCCGGTCGCGTGCGAACCTACGCGGAAGCTCCGCCGGGCCAGCCGATCGTATTGTTCGGCTCCAGCGGCCGCTTGGAAATCGCGATCGTCGCCGGCAACGCGGCCAGGGTGCTCGACGCGCGGGTGGGCGAGGAAATCGTCGTGAACTGGTAAGGCAGAAAGGGGAAGGACGAAGAGGGGGAGAAAGCGTAATGTTTCTCCCCATCTAATCATCCTTTCGCCGCCAGTTCCTCGTCGGCGCCGTGCTCTGCCTCGGCCAGCTCCGCGGGGCGGATCTCCCGCAATGAGCCAATGGAGAGAATCTGCGGCCAAAGCTGCGCGGCGCCGATCACCACCAGAATCGTGCCAACGCCGCCGAACACCACCGAGCCCACCGTGCCCAATAGTCGCGCGGCCACGCCCGACTCGAACCCGCCGATATCGTTCGAGGCCACGATGAAGATGTTGTTGACGGCCGAGACCCGGCCGCGCATGGCGTCGGGCGTGAGCATCTGCACCAGCGTGTGACGAACCACCACGCTCACGTTGTCCATGGCCCCGACGAGAAACATCATCGCCAGCGACAGCCAGAACCAATGTGAAACCCCGAACACGATGGTCGCCGCGCCGAAGCCGGCCACGGCCCACAGCATGGTGCGCCCGGCGCGGCGAAAGGGGGGCAGGTGCGCTATCAGCATGGCCGTGGCCACGGCCCCCACGGCTTCCGCGGAGCGGAGGAAGCCCAGCCCCGAGGCGCCGACGTGGAGAATGTCCTTGGCAAAGATCGGCAGCAGGTAAGCGGCCCCGCCCAGCAGCACGGCGAAGAGGTCCAAGGAAATCGTGGCCAGAATCAGCTTGGTTTTCCAAACGAAGCGGACGCCGGCGGCCAGGCTGTTCCAGGAAATCGATTCGGCCGACGGCCGCGGCGGCCGGTTGCGGAGCGTGAGGATCGCCGAGAGCGACAGCAGCCGGCAAACCGCCACGGCCGCGAAGGCCACCGTGGTACCCTGTCCGGCGCCGATCAACAAGCCGCCGATCGCCGGACCGGTCATCGAGGCGATGTGGAACACGGTGGTGTTCCAGGTCACCGCGTTGCTGAAGTGCTCCGGGGCGACCAATTGCGGCAAAAGCGCCGCCCGCGAAGGGCTTCCCAAGGCCTGGCTCACGGCCCCCACGGTCAACAGCGTGTAGATCCAGGGCAACGACAGATGCGCCGCCGAAGCCAGTGCCAACCCCAGCGCGACCAGCGTGCTCACGGCCAGCATCACCGCCATCACCGTGCGGCGGTTGACGCGGTCGGCGATCTGGCCCCCGGGAATGGCCAAGAGCATCACCGGCAGGGCCTGCACCAGGCCCACCCAGCCCAGTGCCATGGGGTCGCGGGTTTGGTCGTAGATGTGGATGCCGACCGCCACGGTCTCCATCTGTTTAGCGAACATCATCGCGAACCAACTGCCGGCGAACAGCCGGTAATCGCGGCTTCGCCAGGCGGCGTAGGGATCGGCGTCGGCAACGGAATCGGGGCGCTCGGACATGGATGAAAAACGTCTCCGGGGCGATGTTCGGGGCTGAATTATACACAAGTAGGCAGTCGGCAGTTGGCAGTTGGCAGTCGGCTGTGGAGAGAGGGCGGCCGACCGAGGGGCAATTGCGACGAAAACCGCCCCACTGCTTGGTCATTTTTGTCATGCCACCCCAAGAATGGTCGCGCGACTTTTGACAACTCAAGGCAACAGTATTGCAAGAACCTCGCCCGCCACTTGCCATTCGCGACCCGTCTCCACTTTCCACCCGAGCGGGGGAATTCAGCGGCCGGATAAAAAAGGTATATTCATGGATTCTTTCTGCGTGGAATCGACCGCATCGCGACGCGCCGCTCGCGCGGCGTGCGTGGCCGTCGGTTGCATCCGCTTTTGATATGCTGCGCGGTTTGAAATGGCGCAAACCGCCGCAAGAGAGAAAAGTTCGCGTCATTCTAAACCGTTCCCCCCCAGACCCGCTCAATCGCCGCTTTCAACCGCCGATGCGAAAGCGGCCCGAAGGAGATTCTCGCATGTTGCAAAAGGCGACCCATCTGAAACTCGATCACATTTTCCGCCCGCAATCGATTGCGGTCGTGGGTGCCTCGAAACGCCCCGGCACCGTGGGCAACGACATTTTCCGGAACCTCTTGTTCCACGAATACACCGGCTCGGTGTTCCCCGTGAATCCCAAGAGCAAGAGCGTCTTGGGGGTCTACTCCTATCCGTCGCTGGCCGACATCCCCGCCGAAGTCGATCTGGGTGTGTTGATCGTCCCCTCCGCGGCGATCCTCTCGGTCGTCGATGAAGCCATCGCCAAGGGCGTGAAGGCCCTCGTGGTGATCTCCGCGGGCTTCAAGGAAATCGGCGCCGAGGGAGCGAAGCTGGAAAAACAACTGGCCGAGAAGGTCCGCGCGGCCGGCATTCCCTTGATCGGTCCCAACTGCCTGGGGGTCATCAACGCCGACCCCGAGATCATGATGAACGCCACCTTCGGGCGGAAGATACCGGCGTCGGGCAACCTCGCCTTCATCTCGCAAAGCGGCGCGCTGTGCACCTCGGTGCTGGACTACGCCGAAGAGCGGCAGATGGGCTTCAGCAAGTTCGTCAGCTTCGGCAACAAAGCCGACGTCAACGAGATCGACCTCCTGGCTTATCTGGCCACCGACGCCAAGACCTCGGTGATCGCCATGTACCTCGAAGACATCAGCAACGGCCGGATGTTCATCGAGACTTGCCGCGAGATCTTCTGGGAAACCGGCAAACCGATGATCTGCTTGAAGTCGGGCCGCACGCCTGAGGGCGCTAAAGCGGTCAGTTCCCACACCGGCTCGCTGGCCGGCTCCGATTCGGTCTACGACGCCCTGCTGGCCCAGAGCGGCGTGCAGCGGGTCGACACCATCGCCGAGTTGTTCGACTGCGCCGCGCTGTATACCACGCAACCGCTGCCGCGGGGCGGCCGCGTGGCGATCGTCACCAACGCCGGCGGGCCGGGAATCATGGCCACCGACGCCGCCATCCGCCACGGCCTCACCCTGGCCGAGCTCAGCGAGGCCACCAAGGACAAGCTCCGCGAGGCCCTGCCCGCCACCGCTTCGCTGCGCAACCCCGTCGACGTCATCGGCGACGCCCGCGCCGATCGCTACCAGGCCGCCCTGCGGACGGTGCTGGAGGACGATAACGTCGACATGGGCATGGTGATCCTCACGCCGCAGTCGATGACCGACATCGAAGAAACGGCCGCCATCGTGCCCCAGGCCATCAAGGGCATCAACAAGCCGGTGGTCTGCTCGTTCATGGGCGTCCGCGACGTGGCGGCGGGCGTAAAAATCCTCCGCAAGAACGGCGTGCCCAACTACCCCTTCCCCGAAGACGCCATCAAGAGTCTCGCGTCGGCCAACCGGCTGGTCACGGTGCACGAAATCCCCCGCCGCGCTACGCCCACCTTCCCCGACCTCGACGTGACCACCGCCCGGCGGATCATCGCCGAGTCGCTCGGCGATAAATCCGAGCGCTACCTGACGCAGTCCGAGTGCCGGCCGATCCTCGAGTGCTACAAACTGCCGCTGCTCAAAAGCGATGTCGCCCAGAGCGCCGAGCAAGCCGCCCGGATCGCCGCAGCGTTCGGCACTCCGGTGGTGATGAAGGTCATGTCGGCCGACGTGATCCACAAGTTCGATGCCGGCGGCGTGCTGTTGAACATCCGCGGCGCGGACGAGGCCCAGGCGGCCTACGACAAAATCTACCGTAACGTGGCCGCGGCGGTGCCGGGGGCCAAGATCCAGGGCATCCTCATCGAACAGATGGCCCCCAAGGGCGTGGAAGTGATCCTCGGCGCCAGCCGCGATCCACGCTTCGGACCGCTGATGATGTTCGGCTTGGGCGGAACCCTGGTCGAGGTCCTCAAGGACGTCTCCTTCCGCCTGGCCCCGATGTGGCAGATCTCGGCCGAACGGATGGTGCACCAGATCCACGCCTACAAGATGCTCGACGGCTTCCGTGGCATCCCGCCCTGCGACGTCGACTCGATCATCGAGACCCTGCTGCGGCTCTCGGCCATGGTCTGCAACCACCCCGAGATTTCCGAGATGGACATCAACCCCTTGATCGTGCACGCCCGCGGCCAGGGCTGCTCGGTGGCCGATAGCCGGATCATGCTCCGCCGCTAGAAGCACGGATTAGGGATTAGACCAAAGCGAAACGCCCGGGTACTGCGGTGCCCGGGCGTTTTTTTCCACATTTGCTTCGGCGGCACGTCCCTGAGCGCAGCGAAGGGCGTGGTCTGTCGGCCCGCCAACCCCCATCCCTACCCGAACCGGCCCGTGATATACTCCTCGGTCCGCCGCTGCTTGGGCTTGGTGAAGATGTCCCGCGTGGCGCCGTGCTCCACCATCTCGCCTTCGTAGAAGAAGATCGTGAAATCGGAAACGCGGGCCGCCTGCTGCATGTTGTGGGTGACGATGATCACCGTGTAGTTCCCCCGCAGCTCGGCGATCAAGTCCTCGATCCGCGCCGTGGCCTGGGGATCCAGCGCCGAAGTCGGCTCGTCCATCAGCAGGATCTCGGGGTCCACGGCGATCGCCCGAGCGATGCACAGCCGCTGCTGCTGCCCGCCGGAAAGCCCCAAGGCATTGCGATGCAGCCGATCCTTGACCTCGTCCCACAGCGCCGCCTTGCGGAGGCTGTTCTCCACCACTTCCGATAGCTCGCGGCGGCTCCGCACGCCATGGATCCGCGGGCCGTAAGCCACGTTTTCGAAAACCGACTTGGGAAAGGGGTTGGGCTTCTGGAAGACCATTCCCACCCGCCGCCGCAGCGCGGTGACGTCGATTTGGGGGCCGTACACGTCTTCGCCGCAGAGCAGCAATTTTCCGCCGGCGCGGCAGTGGGGGATCAGGTCGTTCATGCGGTTGATCGCCCGCAAGAAGGTGCTCTTGCCGCAACCGCTGGGACCGATGATCGCAGACACCTCGCCGGCGACGATGCCCACGTCGACGTGGCGGACCGCCTCGTGGGCGGCATAGTAGACCGAGAACTGCTGCGCGCGGACGTGGCAACTGCCCCGCGGCGTCCCCGCGACGGCATTGGTGCCGTCTGCTGCGGCGGGCACAGCGGCCGCGCTCGCGGCCCGATCGGAAAGCTTGACGCGCGGTTGTGATTCGGAGCCGACGATGTCTTTCACCCGGGGTTCGTTCATCCGTGGAGTTTCCTCGAAATCCTCGCCCGCATGACGATCGCCGCGAGGTTCAGCAAGAGCACCACCAGCACCAGCGTGAGGACCATGCCGAACTGCACATGGCGTATCTCGTCGACGGCGGCGTGCTCGGTGGAGATATTATAGATGTTCCAAGGCAAGGCGGGCGTGGGCTGCGAGAAAATCTCGCTGGGGCGCAGCGCCCGGCCCACGCTCACGGCGGCGGTGAAAATGATCGGCGCGGTTTCGCCGGCCGCGCGGCCCATGCTGATCACGATCCCGGTGAGGATCCCCGGCAGCGCGGCCGGCAGGATCACCGTGACCACCGTGCGCCACTTGCCGGCGCCCAGGCTCAAGGCCGCCTCCTTATAGGCTTGCGGCACCGCTTGGATCGCCTCTTCGGCCGCGCGAACCACCACCGGCAGCACCAGCAGCGCCAGGGTCATCGAGCCGGCCAACACGCTCTTCGAACCCGACACGTGGATGGTATTGATGAAAAAGGCCAGGCCGAACAACCCGAACACAATGCTGGGCACGCCGGCCAAGGTGTTGATAAAGGTCCGCAACACCCGCACCATGCGCCCGCCGGAGGAATATTCGGTCAAATAGATCGCCGAGATCACGCCCAGCGGGATGGCAAACGTCATGGCCCCGATGGTGAGGTAGATCGTGCCCAGCAATTCCGGCCAGATGCCGCCGAACAGGTGGGCGTCGAAAGAGTTGTCGAAAAGAAACTGCCAATAGAAAGTCCATCGCGGCAGCAACATTTCGCCCAAATGGCTTTCCACGTACGGGAAGAGCGGCGCCAGCGCGGTGCCCTGGAAGTCCGCGGCCCGGGGCGCCAGTTTCTTCCGCCCCATCTCCTTGGCGTTGGAAAAGTCCCACTCTTCCCGGGAGAGCACGATCTGCGCCTTGACCAGGGCGCGATCCCAGCGCGTCTGCCCGTAGCGCGCCCGGAGCATGGGCGAGTCCGACTCCTTGTCCGGCGGCGGTCCCAGCAGGACCTGCAGCGCGTCTTCCAGGTCCTTCAGCGGCGCCGCGTACTTCCGCCGCTTGGCGAAACCGCCTTCCCGAAGCTCCTTGTGGAAAGCGGCCACCATCGCGTAGGCCGGCTGCCGTGCGGCTGCCGCCGCGGCCGTCTCCGCCGCGATCGCCTCGCGTCGGCCCCGCCCCATCACCTCGAACATCAACCGCCGGTATTCGACCGTTCCCTGAAACACGAAGGCGGCCGAGCCCCGCACCACGATCGGCGCCAGAAACACCAACAGCGTGGCCGCCAGCAGCACGATCGAGCCCACGGCGACGGCCGTGAAGGCACGGTCCACGATTTTTCGTGTGCTCGGCAGCATCTCACTGGCCTCGCAATCGTTGCTGCGTGCGGGAAACCGCCCATTGGCTGATCAGATTCAAACTGAAGGAGATGGCCAGCAGGCACAAGGCCATCACGAACAGCACGTGGAAACGGGCCGAGCCGGTCACCTGGTCGGCCTCGCCCATGTCGCCGGCAATCGTGGCCGTGAGCGTGCGCACCGGCTCGAGGAAGTTCCAGAACGGATCGGGAACGTGTGCGGCGTTGCCCGAGGCCATCCACACCACCATCGTCTCCCCCACGGCCCGCATCACCCCCAGGATCACCGCCGCGCCGATGCCGCTGGCCGCGGCGGGCAGCACCACCCGCAGCAGCGTTTCCGCCCGGGTAGCGCCCAGGGCGTAGCTCCCCTCGCGCAATTCGCGTCCCACGGCCTGCAACGCGTCTTCCGAAACGCTGACCACCGTGGGCAGCGACATAATGCCCAGGATCACCGAAACGTTCAGGGCGTTGGTGCCGCTGCTGATCTTCACCTGGCCCAACCGGCCGGCCACCAACATCAGCAGCGCAGCCCCGGCCAGCGCCAGCAACAGCCCCACACCGATCCGCACCGGCCAGCGCCACCGCGGGCGGCACCGCGCCGTGGCCAGGTCGCTCACGATCATCGCGGCCAGCAACGCCAGGGGCAGGCCGATGATCCAAGTGCCCAGCCGCAACAGTGATCCGCCCTGCTCCTGCAACAGCGGCGCGAAAATCACCAACGCGAAAAACCCGTACGCCACCGAGGGAATCGCCGCCAGGATCTCGATCACCGGTTTGGCCAATTGCCGCAACGCGAAGGGGAGGATGTCGCTCAAACACAACGCCGCGAAAACCCCCAGCGGCACGGCAACCGCCGCCGCCCCCGCCGTGACCATGAAGCTGCCGAAAAAAATCGCCATCGCGCCGAACTCCGGCGGGCTGCCCGACGGGTACCAGCGCGTGGAACTGAAGAACTCCTTCGTCGCCGCCGTATCGCGGAAAAACGGCACCGCGTCGGCGGCGACGAAGTAGAACATGAACAGCACCGCGAACAGGGAACCGCTGGTGATCAACAGCAAAATCCCCTGCCCGGCCAGAGCGCATAGCCGCTGGAAACGGCTGGCCCTCTTACTCAAGATCAGGCTCCGCGCGGGTTTGCCCGCTCGGGGCATCGTCCGGATGGTTGCTTCAGCCATTCATTTCGGATGGTGCATGCCGTCGCTCGGCGCAGCCGAGCTTTTACATCTTGCGCCCCCACCGCGCAACTCCGAACCGCTCACAATCCTACAGCTCTCGCCGCTAATAGGAAGTGACCGGAATAAAACCAGTCTCCTCCACGATCTCCTGCCCCTTCTTGCTCAGATAGAAGCTGACGAAGGCATTCAGGTGCGTGCCCATCTTCGGGTATCCGTTGGTGAACATGAACAGCGGGCGGGCGATCGGATATTTTCCACTGGCCACGGTGTCCCGGGTCGCCGCGATTTCGTTCACGTCCAGCGCCTTCACCGTACGATCGACGAAGCCCAGGCCCACGTAGCCGATGGCCGCAGCCGTGCTTTGCACCCGGGCCCGCATCTGGCCGTTGCTGTTGACGTATTCCGCGTCGGGGCTGACCTTGTGCTTGCTCAGCACCAGGCTTTCGAACGTTTCATAGGTCCCGCTGTTGGTGTCGCGGCTGATCTTCACGATTTTCACGTCCGGCCCGCCCACCTCGCTCCAATTGCCGATTTTGCCGGTGTAGATGTCGCGAACCTGCGCGACCGTCAATCCCTTGAGCGGGTTGGACGGGTGGACCACCACCGCGATGCCGTCGACCGCCACGACTTGCGCCACCGGTAACACCCCATTGCCCACCGCCGCCTTGAATTCTTCGTCTTTCATGAACCGCGACATGTCGGCCACGTCGCAGGCCTTGTTGATCAGGGCCTTCGCGCCATTGCCGCTGCCCGATTCGCTGACCGTGATGTTCACGCCCTTGTTCTGGCTCATGTAGTATTCGGCAAACGCCTTGGCGATCGGCCCCACGGTCGTCGAGCCGTCCACCACGATTCTGGTTTCCTGAGCCACGCCCAAACCGGGGCATACGACCACCGCTAACACGCACAACCAAAGCCCAATTCGCGCCATTGCCCACTCTCCTTATATAGACTCGATCCGTTGGCCAACTTCCCAATTTGCATTCTAGCGCCGGGCTGTTAGTCACACGCGACCGAATTGTTAGGATTCCATGAGCAACCCCTCGGCAAGCTGGTCTCGGAGTCGATCGACAGCGTGCCGCGATCTGCCGTCGAGCGCAAAAAATAACAGTCCGGGCGACCCTTTTCAGGGCCGTCGCCGGACTGTTTTCCCCCCTGGGAAGTTTCGCGCTGATTGAGTTCGGGCCTAATCGATAACCGTCTGGATCCAACGAACTTATCTTCGGCCGATTCCGCCGATCCACTTTGGCAAACTTTGCGGGTTGATCCGTTTTTCTCGCCAAGCCAATTTTCGTGCGCCTGCCTTTCCTAATCAACCCACATTATCTTCCGCCGCCCTGTCGAGATGGTTATTCTCATCAACCTTGATGATTACGCCGATTTTGACGGTGCCCGCAATCCACGCGCTCGAAGTGCGCCGACGCGGTGCCACAGGCGTCTTGCCTGCCACTCCGCGCCGCCAGCGCTCCAGCCAGAGCAAAGGAAATTGCCGTGAATCGAATCAACCAGATCGTCCAGGCCATCTTGCGTTCCCCGATTGTTTGGGGCCTGGCAGCCACCGCCGGCTTCTATGCCCTGGTAATCAACGTGCTGGGAAACGTCCCCGGCGTCGTCGCGGAAAAAATCCTCCGCTACACGACGCATCACCCGGTCGAGTATGCCGAAGTCGCCTGCTTCCTGATTGGTGTCTCGGCCCTGGTCTTCAAGGCCCTCGATCTTTCCTTGCAGAACAAGATGTTCGACCGCCCGCTGCTGCCGCCGGCGCCTCGCGACGGGCAGGCGGTAGGCGATTGCCATGCCTTGCTCGAGCGCCTCTACGCCCTGCCCGGGCTGCGCCAGAACGAATACCTCATCCGCCGCTTGCGGGAAGCCCTGGAATACATCGGCCATCGCCAGTCGGCCGAGGGCCTCGACGATCAGCTCAAGCGGCTCGCCGACCTCGACGGCGACCGCGCCCACTCCGACTACGGCCTGCTGCGATTGATCATCTGGGCGATCCCCATTCTCGGCTTCTTGGGCACGGTGATCGGCATCACCATGGCTTTGACGAGCCTTAATCCCGAGTCGCTGGAGACATCGATGGTCGAAGTGACCAAGGGCCTCGGCGTGAAGTTCGACACCACGGCGTTGGCCCTGTCGATGTCGATCGTGCTGATGTTCATCTTCTTCTTCGTGGAGCGGACGGAGAATCGGCTGCTGGATCGCGTGAGCCGTCGCGTGGAAGCCGAGCTGATCGGCCGCTTCCCCAGTTTTCAGACCGGCGGAGATCCCCAATCGGCCGGCATCCAGCGATTGGGCCAGGCCCTGATGCAAACCATCGAGCAACTCGTGGTGCGCCAGAGCGATCTCTGGCAAGCATCCCTCGAAATGGCCGAACAGCGCTGGGCCGGCATGGCCGATACGGCCGGCAAACATTTGCAGACCACGCTCTCCGCCGCCCTGGGCGAGAGCCTGAAAACCCACGCCCAACACGTCGCCGCCATCGAACAAGCGGCCGCCGAGAACAATCACCGCCATTGGGATCAGGTCCACCGGGCCCTGGTCCAGGGCACCGAATCGATCGCCTCGGTACAGACGTCGCTGGCCCGGCAGGGAGACGTGTTGGGCCGCGCGATCCAGGCCGCGGGCGAAGTCACCCGCTTGGAAGACGCATTGAACCGCAACCTCGCAGCGCTGGCCGGGTCGAAGAACTTCGAAGAAACCGTGGTCAGCCTGGCCGCCGCCATCCATCTGCTCACCTCGCGATTGGGCGACATGCCGGACAAATCGCGGGAGGTACGACTCGAACCGGCTCGACGGAATAACCAGGCCGCATGACCGCCGCCGCCCCCACCTCATCCAAGCGCAGCTCGCCCACCGTGGAACTCTTTCCGTTCCTCGCGGTGCTGGTCTGCGCCATGGGGGCCTTGATCCTGGTGTTGATGATCCTTACCCGGCAAGCCCGCACGCAACACGCCCGCGAGGCCCAAGCCAAGATGGCCCAGCAGCGCGTCGAGATCAAGGCGACCAAGCAATTGGTGTCGCGGAAAGTGCGGCAACTGAAGCAGTCGCAACAGGTCGCCGCATCGCAATTGGCCGACGCGCGGCTCACGCTCGGACACGTGGAAGAACACTTCCACGCGTTGCAAGGACAACTGGCCGGCTTGCAAAGTGCCTGGAAAGATCTCGACGATTTCGCCAAGAACGGCGCCCGCGGCCGCGACATGCAGGAAGCCGAACTGGCCCGCCTCAACGCGGAAATCGCCAAGCTCCTCAAGGAGATCGGCAACACCCGCAACAAAGCCGAGACCAAAAAACGCTCCTTCGCCATCGTGCCCTACGAAGGGCCGTACGGCACACACCGCCGGCCGATCTACGTCGAATGCTGCGCCGACGCGATCATCCTTCAGCCCGAGGGCGTGATCCTGCCGACGTCCGATTTCCGAGAACCGGTGGGGCCCGGAAACACGCTCGCCACGGGGTTGCGGGCGATCCGCGAGTATTGGGCGCAGCACGGCGCCGCCGGTCCCGGCAAGACCGGCGAACCCTATCCGCTGTTGTTGGTGCGGCCGGGGGGCATCGCCGCCTACTACACGGCCCGCGAGGCCATGACCGGCTGGGGCGCCGAGTTCGGCTACGAGTTCGTCGGAGAAGACTGGGATCTGAAATACCCCAAGGCTGATCGTGCCTTGGCGGAAATGCTTAGCCAGCAAGTGGCCGTCGCACGGGTCCGTGAACAGGCCCTCCGCCAGCAGCTTATCGCCGCCGCGCCCCAGAACAATGGGCACTCGCGGAAACAGAAATACCGTGTCGCCCCCGGCGGAGGCATCATGTGCGAAGGGGGCGACGACGATGATGATGACGAGCCGCACGGCACGCACCGCGGTTCGTACGATTCATCAGCCGATGGCGGCTCTGGCGGACCCGGCGGAGGCGGCCGTGGTTCGGGAGGTGGACCCTCCGGCGCGGGCGGCGGCGGTGGTTACGGGTCGGGCGACGTTGCCGGCGGCGGCCCCTATCATTCGTTCGGCGGCGGCGCGGGTGGCGCACCCGGCAGCGGTCCCGCCGGCGCGCCAGGAAACGTCTACAGTAACCTCGGCGGCGCTCCCGGTGGCTCGACGGGCCAAGGCGTGCCCGGCGGCGGTCCCGCGGGCGCGTCAGGAAACGTCTACAGCAACCTCGGCGGCGGCGCTCCCGGCGGCTCGACGGGTCAAGGCGTGCCCGGCGGCGGTCCCACGGGCGCGCCAGGAAACGTCTACAGTAACCTCGGCGGCGCTCCCGGTGGCTCGACGGGCCAAGGCATGCCCGGCGGCGCGGCCGGCAGCTACGCGATGGTCACTGGCGGCGGCCCGGGCAATGGGAATGGATACGGGGGAAGCCCCGGTGGCTTCGGCAACGGGTCGAGCAGCAACCCCAGCGGTGGGTACGGCTCCGGTCCTGGCGGCGGTGGATCCGGCACCGGTCCGGGCGGCGGCGGATACGGCACGGGGCCCGGCGGCGGCTCCATCGGCAGTCAAACCAATGGATATGCAAGCGTCCCGGGCAATGGATACTTGGCCAGCCAAGGAAACGGCTCCGGCGGCAATCCCGGAAACGGTCCCGGCCCGTCCGGCATTGGTGGTAATGGCTATGGGACGAACCCCGGCGGCGGTGTTGCCAACGGTCAAGGAAACGGCTCCGGCGGCAATCCCGGAAACGGTCCCGGCCCCTCCGGCATTGGTGGTAATGGCTATGGGACGAACCCCGGCGGCGGTGTTGCCAACGGTCAAGGAAACGGCTCCGGCGGCAGTCCCGGAAACGGTCCCGGCCCGTCCGGTAATGGTGGCAATGGCTATACCAGTGGCCAAGGAAACGGTTCCGGCGGCGGCCCGCAGGGCGCATCGCCCGCTGCCAACGACGGCCCCTACACGGCGCTGGATGCGATGAACAACCGGATGCGAGAAGCGTCGCCGCCGGCGCCCACGTCTTCCCCGCGCGTCGCGGGGGGCGGCGACGGTGAAGTGATGGCGGCGCCACACATCGGGCAGTGGGAGCCGACACCGACACCGCCGCCGAAGGACGAACGCGACGACAAGCTCAAGGACCAGAATAAGCCGTCCGACGCCAACAAAATCGCCGACCATCGCGGCATCGACTGGGCATTGCACGACAAGCACCGGGGCGCCGTGCCGCTGACGCGGCCGATCCGTATCGAGTGTTATTCCGATCACCTGGTCATTCTGCCGGAACCCGGCATGCCTGGCGGGCAGGTGATCCCCCTGGGACCGCGGACAGAAAGCGCCGTGGACGGTTTCGTCAAGGCCGTGTGGGAGCACGTGGAACCCTGGGGAATGGCCGGGCGGCACATGTATTGGAAACCGATCCTCGATTTCCAGGTCATGCCCGGCGCCGAGCCGCGTTATGCCGACCTCCACAAGCTGCTCGACGGCAGCGGCCTGGCCGTGCAACGGAAGCCCTGATTATGCGCCGCACCAGCATCGACCAAAACAGCTCGCTCGGGTCCTTCCTGGACGTCGTGACCAACATGGTCGGGATCTTGATCATCCTGGTCATGATCTTGGGAATGCGCATCAAGGACGCCCCCATCAAGCTCCCGCCCGACGAACAGACGGTCGCGGCCACGCTGGAGTTGAAAACGGAGCAGGCCGCCGAACAGGCCGTCACCGCCGACGTATACCGCGCCGCGGAGGAGATCGCCGGCATCCAGCAAGTGGTGCAACAGCGGACGGGCGAGCGAAACGTGTTGGCCACCATGGTCTCCGCCGCGGAGCAGCAGATCGCCCAACGGCGGCAGCAACTCGACGCCCAGTCGCGCGGTCAATTCGATTTGGCGCAAAGCATTCGCGACGCGCAGATCCAGTTGCGGCAACTGTACGAGTCGAAGGCGGCCTCCGAAATCGACGCTTCCGCTCCGGTCCAGGTGGAATCGTACCCGACTCCCTTGGGCCGTACGGTGGTGGGCGAGGAAATCCACTTCCAACTCCGCCATCAGCGGATCGTCTATGTTCCCCTGCGGGAGTTGATGAACAGGGCCCAGGAGGAGATGGCGTCCCATCGTCACCGCTATTTGGACGAGGGCGACGAAATGTCGCAAACCTTCGGGCCGATGGAGGGGTTCACCATGCACCTGTCCGTACGCCGTAAGGAGAGAATCCACTACACCTGCGAGTTCATCCCCGATTCGCAGCGGCCAATGGGCGAAACCATCGAAGAGGCCCTGGCCACGCCGAATTCCCAATTCCGGCTCCGCCTCGACGGCAAGAAGCCCGCCCAGACCACGATCACCATCTGGGTCTATCCCGACAGTTTCGCCGAGTTCCGCCACGTCAAGAAAGAGTTGTACCTGATGGGCTTCGCCACCGCCGGCCGGCCTCTGCCGGAGGATAAGTTCATTACCGGCTCCAACTCCGGCAGCGAGTCCTCGGCCGAGTGAGCGGGGAAGGCAGAAGGAAGGCGGCGGCGGGCGACACGCTCAACCGCGGCTGACTTCAGGTGCCACTGCTGGCTTGTCCAGCAGTGATTTCCACGGACCGCCGTGCGCCATGTTGCTGTTGGTTCCAGCCGCCAAGCCCTGCTAGAATCCACCATCCTTCGACCCGGGCTGGCGGCGGCAGCCACGGCGCCGGCCAACCCTGACCCGATCGCCGCGCGAACTCGTGTAGTGCGTCGCTCAGATGGAACACTATTGTACGTGTGCCACTGGCTTTGCCAGTGCTGCAATGCCGCGCGACGCAATCCACTGGCAGAGCCAGTGGCACACGAAATCGGCCCCGAATAAGATCCCTCGTCTTTGACGCACTACACCGGAACAGCATGAGCACGACACCATCCCCATCCGCCACGCCCCGTCGCCACCGCTCTCGTTTCCACCTCCGCACTCTGCTCATACTCGCGCTCTTGGCGAGCGGCGCGAGTTGGTTCGCCGTGAAACTGCGGCAGGCGGCCCGGCAGAAGGAGGCAACGCGGGCGATCGAAACGTTCGGCGGATCGGTTTGGCATGATTACCAGATCGGTGCCGACGGCAACGCCAATGCCACAGCCGCGCCAGGACCGAAATGGCTGCGAAAGTTGTTGGGGGGCAACTTCGTCAGTGAAGTCGTCAACGTGGGCCTTGCGAATCTGGATGTTGAGGTCACGGACCTTGAACTGGAACCTCTCGAGGGTTTCACCCAACTCAAAGTGTTGTATCTCGACCGCACGCATATCACCGACCATGGGCTGGCGCACCTCCAAGGGTTGACCACGCTGCAAGTGCTGTCGCTCGAACACACCCGGGTCACGGACGCCGGGCTGCAATCCATCCAAGGCTTGACTCAACTCCGCGTGCTGGACCTCCGCGGCACCCAAGTCACCGACGCCGGCTTGGAGCACCTCGAACGGCTGTCCCAACTCCAGGAGTTGGACATCCGTGGCACCCAGGTTACGAACGCCGGATTGGAACACCTCGAACGGCTATCCCAACTCAAAGTGTTGAACGTCAACGACACCCCCGTGTCGGATGCCGGCTTGCGGCGCCTCCGCGGGCTGGCTCAACTCGAAGAGCTGCATCTCGGTGGCGCTCCGGTCACAGACGCCGGGATGGAGTATCTTGCCGGGCTGGCCCAACTCCAACAGTTGTATCTCGACGGCACCCAGGTCACGGATGCCGGATTGCAACATCTCGCAGGGCTGGCTCGACTCCGGCACTTGTCGCTTTGCGGCGTCCGGGTAACCGACCAAGGCGTGAAGAAGCTCCAGCAGGCGTTGCCGAAATGCCTGATCGACGATTGACCAGGCTCGGTCTTCTTTCTCGGGTTCGCCCTGCCGAGCGCCGTTTTGCCACCGAGGCCTGGTAGCGCCGCCGATGGGTCCCTGCTTGAGTGCCACTGCTGGCTTGCCCAGCGGTGCTTCTGTCTGCCAGGCCGACGCGTTTTCCTGCCAATCGTTTCCGACAATCGCCCCAGAGCCGCCACCGTTTCTCACGGTGAGTTTAGCTGTTCGACAACAGGCCCAAGATCAACGATGAAATCGGCAGGCGGGCTCGGGATCCGAATTCCCGCTCCGACCACTGTCCACCCTATTTCCCCCTCACGCCGCCACGCGGCGAATCCCCGCCTCGACCGCGGCGGCGATGCGATCCAATTGCGCCAACTCGATGGCCAGCGGCGGCATGATCACGATCACGTTGCCCAGCGGCCGCAGCAGCACGCCCTGCTCCCACGCCACCTGGCAGACGCGGCTGCCGAGCTGCTCGGCCCAAGGATAGGGCTCCTTGGTCGCCACGTCGCGGACCAACTCGATTCCAGCCATCAGGCCGCATTGGCGGGTGTGGCCCACGTGCGGCAGCCGGGCGATCCGCTGGAGATGTTCCGCCAAGCGCTCGATCTTGGCCGGCAACCGGGCCAAGGTCTGCTCCTCGTCGAATACGTCGAGCGTGGCCAAGGCGGCCGCCGCGCCGAGCGGATTGCCGCCATAGGTGTGGCCGTGGAAAAAAGACTTGCTCTCGGCATACGTGCCCAGGAAGGCCCGCCAGATCTCGTCGCTGGCCAGTGTGGCCGCCAGCGGCATATATCCACCCGTGAGCCCCTTGGCAATACAGAGCAAATCGGGGGCCACCTGTTCGTGCTCGCAGGCGAACATTCGCCCCGTGCGCCCCATGCCGACCGCCACTTCATCGGCGATCAAGAGTACGTCGTAGCGCCGCGTGAGTTCCCGCGCTCCCCGCAAGTAGCCCGGCGGATGCACGACGATCCCCGCCGCCGCTTGCACCAAGGGCTCGATCACCAGGGCCGCGATCCGCGGGTGGTGCTCGCGAAGGATGTTTTCCAACAGCCCCAGGTGATAGGCGAGCAGATCGCCGGCGGCGACGCCCGCGGGCGTGCGGTAGGGATCGGGAGCGGCGGCCCGCAGGGTCTCGAACAACAGGGGCCGAAACATGGCGTGGAATCGCTCCACGCCGCCCACGCTCACGCTGCCCAAGGTGTCGCCGTGGTAGGCGTCGCCCAGGGCCAGGTAGCAGGTTTTCCCGGGCCGCGGATCGCCGCGCTGCCGCCAATATTGGAAGGCCATTTTCAGAGCCACTTCCACGGCGGTGGCGCCGTCGTCGGAGAAGAACACATGCTCCAACGTGCGTGGCGCCAGGTCGATCAGCCGCTTCGCCAGCCGGATCGTGGTGGGGTTCGACGCGCCCAGGAGCGTGACGTGGGCCACTCGCTCCAACTGCGCGCGGATCGCCGCGTCGATGCGGGGATGGCGATGGCCGTGGACATTGCACCACAGGCTGCTGACGCCGTCGAGGTACTGCCGGCCATCGACGTCATAGAGCACGCACCCCTGGGCGCGCTCGAGGATCAGCGGCTCGTACTCCGCCATCTGCGTGAAAGGGTGCCAAACGATCTGGCGGTCCCAGGTTTTCAGTTCCTCGACGGTCGGTTCCCTTTTCACGATCGTTTGCGAATGCCTCAGTAGTCGACTTCCAGACCGCCGAAGGCGCCGATGTAGAACAAACCGCCGCTCATGTCGGCCGCCGCCGCGCCCGTCGCAACGTTGTTGGTCATCAATTGGTTGGGGGCCAGGGCCACGCTCTGCAACCACGCCGCCTGACAACCGATCCGGGAAGCAACGTGTTTCGAGAGTTGATAGCAGGCCATCAGCGAAGCTTCGCCGAGGAATGCGGAATGGTCGCCCACGGCTCCGACGTTGCCCGCCGTCCCGGTGGTGTTTTCGTAGGCATGGTCCACATAAATGCCGGCTTTGGCGAGCGCGTCGATACGGAGCCGGCAGCACGCGGGGGCCCAAAGCGTGGCGTCGGCGCCTGCTTGGAGGCCGTACATGTGGTTGTTCGTATTCGTGGTGATGAACGTGCCCGACGGGTCGATGCCGGTCAGACTCTCTTCGAGCTCGACCCAGCGCGCTCCGAGGAACAGCGTCACGTTGTCGCCGGCCGGACGCCGCAAATTGACCTCCGAGCTATAGAGCCGGGAGGCGTAGTCGAACTGTATCGACGAGCCGGTCGCACTGATCCCCGCACCATTGAAGCTCACGGGGCCGTACTCGGTGTCCATCGCATGAAAGCCGTCGATCAGGAATCCGGAAAACTCGATCTCCCACTTGTTATCGCAGTGGTAGATCAGGTCGGCCCTCGGCCCGCCGGCGATATTGAAAGGCAGGCCAGTGGTGTTGAGCAAATCGCCGCCGTTGGAGCCGACGATCAACGGCTCGCTGTGCCCGCCCCATCGCGTCATCCACAGGGCATCGGCGTCGCCGGTCCATCGCGGACAGTAACAAGTCCCCGGCGGGAGACTGGGGCACTCGCCCTGGCCAACCGCATTGCCATCCCCGTCCGCCGGGCCCGCGACCTGTTCTCCCGGAGTGCCAGTAGGCATTTGATATGTGGGGCCGCCAGGCTGACCATTCTCCACCATCTGGGTGGGAGCGTATTGCGAGGCTCCTTGGGGCGATGCCTCGCGATACAACGGCTGCTGGCCGCCACCATTACCGTAACCGTAACTGGGTTGGGGGGCATAACCCATCATTTGGCCTTGGGCGGAGCCGACGCAGACGATCAGCGTGGCGGCAATTGCCGCCAGGGCGCCGCGGGTGTAGCTATTCATGGTTCCTCTTCCTCCCTGAAATTCACGTGCGATCGCCGTCCGCGTCCACAACGGCCGGAAAGCCTTGCCCGTCAGGCAAGACTGCTTCCACCGTTATTACCGTTGTTCTTGTATCGAATCGGCATATCGTGCTTCACCCGCATTTTTGTTTAACACGGAACAGCTTATGTATCTTGCTTATATTTACATCCTGCGAATCGAGTCTCGCGTCTGCCGCGAGATTTCTTGCGGCGCGAGATCCAATTAATGCATCTAGTGGGGGGATAAGCAAATCATTTTCGCTCTTCCCAGCCTGGGCGGCGAAGATCTATAATCGCCGCCGCACGGGGGACGACCCTCAGAGTCCATCGACGCCGGTCTCCGTGGACTGCGACTTCACCTCAACTCGCTACGCACGCCGGCGTTCTCATCCTCACGGCGTAGCGCTGCCTACAATCACTGCTGATGCCTGGCCCTTCCTATTCCAATTGGACGTTACTCCTGCGGCTGCTTTCCCTGGCGAAGCAGTATCGTTGGGGCTGTCTGCGGCTGGTGGTGCTGCAACTGGTGATTCTGGGGATGGGCCTGACCGGTCTGGCCCTGGTGGGCCTGGCGGTAGACACCATCGCCTTTCACGCCCGGCGACAAGGCCCGCCGCCCCACTGGCCGACGTTCATCGCTCCGCCGGCGAATTTCCCGCCGATCGCCACGATCGCCATCCTGGCTGCAGCCGTGCTGGCGATCGCCTTGGCCCGCGCCGCGCTCAACTACTGGTATGCCGTGGCGCTGGCACGCTTGCTCCAGGAGCAGATCGTGGTTGAATTGCGGGCTAAAGTGTATGAGCAGCTCCAGCGGCTGAGCTTTCGCTTCTTCACTTCCAACACCAGCGGTTCGCTCATCAACCGCGTGACCGGCGACGTGCAGTCGGTGCGGATGTTCATCGACGGCGTAATCTTGCAGATGGTGATCCTGGTGCTGTCGCTCTCCTGCTACCTGGCCTACATGCTCCGCATCGACGTCGGGCTGACGTTGTTGTGCCTGGTCACCACGCCGGTGCTTTGGACGATCTCGGTGCGATTTTCCCGCGCGGTACGGCCGGCTTACGACCGCAATCGCGACCTGTCGGATCAGATGCTGCTGACGCTCACCGAAAACGTACGCGGGGTCCACGTCGTGAAGGGCTTCGTGCGGCAGCCCGAGGAAATCGAGAAGTTCCGCCGCGCCAATCGCGCGGTCCGCGACCAGCAGCGGTGGATCTTCTGGCGGGTGAGCCTGTTCACGCCCGCCGCCGAATTCCTGCTGTCGCTCAACCTGGTGGCGCTGTTGGGCTACGGCGGCTACCTGGTGCTCGAGAATCGCCTGGCGATGGGAAGCGGCCTGATCGTGCTGGCCGGGCTGCTGCAACAGTTTGCCGGCCAGGTCGGCAAGATGACCAACATCGTCAACAGCATTCAACAGAGCCTGGCCGGGGCCGGCCGGGTGTTCGAGATTCTCGACGCCCCGATCGAGGTCCATAGTCCGCCCGCTGCGCGGCGGCTCGCCCGCTCCAAAGGCGAGGTCGCTTTCCAAGGCGTCTCCTTCCATTATCTTCCCGGACAAGCGGTGCTCAAGGACGTCGATTTCCGCGTCGAGCCGGGGCAGCGGGTGGCCATCCTCGCCGCCACCGGCGAAGGCAAAACCACGCTCTTGAATCTCATTCCGCGGTTCTACGATCCGAGCGGCGGGCGGGTGTTGATCGACGGTCTCGATCTGCGGCGGCTCGATCTGGACGATCTCCGCCGCAACATCGGCATCGTCTTCCAGGAGAATTTCCTCTTCAGCGACAGCGTGGCCGCCAACATCGCCTTCGGCCGGCCCGGCGCTTCGATGGAACAGATCCAGCGCGCGGCCCGGATCGCCGCCGCGCATCCGTTCATCATGGCGCTGCCGCAGGGTTACCACACCGTTCTCCGCGAAGGCGGCAAGGACCTTTCCGGTGGCCAGCGGCAGCGATTGGCAATCGCCCGGGCGCTGCTGCTGGAACCGCCGATCCTGTTGCTGGACGACCCCACCGCCGCGATTGATCCGCACACCGAGGAAGAGATTCTCACCGCCATGGAGCAAGCGATGACGGGACGGACCACGTTTTTCGTCGCTCATCGCATCAGTACGCTGCGCCGCGCCGACGTGGTGATGGTGCTCCGCGGCGGGCGGATCCTGGAGATGGGCACGCACGAACAACTCACGGCCCGTCGCGGCGCATATTGGCAGGCCGCGCGGTTTCAGCATCACGGCGCGGCTCCGGCCGCTTGTTAACACAATGTCTCCGCCCCACGATGGGCCGAGGAGGATCATGGCGACGGTAGCGATCGCAGTGGCGAAGACGGCCCAGCAGCCGGAAGCGGCCAAAATTCCTGCGTTGCCGCTGGAATTCGACGACGACGAAGCCGCCGAGCAGGCCCGCCCCCTGGACCTGGGCCTGATTCGTTGGATCTTCAAATACACCCGGCCCTACGCCGCGAAACGCAGCGCGCTGCTGTTTGCCGTGCTGCTCCGCTCCATCCAATTGCCGCTGCTGGCCTGGACCATCAGCCAGGTGATCAACGGGCCGATCGCCCATCGCTCCGCGTCCGGGCTGTTCTGGGGCACGCTCGGCTTCCTCGCGCTGTCGCTTTTCACGCAACTCACGCTGCACTTCCGCCAACGGCTGGCCTTGGAGTTGGGCGAGGCCGTGGTCCACGATCTCCGCAACGACATCTTCGCGCATTTGCAGCGGATGCAGTTGAGCTTCTTCAACGCCACCAAGATCGGCCGCATCATCAGCCGCATGACTTCCGACGCCGAAGCGGTGCGGGCGGGCGTGCAGGACGTGCTCTTCACCAGCCTCGTCGGACTGGGGCAGATGATCGTGGCCGCGGCGCTGATGGCCTATTGCGACCTGCTGCTGTTTTCCATCATCGCGGGGATGGTGCCGCTGGTGTGGCTCATCAACCAGCACTTCCGCAAAAGGCTCAGCATCGCCTATCGAGCCATGCAGGAGAGCTTCAGTCGCGTCACTTCCCGCGTGGCCGAGTCGATCCAAGGGATTCAGGTGATCCAGGGGTCCGTCCGCGAGCACACCAACAGCCGCATGTTTCGCGAGCTGGTCTACGACCATTCGCGATACAACCTCGACGCCGCCCGCACCGCCGGGCTCTTCCTGCCGCTGCTGGAGTTCAACTCGCAATTGTTCCTGGCGATCCTGTTGGTGCTGGGGGGCTACCGGGTGCTCGAGCCGGGCGCGGCCATGCCGCTGGGCAACCTGATCCAATTCGTCTTCCTCGCCAACATCTTCTTCCAGCCCATCCAAATTCTCGGCGACCAGTACAACCAGGCCTTGATGGCCATGGCGGGGGCCGAACGCGTTCGCCGTCTCTTGAGCAGCACGGCCGATTGGCAGGATGCCCCGGGAGCGATCCGGCTCCGCGCGCTCCGCGGTCAGGTCCGTTTCGACAACGTCAGCTTCGGTTACGATCCGCAGCGGCCGGTGCTGCACAACATCAGCTTTTCCGCCGCGCCCGGTCAGATCGTCGCCTTTGTCGGCCATACCGGCAGCGGCAAGAGTTCGCTGGTGAACCTGATCGCCAAGTTCTACCTGCCCGGCAGCGGCCGCCTGCTCATCGACGGCCACGACATCCGCGACCTCGACGCCGACGCGCTGCGCAGCCACATGAGCATCGTGCTCCAACAGAACTTTCTCTTCAGCGGCAGCGTACTGGACAACGTGCGCGTGGGACGGCCCACAGCCAACGACGACGAGGTCGCGGCGGCGATCGACCGCCTGGGCTGCCTCGACATGCTCGAATCACTGCCCGCGGGCCTGCACACCGAGGTGGGCGAGTCGGGAGGCCGGCTCTCGCTGGGACAGCGGCAATTGATCTGTTTCGCCCGGGCGATGCTCGCCGATCCCCGCGTGCTGTTGCTGGACGAGGCCACCAGCTCGATCGACGTCTTCACCGAGCACCGCATCCAGCAAGCGCTGGGCAAACTCCTGCAGGGGCGGACGGCTTTTGTCGTCGCGCATCGCCTCAGCACCATCCGCAATGCCGACGTCGTGCTGCTGTTGCACAATGGCCGCATCATCCGCCGCGGTACGCCCGCGGAAGTTCTGCTCGACGAGTTGCCCCCGCTCGACATACCGCCGCAGCCAGCCGTGGCGGCCAGCGCGGCGTGAGCCGGCCAGCAATGACGGGTGTGCGCCATCTCCCTACACGTGGGCCTTCACGCGCCATGCCAGCGGCGCAACGGTCGGATTGACCAGCCGCCGGAAATCGTCGAAGGCCATCTGGATCAACTCGGCATGCGTGCCCGCATTGAAGGCAATCTGCTCATCCACCGCCAGCAGTTCGTCGACGAACACCCGCACGTCGTAGAGGTTGCCGAACGGCGGCATGGCCCCCGGCTCGCAATCGGGGAACATAGCTTGGAATTCCCTCTCGCTGGCCAGGCCAGCGGTGCGGACGCCGGTGACTTGCTCCAGTTGATCCAAGTCGATCTTCTTGGTGGCCGGCAGCACGACCATGGCCATCGTGCCGTCCAGTTTGACCATCACCGTCTTGGCCAACTCCCGGCCGGGAATGTGGGCCGAAGCGGCCACCTCCTGGGCGGTGAAGGCCGGTGAGTGCTGGATGGCGACGTAGCGAATGCCATTCTCGTCGAGGAATCGTTTGAGTTTCTGGGCGGGCATGATCCACCTCCTTTGTTTGGCGACCGTCCGCAAATAACTCCCCTCTCCCGCGGGCACCGACCGAAGGGTGGTCGGGAGAAGGGCCGGGGGTGATGGAGCCGGGGCCGCGGAAACGCCAAGTTATTCTGGGACGCGCGGTTAGGTCCGTAAGAATTGTAGACCGGTCCGGCAAATGTCCACCGGGAAATTTCCCGCACGCTCGGCCGTTCTGGTCGACAGGCAATCTCTTTCCGCGTCCAGACTACCTATGGCGCCGCCAGTTCGCGCGTGCCGACCTTGAAATGGGGTAGCTTGCCGGTGAACTCCACCGGCGTGTAGCGAAGCTCCACCTGGGCCAGTTTTTCCAACAGTTCCCGAGCCAGTGCGTCTTCCAGTTCCTGCCGCACGTGGGCGAGCTTCTTGCCGCCCGGCCGAATCGCGTCGCAACGGATCAGATGTACCCCGAACGGCGTCTTCACCGGCCCGCTGATTTGCCCTTCTTCCAGGGCAAAGGCCGCGCGGGAAAACGCCTCGTCCATCGGACCACGGCGGCCGATCCAACCCAATCGGCCTCCATGGGCGGCACTGGGGCCGGCGGAGTACTTGCGCGCGGCCGCGGCAAAGGAAATCCGGCCCGCGGCAATCTCCCGGGCGATCCGCGCGGCCTCGCCCGCCAACGCGTCTCCGTCCGCGCGGCGACCGCTATGGGCCCCTTGCAGCAGGATGTGGCTCACGGAAATCTCGGTGCCGTCGAAGTCGCGGCGATGGGCGTCGAAAAACGCCTCGATCCGCGCGTCGGTAAGGTAGCGGCCGATGTACTGCTCCCAAGCCTGATTCCAGGCAAGCTGCCGCCGCAGTTCGATCTCGCTGATCGACTGCTCGCGGAGATACTCCTCCAGCGATCGCTTCTTGACGGCAAGCTGCTTGGTGAGCTTCGCCAGGGCGGTCTCAATTTCCGTGGGGCTCTCTCCATTGTGGGTCCGGTCGGCGTATGCCAGCACCAACCGGCGATCGACCAACTCGGCCAGCACCTGGGCCTGGAGCATCGGCAGCGCCGCCGGATTGACCGCTCTGCCCCCGGTGACCTTCGCCGCGAGACGGTCGACCTCGCTGCGGTAGATCGGCACGCCACCCACGGTGGCCACGATCACCGGATCCGCGGCCCCGGAAGGGTTCGCGGCGACGGCCAGAGAAATTAGAATGAAGGTCGAAGGATGCAGGACGACGAACGTGCAAGCGAACTTCCGCCCGTTCCTTGATTCGTCCTTCATCCGGCAACCTTCATCCTTTCCTTACCCTTCCCACCACCACGCGCCCGGCGGCAGTTGCTTGGGTACCGCGGCAGATCGTTGCTGGCCCAGAACGTCGTTGCTCTCCACCTCGATCGCCTGCCGATCGACCAGCGGACCGGCATGCACCCGCACCCCGCCGCTGACCCCGGCCACGACGTGGATATCGTTGATCACGCGGCAGTTGACCACCGAGTCCACCTTCTGCGGGGCGGACCCGAGTTCCACGCGATAGGCCTCCGCATCGCCAAAGCAAGTCATATGCCAGCCGCAACGAGCCGCTAGCCCCTCCTCGCGGATCAGGGCGGCCACCAGCGCCAAGTCGAAGAGATTCCGCAATTCCGCGTACACCGGATACTTGACCGCGAGCTCCTCGAAGTGCTCCGTAAAATTGCGGGCGAACTCCCGGTTGAGGTCGTCCGACTCGCCCGTGTGGACGCGCTGGCCCGCGGCCGTAAGGTGCTCGTTCTCGCTAAGGACCTTCACTCCTTGACCGCGCAGCGCGAAGGCCGAGCGATCCTTGGCCGCCGTCACCGCATCGTAGTTCAACTCGAACCACCACCGCAAAACGCCCATCGGCGGCGCGCTCTGCCGCGGGCCGAGACGGATCATGGCCAGATAGCTGGGCACTCCCGGCACCCCTTCTTCCAAGCCCATCCCCACCAGCTTCATGCGGTAGTCGGCCTCGACCATCACCCGGGCTGCCCGGGTGCGGGGATCCAGCCCATAGACTTCAATGTCCTGCGGCCCCAACTGCGACCGCAGGCTGTTGAGCCAGGCCTTGCGCTGCCCCGGGCGCAAGTGACGCTTGCCACTCTCTTCGAGAAACGCCTGCAGCCGGGCCAACCCGTCTTGGGTCGGCGCAATCAGGCAGCCGAATCGCGCGTCGGGCCCGGACTGCATGTGCCGTAGCACGACTACCAGGTCGTCCAGGCGAACCACGGGCAGGCTTGAATCGACGTTCACGATCCGCTCTTCGGCGCCCGGCCGCCAATCGCCGGCCGGGCCCGCCAACACGATGTCATGCGTCTCGGGATAGATGAACAAGTACTTGATGCGGTACAGACCGGCCACGAGCTGCATCGCCTCGTCCGGCGACCGGCCGGCCGCCAAGCAAATCTGGACCTCGCGCTCCAAGCGGGTGAGCGAAACCATCCGCAGCGGCGATTTGTGACGCACGTCGTCATTGGTCGCGTGGGGCTTGGGCGCATGGGCGGCCCGCAAAATCGTCAGATCGGCGCCGCTCTCTTCCGTCAAAATCCGCCGCAACACGCCCTGCGAATCGACGTCCACACCGGTCGGGAAGGGGGCGATCGAACCCGGCCCGCCCACTGAGTCCCATGTGGTGGGTTTGATCGTGGACGTGATCAACTGAATGAGCGAATCGAAGTCGGCCTCCGCGCCGCCGGGCAGCCCGCCTAGAGGCTGCTGGCCGATGCCGGAGAGCGTTTGCGCGCGGCGCTGGTCGTCGCTAATTTCCGCGGCCGTTTGCAGCGAAGTCTGCTGCGATCCGGATTGGGCTTGGGCCACGGCAATCTGCCCCAGCCAGGCGTCGCGTTGGGCCGGGTCGGCGGCCTGCCGGGCGGTCGCCAGGGCCGGCGCAAACTCGCCCGCCGCCAACTGCGCCTGGATCTGCCGATCGGCAGCCACCGGATCGTCCGCCCAAGCTACTTCAAGAGAAAGCAAAAGGCCCAACAGCACTCCGGCAACGGCCGACACCGGCTGCGCCCCCGCAGGAAATCTCGCTCGCTTCGCCATAGCCGCCTCCACTACTTTGCAACAATGCGATGTTCATGGCCTCGGCCCAATATCTCTTAACTATTGCGAGAATCGCGAAACTTGCAAGGCGTTTGGAGCGACGTAAAGCGGAATTCATTCTGTTCGCACGTAAAGCGGGAATCATCCCCTTTGCCACGCTATACTTCGAACGGTCAGAAATGATACGGACCTTTCCCTATTGCAGCGGTTTGGGTCATTTGCAACCGCGTAGAGTGTAAAATAAGACGGCGGAATAAACTCCGTTCCACGAAGCGATCGAGGAGCTGAAGATGAAGCCTGTGCTGGTGCTCTGCCACGATGCGCATGTCTCCCTGGGATCGGCCACCGAGTATTTCGCCCAGGCGGGCGTCGGAGTTCACCAAATCAACCTGTTTTCCCAGGTCCCGCAGGAACTTCCGCTGGACCAGGCGGCCGGGCTGGTGATACTCGGCGGTCCGATGAGCGCCAACGACACCGACGAGTACCCGTTTTTGCGCGTCGAGTTGGATTGGATCCGCCGGGCCCTCGACATCGAGCTTCCCACGCTGGGAATCTGCCTGGGCGCCCAGTTGATGGCTAAGGCCTTGGGAGCCAAGGTTTATCGCAATCCGGTGAAGGAAATCGGCTGGTACGAAATCGAGTTGCTCGGCCCCTGGTTGAGTGATCGCATCTTTTTCGATTGCCAGCCGCGGGAGACCGTCTTCCAGTGGCACGGCGATACATTCGACCTGCCTGCTGGCGCAACTCATCTTGCCCGCACACCTCACTGTGACAGGCAAATCTTTCGCGTCGGGACATCGGCCTATGCCGTGCAGTTCCACGTGGAAATGACCCCGGCCTTACTGGAAGATTGGCTTTCCGAGCCCGGCTTTGAAGCGGAATTAGGCGGGGTGCCGTACATTGATCCGGCCTTGATTCGCTGCCGCGCGCCCGACGGCTTCTCAGTTACAACCCCCCTCAGCCGGAGGGTTTTAGGGCGATTTGCGGAGATGTGCCGGCAGTGGGGAATCGGCGTTGAGCAGTAGCCAGGAGGGGCAACCGCGAATCCCACGAATGACACGCTTAGGAAAGCCGGCGTAAAAACCCCAGTGCTGACGAATCCATTCGTGGGATTCGTGATTTCTTCACCCCTGCCAACGGCCGGCTGCTTCCTGCCGACGGCTTCCTGCCACTTGACAACCCCCTCACTCTGCTCTACCCTCGAAGTCGTTCTGTTGTGGAACTGGGAAGCTGGTGTGAATCCAGCACGGCCCCGCCACTGTAACCGGCGACGAACGCCGCTCGGACGACCACTGCCTCGCAGGGTGGGAAGGTCGCGGCAAGTAGGAAGACCCGGAAGTCAGGATACCACAACGCGCGTTGCATGCGTTCCTTCGGGGGAAGGCCAGAGTTCGGTTTTGCGCGCTTGGCCCATCCTGTCTGAAGGAGAGGGCTTTTTTTATTGGCGGATGGGTATCCTATGGCCAAGCGCCTGTTGTTGGTGCGTCACGCCCGCGTCGCGGCCGATCATGCAGGCCGGTTTATCGGCTCGACCGATCTGCCGCTGGACGACTTCGGGCAATCGCAGTGCCGCGGTCTCGCGGCCCGCGTGGCAGACTTGGCGCCTCGGCGTTGCTACTCCAGCCCCCGGCAACGCTGCACGCAAACGGCCGAGGCTCTGGCCGGAGGTCTGGCGATCGCCCTGGACGACGGCTTGCGCGAGATCGACTTCGGCCGTTGGGAGGATTGCAGCTTCGAACAAGTTCGCTCGTCCGACCCGGACCTGGTCGAGCGTTGGGCCACGTTCGCCCCGGATTTCGTGTTTCCCGGCGGAGAAGGGCTGGCGGAGTTTCTCAGCCGGGTCCGCGCCGCGGCCGACCGGCTGATCGACGACCCAGCCGAGACGGTGCTGGCGGTGACCCACGGCGGCGTGATCCGGGCCATGATCTGCTACCTCCTGGGGCTCGACCCGCGGCAATATGTCCTGTTCCAGGTCGGCTACGCCGCGCTGGCCGTGATCGACCTGTTCGACGGCCAGGGAGTCCTCGCCGCTTTGGAACCGGCCATGGTCCCGCCGGTCGCTGTCCCAACGGAGGTCCTCCATGGCTAGGATCATGCTCGTGACCGGGGGCTGCCGCAGCGGCAAGAGCGCATACGCTCAGGAGACGGCCGAACGGATCTCCCCGAGCCGGCTCTACGTGGCCACCTGCCCGGTGACCGACGATGAAATGTGGCGCCGCATCGAAGCCCATCGTCAGGCCCGCCGCGATCGCCATTGGGAGACGGTGGAAGCGCCGCTGGACCCGGCGGGCGTGCTCCGCACCCGCCCGGACTACGGCGTCGTGCTGGTCGATTGCGTTACCCTCTGGGTTAACAACCTGATGTATGCGGCTGAAAGTGAAGGACGCGCGATCGACGAAGCCGAGATGGCCGCCGCGTGCCGCACGATGCTCGACGCGGCCGCACAGCACCCGGGCGCCGTCATTTTCGTTACCAACGAAGTGGGCATGGGGATCGTTCCGGAAAACGCCCAGGCCCGGCATTACCGCGACCTGGTGGGCCGGGCGAATCAGGTGATCGCCGGCCGGGCGGAAAGCGTGACCCTGCTGGCCTGCGGCGTCCCGCTGGCATTGAAAGGCCTTAAAGAATCATGAGCTTGCTTGACGAAACCCTGGCCCGCATCGGCCCACAGGACGCCCACTGGCGCGATCAGGCCCGAGCGCGGCTCGATCAACTGATCATGCCGCATTGGGCCCTGGGACGGCTGATGGATCTGGCGGTGGATCTGGCCGGCATCGCCCGCTCGCTGCACCCGCCGGTCGCCCGCAAGACCATCATCACCATGGCCGGCGATCATGGCGTGGCCGCGGAAGGGGTCAGCAAATATCCGCAAGAGGTGACCACGCAGATGGTCCACGGCTTTGCCGGCGGGCTGGCCGGCATCAGCGTGCTGGCCCGGCTGGCCGGCGCCAACGTGACGGTGGTCGACATGGGCGTGGCCGGGGACCTGCGGCCGCTGGTCGAGGCCGGGAAAATCGTCTCCAAGCGGGTTGCGGCGGGTACCGCCAACATCGCCGTCGGGCCGGCCATGACCCGGCCGCAGGCCATTCGAGCAGTCGAAGCCGGCATCGAAATCGTCGAATCGCTGGCCGATTCGGTCGACGTGTTGGGTACCGGCGACATGGGCATCGCCAACACCACGCCCTCCACCGCGGTCATCGCCGCGCTGACCGGCACGCCGGTAGCCGACCTCACCGGTCGCGGCACGGGCATCGACGACGCGCAGTTGGCCCGCAAGATCGCCGTGGTCCAAACCGCACTTGAAGTCAACTGCCCCGATCCCCGCGACGGTCTGGATGTGTTGGCCAAGGTCGGCGGTTTCGAAATCGGCGGGATTGCCGGGCTGGTGCTGGGCGCGGCCGCTCGCCGCAAACCGGTGCTGGTCGACGGGTTCATTTCCACCGCCGGCGCGCTGATCGCCCGCTCGCTCTGCCCGACCGCCATCGAGTACGTGATCGCCGCGCATCGCAGCGTCGAGCCGGGGCACCGGGCCATGCACCGCCTGCTGGGCAAGGAACCGCTGCTGGACCTCAATTTGCGGCTGGGCGAAGGCACCGGCGCGGCCCTGGCGATGCACCTGGTGGACGCCGCCCAACGAATCCTCACCGAGGTGGCTACCTTCGACGAAGCTCACGTATCCAAGGCGCCCTCATGAATCCCTTGCTGGCCGCCATACGATTCCTCACCATCGTGCCGATCCCCGGCCACCGGGGCACGGCCGAAGCCGACTTGGCCCGCAGTGTGCCTTACTTTCCCGTGGTGGGACTGGCGTTGGGTGGCCTGGCGGCGGTCGTGGCCTGGGGCCTGTCGCTGGCGACTCCACCCCTGGTCGCCGCGGCGGCGGTGGTCTTGCTGTTGATGGTGTTCTCCGGCTGCCTGCATCTCGATGGGCTCTCCGACACCGCCGACGGCTTCCTCAGCTCGCGTTCCCGAGAGCGGACCTTAGAGATCATGAAAGACAGCCACGTCGGCGCGATGGGAGTGATCGCCATCGTGGGCGTGCTGCTGTTGAAGTTCGCGGCCTTGGCCTCAATCCCGCCGGCCCGGCTCTGGCCCGCGGTCTTGCTGATGCCCCTGGCCGGCCGTGCGGCGATCGTGGTCCATCTGGCCGTATTGCCTTACGCTCGGCCGGACGGCCTGGGGAGCGTCTTCTATCAGCGCCGCGCAGGGCCGGCGGCCGTATCTTCGGCCTTGTTGTTGGCCGTCGTGATGTTGTCCGTCCTGGGCGTGCGGGGACTCAGCCTTTGGGCGGTGTGGTTCGGCGTCACCTTGGGCTTGGCCGGCTACGTGCGGCGGAAGATCGGCGGCACGACCGGCGACACGCTGGGCGCGGTGTGTGAGATCATCGAAGTTCTGCCCGCGGTCGCGATCGCGGTTTGGCCCTTGAACCCGGTGAGGTAACGCGTGACATCGGGACATGGTGGCAACCTGAGAGAACTGGCCGCCCGGGCGGGGCTGGGTCGCGATGCGATCCTGGACTTCAGCGCCAGCGTCAACCCTCTCGGTCCGCCGGACGGGTTGCGGATGGCGCTCAGCCGTGCCATCGACCAACTCGTGCATTACCCGGACCCCGATTGCGCCGAACTCGTCGCCGCGATCGCCGCGCGATTTCAAGTGGACGAAGCGCAGATCGTGGTCGGCAACGGCTCGACGGAGTTGCTCTTTGCCCTGGCCCGCGCGTGCGACTTCGATCGTGCGCTGATCCCCGTGCCCTCGTACATCGACTACGCCGCGGCCGTGCGCCGGGCCGGCCGAGCGGTGCAATGCGTCAAACTTGCGGAGAGCGACGGCTTTGCCTTGGACTGGGAAGCCCTCGACACCGAAGTCCGCCCGCGTGATCTGGTCATGCTCGGGCAGCCCAACAATCCCACGGGCCTGCTGTTGGATGCCGATCGCGTGCGGACTTTCGCCGCGCGGCATCCGGCCGCGACGCTGGTGGTGGACGAAGCGTTTGCCGACTTTGTCCGCGGTTATTTGTCGCTGGCTGGGCAATTGCCCCACAATGTGATCATCGTCCGCTCGTTGACCAAGTTTTATGCCATCCCCGGGCTGCGGTTGGGATTCACGGTGAGCCGGCCCGACGTGGCGGCCGCCATTCGCGCCGAGATTCTTCCCTGGTCGGTGAACAGCCTAGCGCAGGCGGCGGGCGTAGCGATGCTGGCCGACGCGGATTACCCGCGCCAGACCCTCAACCTGCTGGAGTCCGCCCGGCGTCAACTCTGCGACGATCTGGCGCGGCTGCCCGGGCTGCACATCTATCCCGGCGCGGCCAATTATCTGCTGGTGCGGCTGGACCGTGCGGAGGTCAACGCTTCCCAGTTGGCCCGGCGATTGCTCCGCCAAGGAATCGCCATTCGCGTGTTCGATGCCGCGCAACATCTCGACGAGCGGTTCTTCCGCATCGCCGTCCGCCGGCCCGAGGAGAACGAAAGGCTGATCGAGGCCCTGGCTTCAGCCTTGGAGTCCGCAGAGGAAGGCGGAGTGGTCGGGTCGGCATGTGTTGCTCGGCAACGAACATGCCTACCTGCGGCCACGCGGCGGAAGAAAACGCCGGCCTTGATGATCCAAGGAACCAGCTCCAATGCCGGCAAGAGCGTGCTGGTGGCCGCGCTCGGCCGGATTCTGTTGCAAGACGGGATCCACGTGGCTCCCTTCAAATCACAAAACATGTCGCTCAACTCGTTCGTCACTCGCGACGGCGGTGAAATGGGGCGGGCCCAGGTGGTGCAGGCCCAGGCTTGCCGGCTGGAGCCCGACGTGCGGATGAATCCCATATTGCTCAAGCCCAACTCGGAAACCGGCAGCCAGGTGATCGTCTGCGGCCGGCCGGTGGGCAACATGAACGTGGGCGAGTATATCCAGTTCAAGCGTCAGGCCTTCACTGCCGCGCAAACCTGCTATGACGCCCTGGCCGCCGAGTTCGACGTGATGCTCCTGGAAGGAGCCGGATCGCCGGGCGAGGTGAATCTCAAGAGCCACGACATCGTCAACATGCGGATGGCCCAGCATGCCGCCGCGCCGGTGCTGATCGTGGGCGATATCGACCGCGGCGGAGTTTTCGCCTCCTTCGTCGGCACCATGGAAGTGCTGGCGCCTTGGGAACGGCAACTGGTGGCCGGTTGGATCGTCAACCGCTTTCGCGGCGACGTCGCGTTGCTCCAGCCCGCCTTGGACTACACCCGGCTACACACCGGACGGCCGGTGCTGGGCGTGGTTCCGTACCTGGCGGCGCTCGATCTTCCCCAAGAGGATTCGGTGGAATTCAAGAGCGGGGCGCTGGACTTGGCCCCGTCCAACGGCGCCGCCGTGGAAATCGCGGTGATCGACCTGCCGCACATCTCCAACTTCACCGACTTCGACGCCTTTCGCGGCGAAAGCGACGTGCGATTGCGAATCGTTCGCGCGGCCGGCGAGTTGCAGACACCCGACGCCGTCATCATTCCCGGCAGCAAGAACACGCTCGACGATCTCGCGTATCTCCGCCGCAGCGGACTGGCCCAGCGGATCGCCGCGCTGGCCGGGGAAGGCGCGACGGAAGTGGTGGGCATCTGCGGCGGTTTCCAGATGCTCGGCGGCGAAGTCCGCGACCCGCTGGGCATCGAATCGGGCAATGGCCGGTCGTCGGCCCTGGGGCTCATCGAGGCCCAGACCATAATGGCCGCGGAAAAGACCCTCGTGCGCACATCGGCCCTGCATGCGCCCTCCGGCCTGGAAGTGACGGGCTACGAGATTCACCACGGACAGACCACGCTCTGCGGCGCCGCGCCCTGGTTCACCCGCGGCGATGGCCAGGTGGTGGGCGCGGCTCGGCCCGACCAGCGGGTGTGGGGCACCTACCTGCACGGCGTGTTCGATGCCGACGCCTTCCGCCGTTGGTTTATCGACCGGCTCCGCGTCCGCCGCGGGCTGTCGCCGCTGGACCACGCTACCGGCCGTTACGACATCGAGCCGGCCCTCGATCGGCTGGCCGAGGCGGTGCGCCGGAGTGTTTGCATGGACGAAATCTATCGGCTCTTGAAGATATAATGCGGTTGGAATACCAAATCCTCGCTGCCGTCGCGCTCGACCTGGTCCTCGGGGATCCCCGCTGGCTGCCGCACCCTACGCGCGGCATCGGCCGCCTCGCCCAGTGGCTGGAGCCGCGGGCGCGGCGCTGGACGGGGCCGCCGAAACTGTCGGGGATCGTCACCGCAATGACGGTCTACGCCGTCGCCGGGTTGGGCGTTTGGGTGGCGATTTGGCTGGCGCGCCAAGTGCATCCGCTGGCCGCCGATGCGGTCTCGATCGTGGCCATCTATACCACGATCGCCGCGCGGGATCTGAGCCGCCACAGCATGGCCGTCTTCCGCTGCCTGGCGGCCGGCGACCTGGTCGAGGCCCGCCGCCGGGTAAGCTGGCTGGTAGGCCGTGACACGCTCTCGATGGACGAAGCCGAGGTGGTTCGGGCCGCGTTGGAAAGCGTGGGCGAAAGCACGGTCGACGGCGTCACCGCCCCGCTGTTTTACGCTGTGCTGGCCGGTCCGCTGGGCGCCATGGTGTATCGCGCGATCAACACCCTGGACTCGATGTTCGGTCACCTCGACGAGCCGTATCGGGAGTTCGGTTGGGCCTCGGCCCGTATCGACGATCTGGCCAACTACGTACCGGCGCGGCTCACGGCTCCGCTGATCTGCCTGGCATCGGCGTTTTTCGCTGCGCGCCCGCTGCATGCTCTGCGGATCCTGGCCCGCGACGGCCGCAAGCACGCCAGCCCCAACTCCGGCCTGGCCGAGGCGGCGATGGCCGGCGCGATGGGCGTGCAGTTGGGCGGGGTGAGCTATTACGACGGCCGGCCGATCCAACGGGCGAAAATCGGCGATCCGCTAGTGCCCCTGGCCGCGCGGCAGATTCCCCGGGCCAACGCACTGATGTGGACCGCCGCCGCGCTGTTCTTGGCGATTTGTCTGGTGGCAAGGGCAGGCGTGGTCCATCTCTGCAACGACGCATCTCAGGGAGGTAGGGTGGGTCAATCGCAGCGAGTCCCATCCTACATTCCTTGTCCTTGGGTGGCATGCCGTCACACCGCGAAGCCATGGGTCGGCTTGCATATTTCGGAAAAAGAACATGACGGCCCGACGCTGCGCGTCGTGACGGCATGCCGCCTCGTCGCGAGGACCGCCGCATGAACGCTCGCGGGCGAATCCTCCTCTTTACCGGCGATGGCAAGGGCAAGACCACGGCCGCCTTGGGCATGGCGCTCCGCGCCCGCGGACACGGCATGCCGGTGTGTGTCGTGCAGTTCGTCAAGAGCGACGCGTCGGTTGGCGAAGTGGCCGCCGCGCGGCACTGCGGAATCGAAATCATCCAGACCGGGCTGGGGTTCGTTCCCGCGGCCAGCGATCCCCGCTTCGCGGGCCACCATGCCGCGGCCCAAGAGGGATTGCGCAAGGCGCGCGAAATCATCGCCGGCCGCCGCTTTGCGATGGTGATTCTCGACGAAGTGTGCTTGGCCGTCGCGCGGGGATTGCTGGAAGAGCAACAGGTGATCGAAGCCCTGCGGCAGTCGCCGGCCGAAACGTGCCTGGTGCTCACCGGGCGCGATGCCACGCCGGCGCTGGTCGCACTGGCCGATACGGTAACCGAAATGCAATGCGTGAAACATGCCCTTCAGTCCGGCCGGGCGGCCGAGCAGGGGGTGGAACGATGAACGGCCACTGTCCCCGGCTGGTCATCGCCGCTACCGGCAGCGGTTTGGGCAAGACCTCGCTCGCTCTGGGCCTGGTCCGCGCGCTGATCCAGCAGGGCCTGCGAGTGCAGACCTTCAAGGTGGGCCCCGATTTCCTCGATCCCACCTACTTGGCGATGGCCTCCGGCCGCCCGTGCTACAATTTGGACGGCTGGATGACCTCGCGGGATTATATCGGCCGGCTATTGGCCCGCACCACGGCCGACGCCGACCTGGCCGTGATTGAAGGAGTGATGGGCCTCTTCGACGGCGCGGAGGCCACGCAACTCGACGGCAGCACCGCGGAGATCGCCCGCTGGCTCGACGCGCCGGTGTTGCTCGTGGTCCACGCTTGGGGCGCCGCCCGCAGCCTGGCCGCCACCGTGTACGGCTTCACCCATTTCGAGTCCGGGGTGCGGATTGCGGGCGTGCTGGCCAACCACGTGGGTTCGCCGCGGCACGCCGCGATCTTGGCGGAATCGCTCGCCGCGGCCGGCCTGCCGCCGCTGTTGGGGGCGGTTCCTCGCGGCGGAATGCCGTCGCTGGGGAGCCGGCACTTGGGCCTCGTCACGGCCGACCAGGCCAATTGCGATCCGGCGCTCCTCGACGAGATCGCCAGCGCCGTGCAGCAGCATGTGAAGTTGCCGCAGTTGTTGGACCTTGCCCGTTCCGCCCCGCCGCTGACGACTGAGTCGGCAGTTGGAGGAGGCGGTAAAGATATCGAATGTCTCGCCACCGTTCCCCCTCCCCCGTCCGCCGTCCGCCGTCCGCCGGTCCGCCTGGGAATCGCCCGCGATGCGGCATTTCATTTTTACTATCCCGACAACCTCGAATCGCTCGAAGAAGCGGGGGCCGCCCTGGTGCCGTTCTCTCCCTTGGACGACCACGCGCTGCCACCGGACCTCGACGGCCTCTACTTCGGCGGCGGCTATCCGGAACTCTTCGCCGAGCGGCTTTCCGCCAATGGGACGATGCGGCAAGCGGTGGGCCGATTCGCCGCCTCGGGACGGTCGGTCTACGCGGAGTGCGGCGGGCTGATGTACTTGAGCCGCGCCCTGGCCGCGGCCGACGGGCGGAAGTTCCCCATGGCCGGCGTGCTGCCGCTGGACACCGCGATGCGATCGAAGTTCAAAGCCCTGGGCTATGCCGACGTGCTGCTCACCGCCGCGGCGCCCTGGGGCGCAGCGGGGGCAACCTGCCGCGGGCATGAATTCCACTATTCCGAAATCGCGGCCGACGATAGCCGCGCCGACGGTTGGCAGTCGGTATATTCCGTGCGGCGGCGCCGCGGCGAGAACGGCTGCGAAGGCTTTTGCAAAGGCTCGGTCCTGGCCAGCTATGTCCACCTGCACTGGGCATCGCGTCCGGAGGTGGCCCGCCACCTTGTCTCCCATTTTTCCCGCGTCTCCCCTCCCAAGGAATCGACATGAGCGAATCGGTCGGCCCCACCGGCATACTCCTGGTCAGTCACGGCAGCCCCCGCACCGAGGCCAATGCGGGCTTCGTGGCCTTGGTCGGGCGAATTGCCGCCCGGCTGGGCTCGGACAACATCCTGCCGACATTCTTTTCCCTCGTTCATCCCGACATCCCCGACCAGGTGGCCGCACTGGCGTCGCGCTCGCTGCGCCGCATCCTGGTGATGCCTTATTTCCTCTTCTCCGGCCAGCATATCACCGTCGACATCCCGGAAATTCTGCGGCAGTGCCGCGAGAAGTTCCCGGGCATCGAGTTGGAGTTGCTCCCCACGCTGGAAAACGATCCGGCCGTCGAGGACGTGGTGGTGGAACGATTGTCGCTCTATGCCGGCCCCGCGCATCGCCTGCCCACCGAGGGCGCGGCCATCGAGCGGCTTAGCCACGCCATCATCGAGGGGCAACTCCGCGGCTGTCCCGACATCGATGCCAAGGCCAAGGGCGTGGTCCGCCGCGTGATCCACGCCACGGCCGACATCTCCTTCGCCCGCACGTTGCGTATCCATCCGGATGCCGTCGAGCGGGGACAGGCCGCGCTGGCTGCCGGCGCGCCCGTGGTCTGCGACGTGCGGATGCTCCAGGTGGGGATAACCAAGGTCCGCGGCGCGAACCTCTGCGCGATCGACGACGAGGATGTGATCGCGGCCGCGCGGCGGCAGAGTTCCACCCGGGCGGCGGCGGCGATGGAAAAGCTCGCGCCGCACTTCGAAGGGGCAATCGTGGCCATCGGCAACGCGCCCACCGCGCTGTGGCAGGTTCTCGAGATCGCTCGCCGCGGCGGTCCGCGGCCGGCGCTGGTGGTCGGGCTGCCGGTGGGGTTCGTGGGCGCTCGGGAATCGAAGCTGGCCCTGCTCTCCAGCGATCTGTGCTACATTACCAACACCAGCGCGCGGGGTGGCAGCCCTGTGGCGGCGGCGGCCGTCAATGCCCTGGCACTCTTGCGCGAAGAGGTCTGAATGATGCGGAGAGAATCGATCGCCGTGTTGGCAATCATGGCGCTAGCCATCGCCTTTTGGACGACGCCGGCCCAAGCGATGCACATCACCGAGGGCATCCTGCCGCCGGCCTGGGCCGCGTTGTGGTTTCTGGTCGCGGTGCCGTTCGTGGCTTGGGGACTGGCCGAGGTAAATCGCCGCCGCCGCGAAGACCCGCAATCAATCGTGATGGTGGCTTTGGTCGGCTCGGCGGTGTTCGTGATCTCCTGCATGCCCGTGCCCATCCCCTGGATCGGAAGCTGCTCGCATCCTTGCGGCACCGGGCTCGGCGCGCTGTTGATCGGCCCCGGGCCGACGATCGTGGTCGCCAGCATCGCCTTGGTGCTGCAAGCGTTGTTCCTCAGCCATGGCGGTTTGACCACGCTGGGGGCCAACATCGTTTCCATGGGCGTCGTCGGGGCGTTGGGCGCTTATTTCGTTTTCCACGGACTCCGCGCGCTACGTGTTCCCTTGTTCGTGGCCGCGCTCGTGGCCGGCCTGACTTCCGACTGGGCCACCTATGCCACGACCGCCCTGGAATTGTCGAGCGCCCTGCACGGCAACGGGCCGCTGGGGGCGATGTTCCTGTACGTCGCGGCGGCATTCGTGCCCACGCAGCTTCCCCTGGGAATCGCCGAAGGTGTGATGACGGCCATCGCCTACCGCTTTGTCTTGACGCGGCGTCCCGAACTGCTGACCGCCCGATGGTCGAGTTTAAAGACTGGCGCAAATGCGGCTGGCCGCGTCGAGCCTCAGGCGGGAGGCATCGCATGAAACGCGTTCTTCGTATGGTCTGCTGCGGCGCAACGTGTAGGGCGGGTCGAGTGCAACGAGCCCCACCGGAAAGTGGCGGATTAATTCCTGGTGGGGCTCGTTTTACTCGACCCACCCTACCAACTCGACTGTCCCAGCCAACTCTTGCCTTCCGCAAAAGGAACCGCTTCGCGATCGCCGCGATGAGCCTTTGGCTGGCGGTGGGCTTTGCGCCCCACTGTCTCGCCCAAGAACGCTGGCAAGGCGTCGACGAGACCGTGGTGGGGAAGATCGCCCGCGAGGCCGGCCGGCCACCCAAAGCGCCGCTGTTGCCCACCGATCAGGGCGACCTGCAACTGTTCGCGTTTCTGCTGGCCGGGGCGCTAGGCGGGTTCGTCGCCGGATACAGCTTTCGCGGCCTGTTTCCCCCCGCCAATCGCCAAAGCGAAGACCATGCACCGACCGAGTGAATTGCTGATGATGGGACGCGGCGACGACGACAGCCCGTTGGCGCGGTTCGACGTGCGCACGCGGGTGATCGTGGCCCTGGCGGCGATGGTGGCGGTAGTGATGTCGACCCGTCCCTGGCTGCCGCTGGCGGTATTTGCGCTGTGTGCAAGCTACTGGATCACCGCGCGGGAATCGATCCGCTTCGCCCTGGGCCGCCTGGCCGGCCCGTTGGGTTTGGCCGGCCTGGTCTGGCTCTGGCGGGCGCTGACCACCGGCGGCACGCCCGTCTGGTCGCTGGATCTCGGCCCCTGGCGGCTGGCCGCCACGCGCGAGGGCCTGCTGGGGGGCGCGATGATCGCGTCGCGGGTGTTGGGCTCGGTGAGCGTGTTCATCATTCTTTGTAACACCACTCCGGCCCATCGCCTCGAAAGTGTGCTCCGCTGGGCGCGATTGCCGCGAACCTGGCTGGAAATCGCCATGCTCATGCACCGCTACATCTTTATCCTCCTGGAACAGGCCCTCAGCGTGTTCTCGGCCCAAAAGCTTCGCCTCGGCTACGGTTCGCTCCGCCGCGCGCTCGGTTCGATGTCGAACCTGGCGGGCATCGTGATGCTGCGATCCCTGGATCAGGCGGAAAAGTCGCACCAGGCGATGGTCGCCCGCGGCTATACGGGCACGTTGCCCATCCCTTCCTTGCCGGCCATGCCCAGCCGCCAACGGCGCATCGCCTGGGCGGGCGTGGCGATTCTGGCCGTCGCCTTCGTGCTGGCCGAGAGGTGGCTCCCGTGAATCCTCGCGACGCTCTCCCTGCGCTGGAAGCCGACGCCATCCGCTTCGCCTATCCCGGCGGGATCGAGGCCCTCGGCGGCCTGGCATTCCGGGCGATGGAAGGCGAGTTGGTGGCCGTGCTGGGCGCCAACGGCTCGGGGAAGACCACCTTGATGAAGATCCTCATGCGCCTGCTGCGCCCGCAGCAGGGCGTCGTGCGGCTTCACGGCGTCGACGTGGCGGACCTGCCTACGGCCGAGTTGTATCGCCAGATCGGCATGGTCTTTCAAAACCCGGCCGACCAGCTTTTCGCGGCCACGGTCGAGCAAGACGTCGCCTTCGGCCCGCGCAATCTGGGACTGCCGGAGGCGGAAGTGCAGCAGCGGGTCGAGGAAGCGCTCTCCGCGGTCGACGCGACACCGCTGGCCGATCGGCCGATCCAACGTTTGAGTTTCGGCCAACAAAAACGCGTTTGCCTGGCCGGCGTGCTGGCCATGCGACCCTCGATCCTGGTGCTCGACGAGCCCACCGCCGGGCTGGATCCCGTCGGCGAATCGCAAACCATCGAGCTTCTGGTGCGACTCAACCGCCAGCGAAACATCACCACCATCGTATCCACGCATTGCGTCGACCTGCTGCCGGTCCTGGCGGATCGTATCTACGTGCTCTCCCAGGGGCGCATGCAGCGGGAAGGACCGCCGCGGGAAATCCTCGCCGACCGCCAGGCGGCCGTGGAAGCCGGCCTGCGGTTGCCGTTGGTCGCACAGTTGTTCCACGACCTGCGCGAAAGCGGTGCGGAGTTCGATTCGCTCCCCTTGACCACCGAAGAGGCCCGCCGACAGCTTCTGGCCTGGATGGCCCGCAGCGCCGGCAACGGCCCGCTTCCGGGAGGCCCGCCGTGAAGCTCCGTAGCGGCATTACCACCGGCACCTGCGCCGCGGCAGCGGCCCGGGCGGCCACCGCGGCTCTCGTCGGCGGCGCCGCGCCGGCGGAGGTCGAAGTCCGTCTGCCTTCCGGCGCGACGATCCGCGTGCCGGTGTGCTCCGTACGCGTGCACGAAGGCGCTGCCGAGGCCACGGCGGTCGTACGCAAGGACGCTGGCGACGACCCCGACGCCACCCACGGTCTGGAAGTCCATGTCCGCGTTGCCTGGGACGACTCGCCCGGGATCACCTTCATCGCCGGCGAAGGCGTGGGAATCGTCACCAAGCCCGGCCTGCAAATGCCGCCCGGCGAGCCAGCCATCAATCCCGTCCCGCGGCAGATGATCGCCGCGGCCATTCGCGCGCTAACCCCCCGCGGAGTTCGCGTGGAGATCGCCATCCCCGGCGGCCGTGCGATTGCCGAACGCACCTTCAATCCGCGGTTGGGCATCGCCCACGGGCTTTCGATCCTGGGCACGACCGGCATTGTGCGGCCGTATTGCAAAAGCGCGCTCCGCGACGCCCTGAAGTGTACGCTCGACGTGGCCGCTGCGTGCGGCGTCACAACCCCGGTGTTGGTGCCCGGCAATATCGGCGCCAAGGCGGCCCGGGCCCGCTTCGTACTCCGCGAAGAGCAAGTGGTCGAGGTCGGCAACGAGTGGCAATTCATGCTCCAGCGGCTTTCGTCGTATGCGTTGCGAGCGGTGATGATCCTGGGCCATCCCGGCAAGTTGGCCAAATTGGCCGCGCGGCAGTGGGATACCCATTCCGCGCGTTCGGCGCCGGCGGCGCCGCTGGTGGCCGAACTCTGCCGCGAGATCCTGGGCCGTGCGGCGCCCGAGAGTCCGACCACCGAGGGCCTGTTCGCGGCGTTGGACGCCACCGCGCGGAAGACCCTCGCCGACGAGTTGGCCCGCCGGATACGTTTCGCGGTCGCCGCGCAGACCGGCGGCGGCGTGCCCGTCGCCGCGTTGCTGGTCGACATGGCCGGGCGGGAGATCGGGGCCGACGGGGACTTCTCACCATGGCAATGAACAGGGCGGATATCACCATTGTCGGCTGCGGACCGGGCTCGCCCGACTACTTGCCCCCCGCCGCGCGCCGCGCCGTGGCCGGGGCGGAAATCGTGGTGGGCAGTCCGCGGCTGCTGGAGTTGTTTCCCGAAGCGTCGCCGGCGCGGATTCTTGTGGGGGCCGACATCAACGCCGCGCTCGATCAAATGGCCGCGGTCGACGGGGGCCGGAGTATGGCGGTGCTGGTCAGCGGCGACGCGGGGCTCTATAGCCTGGCGCAGCACGTCCTGCGCCGCTTCGGCCGGGCCCGCTGCGAGGTGATCCCCGGCATCAGTTCGCTGCAAGTGGCCTTTGCTCGGCTTGGGCTCGACTGGGCCGACGCGCGGATCCTCAGCGCCCATGGCCGGCGGCCGCCGGTCGACGCCGCGGAACTCGGCAGCGTCGACAAAATTGCAATCCTGGCCGGGATGGGGGAGGGCCTGCGCTACGCGGCCGAGGTCGCGGCCACGCTCCAGGCCAGCCACGCTGTCCGTCTCTGCGAAAACCTGACGCTCGCCGACGAACGGGTGCGGTCGATAACGGCCGAAGAACTCGCCCGGTGCGACGCCGCCTCGCTGTCAATCGTGCTCATCATACGGAGGCCGCTGATTTTATGAGCGGCGCGATTTGAAGTGGTTCATACCGTAACCAGAGGAAGAGGATCATGTCATTTTTAACCGGCCGCAATATATGACCCAGGGAACGTTATATGGCATCGGGGTCGGGCCCGGCGACCCGGAGTGGATGACCGTGAAGGGGGCGCGAATCCTCGCCGCCTGCCGGCACATTTACGTGCCCAAATCGCGGGTGGCGGCCGACAGCGTGGCCCTGGAGATCGCCCGCGACTACCTGCGGCCCGACGCGATTGTCGGCGAGTTGCCCTTCCCGATGACGGCCGACGCCGCGGTGCTGCGATCAAGCTGGCGGCAAGCGGCGGCCGATGTGGCCCGCACCCTGGCCCAGGGCGAGGATTGCTGCTTCCTCACCTTGGGCGACGCACTGTTGTACTCCACCTATATTTATTTGATTCGGGAGCTGCGGGCCCTTTGCCCGGATGTCCGCATCGTCACCGTGCCGGGGATTACGGCGTTCAGCGCCGCGGCCGCGCTGTGCAACTTTCCCGTCGGCCAGGGGAAGCAGCCGGTAACGATCGTCCCCGCTTCCGACGATCTGTGGCAACTGGCCGAAGCCCTTGATCGCGGCGGGACCGTGGTGCTGATGAAAGTCGGCCCCCGGTTGGATCGCGTGCTCGACGAGTTGGAGTCCCGCGGGCTGATGGCGCAGGCGGTGTTCGTGTCGCATGCGGGTATGCCGCAACAGCGCGTGGAAACGGACCTGCGGCAGTTGCGGGGAGCCGCCGAGGAGACGGGCTATCTCTCGATCGTAATCATCCAGGCGGGAGAAAAGCAACCTGAACCCTGAAAACTGAGCACTATCATGAAAGTCTATTTCGTTGGCGCCGGGCCCGGCGATCCGGAACTGTTGACCGTCAAAGCCCAGCGGCTGCTCCACGGCGCCCGGCTCTGCATTTACGCCGGGTCGCTGGTCAACCCGGAACTGCTCAAACTGCTGCGAGCCGACGCCGCGCGTTATGATTCGGCCGGCATGAATCTGGACGAGATCATTGCGGTTTGCCGGAAGGCGCACCGCGAGAACGTCGACGTAATCCGCCTGCACACCGGCGAACCTGCGATCTACGGGGCGATCGGCGAGCAGATGGACGCCCTGGACGCGCTGGGGATCGACTATGAAGTGGTGCCGGGGATCAGCGCATTTCAAGCGTCGGCCGCGGCGTTGCGGATCGAGCTGACCGCTCCGGAGATCGCGCAAACCGTGATCCTCACCCGCTGCCCGGGCCGCACTCCCATGCCCCCTTCGGAAGATCTCGCCCAACTGGCCCGCTCGCGCGCGACGCTCTGCATCTTCCTCTCGACCGACAAGGTGAGCGAACTCACGACGACCCTCCGCGAGCACTACGGACCCGAGTGCCCGGCCGCGCTGGTGTTTCACGCTTCCTGGCCCGACGAGCAGGTGATCCGCGGCACATTGGCCGACATCGGCGATAAGATCCGCGCCGCGGGCATCCAGCGCACGGCCTTGTTTCTCGCCGGATACGCGTTGGCTCGGCCGCTGCCGTACGCCTCGAAACTCTACGACAAAACGTTCGCCCACGGCTATCGCAAGGGAACCCTTACGTGAAGATCGCCATCATCACGCTGAGCAACGAAGGCGCGCGGATTGCCGCGCGATTGTGGGCCCAATGGGCCGAGAGCCAGGCCTTCGTACACGTCAGCGTCGCGGAACTGCCGCAAGCGCTGCGATTTCCGCGGGTGATGGAGCTGGTCCCCGAGCTGTTCCACCGCTATGAGGGCCTGGTCTTCATTGCCCCCACCGGTCTGGCGGTCCGCGCGGTGGCGCCGTGTCTGGCGGACAAGACCACCGATCCGGCCGTGGTGGTGGTCGACGTGGGCGGACGCTGGGCGGTCAGCCTGCTCAGTGGTCACGAAGGGGGCGCCAACCAACTGGCCCTCGACGTGGCCAATCTGTTGGACGCCGAGCCCGTGCTCACCACCACCACGGAAGCGGCCAAGACGCTGATCGTGGGCGTGGGCTGTCGCCGCGGGGTTCCCGCCGTCAGGATCATGGCCGCCGTCCGCGAGGCCCTGGCTCTTGCCGGCTGCGACCTGGCCCAAGTGCGGCTGCTGGCCTCGGCCGACATCAAGGCCGACGAAACAGGCCTGATCGAAGCGGCCCGCGAGCTAGGACTGCCGCTGCGGCTGGTGAGCTCCGAGGAGATTTCCACCACGGCCTATGCCTTTGCGCATTCGCAATTCGTGCAAGAAAAGGTGGACCTGCCGGCGGTGGCCGAGCCGGCCGCCCTGTTGGCCGGCCGGCGAACTCGATTGATCCTTCCCAAGCGGGCCTGGGACGGCGTGACCGTGGCCATCGCCCGAGAAAGCTGTGCCTCGCTGGGATAATCCCGGCGATATGGTAACTTTTTATAAGTATCGATCCTGTCATTACTTACAACATTCCAGCAGACCTAACGCGATTGACGCGGCGGGCTCCATACGGGTAAGCTGTGGCACAATTGTCAAGGATTCCAGGCTGAAATCTCCGGACACGGAACGGTCGTTTTTTTGCGGAGACCATCGCGGTGATTTTCCATATTCCTTGCAGCGGATGCGGGGCAATGATCTCGGTCGACGAAAGATACTTCGGCAAGACCGGCACCTGTCTCAAGTGCGGTCAGAGAATCGTGATCGAGCCGCCGCAGAGCGTGCCCCATGCGTCGCCGCGGATGCAACAACTGGCCAACGTCGTCATCCATGGAACCAAGGCCCAGCCGCACCGCAAGAGTGATGAGGACTCGGTCGTGGACCATTCCAGCCCGACCCAGATAATCCCGGCCGTGCGGCCGGCTAGGGACGTGCAGAAGAAGTTCGCCCGGGACCTGGGAATCAAGTTTGACGACAATATTACCAACCGTGAACTGAGCGCGCTGATCGCCTCGGCGCTGACGACGGGTCGAGAACCTTCACCCGCGGAAATGGTCAACCAGTTGGAGAAGCGCGGCGTCAAGACGCTGATGATCACCTGGCCCAAAGCGAAGGCTGCGGATAATCCGACCCAAGCCGTGCTGGAACTTATCTCGTCGGAAGGAATGTCGATGGGCGATATTCATTTTGCGCTGGCTGCCGTGGTCTCGCAATTCCTCGCTCAAGAGGAGTTGACCTTCCCCGAGTATTCGCGGAAGTACGCCCAACGACAAAAGAACGAGAGACAGAATAACCCGCTTTCCAAGCTGGATTGATGTGTCGGCGATGCACCCCCTGAAGGTCATGCCGCGAACGGTCAAGAATAACACGAACCTTTCTCTATTGTGGCGGTTTGCATCATTTCGAACCGCGCAGAGTATAAAACACTTTGAGCGGTAAACTATACGTGGTTGGAATCGGCCCCGGCGGGCGCGACCATCGCACCTACCGTGCGGTGGAAGCGATCTCCCAGAGCCGCGTGGTGGCCGGCTACCATCTCTACCTGGAACTGGTGGCCGACCTCACGGCGGGCAAAGAGCTGATCGCCTCCGGCATGACCCACGAAGTCCAGCGCTGCCGCCAGGCCTTGCAGCGCGCGGCCCAAGGGGAAATCGTGGCTCTGCTCTCGTCCGGCGACCCGGGGATCTACGGCATGGCCGGCCTGGCGATCGAGCTCCGCCATGCGGAAGGGTTCGACGTGGCCATCGAAATCGTCCCCGGCGTCACCGCGGCCAGCGCCGCCGCCGCCGCGTTGGGCGCGCCGCTGATGTTGGATTTCGCGGCAATCAGCCTCAGCGACCTGCTGGTCCCCTGGGATACCATCCGCCAGCGGCTCTGCGCCGTCGCCCCGGTGGACCTGGTCGTCGCGCTCTACAACCCGCGGAGCACGAAACGCGTCCGCCAACTCGAAGAGGCCGTCGCAATCCTCCGCGCCGCGCGATCGGGAGAAACGCCCGTGGGGATCGTCACCGATGCGGGCCAGGACGAGCAGTCGCTGTTGATCACCGACCTGACGCACGTGCTGGGGCACAAGATCACCATGCGCAGCATCGTGATTGTCGGTAACCGCGCCACGCAAGTCATCGACGGCTGGATGGTCACCGCGCGAGGCTACCTGATATGATCCTGCTTCTCGGCGGCACCAGCAGCACGTCGCCGCTGACCCTGCGACTGGCCCAGGCCGGCTATCAGGTGCTGGTATCCAAGGCGACCGCCATTCCCCTGGAGATCCCCGCGCATGGGGCCGTCGAAAGCCGCAGCGGACCGCTGGATGAGCTGGGGCTGACCCGCTTGATCGCCGACCGCGGCATCCGCGCGATCGTGGACGCCACGCATCCCTATGCGGGCGTGATCCGCGCGACCGCCCGCCGCGTCGCCCAGTCGTGCGGCATACCCTACCTCAGCCTGACGCGCGCGGCAACCATCACGCATCGCAGCGATGGGGTCGAGCTGGCCGCGGATCACCCATCGGCCGCGTTGGCCGCGTTCTCCCATCAACGTCCGGTGTTGCTCACCACGGGCTCGAAAAACCTGGCGCCCTACGTGGCGGAAGCCCGCCGCAGCGGGCTGGCATTGATCGTACGGGTACTGGATCACGCCGATTCGATCGAGGCCTGCCACCGCGCCGGCATCGCCGCTGCCCGGATGATTCTGGGCCGGGGACCGTACTCCGTCGCCGACAACCGGCGGCAAATCCGCCAGTTCGGCATCGGCGTGCTCGTCGCCAAGGACAGCGGTGCGGCCGGCGGCACCGCGGAAAAGCTGGAAGCGGCCCGGGCGGAAGGGTGCCAGGTGATCGTCGTGCAGCGACCGCGCTCGGCCGATCCGAGCGAGGATGAGAACAGCTTTACGGAAATCGACGCCTTGGTCGAGGCGCTGGACGAAAGCATGAAGGCGGAAGGCGGAACGGGGAAGCGGGAGGGATGAAGAACGCGGAAGCGGAGTGCCACTCGTTTCCTTATTCCGCCTTCCGCCTTCCGCCCTCCGCCTTTCCCGCCTCGGCCACCTCGCCCACGATGATCACCGCCGGCGGGCGAATGCCGTCGCGCTCGATCCGATCGGCCACTTCCGCGAGCGTGGTACGGATCGTCTGCTGGTCGGGCCAGGTCACGCGGCGGACGATCGCCACCGGGGTATCGGAACGTCGGCCACCGTGGATCAGCGCTTCGCTCCATTGCCGCGAGGTGGTCATGCCCATGTAGAACACCAAGGTGCCGGGAAACACGGCCAGGGCCTGATAGTCGAGCTCGGGCCCGGCGTTGTCGCAGCGGCGGTGCCCGGTAATCAGGGCCACGGCCGGGGCGTAATCGCGATGCGTGATGGGAATGCCGGCATAACTGGCGGCAGCCATCGCGGCGGTCACTCCGGGCACCGACTCGAAGGGGATCCCCGCCGCCCGCAGAACTTCGGCCTCTTCCGCGCCGCGGCCGAACAGGTGCGGATCGCCGCTTTTGAGCCGCACCACGGTTTTTCCCTGCCAGGCCGCTTCGACCAGGCGGTGATTGATTTCGTCTTGCTGGACCGCCCGGCCCAAATGCGGATGGCCCAGGCAAATGCGTTCGGCGGACGCCGGCACACCGTTGAGCAGCTCGGGGTTGACCAGGTAGTCGTAGAGCACCAGTTCGGCCCGGGCGAGGCATTGCTGCCCACGGACCGTGATCAGGTCCGGATCGCCTGGCCCAGCCCCCACCAGATAGACTTTGCCGATGGGTTTGCCGCCAGGTAGTGAGGTCATGAAGGACGAAGTGTTCAATGAGTGGACGGAAAAGGCACAGAGTTTCCTATTCTTCCTCTGTGCCTTTGCCGCTTTGTGCCTAACCGCCGATCGCTTGCCGCTTGCCGCGCCGCATGGGGTTCCGCGCCGGAGTCCGCGCCGGCTTGTCTGAATCTTCCACGGTCGACATGATGAGTTTCGAATCGCCCGGGTCGATCTTGAAGGTGAAATGCTTGAGGTAGCTCATTCCCAGCAGGGGGGCGGCCTCCAACAAGTCGGCCGGCATCACCGCGCATTCCACGTTCTCGGCGCTGAACTTCCCCACCCGCACGCTCTTGGCCACCACCAGCTTCGCCGTGACGAGCTTTCCGTCGGCCAATTGGAGTTGAATGTCGGGACTGGCCGCGGTGGGGGTCAGCCCGCACGATTCGGCCATCTTATACGGCAGCGAGATCAGCGAGGCCCCGGTATCGATCATCAGTTCATGGGTATACTTGTCCTCAAAACTCACGAAAACGTGCCAATTCCGGCCGGCCGACTGGCGGATGGGGACGGACTCGGAGATCACCACGTCTTCCAGCTTCTTCAGGGCGCGATCGTTGGCGAGCACGGTGGACGAGGGGCCCAGCTTGTAATGCTTCGAGGTGGCCTCGTTATACTCGTCGATCGCCTTGCCGACCTCGGCGTTGGCGGCCAATTGCTTATAGTGCGACTGAATCTTCTGATATTGCTGCCGCAGTTCCAACAGCGTGTGGGTGTAATCTTCGCGCGCCTTGCCGGCGGCGGACCGCGCGGTTTCGACCCGCTTTTCCTCGGCGTTAGATGCGATTTTCAGGTTCAAGAAGTCGGTCAACTGGTTCATCATCGTCACCAGTTGATTGTTTTGCTCCACGCTCCGGACCTGGGGCAGTTGCGCCCGCAGTTGCATGCGTTTCTCGGTGGCCTCGCGGATGGCGGCGCTCTTTTTTTCTACCTCCGCCTCGGCGTTCCTGAACTCCTTCTGGGCGTCGAGCACGACCTTCTTCAGCTTGACGGTCTTTTGCACCTTGCCGGCCCATTCCGTCTCGTCGCTGAGAGCGAAGTAGTTGCCGCGCCGCACCAGGCCCTGACCGCTGAGAAACTCGTCCGCGCTCTTCTCGTCGGCCCGCAGCTCGGCCGCCATCGCGCCGGCCAATAATCCCAGCAGCGCCAAACCGCAGCAGCGTCGGCAGTCCATCGCAGCCACCTCGATCATGTGAATTGGGCGGGAAAATTCGGCGATGCGCAAAAGGAAATGCGCAACCGAAAAGGGCGGGCCAAACGAAGCCCATTGCGATTGAATCTACCGCCCGGGAGGGCGGAGAGCAATACCCCCCGCTGCGACGCTTGCTCAGCTTCCCACGGCCAGATCCTGCCGCAGGCATCCGTGGGGAAGCACCGGATCTCCGCTCATGCACCAGGCGTAGACCGCATAGGTGCCTTTGGACGGGTTGGGCTCGGAAAATCGCAGCCAGCATTCATCCTCTTCAAACGCCTGCGCTACCGCCTCGTCGATTTCCACGAGTTTGCCATAGCCGGTAACTCTCATCGCTCCGCCTCAAAATTAGAAGGTTGGGGGGCCGCCTGCTCAAAACACGCCCGTATCCTACCAGACCTCCGCCCCGCGCGTCCTCACCAGTTTTGGGGGCTGCCAGAAATTTTTTCAAAAAACATGCCGGCGCGATTTCCCCTAAACTGCCTCGACGGAAATCCTTCAACCATCACCGACCGTGAAGCGGGTGGACGGTGGACGGAAAACAAGAAAGCGACGGGGCGAAGAAGGGCAAAGGGGAGATTCGCGGACGTCGTTCCCCAAACTGCCCACTGCCTTCCGCCCTCGTCAATCGGTGGCCATCAGCCACTCCGATTTCCACAGCGGGTTGCCGCAGACGCTGCATTGATCGCCGTTGTCCAGCACCTTGCCCCGACACGACCGGCAGTCGCCGATCACCGGCAAATGGAGCAACTGCACGGCACGGGCCTTGGCGGCCGCCGTCGAGTCGGCAAACGCCAGCGAAGTGACGATCTGGATGCTGTACGGCACCAGACGAAACAACACCAGCGGAGCCCGGCGCGACTCCGGCAACACCCGCGTTAACACGTCGGTAAACTCCAACCGCCGCTCATGCTCCGCCTTGGGCAAGTACGAACCAATCCGGAGGACCGGCCTTTCATCGGCCCCGTCCGCGTCCTGCCGAAAGCGGTTGAGCCACTGCCAATACCACGCGTCCGCATCGCCCAGGTAACCGAGTTCCCGCGCTGCGATCGTCGACTCGGCGATCTGATAGAGCTCGATTTCCTGCTTGGTGCCGAGCCGGGTTTTCAATTCGGACACCGGCATCAGCATGGTGTCCCTGCCCACCAGACGCTCGACGTCCTCATGGAGGCGGTGGTAGAGCACGTCGCGCACGGTCGCCAAGCCGTCGGCGAGACTCGTCGCCAGGCGAACGCCGTCGTCGCGGCGCGCCAGTTGATTGAACTCGGTGCCGGCTTCCGTGCGATGGCTGAGGAAATCTTCCCACGACATGGCCTTCTCGGTCTACACAATGTGCCGCCCGTGTCGAAACGGCGGAGCCGTGCGGTGCTGGTCCGCGGCCTGCGGTTCTTCCAACGGCGTGGTGTCGTCGTAGGGGCGACTCTGCCCGATTGCCTCGCGGGAAATCCCCAATCGCACCACGCGCTCCTCGCCCACAATCGCCTCGACCTGCGACGTCGCGATCAGCACGTGCATGCCGGGCCACCAGTTACGCGTATCGACCAGCAGGAAACGGACTATCCAAGCCTCGTCCGTGACCACGAAATCCACGATATGCCCCAAGGGACCGTCGGAGGCCTGGATATGATACCCGGTGACCTCCCGGGTATTGCGGAGCCGCGGGTCGTCGGAAACTTGCCAGGGGTGGACCATATTGTCGATCCAGTAGACGTCCCAATCCACGATCGTGGCCTCTTCCACTTTGGGGGGCGTCCCGAGCGGTATGTGCGTCTCGGTGCCCGGACTGTCCAGAACCTGTTGCCTGGTGAGGCCTTCGACCAACAGTCGATGATCGGCCCAGTGCTTTTGCCGGATCAGGTGCGGCGGCAGCGTAACGCGACGACTGTGCAGCCAGGTGCCCGCGTCCAGCACGAGAGAGCGGATTTCCCAGGTCTGGTCGTCGAACACCAGATCGGAGAGCTTGCCGAGCTTGCCGTCCGACGCGTCGACCACAGCCCCGTACGCGTGTCTTGCGAGGAACAACATCGAGTGCCTCCTTCCTCTGCAACGAGAGCCCAGACTTTACCGCGGGCGATCGCTGATACACCGAAAACCGATCTCAAAAACAAGCGTTGGCTAACGGCAAAGCAGCGATGCGATTCCCTTTTGCGACCCGCTTATTGCCTTTTGACTGCTCTAAGTATGCTACTCATGAGCCGTGCGGCGGCCATCCCTCTGCCGGGTCAGCACATAGAAGTGTCCCAAAACATTGTAGAATTGCCATTCTTGCCTGACCAATGCCCGTAGTGGGACAGGTTCTCAATCTGGGCCGCCCTGCGTTGCCGTCGCAGGCGGCCTTGCTACAATGTGCGCGACTTTGAGGTGTACGCTATGCAAATCGTGGGATACGTTTTTCGACGCCCGAGCCTGGTCCTGGCAACCCGGTGCCTGACGGTCTGCAGCGCACTGCTGTTGGTGGCCGGTTCCACCGCCGCCGTCGAACCGGGGGACCGGCCGGTAACCTCGGCAATCGCCAGCGATCCCAATCCGCCCAAGGGCGTCGCCGACTTGAAAGCCCTCGAGCGAACGGTCCAGAAGATCGTGGCGGCGGTCGCACCAAGCGTGGTGTACGTCGCCGGAGGCAGTGGGGTGGTGGTGAGCAGCGACGGGTATGTACTCACCGTGGCTCATGTCGCCCGCCGCGCCGGGCGTAACCTGGTCGTGATCTTCCCCGATGGACGGCGTGCCCGGGCGGTCACCCTGGGCAACGATTACGGCCTCGATGCCGGGCTGCTCAAGATCACCGACGACGGCCCCTGGCCCCACGCCGAGTGGGGCCGCTCCGACGACCTAAACCCTGGCCAATGGTGCCTCACGCTGGGCTACCCGGTGAGCTTCGAGCACGGGAAAATGCCCGCCGTACGAGTTGGACGCGTGCTGCACGACGGGAAGAAGGAAATTATCACCGACGGCACCATCATGGGTGGCGATTCAGGCGCCCCGCTGTTCAACCTGGACGGGCGAATCATCGGCATCGGCACCAAGTGCATTGATCTGTTGGTCTACAATATTCATGTGCCGATCGACCGCTATCGTGACGATTGGGAAAAGTTGGTCCAAGGGAAGGATTTCGACAGCCTGGCCCCCAAGCAGGCCCTGCTGGGGGTCATTCCGGCCGACGGCAGCGACGAACCCCGCGTGGCCAGCGTCATTCCCGGCAGCGGTGCCGAAAAAAGCGGGATCCGGGCGGGCGACCTGTTGCTGAAATTCGCCGGCACGGAACTGCATAAGTTCGCGGAACTTCCGCCCTTGGTCCAACGGCACAGGCCGGGCGATAAGGTGGAAATCGAGCTCCGCCGCGGCACGGAAACCTTGAAACTCCAGGTGAAGCTGGGCCGGCGCAATGCCGGCGACGACCAATGAGCATGCGCCGCTGGCAAGTCCTGACGCTGTTGGCATGTTTCGCGTGGGCGGCTGTCCAAAGTTGGCTTCCCGGCCAGGAACCGGAAGCACGAAGCCGGCGTTACGACCGCGATCCCTGGCGACTGGTCGTGCCCAGTGGAAAGAACGAAACCGCCGTCAAGGCGGCATTTCAGGAAGCCTTGGGGCCCGCCTCGGCCGCGACGGTCCAGGTCCGCGCCGACGGCGAGGATGTCGCGTTGGGGGCCGTCGTCGAGTCCGACGGGTATCTCGTCACTAAGGCCAGCGTGCTGGATGGAAAGATCACCTGCCGCTTCAAGGACGGCACGGTAAAGGCGGCGCGGATTGTGGGGCAGGACAGCAATCAAGACCTGGCCTTGCTGCACGTCGACGCCATCGGCTTGCCCACCGTCGCCTGGCACGAAGGCGATCCACCCCCGCCCGGCAGTCTCGTCGCCACCAGCAGTCCGGGCAACGAGCCGGTGGCCATCGGCATCGTGAGTACCGACCTGCGCAGGATTTCCGGCCCCGAGGGGCCCCAGCGGCCGCGCGGTTGGCTGGGAATCGAGTTGGGCGGCGGGGTGTCGGGCGTGGGCGTCACCAGCGTCGCGCCCCGCAGCGCCGCGGCCGCGGCCGGTCTTCGCGTCGGCGACGAGATCCGCCAAGTAGACGGCGCGGCGATGCAGTCGGCCGCCCAGGTCGTGCAGAGCGTGGGCCTGCACTCGCCCGGCGAGGCGGTTAAACTGCTCGTCCATCGCAAAGACGCCAACACCGAGATTTCCGCCACCTTGGCTAAGGCCAACGCCTTCCCCCGCGAGGAGCCGGAGGACGAGTGGGGCGGCGGCCCGTTTAGCGAGCGCCGCGGGGGCTTCCCGCTCGTTCTGCCGCACGACACGCCGCTCCGCCCCAAGGATTGCGGCGGCCCGCTGGTCGACACCGATGGCCGCGTGGTCGGCATCAACATTGCCCGAGCGCTGCGGGTCATCACCTACGCCCTGCCCGCAAGCGTGGTGCGTGAGGTGGTGAGCGAACTGAAGCGGACGGCGGGCCGGGAGCAGTAGGCAGTAAGAAAACAAGCGACAGCCGGCTATTGATAGGAACGCCTGCCGCAACGCAATCGCCGGCCGCGCGAGCCGCTTACTCCTCGCCAGGCGTGGGGCAGACGCAGAAGCAGCGGCCGCAGTACGGGATCAGGCCGCTCAGTCGCCGCAGCCGTTCCTGCCACGGGTCCACCTCGGCTTTGTAGCGGAGAAGTTCCTCGGCCGTGGGCTCATTGCGGGGCAACGGAATGTCTTTGTAGCCGCCGACGCAGCGGAGCATCCCGCTACAGCCCCAGCGGCACCGCCAACCCACGATCGCCGCATATTGAGTGGGACGGCCGCCGATTTCGATGCGGACATGCTTATCCCCGGTTCCCGGGATGGCCGCGGTCGGACAGGCACGAGCGCAGCGAAACCCGCACCGGGCGGGGTCGCACAACTCCCGCTCGCACATCGGGTCGGCCAAGAGCGGCGCGTTGCACGCAATCGTGGTGAGTTTCTGACGGGTGCCGAACTGCGGCGTGATCAACATGCTGTGCCAGCCGATGCGGCCCAGTCCGCAGGCGACGGCCATGTGTTTGTGGGAGATGTCGCCGGGACCGCCCGGATACTCGCTCGACGGCTTGATCTCATGCGGCATGTTGGCCGGAAAGGGATAGGCACGGTAGCCTCGTTGCTCGAGGAACCTGGCCCCCATGTACGCTAACTGATCGAGCTGCGGATTGACGATCGACAGCGTGAACATCTGGTAGGAATGGTACGACGGAGGAACCTCATCGCGGGAAACGCTGCGGGCGATCAGATCGCACGCCGCCTCGTTGACGCGAAGCGCGATCGAGATCAAAGCGCTCGCGTCGGGCAAGTACCGCTGGGGTGCGAAGATCTCCGGCGCCCCCCGAACGCGATCGATCGAGCCGACCCCAACCAGATCCGCACCCAACCCCCTGAGGTACTCTTTCAACTCCCGCGTCAATACCCCATCGGCAGCCGGACGGTTGGGGGCGGACTTGTCGCCATCATTGCCCATTGCACGCCGTCTCTTTCCGTAAGGGGTTCACGCATTCGGGCCATGCCGCGGAACGTCCGCGGAGCACAGCTCCCCGCACGGTTCCGGGAGGGCGGAATCGGCCATGCGGAAGGCCTCGCGGGCGGTGGCGGCCGTAACACCCGCGTTGACCGCCGACACGATACCCACCAGCGCGTTGAGCACGTCGTCGGAGACCCCGGCGGCTCGTATTTTCTCGATGCGGTTGCGCGTGCAAACTTGGCAGCCGCGCGTCATCGTCACCGCCAGCCCGACCAGGTGCTTCTCTCGATCCGTCAGCAGCGGCGTCTGCTGCGCCTGCGTCAGGTACCCGACAATCAGGGCGTCATCGTAAGCCATAATCAGGCTCCTTGGGTGAGGTAAACATGTGGGGGAAATGCCCCTTGGAGTATATCGGAAACACGTTGCTCATGCCAATTCGTAGAAACGCACGGCGTTGTCGTGAAACAAGCGACGCTGGTCGGCCGGGCCGCGAGGGCCGACGATGGCCTTCAAGGCCTCGACCCACTGGCGGAGGCTGGCCCCTTTGGTACAGACCGGCCAGTTGCCGGCAAACATCACCCGTTCCGGGCCAAACGTATCCAGACAATGGTTGACGATCGGCGCCAGATCGTCCGCGGTCCACTGTCCGGGAACGAGTTGCGAGACGAGCCCCGAGATCTTACAGACGACGTTCTTATGGCGGGCGATCCGCTCGATGTCGCGACGCCACTGCTGCGGATCATGGGTCGGACCAGGCTCTGAGGCAGCGCTCTGGCCGCCGCGACGGAAGGCCCTGGGATCGGCGTTGCCGCAGTGGTCGAGCACGAATCGCGTTTCGCCGCAGCGGCCGATGAGCCGGGCGCCGTCGGCCAGCGCCGTGGGCGGAACACACAGGTCAAAGCACATTCCCCACTCACCCAGCAGACGCAGACCACGGACCAAATCGTCCGGCGCGGCCAGGAGTTGTAGCTCAGAGGGAGTCCGCAGGAGCTGTCGCACGCCCTTGATGCAGGGGCTCCCCTTGAAGGGCAGGAGATACCGGCGAAACCCCGCGCTCGCAGGCCGGCCGCCGATAACCGCCCATTGTATCGGCGTCGCGCGACCCCGGCAGACGGCGATGACGTTTTCAGCCTCGGCCACCTCATCGGCCGGGTCCATGGCCACTTCCATATACACCGATTTCACGATGTTCAGCCCGGCGATCGCCTGCTGGTAGTCCGTAGGTAAGTAACTGCGACACAGTGGCTCGCCAGGCTTCAGCCATGGCGGGGTGAGTCGGCTCCGGTCCCAGAGGTGCACGTGCGTATCGACAATCGGCCGTTCCGCCAGCCCGGCTTCCGCGACGTTAGCGGCCGTCTTGCAGCAGGCGATACCGCCCATCGCCAGTGCGCCCAAATCGCGAACGAACTTCCGACGACTAACTTGCATGCCAGCGCTCCTGGTGATAAGGCGGCCACTCAGCTTTCACGAGGTTGGCAGCGCGGCCTTGAACGCAATTCTGTGCTCACACCTCACCAAATAACCAACGGCGTGCCGGTCATCTCCTTCCACTGCGTCTTCTGTGCGTCGCTCAGGAGGGCCTCGATCTTGCCTTGGCAATCCAGACGCAGCTTGGTCACTTTGGCCAAGATCTCTTGCGGATTTCCGCCGGAGCGGGACTCTTGTATCAGAGGCGCGACCACCTTCTGCATTTCCTGGACGAGCGTCATGAATTGCTGCCGCTGCTCGTCCGTGATGTTCAGCTCTTTCACGACGTCGGGCCGGAGCATGATCATCGGCATGTCATACTGCAGTTTCAGTTCCACGAACCTCTTGAGCTGTCCTGGCGCCAGTATCTCTTTCAGGAACTCCTCGAGTTCTTTGTAGGACTTCTGCCGCAGGGACTGCATCGCCTGTTTCCGCTCCGCGCCGGATAGTTTTTGGACCTTCATGGTTTCCTGAACGTAGCCCGTCATGGTCACCCGCAGCTTGTGCTTCTGCTCGTCGGAGAGCTGCAAATCCGCCTGCACCTTGTCGCGTGAAACGAAGAAGGGGCCACCGAGGTCGTGCAAAAAGTGCGCGCGGGCCTCCTCGTCCGCAGTCCCCGGAGTCCTGGGGGTGGCCGTGTCGCTCTTCGTCGCCGCGGACGGCACCGCCAGGAGTTCATCCGCCACTTTGTCCGCTTCTTCGAATTGCTTTTTCTTCATGAATGCGCTGAGTTTTTGCATCAAGGGCATCACCGTCGCCTGTTGTCCCGAATTTTCCCAGCCCGGGAGCGCCTCTTGAATCCGGTGCATCTTTTCTTGGAAGGCCGCGATGGTAAAACCGCCACCGGCCGCGTCCGTCTTCGCCCCGGCGGACATCAACGCAAGGAGTTCATCGGCCACCTTGTCCGCTTCCTGCCATTTCTTGTCCTTGATGAGCGCTTTGATGTTCTTGATCAGGGGCATCGCCTGCGCCTGCTGTCCCGATTTTTGGATCCAGCCCGGAAGCTCCGCCTGAATTCGATGCATTTTGTCTTGGAACCCCGGCCCTGAGAATCCCTTGGCAGCGGACTCCACCAGTTCTCCACCACGCAAAAACTTGGCATACGCTGCCAGCGCTTCGGGATTTTCCGTGGCCTTGCGGAAGAAGTTGTTGCGCTGGGCCTCACCGCCAATTCCCCAGGAAAAGACATTCACCATCACGCCCCCGTGGTTGAACGTCCGCCCCAGATAGGTTTCCATCGTGGACTCGCCGGGCATACTGGTGGGCGACACGTTGGTGCCTTCGGCGGAAATCCAGCCGGGAGAAGCGTGTTCGGCCAGAATCGTATGAATCTCGTGGAAGGTCGCCCCCTCGGGGTAGGTGGAAAAGCCCGGACGGTATGCGGAACTGAAAGCCACGTCGGGCAGGGCGAAATGAACTCTCTCCGCGTACGATTCTTGAGCGCTGGCTTTCCGCAGACCTTGGGACGTGAAAGCGATGTGGCAGAAGATCCTCTCCCCAGGAACGCCACCCGCGTGAAGCGAATTGCACCAAAGTTCGATCCACTCCCTCACCACGCTCACACGCTCGGCGTCAACGTCCTTGGGCGGATTGCTCGCGCTGAAGCCGCGGTGGGCCAGGGCGCGAAACCCCAAGCGGCGGCCGGTTCCAAATTCCTCGCCGAGCATGGTCTCCGACCCGGCGATGACGCCCGCAAACAGGTGCTCCTTGCCCTGCGATCTCAACGCCGCCAGCTCCCGCTTGATTTCCCCGCCGATCAATCCCGCGCGGTCTTTCACCGCGGCCACGATGGCGGGCGCGTTGTAACACATCTGCGGCGGAAACTCCGTCGGCTTCGGCCCCCACTGCAGGGACCGTGCCGTGTTGGGAATCTGGTTCCAGTCCGCCGTCTCGATGTTGTCGGGATTGGACAAGAGATCGTTCCGCCGGCCCCAGCTCATCGAATCATCAATATGAATGGCCACGGCCACGTCGTTTTCTCGGGCGACCGCAAACGCGTCGCGGATCCACTGCCGCGTTTCCTGGTCGGAAATATCGAAGCAGAACGGACCGACGGCGAAACCCAGTTTGTGCCGCGCGTCACCCGTCGTGCCGATCGCCTTGACCACGCTCTGCACAAACTCCGCCATCTGCTCCTTGCCCAGCGCCATATGGCCGGGCAACGGCGGAATGCCCGGATACCCAGGCATGCGGGGCCAGACCTGAAAGAGCAGGTATTTGGTTTCAGCGCCATCAGCGACTTTCGGCTCGGCTGCTGAAACTTTGTTACAGCCTGTCGCAATCACGGCGAGAAGAAGGGGCAAGATCACAAAGCGGGGCATCATAAGTTCCTTTCTGTAGAAACGACAGCGGACGGTGAATTCCGATCCGGCGGGGTGCAACTTCATCGATCCTCATCGTTTGGAAATCATATCCAACGCGGGCAAACGAGGGTTTCCAATTTCGACTGGTTCAGACAGCTTCCTGCCAGCGCGGACAAACGCCACGGCAAAAACAATGAGCACGACCGCCGCCCCGACAAGCATGCCGGGAGTGTGCCCGAAAATGCCGTACAGCATCACAGGGAAGGTAAGGCCCGCCGCAAGCGTTACGGTGTCGCGCGGCGCAAATGCCGGCAATTTGATGATCGCAAGAATTGGCAGCGCGAAGAAGAGGACGAGGAGAAACAGGTCGTATGCGGCAGCCGAACCGAACCGCCGCACAACGCTGGGCAAGAACATATACGCTACGGTGTATAGGAAGCCGAGAACGAAAATCACTGCTGCATTGAGCCGAATATCCCACTTCAAAAACTGCATGCTGGGCATCTTCCATGCCGCCAGAATGATGGCGGCCATTAAGGCGATGATGAGCGCCAAGGGGCCCGGACCTTCATTATAATGGTAATGGCTCGGCGGCAGCGCGATCACATAGAAGCAAAAGATGGTTTCGGCAATGAGCGCAAGAAGCAGTGCCACGTAAAGTTTGTTACCAATCCAGCGATTCCGTCCAGGGAATATCGTGGTTACTACCAAATACGGCACCAGGATGCTGAAGACCGCATGCACAACGGTTATATTGAGCGCCCATGGCACGTTGATGCCGTAGAAGCGTCCGAAGCCTTCGAGCTTGTCGGAGACGACGGAATAAAAACGCGGATCAAAAAACCCCTTGGTGCTCAAAGCTTCATTGAGCATGCCGTATCCCAAGGCGAACGTAAGGATTGAAGGAAACCCCTTGCGCCATCGCACCACCGTCTCGCGCACTAGTAGCAGCGCGCCGCCATAGGTTATGTTGAGGATTATAAAAAGAATCGGCGAGAAATAGGTTGATAGGCGAGTATTACCGGTGAGAAGTTCGACGGATACTGCGGGCAGGAAAAACAGCGCAGCAGCGGCGGCGTAGTTGGTGGATTTCATAGATGCTCCAGTGTTCCAAGCAAAAAAGTGCAGTTCACCAGGGATGCTTCTTTCGTCTTACTCCTTGCGATACACGTCGGGCACTTTCTCGGTCTCTTGGAGCATCTCAAGCGCGTGGTCCACGAGTTTCTCCAAATCTTGGAGTTTTCCAGCGCTGGCCAGTGGCTTGGCGCCCTCCATGAGTTTGGCTACCGCCGACGGGTCCTTGCCGCTCCGGAGCCAACGCTCGACCCCGTCGCGGACCCGTTTCATCTTCATCTGAATGCGCAACCGCGGATCATCCACGGAGACGGGCTTTTCGAGGAGCGGTTGGCCGGCAAGGAACTTGCGATAGGCCGCCACCGCTTCCTCACTGAAGGCGGTTTCCCGCAGTTGCTTGGGATGCTCTTTGCCGGTGCCGCCTGTATTGATGCCCACGAGAACGCAACCATGGTTGTAGTGCCAGGCGAGGTAGGTTTCCCAATCGACGACGGAACCGGCAAAACCCGCGTTTGCCTCCACGCCCGCCCATATGGGACTGCCGTGCTTCTCCAATTCGTCATAAATCGGTTTCAAGCCCTTCCCGAGAACCCAGACCGGATAGGTGGTCCAGCCGGGGCGCGAATACTTGTTGAAGGCCGTCCAGATGGGAGCATTTCGATCATCATCGGGCGCGGGTGCGGCGACGTGGGGATAGAGCTTCTCCACCGGAATGCCCGCGTCGACGAACTGCTCGCACCAGAATGCGACGGTTTCCTGTACAATGTCCGCCAACGCCTTATGGAAATCCTGCGGTGGCTTGTCCGCACTGAAGCCACGATCCAGAAGCGCCCGGTAGCCGAGCGGTCCCGCGCTCACGCCATCTTCCTTCATCATCTTCGCCTGCTCGGGAGCCGGATTGGAGTAGTTGTCGATACTTGGCTCCAAGCCCACCAATACTCCCGCGAAGAGTCGTTCCTTGCCCTCTGCCTTGAGTTTCGCAACCTCCTCGCGGAGGACCGGGGCGATGACTTTTGAGACAATCCGCGTGATTTCTGCTCGTACTTTCTTGCTCGTAAGGCACGAACTTGGCGGCATGCGTTCGAGCTCACCGTGGTTCAAGTAGCTCGTCTTGTTCGGCGGTCCGTCCCAGCCGTGCCACTCGACGTTGTATTTGTTGTCGGGATTGTAACCCGGCTTGGCCGGATCAAACCAGTTCCAGAGGTCGGGGCGGTGCTTCCAATGAAGATGGAAATCGAAGTGCACCATCACCGCCATCTTGTGCTCGCGGGCCGCGGCGAAGGCACTCCGAATGCGGCTGGGCAAAAGCTCCCCGAGTTCAAACGTCGCATTGGGCAGGCCGAGGCCCAGAAGCCGCGTCTTGCCGTCGCCTTTCATGCCGATCTGTTGCAGCAGTTCGCCCGCTTTCTCCGGCTCGCTCCAGAAGATGAGGTATTTCGGTTTATCCGACGTGGCCGATGCCTTACTACCGACGGGCGCGGCGGTCGGCGACGCGGTACTTTTCCCATCCGCCCCGAGTTGTTCGAGCACGCGATCCAGCTCCGGTTCCGCTTCACTAAACTTGCCCGCTTGGAGCAGAGGCTTGACCTTCTCTTGCATCGTCTTGGCGATGGCCGACGGATCGCGCCCGCCGGCCGCCCATTCGTGAACGCCTGCATACACGCGTTCGACTTTGGCAGTAAGACGTTTTGTGAGGGCGTCCAAGGACGAGTTGGCGGGCGGTGTCTGCTGCGGTGCGCTTTCACCGCCTTGCGCGGCAACCGGTGCGCTCGCGCCCATCACCTTCAGAATTGAATCCGCGATCTTCTCGACTTCCTCGAAGTTCTCGGCTTTCATCTGTTCGTGCAGTTGCTTCATAAGCGCAGCAGCCTCAGTGTTCCCGGTTTTCTGGGTCCATGCCGGTAGTTCCCGCTGGATTTTCTGGATCTTGGGAGGCAGGCGTTCCATGAGATTCGACGTCTCCTTCGCTTCGATCAGAGTCTCTCCGTTTAAGAACTTTTTGTAAGCCGCCATGGCCTCGCCGCCGAAAGCGCCCTTACCAAGATAGGACATGACCCACTGGTCGGCTGCGCCGATGTTAATACTGACAAGCTTGGCACCGTGGTTATAGTGCCAGGCAAGATATGTTTCCCAACTGGCCCTCACCGGTGCATTGGGATTGCCGAAAGCGTTCGCCTCGACTCCTCCCCAAGTGGGATTGCCATGTTTTGCGAGTTCGTCGTAGAGCGGTTGAAAGCCGTTTTTCAGTACGCCTTGTGGGTAAGTGGTCCACCCCGGCCGGGCATGAGGATTGAAAACGATTCCTATAGGAGCATTGTTACTGTCATCTTGCCGTACGCAAGCCGCGACATGCGTGTAGATCCGGGAACAAGGGATGCCAGCGTCAGAGAATTGTTTGTCCCAAAATTCGATGAATTGCTGATTTATGGCCGCGAGGGCGGCATTGATGTCGGCCGGCGGATTCGTCTTGCTGTAGCCCGCATTGGTGAGCGAGCAATAGCCAACTCTGCTGTGCGGCGCTTTATCTTCCTCCATCAATTGCGCAGCCGCCATAAGCATCTTCAACATTTGCAGACGCATCGGATCGTTGGTGCGCAGTTGGGGCAGGATTTGGGACACGGTCGGAACCACGGAATAGTCGTCGAATCCGGCTTCCGCGCCGACAGTGATTCCGGCGAATAAGTATTCTTTGTGCTCCTGCTTGAGCTTATCGATTTCTTCCCTAAACGCGGGACCGACAACTTGGGTCATAATACGGCGTATTTCTTTCAGTATCGCCGGGCTGTTGTAGCACATGTGGGGCGATTGCTGTGGAGTACCCACGGGGCTCAAGTATCTCCGCTTGCTCGGAGTACCCTCCCAGTCATACCATTCCACGTTCTGTTTATTGTCCGGGTTATATCCCTTTGCGGCAGGATCATACCAGTTCCAGAGATCAGGCCGCCCGCCCCACTTCGTGTGGTCGTCAACCGGAAAATGAACCGCGACATTCGTTTGTCTTGCAAAGTCGAACCCCTGCTTGATCGCCTTGCGGATCTCTGATTCATTGCTCACAAAGAAAGGGAAGCCAAAACCGAAGCCAAGCTGCCTGGTTTTACCGTCCCCCGTTGTACCGAGCTTTGCGGCAAAGGCTTGAATACTGCGGGAAAAAAGGTCAGGCGTGGGGCCGGCGCCGGGAAGCGGCGGCATAAAAACAAGATATTCTGTGTCATTGGCATCATTCGCGCGGTCCATTCCGTTTCGCACAATGAGATTGTGAAGACTCTCTTTTGCAGCGGGCATTGGCGTACTTTGCTGGAGCTGTTCGAGCACGCGATCCAGCTCCATCTCCGCTTCGCTAAACTTGCCCGTTTTGAGGAGCGGCTTGACTTTCTCATCCATCGTCTTGCCGATGACCGATGGATCGCGCCCACTGGCGGCCCATTGTCGTGCACCCTGTGTGACGCGCTCGACCTTCGCAGCGACCCGCTGCTGCACAGTTTCAGTGGGGCCGGTCGGCGACTCGGTGTTTTTCCCATCCGGCTTGAGTTGTTCCAGCAGACGATCCAAAACCGCCTCCGCCTCGGCAAACTTTCCCGCCCGGAGGAGAGGCTCAAGCTCCTTGGTCACAGACTCCACGACCGGAACTGGATTGCCGCCGTGACTGGCCACCTCGTGGATCGCTTTCTGAAATTGAGCCATCTTGGCTCGAAGCGAGACGGCTTGTCCGGATTGTTCCCATGTGTCCGGCAAATGTGCTCCCGCAATCCATCTCTTGGCGACCGGGATCACGCTGGAGCTCTTGACCGCATAGGGCGACTTCGCCGCCAAGGGGATGTTCCAACCATAGACGTTGACTACCTTGGCCCCGTGAGACAGAAGGCCTCCCAGATACTCCTCGTATTGCGCCTCGGTCTGCGGCAAACCGGGCTGTGCCGTGGTGACATAACTCTCCACGGCCGCCCAAGCCCTGCCATCTTGAGCGGCATGAGCCTGGCCCAATTGGGCCACGAGATCTTTCAGGTTTACCGTGTCGTGCACGATGGTGAAGCCGGGACGACTATAGTTGTTGACCGCAGCTTCCACGGGGGGCGCAAGATTGCACGACCCCGGCAGCGATCCAGGTTGGCGATATTTCTCCAGGATTTTGGTCACCGCAGGCTGCGCAGGACGGCTGGTGCCCGAGAAATGCGTGTAGATGCGATCCTTGGGAAGGCCAGCTTCGTTCAAGGTCTTGGCTTGGAATTCCACGTAGTCGTGCGCCACTTTGTCGAGCAACTCCAGCACGATTTGATCCTCGCTTTGGCCTCGTTCGTGCGCCAGGCGTTCAATCGATTGTTGATCGTAGCCTTGAACATAGAGAGAGTGATAACCGAGCGGCACGATTTCGTCCTTACGCATACGAACCATCTTGTGAGGCGTCTGCGTTACATCCATCCCCTGGGCTTCTTCCGGATTGCCAACATAGGAGGTATATCCGTGCCGGTAATCCGGGATACGGGTCTCGTTGCCGGACGCCACGCCGGCAAATAAATACTCCTTTCCTTGCTTGCTCCACTCCTTGAGACGCTGGGCAATCGGCTCCGCGATACATTTGAGCCGTTGCCCCATCTCTGCTCGAAAGGCAGGGCTTTGAAAGCAGGGAAACGGGGCCGGGTAGACGTGCGCAGGGTCTCCCCAGTCGACCCAATACCGCGGCACGATGGGACCATGAGCCTCTCCAGGTTTTGGAAAAGCCGACCACTCCGCCATCTCCAGGTTCTGCCAGAGCTCCGGGCTCTTGAACCAAAAATGCTCGTCGTCCAGATGGAAAAATACGGGTACTTCATTGTGCTCGGCGGTGTCCAAGGCGAAACTTACCCTCGATCTAAGCTCTTTCGGCGGCACATTCAACGTCGGGAAAAGCACCTCTGAGAAGCCGACATATCTTTCCTTCCCCGGAAGTTGCCGGCCGAATTCCTCCCGCATTTCCTCAACTGACATTCGAATCTTCTCCTCGGCGCGTTCCGTCGATTCGTTAGGATTCATCCCATTTCCCAGGATGGAGAAGATGACGTAGTCGGGCTCCGCAGCGCTGACTTTCGACGCGCCCTTCGCGAGCTGTTCCAGCACGCGATCCAGTTCCGTCTCCGCCTCGCTAAACTTGCCCGTTTCGAGCAGCGGCTTGACCTTCTCTGCCATTGTCTTGCCGATGGCCGATGGATCGCGCCCGCTGGCCACCCATTTCTGCACGCCCTCCTTTACACGCTCGATCTTCGCAGCAACCCGCTGCTGCACAGCTTCGACGGGGTCGGTCGGCGATTGGGCGTTCACATTGCCGAGGAAGATGGCGCCGAGAAGACCGGCGAGGAGGATCTTAGGCGTTTTCATGGCCATCGTGTGTGTCTTTCTTTCATTATGGGGGAGAGAAGCTGGCGCGCCGGGCTAAGGGCGTCTGATCCAGCGTAACTGCAACGGCGCGAGAGTGATTTCCGCGGGAACGCCCTTTACGGACATCTTTTTCACCACGGTTTGGCCCGTTTTGTTGAAGAGCAAAGTTCCTCCCTTGAAAGTGGAGACGAGCACGCCGTCGCGAGCATCGAGCGCGGCGGGGAATACGCCGTCGAGATCTTCCACCTTGTCGCCGATGCGGATGACTTTTCCTTTGCCGACTTGCCGCGCTCCGTCGGTGGCCGGCAGTATCGCAAGGCTTTCGAACGCGCCGCGATCCTGTTCCACGGTTGTGATGTTTTCCAAGCCCGCGATCAACAGGGTTCCCCCGCTGGCTACCCACGTTTTGACTTTCTGCAGCGTCTCGGCTTCGGCGATCTTTCCCGTCGGCCAGATCAAGAAGCGATAAGACTTCAGAAACCCTTCGGCGACCAACCGCTCGTCGACCACGTCGTAGTCGATCATGTCTCTTAACTCTTCCGCATACGCCTGAAGACCTTCGGGAAACCCGCCACCAAAACCCTTGGAACGCCAATTGTCCCAATCATCCAGGAAGTGCGAAGTGGTGGGGAAAAACAGAGCCGTATCAATTTGCGGGTATTCCGCGCCTGCCCATAGTTTTCGATACTCCGCAAAAGAGTCCTGGCAGCGCTCGTAGTTGCCGGGATAGTCCATGTGCCAGTTCACGCCAGTGGTCAAATCTTTGAAATAGGCCAGCGCCATTTCCTCGGACTTGGCAGAGTTGCCCACCGGCTCGCTGGAGAACCTGGCCGGTGGGTAAAAGCGCGCGGCCGTCGCCACGCGCTTGGTATACAGAAACGGAACCATGTGCCCCGTGGGAGTGCGCAGGCAAATGCCCTTGTCCGCGGCCATTTTGGCCAGCCCGGAAAGATCCTGGCCGATATTCACCTTTTCATAAGGCCAGCCGAGATTGATGTTGATCGGAGTCTCGGGAAAATGCTTCTTTGCCAGGGCTACGATCTTGCCCATCTGTTCCGTAAAGCCGTCCTGATACCAATGAATGAAATCCACCCAGTAGCGAGAATTGTGGGTATCCTTAGGGTAATCGATCGTTTCCAATGAGACGAAGCGCGTGCCCCAGGCCGCATTGAGTCGTGCAACCGTGCCGTATTTGTTTTGCATGGCGGCTTTGAAATGCGCGCGGGCCGGGACCTCGTTCACCCAAAATCCCGGCTCGAGATTTTTCTTGGGGAATTGGAAATTTCCCGCTCCGGCCGGATAACCACACTCGCCATAATCGTAAGGACAGCCGATCCGCACAATGTCTACCAGACCGGCGAGCTCACGACTTGCGTCCCCGAAAAAATGGTCGTAGAAGCCGAGTGTCTCCGCCGCAAAAATCGACAAGTTTTCCGTCTCCAGGCCCGTAGCGACATTGCTGGTGAAAACATAAGTGGAATTGTTTTTGAGCCACTTGGGAAAAGCCTGGGCCCACAAGTAGGCAACCAACTTAACTCCCGCCTTTTTAATAACTACCGCATCTTGGTGGTATTGGCCCCAATTCGCTTTGCCCTGCTCGGGTTCCACTACGGACAAGCCCATATACTCCTCGATGCCGGTAATATTGAATCGTTTCGCGTTGGTAATAAATGTGTCGCGCTCTTTGAGATGCATTTCTGCGGACGCATTGTCTGCGGGTGTATAGCGTGCTCCGAGCAGCGAGAGCATTTCATCGAGGGTCTTCTCCGCGTCCACAAAATGGTGTTTGCTCCCATCTTGAGAGACTTTCTCCATCAAGGATTGAAGCTTTGCGCCGTCGCCGCCGCGCCTTATCCATTCCGATGCCAGCTTTTTGACTAATGCCATTTTGGACCTGATGCGTGCGATCGGAGAATCCAGTGAATTGAAGATGAGTTGCATTCCGAAATCGCCGACTGTCGTTTGCGGTTTGTCGGGAGAAAATTCCGAAAAGGATTGCTCCGGACTGCCGCCCGTGCTGTTCGAGCTACCAGGATGCTCGGCTTGGGGAGCGGCGGATTTCGCACCCTGATTCAACTGTTCGAGCACGCGATCCAACTCCGTCTCTGCCTCGCTAAAATTGCCCGCGTCGAGCAGGGGCTTGACCTTCTCTTTCATCGTCTTGGCGATGCCGGATGGATCGCGGCTGGCCGCCGCCCATTGGTGCACGCCCTCCTTCACCCGCTCGACCTTTGCGATAATTCGTTGGCGCGCATCTCCGGCGGAGTCGGTCTGCGACTGGGCGTTCACAACGCCGAGGAAGACGAAGCTGAGAAGGCAGGCGAGGACGATTGTCGAGGTTGTTTTCATAGCACGTTCTGAAGGGCTACTGGGGGCTACGGTAACAGGCACGAGGGAAAAAGCACTTTAGTTGCGGCGGCCGGTGGTTTGAATCGCATCGAGGAGGGGGGCGACGCCCACGCGGGACCCAAAGCCTCTTGCCTATATCGGTGCCAACCGGGGGCGTTTGGTTACAGGGGGCTTTGGGCGATTCCCTAGACCGAAAGCGCAATGGCGAAAGCGAAACGGGGCTAGAAGTCGCCGGTCGGCAACAATCTAAAATGAATCCCGTCCGCCGCGCCCCCTCAGCCCCGCCGCAAAGCGCGAATGGGATCCACTCGGGCGGCCAGCAGCGCCGGGTAGACCCCGGCCACCACGCTGACCACCACGGCAAATAGCAGGGTGCCCCCGAGCAACCAGAGCGGAAACGCGAACACGTGCGGCGGCGCGGTAGCGCCCTGGTGACCGGCGTAGATGCCCACGGCGACTTCCAGGCCGTAGGAAACGATGCGGCCCAACAGCAGGCCGCCCAGGCCGCCCAAGAGCCCAATGAACCCCGCCTCGGTGAGGAACAACACCACCAGGTCGCCCTGGGAAGCGCCGATGGCCTTGCAAATGCCGATCTCCTGGTAGCGTTCCAAAACGGCCATCAGCAGCGTATTGACGATGCCCAGGCCGGCGACCACCAAGGCCACCGTACCCACGGCCGCCAAGAACACTTCCAGAAAAATGAAGAACACCCGCATTTCGTTGAAGTGGCTGAGCGTGGTGCTGGTTTGAAAGCCCAGGGCCTTGATCTGCTTCTCCACGCGGTCTAAATCGGCCGGCTCGCGGACGTGGACCGTGACGCTGCCGTAGCCGGCCATCGACGCGTCGCCGCCCGCCTTCAGCCGCGTCAAGGCCGACTCAAAGTAGGCCCCGGGGACCTGCTTCATCAAGTCCACCGGCAATAACAGGCCGGGGCGAATCGGACCGGGCACGATCATCGGCAGGTCGTAAACACCCACCACGGTGACCGACAGCTCCTTCCGCTGGAAGGTGAACGACTTGGCCATGTCGGCCAACAGTCCGCTGGCCTCCAAGATGAGCGTCTGGCCGATCGCCGCCTGCGGCGACGTGAAACCCAAAGCATGGAGGAGCGGGGCGCCCAGAATGGCCTCCGGGGCATGCCCTTCGTTGAGGAAGCGGCCGGCCAGCAGGAATTCCTCGGCCACGCCCAGCATTTGCGCCTCGCGGGGGATGGCCACCGCCACGCAGTTTTCGGTATGGTCGCCGCGGCGAATCTTGATCCCCCGCAAGCGGATATTGGGATACGCCGCCGACACGCCCGGCAACTGGGCCAGGCGATCAATCGCCTCATCGTCCAGGATCGGCGCGTTCTTGGCCCGCTCACCCTCCTTGGGGGAGACATGGATGTCGTTCAACAGCGCGAGCAACCTCATGGGTGTTTCGATCTGCCGTTGCAGGCCCAATGCAAAGGCCACCATCGACACCAGCGCGCCGCAGGCGATGGCCACGCCCAACGCAGTAAGTGTCACTCGCAACGGGCTGCGGCGCAAGCCGTTCAGGGCCAGCAAGGCGATCTTCCAGGTCCTCATGACCGGCCACCCCCCTCGCCTACTAGCTGCCCGTCGCGGAGGTACACCATCCGATCGGCCGCGTGGCGGACAATCTCCTCGTCGTGCGTCACCACCACGACCGTCGCGCCCAGTTCGCGGTGGACAGTGTCCAACAGCGAAACCACCTCCGCGGCCGTGGCGCTATCGAGGTTTCCTGTAGGCTCGTCGGCCAGTAGCAGGGGCGGCCGATGGACGATCGCCCGGGCGATGGCCACCCGCTGCTGCTCGCCGCCGCTGAGTTGGCTGGGCCGGTGCCCCGCGCGGCGCTCGAGCCCCACACGGGCGATCGCTTCGGCGGCCCGGTGGGAACGTTCCGCACCGACGGTGCCTTGGAAGGTCAGGGCCAGGGCCACGTTTTCCTCGGCCGTGAGACTGGGCACCAGGTAGTACGACTGGAACACGAAACCCACCGTCGTGCGCCGGTAAATCGCACGCTGGTAAGCGTTCAGCCCCGCCAAGTCGCGGCGGTCCACCCGAACACTGCCGCCAGTTGGAGTATCCAGGCCGCCAAGAAGGTGCAAAAGCGTCGATTTTCCCGACCCGCTGACGCCCAAGACGGCCAGGAACTCGCCCCGCCGCACCTGAAGATCAACACCGGCCAACGCCTGCACGGTCGCCGGGCCGACGCGGTACGCGCGCGAGAGCCCAGACGTCTCCACGAAGTAGCCGTTCTCGTTGCCGGGGGTCATAGCGTAACGATAGGGCCCAACTCAACCGCCTGTCAACTACCGTCAATGGGGGGTAAGATCGTGATCGAGCCCCAAAATCTGGCTATTCGGAAATCGAGGCGAGCGATTAACCGTTCCATTTTAACATTCACTTATCCATACTACCATGATTCCTAATAGGTGCTGGACTGTAGGGCCGGATCCATCATAATAGTTGAGCTTCTACGAACCCGGAGATGATGGAATGATCGAAGCGAATATTTGCACCGAAGGCTTGCGGCAGGCCAGCCCGGCGTTTTCCGGGATCGCCATCGAACACTCGCCGCGGGCAACCTCTCTGCGACGCGTCACGCCGAACCACCGGCCGGCTTGGGTTTACGGGCTCAGCGCCGTGGCTTGCCTGTTGGTCGCGGTGGCCTTGCCGCCTTGGGGAATGTTCTTTGTTTGGCCGGCCTTCGGCTTCGGGCTGCTGTCGTTGGCCTATCTGGAGGCCGGGCCGGCCATCTTCCGCAAGAAGGCGGGCCGGCTCCCCATCGGTACCCGGCTGTTGTTCGGCCCCTATCTGACGGGAAACGCCATCGCCTTCCGCTTCTGCCGCCGTCGCTCGCCGGGCTACATTTTCCTGACCGACGGGATCTATCTGGGACGGATGTTGAGTAATTCCGAGGCCGACGAGTTTATTGAACAGGGCCTCACCGCGGTCCTCGACCTGACCGCCGAATATGCCGAGTGCAACCGCTTCCGGGAGCTGGCCTACAAAAACGTGGCGATCCTCGATCTCACGCTGCCCACGGCCGACCAACTCGGCGAGGCGGTCGACTTTATCCGCCATCACGTGGTCCACGGACGGGTCTACATTCACTGTGCCTTGGGTTATTTCCGCGGCCCCTGCATCGCCGCGGCGTACCTTCTCGCCACGGGCGAAGCCGATTGCGCCGAAGAGGCGGTGGCGATGGTCTGCCGCGCCCGGCCGCAAACCGTGGTGCCGAAGGGGCTGGTCGAGCTGTTGCGGCAGTGCTACGGCGAGCGTCCCCGGTTGGCCAACGCCTATTGATGGCGGGGAAAGGCGTGTAACGGCGCCAGTAAATTTCCCGGAAAAACCCAGCCTCCCGCCGCGCCATTCTTTTTTAGGGCGCGAAAGTTTCAACGTCCCCACCCTTGACGCAATCCCCGCGGCGAAATACGCTCAAGGGGCATGGTGGTGTTGAAACCCCGACTTTGACGGACGGTTGCGAAATTTAAGCGAGGAGTTCCGAATGACCCAGGAAATGACGATTCGACTGCTGATTGCCGACGACCAGGAAATCGTCCGTAGCGGACTGAAAAGCTTGCTCTCCGACACGGAGATCAGCGTCGTTGCCGAAGTGGCTACCGGGCAGGACGCCGTGAAGTATGCCTTGGCCAACCCGGTGGACGTGGTGCTCTTGGACGTCCGCATGGCGGATGGCGACGGCCTGTCCGCCTTGGGCCACATCAAGCTCGACAAGCCCGACCTGCCCATCCTGATGCTCTCCGCGGCCGACAATCCCACCTACATCGCCCGCGCGGTTGCCCTGGGAGCGGCCGGCTATCTGCTCAAGGGCTGTAGCCGCAATGAGCTGATCGAGGCCATCAAGACCGCGGCCACCGGCGAAAAACTCTGGACCCGCAACATGCTGCGGCAGATCTCCGGGGCCCTGGCCACTCCGCGGCTGGTGGCCGACGTCGAAGTGCCTTTGACCCGCCGCGAGGGGGAAGTGCTGCAGGAATTGGCCAAGGGATCGACGAACAAGGACATTGCCAAGGCCTTGAACATCAGCTACGAGACCGTAAAGGAGCACGTCCAGCACATCCTCGGCAAAATCGGCGTCACCGACCGCACCCAGGCGGCAGTGTGGGCCGTGCGCAAAGGGCTGGCCTGAGCGAGGATGCGACCGGGCGCCGCGAGTCCAAATCCCGTTGGGGTTGTCGGCGGGGTAGGTCAAGGCTAGGTAAATCACTCCGGCGGCGTTCACGCTCTCATTTTGGGAAGGCGGGCGTCAGGCCGATTCTCGACGCGCAGTTCAAAATTGGCATGGTGTCCCCAGAATTGTTTATCCGCTTCCTCGCCGCGGCGATGTTCGCCGGTTGCCTTCTGTCGATCGCGGCCTCTACGCCAGCGGCTGAGCCAAAGGTGGTGCAGACGCTGGAGGTTGGGCCGGTCTGGTCCGGACATCCGGTCGGCTTCGCCTTGCTCACCTCCGGCAAGCGTCAACTGATCGCGTTCTATGACGCCGAGCGGCGCATGACCGTGGGGTCCCGCGGGCTGGCAGAAAACCATTGGCAACTGGTGCGGCTGCCCTCGGTGCTCGGCTGGGATAGCCACAACTACGTGACCCTGGCCGTCGACCAGCACGCGCAGATCCACGTCAGCGGCAACATGCACAGCCGGCCGCTGATCTACTTCCGTACCACGCGGCCCGACGACATCACCAGTTTCCAGCAGATTCCCGCCATGGTCGGGCGGAACGAGCAGAAATGCACCTACCCGGCATTCCTCCACGGCGCGCAAGGGGAGCTGATCTTCACCTACCGCGACGGCCGTAGCGGCAGCGGCGATCAATACTTCAACCTCTGGAACCCGACGACGGCCACATGGGGGAGACTGATCGAGTCCCCCTTGTTTGCGGGCTGTGGCAAGATGAACGCCTATTTCGCCGGGCCGGTGCAGGACCGGACCGGGGTGTTCCACGTTTGCTGGGTGTGGCGCAATACGCCCGACTGTGAGAGCAACCACGACCTCTGCTATGCGCGCAGTAAGGACCTTGTTCACTGGGAGCGAAGCGACAGCCGGCCGTACACACTGCCCATCACCCTGGCAACCGCCGAGATCGTCGATCCGGTCCCGCCGGGCGGCGGCATCGTCAACGGGAACACCAAGATCGGCTTCGATGGGGAGGATTGCCCCGTTATCGCCTATCACAAATTCGACGCCCAGGGCCAGACCCAGCTTTACAACGCGCGGCGGGAATCGCACGGATGGAAGATCTATCAAACCAGCCAATGGAACTACCGCTGGGAGTTTCACGGCGGTGGAACCATTCGCTTCGAGATCGGCTTTGGCCCGGTCCAGGCCGAGCCGGACGGAACGCTCACGCAGATCTACCACCACCCCAAACAGGGCGGCGGGATCTGGAGGCTCGATCCGCAAACGTTCAAACCGATCGGCCGGTTACCCAGCCGGCGGCAGTTGCCGCAGGAATTTTCCCGGGTGCAGTCTACTTGGCCGGAGATGGCCGTGCGGACGGCCGGCGATTCAGGCCGGAGCGACCAGCCGGGCGTTCGATACCTGCTGCGCTGGGAGACCCTTCCTCCCAATCGCGATCGTCCCCGCCCGGCCCCGTATCCACCGCCGAGCATGCTCCGGCTCTACGAGATCCGCGACGAATAGGGCATCGCTCTGCGGTCGAAGCGTGCGTCGCCGTCGTGGGGTTGCAAGACGGCGGCAGCCCGGCACACCATCAAGACGGAAGAGAATCGCCCAGCACCGCGATCACCGGCGCGTGGTCCGAGGGCTTCTCGCCCTTTCGCTCCTGGCGATCGATCTCGGCCGCGGCGCAGCGCGCGGCCAGGGGCTGCGTGGCGAAGATGTAGTCCAGCCGCAGACCGTTGTTTTTCGGAAAGGCCAGCATGCGGTAGTCCCACCACGAGTAGAGCCGGCCTTCGGGATGCTGTCGGCGATGAACGTCCACCAGCCCCCAGCCGAGCAATTCCTCCATTGCGGTTCGGCTGCTGCGATGGAAAAGGACCGTCTCTTCCCAGGCCGCGGGCTCGGCCACGTCGCGCTCGTCGCGTGCCACGTTGAAGTCGCCGCAGAGCACCAGTGGCGTGGCCGGAGTGAAATGCCGCTCCAAGAACGTCCGCAGACGACGGAGCCAGTCCAGCTTGTACGCGTACGGCGCCGAGCCGACCATCTGGCCGTTGGGGATGTAGGCGCTGATGACCTGGATCGCGCCGACCCGCGCCGCCAGGAAGCGGGCCTGTGGGTCTTCCACGCCGTCGTCCATGCCCCGGTGAACGTCGGCCGCCTCGACACGGCTCAAAATCGCCACGCCGTTGTAGGTCTTCTGGCCGTAAACCGCCGCGTGGTAGCCCGCCTCCCGAACCGCATCGTACGGGAAGGCGGCCTCGGTCACCTTGACTTCTTGCAGGCAGACCACGTCGGGCTGCGCCTTTTCGAGCCAGGCGCGGAGGCGGTCCAGGCGGGCCCGGATAGAGTTCACGTTCCACGTGGCGATCTTCATGGTCGATCCTCGCTCCCCGCATCCTCCTGGGTCAATTGCCGCACCACCTCCAATAAATCGTTACCGGTGGTTTCTGCACGTGATTGTAGCCCATCGCATCGCTTTCGTCTGGCACGAAAACTGCTCCTTGATGATTCTCGTAAGAAGGCTGCCAAGTTGGCAGCCGCAGTGTCCATGCCCGATTGGGGTGGACGGACGCCGTGTCCTCACGGAGCGGCATAACCGACCCGATGGGTCCAAGAGGAGGTTTTTTATGTTCCATGCGCTACGTTTGCGCCCTGTTTCCCGGGACGACATGTTCGGCCCCCTTTCGCGGCAACTCGACCGCATGCTCAACGACGTCTTCGGCCAGGACTTCACCGATGGCTTGAAGAGCAAGGCCAACTTCCCGCCGCTGGACGCCTATACCACCGCGGACGGCCATTTGGTGGTCAAAACCACCGTGGCAGGCTACGCGCCCGAGCAGATCAACGTGCAGATTCTGCCGGAGGGCGTTCTGGAAATCTCGGGGTCGACTCAGAACAACGGCGAGAAGAACGAGAACCAGTATCACATCCGTGAGCTGTCCTACGGCTCGTTCAAGCGGCAGCTTCGCTTGCCCGAGAACATCGACGGTGAGCCGGTGGCGGAGTTGAAGGACGGCATCCTGACGCTCACCTTCAAGCTGCAAATCCCCGAGGAGAAGCAGCCCGAAGTGAAGAAGATCCCGATTCAGAAGAGCTGACACGAAGCTCTGCGAATCAACGATGCGGCTTACGAGAACCCACCAGGTCCATGGGCCGGGTGGGTTCTCTTTTTGCGCCATGAATAGCCCGCGTCGCGACCAACGCCGGTTCGCCGCGCGGTCACTTCACGGCTTGGCCGATGGCGCGCAGTTGCGCGACAAACGGTTGCTTGACGACACCGCTCTTGAGGATCGGCACGTCGTAGGTCACAACACCGCCCTTGGCGACGATCTGCCGGGTGTAGGCGATGATCTGCGCGTCGGGCAACGCGGGCTCGTCGCCCCTGCACCAGCTCTGGCCCAGGAAGCTGAGGATGTGGAACTGCACCCGACGGCCTTCGCACTCCAGCCAACGGCCCGGGCACTCGGCAATGGCCTCGGAGAGCTTCGGCAGGTTCACCTCGCCTGCGCTGTAGTCGTCGTACTTGGTATGTGCGATGATTGGGATCTTGACGCCGGGATTGAAGGCAACGATCGCTTCCGGGTTGCCCGCCTTTAGCGCCCGGGCAAAGCTGGCGAAGTTCGGCTCGTCGTCGAAACGGTACATCTGGTCGGCGAAATAGCAGCCGTCGATCCACCAACCCGACACGCTCTTGCCCCAACGGAGCGACCACTCGCGGATCACGGCCTCCCAGTTTCGCTGGAATTCGGCCAACCGTCCGCCGACCGGTTCGCCCGGCAACTGCCATCCGCCCGGCCGGCCCCAGCGCCAGCCGAGCTGCTTGCGGGCCACGGGATCGGCGGCCGGGGCGCCGTTGGGCATGTAGATCATCAGCCGGATGTTGTGCGGGGCCAAGGCTTTCGCCAGATCGGCGACCAGGTCCCTGCGGGAACACTTGCTGGGCCGGATGCCCACGAGCCGATCGTAGGTCGCGTTGGGCGCGCAGTAGTGTCCCGAGTTCTGACCGATGGTGAACAGCAAGTATTTGGTCCCCGTCGAAGCAAGCTGCGCGACCAGGCCCGGTACGTCAAACTGGTCGACCTGCCGATTCCACGCCTCGGCTGTCAATTCGGCGCCACCCTTGGAGCTGGGCGGCGCACCGAGGTAATGCGTCATCACGCCCCAGTGTGCTTGCCGCAACCAGTCGGCCGGCTCGCCGCCGAGCCCGGGACTCAGCCCGGCAACCAGGAGGGCCAACATTGCCAACAGCAGCCGCCTGCCAAATCGAATCATCGCCGCTCTCCTGTTTTGGAAGCAAAAACGACCTCGTCGCACGCCATAGGTATAACCCCGCGGAACGGTCGCGGGAAGTTCACCGGGGATTCCGTCGCCACGACGTTAGGTGGGCCAGATCGCCATGTGTGTGCTCTGAGGGCACAGCCGCGACAGCCCTATGTGTCAGAACGTCGCGCATCGACGACTTGGCTCCCAGTCGCACACCTCATACACCCCAACACACCCACCATCCCGACCATTACCATTCACCCCAGCATACGCAAACCAATGTCGTCCACCTCCGAAATTCTTCCATTGGGATCACAAAAACGTAAGTTCTCCCTTGTTATAACGGGAATAAACTTAGATATTAGGTACTAATTACCTATGCGACACCTGCTGAATACGTAGCCATGATAGGCGATCGCCTCTAGCCAGTGGTCAGGAATGAGGGTTGTCTTGCCGGGAAGAAATTCGTCTCCGGGTTTTCGAGCGCATCCTGGGGAAACAACGTTGTCAAGGGAACCGTATCATGGAAGCTGCCAATGTCCCGGTCGTCAGGCAACAATCCGGCCGTTGCAGCCCGGCAGCCGTGGAGTCTGACGGCCGTGTCATTGCCCGTAGTGCGGCCATGCGCGAGATTCTCGATGCTGCGCGGCAACTCGCCGGCACCGCCATACCCGTGCTGCTCCAGGGCGAGATCGGCGTGGGAAAGACGACGATTGCCCGCGAAATTCACCGCCGCAGCCGCTTCGCCGCCGGGCCCTTTGTGCGTATCGCCTGCGGGTCGTTGCGCGAGTCGGAACTGGAGCGGAAATTGTTCGGCGAGTCCGGGGATTCCGTTGGAGAAGGCGCGCGCAAACCGGTAGGGCTGTTGGGATTGGAGCCCGGTCAACGCGGCACGGTGTTCCTGGATGGCATCGCGCAGCTCCCGGTATGGGCGCAAATCAAATTACTGGACGCCTTGCAAGAGAGCCGCGAACACGGCAACGATGGCGCCTTGGTTCCGGGGCAGGCGCGGGTGATCGCATCCACCACCTGCGAGCTTAAGAACGCCGTGATTCAGAATCGTTTCGATGCCAGGCTGTTCCACTATTTGGACTTCTTTCGGATCGACATTCCACCGTTGCGGCACCGCCAGGACGACGTGCGTGCGTTGGCCGAGCACTTCCTCGCCGCAGCGATCTCCGACGTTCACCCCTCCCCGCAGATGCCTCCCCGCTATTTTTCGGAGGAAGCATGGCAGTGCCTGTTACAATTCGACTGGCCCGGCAACGTCCTGCAGCTTGCGACGGTAGTCGCCCATGCGACAATGCTCGCCGAAGGTCCCGAAATAGGGCCGGCCTGCGTTGCCGCATTGTTGGGCCCAATGCGCCAGCACTCTGGTTGCGAGATGATTTCGGTGCCCTTGGCCAACAGCCTGCGCGAGATGGAACTGGCCATCGTCAACGAGATGATCCGCCGTTGTCGGGGAAACAAGGCGGCGGCCGCGCGATCCCTGGGGCTTCATCGACGAACACTATACCGCTTGCTGGAGGAATAGTCCTATGAGTGTGCCACCGGTGGTTTACGTCGTTGACGATGACCCGGCTGTGATCAGGCTGTTGCTCGAACTGCTCAAGGGCATCGAACTGGATTGCAAGGCCTACCAGTCCGCGGAAGAGTTCCTTGAAACGTACCAGGACAGCGGGCCTGGATGCCTGGTGCTCGACGTCCGGGTCCCGGGCATGAGCGGCTTGGAACTGCAAAAGCAACTGACTGCCGCCGGGAGCACGTTGCCGATTATTTTCATCACCGGCCATGCCGACGTGCGGATGGCGGTCGAGGCGATGGAGCGGGGCGCTTTCGGGTTTCTGGAAAAGCCTTTCCGCATCCAGGAGTTGTGCGAGAAGATCCAGAACGCGGTCAGGCTGGACGTAGAGGCCTGGCGGCGGCGGAAGGAACAAGAAATCGCCGCCGCTCGGTTGGCACAACTTACGCCTGCCGAGCGCAAGGTCGCCGATCGCGTCATCGGCGGAAAGACCAACAAGATGATTGCCCAGGAGTTGGGACTCAGCACGCGAACCGTCGAAGCCCATCGAGCCAGATTGATGCAGAGGCTTGGCATCAAATCCCGGACCGAGTTCATAATGCAGATGGGGGTAGCAAGCGGCGGGAGCCTGGCAGGTGCATCATCACGGTCGGCAGCGCCAAAGTAGCTCAAGGCAAAGCGATGAACACAAAGGCATCCAGGGATTCGGAACCGGGGCAACCGGCGGAACTGCGCCGCAAGGTCGAGGAGCGATTGCGAGACGCTGAGGGCCCCCCGGCTAAGGTCGTATCGGAGACCGACGCCCGCGCGCTGGTGCATGAGTTGCAGGTGCATCAGATCGGACTGGAGATGCAGAACGAAGAACTTCAGCGCGCGCAAGAGGAGCTGACGACCATCCTCCGCACGGCGATCGACGGCTTCTGCATCGCGGATGCCGAAGGGCGTTTTCTGGAAGTCAACGACGCCTACTGCCGGATGACCGGCTACAGCCGGGAGGAGCTGCTGCGGATGGCCATTCGCGACGTGGAGGCCGACGAGACTCCCGCGGAGATTATGGCGACTATCGAACGCATCCAGACGCTTGGCGGCGACCGATTCGAGCGGCGACACCGGCGCAAAGACGGGCAACTGGTCCACATCGAGGTCAGCGCAAACCGGCTGCCCGGGGGCAGCGGGCGGCTCGGCTCTTTTTACCGCGACATCACCCAGCGCAAGCGGGCCGAAGAAGCATTGCACGCGAGCGAAGCGCGCTACCGCAAGCTCTTCGATGAGGCAACCGAAGGCATCGGCCTGGCCGATGCAACGACCGGGGAATTCCTGGATTGCAACCAGGCCTTTTCGCAGTTAACCGGCTATGACCGCAGCGAATTGATCGGCAAACCCCAGGCGATGCTGCACCCCGTGGAAGAAGGGAATCCCACGGTCTCGCGCACATTTGCCCAACATCGGCAGTACAAGGACGGGGCGGTGCTTGCCGCTGAATTGATCACCAAGGCCCACGAAGTTCGACGGGTGGAGATCAAGGCCAACGTCATGGAAATCGATGGCCGCAAGGTCGTACAAGGATTTTTCCGCGATATCACCGCGGAAGCACGCTATCACCACGAGCGGGAAACAACGCTGAAGTTATTGCGGCTGTTGAACGACCCCAACAACACCCACGAACTGGTTCGCAGTCTGACCGGTTTCCTGCAGCAATGGACCGGTTGCGAAGCGGTCGGAATTCGTTTGCGCGACGGGGAGGATTTTCCCTATTTCGAGACCCGCGGCTTTCCGCCCGAGTTCGTGCAACTGGAAAACCGGCTTTGCCTGCGCGACGACGAGGGCGGGATCGCGCGGGATGCTTGCGGCAAGCCGCTGCTGGAGTGCATGTGCGGCAATGTCCTTTGCGGGCGGTTCAATGCGGCCCTGCCGTTCTTCACCGCCAAGGGCAGTTTCTGGACCAACTGCACCAGCGAACTGTTGGCCGGCACCAGCGAGGCGGACCGCCAGAGCCGCACGCGCAACCGCTGCAACGGCGAAGGCTATCAGTCCGTGGCCCTGATCGCCTTGCGCCACGGCGACGATACCCTCGGCCTGCTGCAAGTCAACGACCGGGCAAAGGACCGCTTTACTTCGGAAACGATCACCTTCTTGGAACGCGCCGCCGATCAGATCGCTATGGCGCTGGCGCAGCGTCATACTCAGGCCGCCTTGCGGGCCAGCGAGGTGCGCTATCGCTCCTTGTTCGAGAACATGCTCAACGGATTCGCCTATTGCCGAATGTTGTTCGACCAGGGTCGTCCACAAGACTTGCTCTATCTTGCCGTGAACGACGCCTTTGAAACCCTGGCCGGATTGAAAGACGTGGTCGGAAAAAGGGTATCCGAGGTCATTCCCGGCATCCAGGAATCCGATCCGGGATTGTTCGAAATCTACGGTCGAGTGGCGCGGACCGGCGTGCCCGAGCAGTTCGAGACGTATGTCAACGCCTTGGGAATGTGGTTTTCGGTCTCCGTGTATAGCCCCGGCAAAGACCACTTCGTGGCCGTCTTCGACGTGATCACCAAACGAAAGCGGGCGGAGGTGGCGTTACGCGAAAGCGAAGAACGTTTTCGCCTGGCCATCGAGGCTTCCGGAGGAGGCGCCTATACCTACGACTTTATGTCGGGTGAAGGTCACTTTTCGCCGGAACTCAAGCGTCTCTTCGGTTTAGGGGCTGACGACCCGCTCCTGTTGGATGCGGACAACGTTCCCGCGGCCATCCATCCGGACGATCGGTCGCTGTTCTTGACCGCTATGACCGCAACCGTCGATCCGCGCGGGGATGGGCTGCTCCGCGTGGAGTACCGGGGCGTTCACTCGGACCGCTCGCTTCGCTGGTTGCAGGTCAACGGTCGTACCGAGTTCACGGGCGAAGGCGGCGACCGTCGCCCGTCGCACATCGCCGGTATCGTGATCGACGTCACTGCGCGCAAGCAGGCGGAAGAGGACCTGCGACTCGCCCACGAAGAGCTGCGCCACCTGCTGACGCACTGTCCGGCGGTCTTTTATACGTTCAAGCTCGAAGGCCAGACTATTATTCCCGTCATTGTCAGCGACAACGTCGAGCGATTGCTGGGAGTGACGCCGGCGGCTGCATCCTTCGACTGGTGGCGAGACAGTTTGCACCCCGAAGACCGCGACCGTGTAATGTCCACCGCGACCCGGGAGTTCGCCCGCGACGGCTACTCCATGGAATACCGCCTCCGCCACCGGGATGGCACTTACCGCTGGGTCGAAGATACCAACCGCGTGTTGCGCGATGCGGCCGGCCAAGCGATCGAGGTCGTGGGCGTGTGGACGGACGTGACGGAACGCATCCGGCTCGAAGGCGAGGTGGCGCTGCGGGATCAGCAGTTGAACTCGTTCTTTCAAGGGGCAACGGCCGGACTTGCCCTATTGGACAAGGATCTGCGGTATGTCCAGGTCAATAGCACGCTGGCCGAGATGAATGGAATCCCGGTCGAACAGCATATCGGCAGAACTTTGCGAGAAGTCGTGCCCAGCCTTGCCTCATTCGTCGAGCCGATCTTCCAAAAGGTGCTCGCCACCGGCGAACCCGCTCCGAACGTCGAGGTAACCGGTGAAACGCCCAGCCAATCGGGCGTCCGGCGACATTGGACCGAGTCGTTCTTCCCGATCGCGGGAGTGGACGGGAGGCTGAATGCCGTGGGCGCAGTCGTGGTGGAAACCACCGAGCGGAAGCGGGCCGAATCGCGCATTCAGCATCTCAACGAGGTCCTGCGGGCGGTTCGGGATGTTGGCGAACTGATCGTGCGAGAGCGGGACCCGGGGAGACTCCTTACCGAGGCCTGCAATACGCTGGTGCGAACCCGCGGTTACCAACTGGTGTGGATCGGCGGCACTGCGTCAGACTCGAAACGCGTGGTGCCGCTCGCCAGCGCTGGACCAGCGGTGGCGTACCTGGACGACGTCCGCATCACTTGGGACGAAAGCGATACCGGATGTGGCCCCGTCGGCACGGCCCTCCGCGAACGCAGGACCTGCGTGTGCGAGGACACGGAAAACGACTCCCGCATGATGCCGTGGCGGGAGGCCGCCTTGGCCCGCGGCTACCGCTCGCTGGCGGCCGTACCCATGCTCCACGAGGGCCGGCTGTTTGGCACCCTCGCCGTCTACGCGGACCGTCCCGCGGCCTTCGACAACGAGGAGATCCACCTGCTCGACAAGCTGGCGGCCGACCTGGCGTTCGCTCTCAAGACCATCGAAGTCGAACGGGAACGGCAGCGGGCCGAACAGGAATTGGTAGGTGCTAAGATTGCCGCCGAGGCTGCCAACCGCGCCAAAAGCGAGTTCCTCGCCAACATGAGCCATGAGATCCGTACTCCCATGACGGCGATTCTAGGTTTTTCCGATCTGCTCGCGTCGCCCAACCTGCCCTACCGAGAACAACGTGAACTCCTCGACGGGATTCAAAGAAACGGCAAAACGCTGCTGGAGTTGATCAGCAACATCCTGGACCTGTCGCGCATCGAGGCTGACCGCTTGACGCTGGAGAAGGTGGATTGCCCCGTACGGCAAATCATCGACGATGTCCTTTCGATGGTGCAGGTCCGAGCGGAACAAAGGGGCCTGAGTCTGGACGTCGAATACGCCTATCCACTGCCCGAGACCATTCATACCGACCCGATGCGACTGCGGCAAATCCTTACCAATCTGATTGGCAACGCGGTTAAGTTCACGGATCGCGGCGCGGTCCGCATTACCGTCCGCTGCACGCGAACAACGGACGGAACCGGGTGCATGCGGTTCGCCATTTCCGACACCGGCATCGGCATCCCCGCCGAAGAAATCGGCCAGTTGTTTCAGCCGTTCACGCAGGTGGATGGATCCGCGACTCGCCGCCACGGCGGCACGGGCCTCGGGCTGGCCATTTCCCGACGTCTGGCCAATGCACTCGGCGGCGACGTGGAAGTCGCCAGCCGGTTGGGCGAGGGCAGCACGTTCACCCTGACGATTGATGCCGGCCGGCTCGACGGCGTGCGCATGCTGCATTCGCCCCCGGTCCCCTCGATTGCAGGGATAGAACCGTTTCCTACGGAGCACGAAGTGCCCCTGCTCGGCCGCGTGCTCCTGGCCGAAGACGTGCCCGATACCCGCGTCGTGCTGCGTCAGATCCTTCAGCGCATGAATCTGGAAGTGGAGATTGCCGAGGATGGCCGCCTGGCATGCGAAATGGCTGAGACGTCGCAAGCTGAGGGAAAGCCCTTCGATCTGATCCTGATGGACATCCAGATGCCGAAGATGAGCGGCTACGAAGCCACGCGATGGCTCCGGCAGCACGGCTGGAAAGGTCCCATCGTGGCCTTGACCGCCCACGCCCTGCTTGGCGACCGCGACAAATGCCTGGCCGCCGGCTGCGATGATTACATCGCCAAGCCCATCACCGCCAAGGGATTGCGAGACGTTCTCACGCGGTACTTGGGGCAAGCGGTCGCAGCAAACGAATGCTCGAAGGGTAACTCGGCGACTGCCCAGCAGTCAGCGGGACTTCTCCAGAGCGGCATTCTCGCTCCCAGCAAGGTCGCTGCACTTGTGGCCGCGTTTTGCGGGGAGTTGCCCGCGCGGGCCCAGCGGATCGACCAGGCTTTTCAGCAGGGAGATCGCACTCTCTTATTTGAATTGGCGCATCAGCTCAAAGGATCGGCAGGGCTCTACGGCTTTGACAACATCACCGAGACTGCCCGCACGATTTGTGATCGTCTGCGGGCTGACGGCGCGTTGCAAGAGCTGCAAGCCGTTGTAACCGAGCTGGTCGCTCGATGCAGGCAAGCCGCCTCTGGTCAGCCGGAAAGCCCTTCTGATCCACAGGCGTAGACATGGCCCGCCAAGACGAAATGGCGTATCCACTCCTCGATGATCGGCAGCACCCTCTTTCTTCGTAACCAGCAGGTGATCCGAAAACCGGAGTTGCCGCCGATGTAGGTGTTCGTCAGTTCCGAGGCGATTCCATCGCCATCGTCCTCTGCCCACCGATCTGTGTCCGTCCGTTTCCATCGGCTGGCCGACTGCCATCCGACGCAAGACCCTGTGGCACAGCACGATTCCGCGGGGCCTCCAACGAGAAATCCTCGATCAGCCTTTCAAGTTCCTCGCTGCCATAGCGATGTTCCACAACGCTTGGCCTGAGGATCTCGAAGTCGACTTCCCGCCCGCAAAACAGCAGCGGGAATCGCCCCTTGCGGCTGCAATCTCCAACGAGAATCGCTCCCAGGGGACGACCCTTACTATAAACAAAGACATAATCTCCGGGCGAAAATCGCAGTGCGAGCATGTCAACCTCCTTGTGCTAGCAGAATCCTAGAACCCTTATCCTCAACGCCAAGTGTCGGGCCGAACGCCCGTTGGGTCAGAGTGGGGCTCGTTGAGTTCGGGGTGGAATGTACCGACGAAGGAAAAAGCAATCAATAGCAGATTGCCGGTTCTTTGGGCAGGAATATGCAGAAAACCGAAATGCTGGGTTCCTCTTGACTTGGCTACCATAGATATGGCATAAATATGGCACACTTGTGAGCACAAGCGGCGGAAACATGTATTATGAGTGGGTGTCAACCCTCTAAAGTGATTGGATGATGGCGAAACCAAGAAATGTTACCCCCACGCAGCAGATCACCATTGCGACGACTCCACAGGTGGTTAACGTCTTGACTCGGCTTGCGGAACAAGGACTACACGGCAAGAACGTCGCCGAGGTGGCTGAACGGCTCCTGAGCGAGAGACTGCTAGAGTTCGTGGAGCAAAAGAAGATCCCCAGCGACGAACTTGTGAAGTAACAAGGAGGTACGGATGAGGAATCCAGACACGATCATTCAACCTGCTGCTGTCAGTATTATCGATGCAGCCGTCTACCTGGGAGTAAGTGCGGATACGGTGCGGCGACTTGTACGCTCCGGCTCGATCCCACATGCACGCATTGGTAACAGTATTCGCATTCGGCGCACGGACCTTGATGGCTATTTGGAAAGCCAGATATCAAGAGAATGGCGGCCTGTCGATGGGCGTGGCCGCAAAACGGAATCCGTTGCCACGTCCGCTGGCTGATTGCCCAAGATCGTTGCCATGGGAAGACGGGCTCGGTTCGAGCGGGAAATGTGGCGCACCTGATGCCACTCAAGACCACGACCAGCCCTTCGATCATCTGATCGGGAAGCGGAGCCGCAGGCACGGCCGCTATCGCACGTTTCACGTCATAAGGGACTTGCTTGAGTTGCACCGGGCCGTCTTGGAAGACGGCTTGCCAGGCTTTGCCCTGGTCGTCACGGGCCAAGCCCACGCTCCTAGAGAATTCAACGTTGATAGGGGTCGAATTCCTGGGCGTTTTCCGTGCCGTCGCTCAATCCGAACGCTCGGCCAGCCATTGGGCCACGTTGGGCCAGAGCTCTTTCTGAGCCCGGCTTCCCATCGCCAGGCCAATGTGGCCGGCCGACAGCTTCATCACCCGCTTGTCACTCGATCCCACCAGATCATTCAGCGGCTCGCTCTGGGCACAGGGGACCAGGTCGTCTTTCGTGGCCATCAGGTTGAGCAGCGGGCAGGTGATCTTGCGGAGCCGCACGATCCGTCGCCCCACCGGCATCTGGTCCTTCACCAGCAGGTTTTGCTGATAGAGGTACTTGACGAACTCGCGGAAGACCTCGCCCGGCACGGCAATGTTGTCGTTGAGCCAGGCTTCCATAGTAAGATATTCGTCGACGAACTGCTCGTCGTCAAGCCGCTCGAGCAACCCTAACGGCTTTTCAATATAATTGCCGACCGGCTTAAGCAATTGAAATGCCGCCTGGAGGAATTCCGGCGGGCAGTTGCCGAAACTGTCGACGAAGGCGTCGACGTCGAAGTACCGTTTGTCGGTCCAGATATTCAACAAGCCATCGCGGGTGCTGAAGTCGATGCCGGCCGCCAAGAGCATCAAATTCTTCACGCACTCCTGATGCAAGGCCGTGAACATCGTGCTCATCGTCCCCCCCATGCAGTATCCGAGCAGGTTGACCTGTTCGGCGCCGCTGCGCTGGCGGACGAAGTCCACCACGTTGCGCAAGTAGCCGTTGAGATAATCATCCAGCGTGAGGTAGCGGTCGGCGTGGGTCGGTACGCCCCAGTCGATCAGATAGGTATCGAAACCCGCCCGGATAAAATGCCGCACCACGCTCTTGTTGGGCAAAATGTCGAGAATGTACGGCCGATTGATGAGCGCGAAGACCACCACCAAGGGCGTCTTGTGCCGCGGCGGTTCCTCCCGCTCGTAGCGGAGCAACTGCATGCGATCCTCGTCGTAGACCACCGCGGCGGGCGTGGCTCCTTTTTTCACCCGCTGCGATTGCAGCCCCAGCATGGGCAGACGGCCGACGCGCTGCCAGACGGCCAGCGATTCGGCCAACATCGCCTGGGTGGCGCGGAGCCACGGGTTTTCCAAGGGATTTCCGTCGCTCATGGCCTGCTTCCTGCTTTGCGCGGTTGAAACCACGCCAACCGCGGCAATAGGCAATCGTACGTGTTACGCTGAACGGTTCGCGGTCAAGCCTCTTCTTTCACTCCTTGGAACGCCGCTTGTGCGAACGCCGTCGCGGTTGGTCTGAGGCCGCCTCGCCGCTCCGGCGGCCGTGCTCGTCGTGATTCGAATCGTCGCTTTCGCGGCGAACCTCCAAGGCGTCCATTCGCCGGTGCAACTCGTCAACGCGATCGCCGATCCGATCGATGCCGTCGGAGATGCGGTGCTCCACCCGCCGCAATGCCCGCATGAGTTGGTCCATGTCCTGCCGGCTAACGCCTTGGAATTCGTGTTGCACCTGGCCCATCAGGTCGCTGAACTGCTTGCGCAAATCGATGTTGGCGGCCAGCGATTGCTGCATGGATTGAAGGAATTCGGGAGTGCGCATCATCCGCTCCCAGAACTCGGCCCAAGCGCGGAGCGAGGCCGAGCGGATCTCCCGAGCGGCCTCGGGGGGCGTGGCCGTCGGCGTGAATGCCGTCGACGCGGCCATCAGCTTGGTCATGAAGTCGGTCCACAAGTCGAGCATCGTGGCAACTCCTTAACCCATGGTGTCTTCTGACGATCCTACCATGCCGGAGAACGCGAGGAAAAGGAAAGGGCGGGTTGCCCGCCATTGCTATACGCGCTGGACCGCCAGCGCCACGGCCTCGCCGCCGCCGATACAGAGCGAAGCCACGCCGATCCGGCCGCCGCGCTGCTTCAAGGCGTTGAGCAGCGTGACCAGCACGCGGGCGCCGCTGGCGCCGATGGGGTGCCCCATCGCCACCGCCCCGCCGTAGACGTTGACCTTTTCGTGCGGAATCCGCAGTTCTTTGATCGCCGCCATCGGCACCACGGAAAACGCCTCGTTGATTTCGAACAGGTCGACGTCGGCCACTTGCAGCCCCAGTTGTTTCAAGAGCTTCTCGATCGCGCACACCGGGGCCAACGTAAACCACTCGGGCTCCTGGGAGTGCGTGGTGTAGCCCAACACTTTGCCCTGGACGGGGATTTTCAAGGCGGCGGCCTTTTCCGCCGAAGCCACCACGATCGCCGCCGCGCCGTCATTGATGCTCGACGCGTTGCCCGCCGTCACGGTGCCGCTGGCGCCGAAGGCCGGCTTCAGCGCCCGCAGCTTGGCTTCCTCGAACCGTTGCGGCTCTTCGTCCTGATCCACGACGATGGTGCCTTTGCGGGAAGCGATTTCTACGGGGGTGATTTCGCCGCTGAGCAGACCGTCCTGCTGGGCCTGGCGGGCCCGCTGGTAACTGGCCACGGCGAAATCGTCCTGGTCTTGCCGCGAGAAGCCGCATTTTTCCGCGGTGCGATCGCCGCAGACGCCCATGTGAACGTTGTTGTACACGTCCCACAAGCCGTCGCGGATCATGGCGTCGACCAGTTCGCCGTTGCCCAGCCGGTAGCCGCTGCGGGCTTTGGGCAGCAAGTACGGCGCGGCCGACATGTTTTCCGTGCCGCCGGCTACGATCAACGCCACATCGCCGCATTGGATGGCCTGGGAGGCCAGCATCACGGCCTTCAGACTCGACCCGCAGACCTTGTTCACCGTGGTGGCGCCCACGGAGACGGGAATGCCGGCGCCGATGGCGGCCTGCCGGGCGACGTTTTGACCGAGGCCGGCGCCGATCACGTTGCCGAAGATCACTTCGTCCACCTGATCCACGCCGATCCCCGCCCGCTTCAGCGCGGCCTGGATGGCAATGCTTCCCAGCTTGGGGGCCGGCACTTCGGCCAACGCCCCCATGAAGCCGCCGATCGCGGTCCGCGCTCCGCCCGATAGCAAAACTTCCTTAAGCATTGGATGGAACCTTTCGCTTCTTTGAGGGATGGATAGACTGCGCAGCGCCATCGCTCGGGCACGTGTGCGAGCTGCGCGGCGCCGGCCCGCGCTCGGCCCCACCGCGGTCAGACGCTGTTGGCCGAGTGCTCCGCCGCGTGATGCACGCCGTTCTGGGCCTTGCTCATGCTCTCCTTGACCAGTTCCGTCCAGGATTCCACCAACCGCGAGTTGGCCTCCAGCACCACCTGGGCGTTGCTGCGCAACGCACCCAGCGCCGCATCCCAGATCTCCTCGGGCTTGACCTCCGGGGCGCCGTTGACGGGCTGGGTCTCGAAGGCCTTTTGCATCATGGTCATCGCCGTCTGCGCGTTTTGATTGACCATGCGAATCGACTCCTCGATCCCTTTCTGCGTGGCCTCGATCGATTCGTTCATCATCTGCTGGGCATTCTTCTGCCATTCCAGGGGCGAACCGAAGTCGCGCAGCAAGGTTGTGAAGCGGCGGGTCGATTCCTCCTGCAGCTTCACGCCGGTGCGGACGGCGGTCTGAAACGTCTCCACCGCCTGCTTGAACAGGTCATTGAGATTGGGGGGTGTTTGCGGGCTCGTCATGACTCATTTCTCCCATAAATGAAGTAGTAAGAAACCGCGCTTCGCCAATCATTCCCGGGTCGCCCGCTTCTCGTCGGTTTCCAGCCCTCGGCGGCGATCCAACTCGGTCTGAAACACCGCGAGCTGATCCCGCAGCTCGCGCAACTGTTCCCGCAGGTCGACGTCGGCGCCCGTCGATTCCTCCGCCTCCGCGTGCCCGTTGCCGGTCGGTTGCGAAGCGTCGCGAAACAACTGGCCGAAGGGACCCATCAGCATCCGGGCCCAATCCTCTCCCGCAGGCAGCGGTGACTGCAATCCCAGCGACTGCCGCAAGTAGCGGTCGAACTGCCGCTGCGACTCCAGAAACATGGTCAGCGCCTGGTTGAAGTACTTATCCACAAAGTCCCGCATCAGCGGCTCGTTGGCGCGGATCAACTGGTGCAGCAACTCCACGGGAAAGAACCCCAACTTCGGCGCATCGTGCTCCAGGATGATCTGCGCGAGAACCTGGGCCGTGATGTCCTCGCCCGACTTGGAGTCGGTGACGTGGACGTCGGACCCGTCGCGGACCATGTGGTAGATCTCTTCCAGCGTCACGTGCCGGCTCCGCGTGGAGTCGTAATAACGCCGATTCGGATACTTCCGTAGATCGACGCGACCGGAAGGCGGATCCACTCGTACCATCGTCCGTTGCCCTTGCAAAAACCGCCGCGTCCCCGAAGCCCTGACCTGCCCTGAATTCTTATAACTGGACACGTCAAAAGTCAATGACAGGGAGAAATACCGTCTTTCCGGGCGTTTCTTGCAACCAACGGCCCATCGTACCCCCTCTCCTCAATGTAGTGCAAACGCAAAAAAACTTTGGGCAATCGCGCCATAACGCGTCTGTTCCCGACCCATCCGGCCCCGAATAATGACTTGCGGGCGCTCGCGCCAGTCTGGCAAATCCTGCATTTCGAGGGGGGGATTGAAAATCATGGTCATTAAGGACAAGGTGGCGGTGGTCACGGGCGCGGGCAGCGGCATTGGCCAGGCCGTCGCGCGGGAACTGGCTTGCCGGGGGGTCTCGGCGCTGGCTTTGGTCGATCGCAACGAGGCGGTCCACGAGGTGGCCGAAACCATCCAGCGACTCGGCGGCGCGCGGGCCGACGCCTTTGTCGGCGACGTCACCGCCCCGGCGTTCCGAAGCGAAGTTTTCGACATCGTCGTCGCCCGGCGGGGCGTGCCGCAGATTTGCGTGCCGGCCGCGGGCATCACCCGCGACGCCTTGACCGTGCGCCTCAATAAGGAAACCGGCAAGGCCGTGCTCTATTCGGTCGACGATTTCCGGCTCACTTTGGAAGTCAACCTGGTCGCCCCCATCTATTGGGCGTTGGAAATGGTGGCGCGGATCGCCGAAGACCGCCGCGCTCGCGGCTTGGGCCGTTGGGCGGCGGCCGAGCACATTCAAGGCACGGCGATTTTCATCGGTTCGGTCTCGTCGCAAGGAAACAAGGGGCAGATTGCCTATGCGGCCACCAAAGCCGGCTTGGAAGGCGCCGCCCGCACCCTTACCACCGAGGCCATGTATTACGGTGTCCGCTGCGGCGTCATCCACCCCGGCTTCACCGATACCCCGATGGTACGGGCGTTGGGCGAGGAATATATCCAACAGCGGATCCTCCCCGCCACGCAGTTGCAGCGTCTGATTCATCCCGAGGAAATCGCCGACGCGATCTGCTTCATGATCGCCAACTCCGCCGTCAGCGGCGAATTGTGGGCCGACGCCGGTTGGCATCCCTCGGCGTAGCAGCCATCGATCGCGGTCGGCCGAGAGTCGCCATGGCGCGCAATTATCCCGCTTCGCTTGGCCTGCACCCTCGAACTGTCCAAGTGGGAAAACAACGTAGACCGTTGGGGGAATAGCCCTTAGGGAGCGATTCGCGTTCCTTCCTCTTGCCCCGCCGGGGTTCCCTCGAAACATTCTCCTGCGCTGGCGTCTTCTGGGATCGTATCTTTCCACTACCACGGGGGAATCGTGCCATGACGGTCGTCAATCAAACGCAGGTCGAGCAGGAACCGGCGTCGGTCACCGGGGTCCTCAAAGACAAGAAGGTCTTGATTACGGGTGGGTCCCGCGGCATCGGCCGGGCCACGGTCCTGGCCATGGCCGAGGCCGGCGCCGACGTGTCGATCAACTACCAAACCTCCGCCTCCGCGGCCGAAGACGTTTGTAGCCAGGCCCGGCATCTGGGGGTCTTCGCCAAGGCCTATCAGGCCAACATCTCCCACCAGGAGGAGGCCGAGGCGATGGTCGAGACCATCCTCAAGGATTTCGGCCGCATCGATATCCTGGTCAACAATGCCGGCATCACCCGCGACAAATCGTTCATCAAGATGACCAAGGCCATGTGGGATGAGGTGCTGGGCGTGAATCTCACCGGCCCCTTCAACATCACCCACGCCGTTCTGCCCGGAATGGTCGAGGCCGGCTGGGGGCGGATCATCAACATCGCCTCGATCGTGGGCCAGACCGGCAACTTCGGCCAGGCCAACTACGCCGTCACCAAGGGCGGACTGATCGCCTTCACCATGACCCTGGCCCGCGAGGTCGCGCGGAAGGGCGTTACCGTCAACGCCGTGGCCCCCGGCTTCATCGAGACCGACATGACCAAGGACATGCCCGCCGTGGCCCTCGAGGCCGTCAAGGCCACCACGCCCGTGGGACGCCTGGGCCGGCCCGAAGAAGTCGCCGCGGCCATCGTGTTCCTGGCCAGTCCGTTGTCGAGCTACATTACCGGGCAGGTGCTCCCGGTGAACGGCGGTCTGTATATGTAGTATAATGCGGGCATGAAATCCCGAGATGGAAATCGATCCCGCCGCACGGACGTGTTGTTGCTGGTTTGCCTGCTGATCGCCGGTTGCGAGCAGCGACCGCCGGGCACGCCTTCGATCGAGGTCTTCTTTTCTCCTAAGGGCGGATGTACCGAGAAGATCGTCGCCGAGCTCGACGCGGCGCAATCGCGGGTTCTCGTCCAGGCCTACAGTTTCACCTCGGCGCCGATCGCCGCGGCGCTCGTTCGTGCCGCGCGGCGCGGCGCGGCGTGCAGGCCCAGGTGATCCTCGATAAGAGCCAGGAGCGGGAGGAATTCTCGTCGGCCGAGTTCCTCATTCGCGCTGGAATCCCCACCCGCGTCGACCCGGTGCACGAAATCGCCCACAACAAGATCATCATCATCGACGACCGCACGGTGATCACCGGCTCGTTCAATTTCACCCGCGCGGCCGAGGAGCACAATGCGGAGAACATGCTGGTGATCGGCGATCCGCAACTGGCCGAGCAGTACACGGCCAACTGGTATCGCCACGCGTATCACAGCGTGGCGTATCGCCGCGGCGATACGTTCTCGCCCTCGGGCAGGTCCCACGGCTCCGCGGGCGGCTATCCCTCGCATCATGCCGAGAAGCCCCGGGCGAGTTGGTAGCTGGGGGCGGAAGGCATCGCGTCCCATAGCCCATGGCCGGCTGAGCGGCGCGGCCGCCGGACGCCATCCTGGGTCTCGGTGCGAAGATCCCGTGGCAACTCTGAAAGGGTTCCGTCCCCCGCTGGATCGCCGCGCCACGGGGGCACGTTCCCCAGTAGATACGACTCGGCCGCTCTTGAATTCACGATCCCAGCGACGAATAATTCATCGCGTGCCCGATTCCGAACACGGCGGGGTACGGAGCAAACGACATGAGTTCAAACTAACCCTCTTTTCAACTCAGTCGAGGTTGTTATGGGTCTTTTCGGTTCGCTATTGCAGGCGGTGCTCGACAACTTCCAAAACGAGGGCTCGGAACACTCCTCGTTGGCCCAAGCGGTGTTGCGCCGCATTGAGAACAATGACGAAGGCGGCCTGGCGGGCCTGCTCGAACAACTGAAGTCCAAGGGCTTGGGCGATATTGTCCAGTCGTGGGTCGGCACCGGCCCAAACAAGCCGATTACGCCCCAACAAATCGGCCAAGGGCTCGGCCCCGATTGGCTTCGCCAATTGGCTGCCAGCGCCGGAGTGTCCACGGAGACGGTGTCCCAACACTTGTCGGAGATCCTGCCCAAGATCGTCGATCGCCTCACCCCGGATGGCCGCCTTCCCACGGCCGACGCCGGCTCCGGGCCGTCAATCCCCGCCGCAAGCGAGGCGGTCGAGGCGGGTAAGTAGTTTGACATTCGCTGCGTCGCCGGCCGCCGAGCAACGAGCGACGTCGTGCTCCGCCGTACACGGCGGATTTACACTTGATCCCGTCCAACCGCCGGGCTGGACTTTGTGCGTTGTGGTTGTCTTTCTTGATCCATGGTTCAACGTGCAAGGAGAGCTGAGCATGCTGTCTCGAAATCGATTGGCCCTGCGTTTGTTGCTGACCGCAACGTTCGCGTATGTCCTGATGAGCCAAGGTCTGCCGTCGGGACAAGCCCCAGCGGCGGCCGCCAAGGGACCCGACCATCCGGCCGCGTCCGCTGCCAAACTGGACTTGAACACGGCGAAGATCGAGCAACTCCAGGAATTGCCGGGGATCGGCGAGGCGTATTCCAGGAAGATCGTCGAAGGCCGCCCCTACAAGACCGTCAAGGATCTTGCCAGACTCGGGATTCCCGCCTCGACGATCAAGAAGATCACGGTGCTGGTGATCGTTGCACCGGCGCGGAAGCCGCCCAAGAAGGGGATGGTGTGGGTCAACAGCGACACCAAGGTCTATCACAAAGAAGGCAGCCAATGGTACGGAAGGACCAAGGAAGGCGTCTGGATGATCGAACGGGATGCGATCAAGGCGGGCAACAAGGCGGCCGAGTGAAGCGGGGCGGCCCACGGCTTTACGCGACGTGTTGCGGTTGAGTGTTGCGGCGCGATCGACCTGCCCAACGGTGTTTGCCGGCGATGAGCGGCAGTCCTTTATAACGCCATTTCATTCTATTGCGGGAGGTGCCGGGTTATGTTGATTCGATATACATTACGAGGGGTATTTTCCATCGCCTTAGCCGCGTGCTTCGTGCTCCCAGGGGGGACTGTTTCGACGGCCCGCGGCGCGGCGGCGGTGAAAGCCGCCAATTCGGACAGCGCTGCGGGCCCGGCGAAACCGACGGGCAAAGTCGACCTGAACACGGCTACCGCGGAACAGCTTGAGGAACTGCCGGGGATTGGCGCGGCCTATGCCAAGAAGATCATCGCGGGCCGGCCGTACAACAGCGTCAAGGACTTGGAAAAGAGCGGCATTCCGAAGTCGCGGCTGCAAAAGATCGTGCCGCTGGTGAGTCTCCCTTCGGCGGCCGCCCCCGTAAAGGTCGTCAAGCCAGCCCGCGGGGCCGTGGCCGTCGCGAGCAAGACCGACGAGCCGGTCCAGAAGACGGAAAAACCCGCCGCGGCGGACAAAAAGCCGGCGGTCGTGGTCGATCTGAACACGGCTACCGCGGCACAGCTTGAGGAACTGCCGGGGATCGGCGCGGCCTATGCCAAGAAGATCATCAAGGGCCGGCCGTATCATAGCGTCAACGACTTGGGAAAGAGCGGTATTCCGCAGTACCGGCTGGAAAAGGTGCTCCCCTTGGTGACGGTCACGGCGGCGGAGCCCGCGGTCCAGTCGGCCCCCAAGGTCGCCAAGGTCGTGCGGAAGCCGGCCCCGTCCTCCGCACAGCCGGCCGCTGTGGTCGTCGCCCAGGCGCCGCCCACAAAGGGCATGGTGTGGGTCAACACCGAAAGCAAGGTCTATCACAAAGAAGGCAGCCGTTGGTATGGCAAGACCAAGAGCGGAAAATGGATGACCGAAGAGGATGCGATCAAGGAAGGCGACCGGTCGGCGAAGGAAAAAAACTAGCATAGTGTCTCGCGCGGATGGCGATTTATCGGTGGCAGGCCGTCACGACGCGAAGCGTTGCGCTCTCCGCGGACTCGGATAATTTCACCCGCGCGGCCGAGGAGCACAATGCGGAGAACATGCTGGTGATCGGCGATCCGCAACTGGCCGGGCAAAACAAGGCCAAGCGGGTATCGCCGCGGCGATACCCGCTTGTTTTCACCCCTTCGTGGCTCGTACAATGGGGGCGTCGAGCGGGACGCCGCTGGGCGGATAAAGCATATTCATATGACCTGCTGATGGCGCCCCTCCTTGATCCCGGGGCGGTGCGGCAGTTCGAGGAGCCGTCGCGATGCTCAAGATTATCGAAGTGCAGCCGCTTCCCGGTTACAGGCTCCACCTCCGCTACGCCGACGGCGTGGTCGGCGACGTCGATTTGTCCCATCTTGTTGGCAAGGGCGTCTTTCGGGCGTGGAACGATCCCGAAGCGTTTCGACGGGTCTCCATCGGCAGCGGCGGCGAGCTTCGATGGAGCGATGAGGTTGATCTCTGCGCCGACGCGCTCTACCTGGAGATCACCGGGAAGGCGCCCGGCGAGGTCTTTCCCGGTCTTGGGAAGGCGCCGAGTCATGCCTGAGATCAGCCGCTTCTACGGCATCGTGATCAAGATGTTTCACAACGACCATTTGCCGCCGCACTTCCACGCGGAATATGGCGGGGCGCAAATGCTCGTCGCCGTCGAAACCCTGGCGGTAATTGCGGGCAAACTTCGTCCGCGTGCGACGGGCTTGGTCGTCGAGTGGGCGGCGCAACATCAGGAGGAACTGCGACGCATCTGGGAGCAGGCGCGTAACCACGAGCCGTTGGATCAGGTTGATCCATTGCCGTAAGCTCAAGCAGGTTATGCTTCAGCCGAAACCGCATTCTAGCCCTCTTTTTGTCGTAAATCCAAGGTTTCTTCGGCCTCCGACGGGCGAACTTTCCGAAAACCTTTGCCCTTTTCGTCCCTTTTTGCCGTTTTCGGGCATGGATTTATGCAAATTACACACGATGAAGGGGCCGAAGTCGGAGGCTCGCAGGGAGGCTCTCGGGGCGTTGTTATACTTCCGGTGTTCCGATCATCCCGCAAGCCGAAGGAGAAGGCAATGCTGCTCGTTCGGTTCAAGGATAGTAATGGTAATGACATGGCCGTGAATGCCGATAGCATCAATGTCATTATGGCGGAAGGTGCTAACAACGCCACGATTCACTTTTCCGCCCAGCAGTTTTGCGTAGTGCAAGGCTCCCTTGCGGAGGTTTTGAAAAAGATCAAGGCGGCCGTCCCCGGTAGTCGCCTGGACTAGCTCGGTGGCAACGACCGGCTTCGAGGCCGTTTTTTCTCACGTTTGAAAGCGAAAATCGCCGATAAGCGTGCAGGAGTGAAGGCCCACACCCCCACTCCTGCACACCTTGCCGGGCGGGCTAATGCCCACTCATTCCAAGCAACACGTAGGCGATGGCAAGGACAAGATGGGCCACCGCAATAATCACGTAGGCAAGGAGGACCATTTGACTGCCCTCCTTTTTGGCATGGGGATTTGTGGTGCTCCGAAGCATCCGTAACTTCGGCTCCCTCACCACACTTCTAATCTATACCGTCGGCAAAATCTCCCCGGATCTTCAAACATTTTTTCGGGTTCCAACGAATTTGGCGACGGCCTCTTTCAACGTCCAGCCCGGGATAGTCGCTTGTACACCGTGCCGTAGTTGAGGCCCCTTGCTTTGGCCTCTTCCCGAATGTCCAAAACGGGTGTTAAAGCCTCTTCCATCGTCCACTCGAAGCGTATTCTGTTGTAGGCCGATATGGGATTGATCCCAACAGCCAAAGCGCGTTGCCGAATGCTCTCGGGGCTAACCGTGCGATTGCGGCGGCTGTCACCAGGACCCTCCTCTTTGATACGATCGCCAGACGCCCTTTCCCGCATATCTCAATTACCTGTACGCCCGGGGCGAACGGCGGCACGCAGTTCCTCATAAACGGAAGTAGTGGACAAAGAGCCCTCAACGTCGTTGCCCAAGGGAGAGGAAAGGTCATTACTTGGTGAGCCGTTTCATAGACCGCCTTTATGGGCTGCCTTGTTCTGAGGACTACTCGAACGTGTCGGGTATGTTCGATCGAGGGCACGGCGTGATCGCTCCGCTTTTTCGCTCGGGGGCAAGCATCTGCCAACCCAACACGGACCGAAAGCCGCCCACCGCGTCCGCCCCACGCTGCGGTTGCCCTTGACCAGCGATGGCCGGTCGAGGTAGGGTGCGTGCTTACAAGCACGCTTTAGACGTGACCCTCGATTGGTGCGTGCAAGCACACACCCTACGGATACTCGAACGGCAAGAGCGAATGTCCGCCACCCAAACCGACCCGACGACCGAATATCGCTGTCCCGGCCAGCGGTACGCGATCAGCCGGGCCGTCCACTTGGGCCGGCTGGCCAGCTTCTTTCCCGCCTGCCGCACCTGTCCGCACCACGACGACACCGGCGAGCTGTCGCCGCGGACGCGCCGCCAGCTTCGGGAGACCCGTGGGCGCGGCCAGGAGGCGTCGCTGTTCTTCGAGGAAGGGATGGCCGGGGTCTGCCCCAACGATTTCGGACCGGCCGCCGCCCGAGGGGCCGCCGTGGCCTTGGGAATGTATTTGCAGCGGCAGCGGGCCGATACTCCCGACGCGCCGGTGGTGCTGATCGCCGGCGACGGCCGGCCGCTCACCGCCGAGCTTCAGGCGGCCGTCGGTGAAGGGCTGCGCTGGGCCGGCTGCCACGTGGTCGACCTGGGCGCGGCGACCGCCCCTTGCGTGGCGCTGGCGATCGACCATCTGCAAGCGGCGGGCGGGCTGCTCTTGGGCAATCCGGCCGATCGCCCGCAGACCGTGGGGCTGAAGTTCTGGGCCCCGGGAGCGCGGCCGCTCTCGGTCGGCGGCGTGTTGGACGATCTGGCCGCGATCTACGGCCGCCCCGTCGATCGGCCCACGCGGAACTTCGGCTCGCGGCGCCGCTTCCAAGCCGATGCGCCCTACCTGGCGAGCCTGGCTGATCAGTACCACGCCCTGCGTCCGCTGCGGATCTTGCTCGATACGCGATGCGCTCCGCTGCTCGGTTATTTGCGCCGGCTCACCGAGCCGGTGGCCTGCGAGGTCCTCAGCGCCGCCGGCCCGGCGAAGCTGGGCGAGGAGGTAATCGCCCGGGCGGCCCACTTCGGCCTGTCCGTGCTCGACGACGGCGAGGTCTGCCGCTCCTGCGACGAGCGCGGCCGGGAAGTGCCCGGCGAGCGGCTGCTGTTGCTCTTGGCGCGGGAACAACTCCGGCAGAGCCCCGGCCGTTCGATCGTGGTCGAGCCGGACACGTCGCCGCAAACGCTCTCGACGCTCGCCGCTTGGGGTGGCCGGCCGGTCGTCGCCGGCCCGCGGCGGGCCGCCATCGACGCGGCCATGCGGCAGACGTCGGCCGTCTTCGGCGGCGGGCCGAGCGGGCGATTCTGGTTCACGGCCGCGCAGACCGCGCCCGACGCCCTGCGGGCCGTGACGCAGTTGCTGGTATTGCTGAGCCGCAGCGATCGCCGCTTCTCCGAGGTCCTCGACGCCGAGGCCGTCGTAAGGTAAGCTATCAGTTTTCAGGTGGCGTGCCGGCAAACCACGCCCTTCGCTGCGCTCAGGGACGTGCCACCCCCCGTTCACCGTCCACCATCCGATGATCCCTCCGAATTGGCTCGCCGACCGTACCCGCTTGTTCGATGCCTCGGGAATCCGCAAGGTCTTTGACCTCGGCGCGAAACTCAAGGACCCCATCAATCTGTCCATTGGCCAGCCCGATTTCGAAACGCCACTGCCCGTGCGGCAAGCGGCCATCGACGCCATCCAAAGCGGCAAGAACGGCTACGCCTTGTCGCAGGGCATGCCCGTGTTGCGGGAAAAACTGCAAGAGCAGGTCCGCCGGCAGTACGGCCACGACGATCGCGAGGTGTTCGTCACCAGCGGCACCAGCGGCGGCCTGATGCTGGCGATGTTGGCGCTGGTGAACCCGGGCGACGAAGTGATCGTCTTCGATCCCTATTTCGTGATGTACGACGCCTTGGCGGCCACCGTCGGCGGCAAGCCGGTGTACATCGACACCTACCCCGACTTCCGCATCGACCCGGATCGCGTGGCCGCCGCCATCACTCCCCGCACCAAGCTGATCATCTTCAACAGCCCGGCGAACCCGACGGGCGTGGTGGTTGGCGAAGCGGAAGTGCGGGGGCTGGCCGAGCTGGCCGCCCGGCATGGGATCGTGCTGTTGAGCGACGAGATTTACCGCGCGTTCTGCTACGACCAGCCCTTCGTGTCGCCGGCCCAATTCAATCCGCAGACGCTGGTCATCGACGGTTTCAGCAAGAGCCACGCCATCCCCGGCTGGCGATTGGGGTTCGCCCATGGCCCGGCGGCCGTGATCCGCGAAATGATCAAGTTCCAGCAGTACAGCTTCGTATGTGCGCCGCAGCCGGTGCAATGGGCCGGAGCGGTGGCCATGGACGTCGACGTCACTCCCTACACCGACGCCTACCGCCGCAAACGGGACCGGATCGTGGCCGCGCTCGCCGAGGACTACGAACTGGTGTCGCCCGGCGGCGCGTTCTATCTCTTCCCCCGCGCTCCTTGGGGCACCGCCACGGAGTTCGTCCATTGCGCGATCGAGAACAACCTGTTGATCATTCCCGGCAACGTCTTCAGCCGCCGCGACACCCATTTTCGCATCTCCTATGCGGCCTCCGACCGCACCATCGAGCGCGGCATCGAGGTGTTTCGCAAGATCGCGCGACGGTGAAGCCGGGGGGGTGCCTCAGTCGGACCGGGATTTCTGGGTGGCATGCCGTCACGACGCGAAGCGTCGGGTCGGCATGTCGGGCGGTTTCAAAACATGCCGACCCACAAAAAGGGAAGGGCGGCCACTAGCTGGGCCGCCCTTCAGGCAATTGTGCCTGGGCGATGCACGCCCTCCCGGCGCCGGATCGGTTTTCGCGTTCAGGCGGTCTTGGTCTTCGCGCTGGGCAAGGAGAACATCGGCCGCTCTCCCCGCACCACCTCGGCGGTGATCCCGTAACGGCTGCCGGCCGGCTGATCCGGCAGGGTGAACATGATATCCAGCATCACTTGTTCCACAATCGCGCGAAGTCCGCGGGCGCCGGTCTTTTTCTCCATCGCCTTTACCGCGATGGCCAGGATGGCGTCGTCGCTGAACTCCAGCTCGGCGTTCTCCATCGTGAACAGCTCCTGGTATTGCTTGACCAGGGCATTCTTCGGCTCGCGGAGGATCCGCACCAGGTCGTCCGACTTCAAGGGGGCCAAGGCCGAGACCACCGGCAGCCGGCCGATCAATTCGGGAATCATGCCGAACTGTAGGATGTCTTCGCTGGTCACTTGGCGCAACAGATCGCCCAACTCCATGTCGTTGGCCGAAGCGCCTTCCTGGCCGAAGCCGATGGTCCGCTTCCCCAGCCGCTTGGCGATGATGTCTTCCAAGCCCACGAACGTACCGCCGCAGATGAAGAGGATGTTCGTGGTGTCCATCTGGATGTATTGTTGCTCCGGGTGCTTGCGTCCGCCCTGCGGCGGCACGTTGGCAACCGTGCCCTCGAGCATTTTCAACAAGGCTTGCTGCACGCCCTCGCCCGACACGTCGCGGGTGATCGACACGTTGTGGCTGGTCTTGCCGATCTTGTCGATTTCGTCGATGTAGAGCACGCCCCGCTGGGCCGCGTCGAGATCGAAGTCGGCCGCGTGCAGCAGCTTCAACAGCAGGTTCTCCACGTCTTCGCCCACGTAGCCCGCCTCGGTCAGCGTGGTCGCATCGCCGATGGCGAAGGGCACGTCGAGAATCTTGGCCAGCGTGCGGGCCAGCAGCGTCTTGCCCGAGCCGGTGGGGCCCAGGAGCAGGATGTTCGACTTGTCGATTTCCACGTCGGAAGCGGCCGCGCCGTGCATCAGCCGCTGATAGTGGCTATGGACGGCCACGGCCAGCACTTTCTTGGCGTGCTCCTGCCCGATCACGTATTCGTCGAGGTGCTTGACGATTTCGCGGGGCGTGGGGATCTTGGTGAACAGCGCCTTGCTCGAGCCGCGACGGCGCTGCTCCTGTTCCAGAATCGACTGGCACAGATCGATGCACTCGCCGCAGATATAGACGTCGCCGGGGCCTTCTACCAGCGGGCCCACGTCGCGGTAACTCTTGCGGCAAAACGAACAAAAGGCATTTTTCTTGGTGGTTCCACCACCACGGCGTCCGGTGTTAAACTCCCGTCCTGAGGGCATTACCTATTCCTTTACTGTCCCCTCCGTGGCATGCGCACTAGCGAACCATAGAGGAAGTGATCCAGGGTGTTGCTCGAGCGGCCGGATATCGCGTCTCACTCGGCTGGGGATTGTATGGGTCCAACTTCTCGTTCGAGCTATTGTTCCGCTGCCATTGCTACGGCCCTGCGGCAGCGAGGGTTTCCTGGGTCTCTCCAGAACAACCCCGGCTATCGTCGCGACCGCCCAACCCGATACGTATGGAACCGTCCCCCTCCGCCGCTTTCAACCCGTTTTGGCGTTATCTTTTAGCTCCTGTTGCAGGCGCGCCGCCAGCGTTGCTTTTATTGTTCGGAATTCTGCGTCGCTTAACTCACCCCGGCAGTGGAGTTCCCGGAAATTTGACAGCAAATCGCTGGCCGTCAGTTCCTGTTGTAGCGTCTTGGACCGGGTTTTCCTGATGATGACGTAGACCGTTATCACCAACAGCGCCATTGCCACCAACAGAGCCAAATAGAACAGCAACTCCAAATAATCCGCAGTGAGTAACGTTCGCATAGGTCGCCCGCCGCAGGCCCCAACGTACAAACCGTTGACTACGTCGACGATACGTCAGAATCGTTATCATTATGCACGTTTCCGCAACTTCCGTCCAGAATGCGGCATCTCCCAGCATTCTCCCCCCAAACGTTGACAGCCCCTCGATTATGCGTCAGCATACGGGCCATCGTCACGCCGCCACGAACGATCGCGGCTTGCGCTGCGGAGTGAAGGGTGGGACGAGCGCACGCACCCCACCAGAATTGTACCCATTGCCATAGTTCGGAGGATCTTCCCAGAATGCCCAAAGACACTAATTTATCTCGAATCCTCGCTTCCGGAATCGTCGCGGTCATGCGAGCGCCCGACGGGAAGCTGTTGGCCGATGTTGCCGAAGCCCTCCGGGCCGGGGGGGTCGAGGCCATGGAGATCACCTTCACCGTTCCCAACGCACCGCGCGTGTTGGAACAAGTGGCTAACCGACTGGGCGATAAAATTGTGCTCGGCGCCGGAACCGTGCTCGACAGCGAAACCGCCCGTACGGCATTGCTGGCCGGGGCCGAGTTCATCGTCTCTCCGACGGTCAACCTGGACGTGATTCGCCTCTGCCAGCGCTATAGTAAGGTCGTCATGCCCGGTGCGCTGACCCCCACCGAAGTGCTCACCGCGTGGGAGGCGGGCGCCGACGTGGTGAAGATATTCCCCTCGGAAATCACCGGGCCGGCCTACCTGAAGGCCCTGCATGGCCCCCTGCCTCAGATACTCTTGATGCCCACCGGCGGCGTCAATCTCCAGACCGCCGCCGAGTTCCTCAAAGCGGGCGCGTGCGCCTTGGGCATCGGCTCGTCGCTGATCGAACCCAAAGCGGTCGCTGCCGGCGATCTGTGCCGCATCGAATCGTTGGCCCGGCAGTACGTCGAGATCGTCACCAAGACCCGGCAAGCAGCATCCGTCCCGAAATAATTTGTGGTGCAGACGTCTCGCCTGCCTTTGCAGCCGAGACGGCCGCACCACAAGGCCGCGGCGGATTCGAAGCGTAGCAACAGTTTGCCCAGTTTGTTTCTTCGCTAGAGTCGCGCGTTTATCAAGTCGACCATGCGGTGGCGTCGATATTAGCGATGCTACACGTTGCCTCCGGATTCATCCATCGCCGGTGGAAATCCGGATTTTTGGGGGCCACTGCATGGGTTTTGCGTCGCTCGCGCCACTATTGCTTCTCGCCCTTGCGGGCGCGGCTTCGCCCACGGCTTCCGGCGATATTCCACCGCCGCTCCCCGAGCCGATCGTCACGCGGCAGAACCTGTTTGCGATTCCCTACCATATCCAGCGTCCCAGCGACCCTACTACGGAGCCGGCGGAGGTGCAACTCTATGTCTCCGCGGATCAAGGCGCCAGTTGGCGACTATCGAGCCGCGTTAGCCCCGTCCAGGGGCAGTTTGTGTTCCGCGCGCCGGCCGATGGAGAATATTGGTTTGTCGTCCGCACCATGGACCGCGCCGGTGGACTGCGGCCGCAAGGTATTCGAGGGCCAGAGTTGCGGGTGGTTGTCGCTACCACGCCGCCGACCCTCCAACTCCGCGCCCACCGCGGCCCGGATGGTCAGATCGTGGCCCAATGGGACGTCAACGAAACGCGGCTGAAGCCCGACAGTTTACAGTTGCAATTCCGCACCGGCTTCGACCAGTCTTGGGAAACGGTCGCCATCGACCCGCGGAATCAGCGGATTTCGGGTTCCCACGTGACGGGCGACGTCACCTGGTGGCCGCGGGCGACCTCCGGCATTCTGGAGATTCGCGCGGAAGTCGCCGATGCGGCCGGCAATCCGGCCGTGAGCCACGCCCAGGTCGACCTGGTCGACAATCGGCCGCCGGCTGCTGCGATCCGCGATCATGGTTTGGCAGCGGATGTGCCGCCGTCGCGAGGTGCGGCCAATATCCTGGGCCCGTGGCGCGAAGCCAACGATGCCATGCCGCCGGCCAATCAGCCGCCCGGCGATCTGGTGCGGCGCCTGCCGCCGGTGGCGCCGCCCACCACCCCGGCGCCTTCGCTCGGTTTCGGACCCCCAACGACTTTTCCCACCGCCGAATCGCGTGAAGTGACAACTCCGGCCCGCCCGGCCGACGACTCGCCGGCGCCACCGATCTCGCCCGCTGCGTCGGCCCTTGCGGCTGCGCTGGCCCGGGCCCCGGCGCCAGTGCCGGCGGCGGCGCCGGTTCGATCGGCGTTGCCCGGCCCCGTGGCCATGCAGTTCAGTCCGGCGGTCGAGGATCAATACTCGCCCAGCCGCGCTACGGCGCCGGTGGCCCCCGTGGTCGCTTCCGGCAACGCGATGCGGCCGAAGATGGTCAACGCCCTGGAGTTCCAACTGGAGTACGACGTTTCCTCGACAGGAGCGTCGGGAGTTGGCCGCCTGGAAGTCTGGGGCACCCGCGACGGCGGCCAAAACTGGCGGATGTACGCCGCCGACGACAGCGGCCGCAGTCCGATTTTGGTCCGCGTCGACGAAGAGGGCTTATACGGTTTCCGCATGCTCGCGCGAAGCGGCCATGACATCAGCGCCGGGCCGCCCAAACGCGGCGACAGCCCGGACATCTGGGTCGGCGTCGATCTGACGAAGCCGGTCGGGCGGTTCACCAGGGTGCAGGAGGGCAAGGGAGAGCAGAACGATCGACTATACATCGACTGGGAGACCAGCGATCGCGCCCCGGCCGCCCACGGCGTGACGCTCTATTTCAGTCCTTCGCCGGCCGGGCCCTGGACCCGCATCGCCGGCGGCCTGGAGCCTTCGGGCCGCTACGTCTGGCAGTTGCACCAGGGTTTGCCCGGCCAGCTTTACTTGCGGCTGGAGGTCTACGACGAGGCCGGCAACATGGCGGCGATCGACGATCCGGACCCCGTCGAGCTGGAATGCGTGCGGCCCTTGGCCCGCATCCGCGACGTGCGGCCGCTGAATTAGGAAGTTGGAAGTCAGGAGTTAGGAGTTAGAAGTCGGCAATCCATACCCTCTGAGCGTAGCTTGCGCCTTAGCACGAGGCCCGGGAAATGTTATCCTGAAGCACAGGCGACTCCTTCTAAATCCTAACTTCGAACCCCTTTTCCCATGGCCAAAGCGGTTCCATCTATCGATTTCCTGGCGCAGGCCGAACCCTCCCCGCCGCAGCCGATTTACGCGCTCTTCGGCGAGGAGCCGTTCTTGCTCCGCGAGGTTCGCAACCGGCTGCGCACGATCGTGCTGGGCGACGGCGAAGGGGAGTTTTCCTTCACCGCCTTCGACGGCTCCACGGTCGAGTTGAAGGACGTGCTCGACGAGCTCTCCACGATGGCCATGTTCGGCGGCGGCAAGCGGCTGGTGGTCGTCGACGAGGCCGACGCGTTCGTCACCCGCTATCGCGCGGAACTTGAGGACTACGTGGCCCGGCCGGCGTCCGGCGGCGTGCTGGTGTTGTCGCTGCGATCCTTTCCCAGCAATACGCGGCTCTACAAGGCGGTGCTCTCCGCGGGCATGGCCATCGAATGTTCGGCGCCGCCGACGGCCCGGCTGGCCAAATGGATTGCCGACTGGGGCGCCCAAAGCCACAAGCTGCGCATTTCCTCGTCGGCCGCCGAAATGCTGCTGGACATCATCGGCCCCGAGTTGGGGCTGCTCGATCAAGAGTTGGCGAAGTTGGCCCTGGTGGCCGGCGGCGACCGCAAGATTACCGACGAGATGGTCCAGCAGATGGTGGGCGGATGGCGCGCGAAAACCACCTGGGTAATGCTCGATGCGGCCTTGGCCGGCGACGCGGCCGCCGCGTTGGCCCAGTTGGACCGTCTGCTCTCGTCGGGCGAAACGCCGGTGGGCCTGTTGGGACAGATTTCGGCCTCACTGCGGCGCTTGGCCGCCGCCACGCGATTGATCCTCCGCGGCGAGGCCACCGGCCGGCGGATCGCGCTCCGCGATGCCCTGGAGCTGGCCGGCGTGCGATCGTTCGTATTACAGAAGACCGAGCGCGAGTTGCGGCGCCTGGGTCGCAATCGCGGCAGCCAGCTCTACCATTGGCTGCTCGAGGCCGACCTGGACCTGAAGGGCGACAGTTCCTTGTCTCCCCGCTTGATCCTGGAGCGGCTGATTCTGCGGCTTGCGGCGGCGGAGGCGCCGTCACGGCGTCCATAGATCGTATGGACCTCGTGGAACGACAACAACCACTTGCGGTTCCGCCCGTGTCGCGGACGTAATCCGTGGCGGCTTTCTGTGAATGGTTCGATGAGGCCATCGAGCATTACCACAAGGCCTTTGCGATCGGGCCCGCCGCGGCGCCCAATCTGCGTGCACGGCCAAGGATTATCCGCCCCCCAATTCCGCTCGGCCGAGGTACAATAGAATAGAGGTCACCGCCCGCGTAAACACGTCATTAACCCATGAGCCAGGTAGATCCGCAGATCGACCGCCCGGAAAACAGTGGGCCGGACCACGCCGCGGGAGCGGCGTTCGGGTCGAAGGACTGGCTCCTCGCGGCGGCGTTGGTGGTCGCGGTGTTTCTGGTCTACCAGCCGGCCTGGCACGGCGGGTTCCTCTGGGACGACGATACGCACCTCTTGAACAACCCGGTCCTCAAGCCCGGAGGTCTGGCCAAGGTCTGGGTGCCCGGCGGCTACATCAACTACTGGCCGCTGACCTACACGGCCTACTGGCTTGAATACCAGATCTGGGGCCTCCACCCGCTGGGGTACCACCTGGTGAATATCGCCCTGCACGCGCTCTCTGCGCTGTTGGTGTGGCAGGTCCTCGTGCGATTGCGAGTGCGCGGGGCGATGTTCGCGGCGGCGATCTTTGCGCTGCACCCGGTGAACGTCGAGAGTGTGGCATGGATTGCACAACTCAAGGGCATTCTCTCGCTTGCGCTGGCGCTGATCTCGCTATTGTTCTACCTCGACTACGAGCGTCGCGGGGGTCGCTGGCGATACGGGCTGGCGATCGCCGCATTCATGTTGTCGACGCTGGCGAAGGGCGCCGCGCTGACGTTGCCGATTGTGTTGCTCGCTCTCGCGTGGTGGCAGCGAGGCCGCATCGCGTGGCGCGACTTGTTGCGCGTGACGCCCTACGTGCTGGTCGGTGCCGTCATGACCGGCGCTGAGGTTTGGGGTCAGCATTTCGTCACCGGGGAAGTGGTACGGTCCGACGGCCTCTTCAGCCGGGCCGCCGTCGCCGGCTGCGCCGTTTGGTTCTACTTGGGAAAGCTGATTTGGCCGCTCGATCTCTGTCTTGTCTACCCGCGCTGGACGATCGACGGCCGCAGCTTACTGGCGTATTTGCCTGGCATGACACTGGTGGCGCTCCTCGCGTTGGCGTGGTGGCGGCGGCGCACCTGGGGCCGGCCGGTGGTAATGCTCGTGGTTTGCTACGCGGCATTGCTGCTGCCGGTACTCGGCTTCGTGAACATCTACGCCATGCGTTACTCGTTAGTATCCGACCACTGGCAGTACGTGGCCATGATCGTTCCCTGCGTAGCGGTTTCAGGAATAGCCACCACGTTCGCCAAGCGGTTTGAGCGCCGGCGAGCCGCGCAGTTACTTTGCCTGGCCTTACTGGCGATGCTGGGGACACTCTCCTGGCGACAAAGCCGGATGTATGCCGCCGCCGAGGCGCTTTATCAAACCACGCTCGCCCAGAACCCGGCGTGCTGGATGGCGCACGGCAACCTCGGCGACGCTTTGGCCGCCCGCGGACAGGTTGACGAGGCAATCGCCCATTACCGCGCGGCGCTGGCGATTAAGCCCGACTGCGCGGAGATCCAGAACAGCCTCGGCGTCGCCCTGGCTGGCCACGGGCAGTTCGGCGAGGCCGTCAGCCACTTCGAGAAAGCGGTGGAAATAAGGCCCGACTACGCATCGGCTTTCTCAAACCTCGGCGACGCCCTGGCCCACCTCCACAAAACCGGCGAAGCCATCGCCCGTTTCCAGAAGGCCCTGGAAATCAAGTCCGACATTGCGGAGGCCCGCTGCGGCCTCGGCAATGCTCTGGCGGTCCGCGGAGAGGTCGATGAGGCCATCGCGCAGTACCAGAAGGCGTTGGAAATCAAGCCCGACTACGCGGAGGCCCACAGCAACCTCGGCGGCGCTCTGGCCGTCCGCGGTCGGGCGGACGAGGCGATCACCCATTACCAAAAGGCGTTGGAGATCAATCCCGGTCTCGCGGAGGCCCGCAACAACCTCGGAATCGCCCTGTACGGCCGCGGACGGTTTGAAGAGGCCGTTGCTAATTACGAGAAGGCTCTGAAGATTAAGCCGGACCTCGCAGAGGCCCACAACAGCCTCGCCAACGCCCTTGCCCAACGCGGGGAGTTCGATCACGCGATCGTGCATTACCGGACGGCGCTGGAAATCATGCCAGACTACGTAGACGCTCGGCGGAATCTCGCTCTGGCACTGTCGCGTCGGGAGGAGTTTGTAAAGATCGCTGGCGATCCGCGCGATGCGCTAAGAGTGCGTCCGAACGACGTGGCCGCGCTGAACGACGCCGCCTGGATGCTGGCCACCAACCCGAATGAATCGGTCCGCGATGGCGCCAAGGCGGTCGAGCTTGCTCAACGGGCGTTGAAGATCTGCGGCGATCGCGACGCCGCCGTTCTTGACACCCTGGCCGCCGCCTATGCCGAAGCGGGGCGGTTCGCCGACGCGGCCAAGGCGGCGAAAAAGGCGATTACGCTAGCCCGCGATCAGCGAAACGACAAGCTAGCCGGGAAAATTGCCGCGCGGCTGTCGCTCTACGAGGGGGGCCGCCCCTACCGCGATTCGCGATAGCGAACCCGCACCGGCGAAACGTTTAACTTGTTCGGCGTTCATGGCGTGATGCGAAGACGTGCAAGCCCATCGCAGCGCCCAATCGGTGGGGTGACCAAGGATTATCCGCCTCCCAGTTCCGCTCGGCCGAGGTACAATAAAAAAGGAGTTCGCCACCCGCGGGAAAACGCCATCGACGCCATGAGCCAGTCCGATCGAGCAACGAACCCCGAGGAAACCAGCGGCCCGGGCCCCGCCGCGGGGGCAGCGATCTCGCCGGCGGCTGCAACCCGGCCAGCCGCGGGCTCGTCGAGCGCCGCTTCCCGCTGGGCCGTGCCACTGGCGGCATGCCTGATCGCGACGGCGACGCTGGCTGCTTACGCGAATTCCTTCCATGTCCCCTTCGTGTACGATGACGTCGCGTTCGTTCGCGACAACCCGGGGATCCGCCGGCTCTGGCCGCCGTTCGAGGTGATGTTCGCGGGAAACGGGGCGCCGGCACGACCGCTGCCGAACTACACCTTCGCGATCAACTACGCGCTCAATGGTCTCAGCCCCGCCGGATTTCACTGCTGCAATTTGCTCTTTCACCTCGTGGCTGCATGGACGCTGTTTGCGATCGTCCGTCGCACGCTTAGCTCCGGCCCGTTGGTACGGCGCTATGGTGACTCAGCTACGGGCATTGGGCTTGCAGTTGCCGTTCTCTGGGCCGTCCACCCGTTACAGACCCAGGCGGTTACATACATCTACCAGCGAATGGAGTTGCTGATGGGATTTTTCTTCCTGCTTACGCTCTACGCGTTTCGACGTGGGGCCGACTCGGCGAAGCCCGGGCTGGCCTATTTCGGCTCAGTGGTCGCGTGCGCGTGCGGGATGCTTAGCAAAGAAGTGACGGTCGTCGCGCCGCTGGTGGTGCTGCTCTACGATCGCATCTTCGTCGCCACGTCGTGGATGGCCCTTTGGCGCTTGCGATGGAAATACTACCTGGCCCTTGCGTCGACTTGGTTCTTGCTAGCATTCGTGGTGGTCAGCCAGCGCCACTGTTACGTCGAATTTCGCGCGGCGCCGTCATCGCCGATGGAGCACGCGGTGAGCCAGCCCGAGGCGATCCTCACGTACCTCCGCTTGACGTTTTGGCCGAACCATCAATGTCTTGACTACGGCCCGTCGGTGGCAGTCCGTATCGTGGAATTCCTCCCAGCGGCGATTGCCGTTCTGGCGCTTCTCGCCACCACGGCATCGTGGCTTTGGAGGCGGCCAACAATCGGTTTCTTGGGAGCGTGGTTCTTCTTGATCCTCGCCCCATCGTCGAGCGCGTTCCCCGTCGCGGACTTCGCGGCTGAGCACCGAATGTACCTCCCATTGGCGGCGCTAAGCGCGGCGTCCGTCTTCGGCGGCGATCTGCTAATCAGCGCTATTATGCGGTTCCTAGGGGCGCCGGCGCGAAATATGGCGGTACGAAGGGTGGCTGCCATTGGGCTGTGTGCCTCGGCCGCCGTGGCCCTTGGCGCTCGAACGTGGCTACGAAACGAAGACTATCGCACAGCGTTGTCGATTTGGGAAAACGCCGCGCGGGAACGTCCAATGAACGCGCGAGCCCACTACAACCTCGCAGTCGCCTTGGCCGACCGTGGCCGGGCCGACGGTGCCGTCGACCAATTTCAGAAAGCTGTGCAGATCAAGCCGGACTACGCAGAGGCACACGAGCGCCTCGCGGCCGCCATGCTTGCCCGCGGGGAGATCGACATCGCAGTCGCGCACTACCGGCAGGCGGTTGGGGCGAGCGTGGACGACGCAAGGGCCCGGAATGGCCTTGGTACCGCCCTGGTAAGCCGCGGACAGGTCGGCGAGGCCATCGACCACTACCGGAAGGCCTTGCAGGTATTGCCTGGGTACGCCGCAGCGCATAACAACCTCGGCAATGCGCTGGCCAGCCGTGGGCAGGTCGACGAGGCGATCGACCAATACCGGAAGGCGCTGCAAATCCAGCCCGATTTCTCCGAAGCGCACTTCAACCTCGGCAACGCCCTCGTTCGTCGCGGGCGGCTCGGCGAGGCGGTCGCGCAATACCATAGCGCATTGGACACACGGCCCGAATATGCCGACGCCCACGGAGGCCTGGGCACTGCGCTGTTCCGCTGCGGGCGCGTCGATGAGGCTATCGCCGAGTACGAGAAGGCCCTGACGATAAGGCCCGGCGACGTGAACGCCCGCCGGAACCTCACTTCGGTGGCGTCCGAGCGGGCGAGGGTCGCCAACGCGCTCGCGGAGCGGCGCGAGCTGATTCGCGCGAGGCGCTGCGATTCGGGCCTTATTAACGACACCGCATGGATGCTTGCAACCGACCCGAATGAATCGTTTCGCGACGGCGCCGCTGCCGTGGAGTTGGCCGAGCGCGCGACGGATCCGCGGGACGGCAGTAACCCCGCGCTTCTCGACACGCTCGCCGCGGCGTATGCCGAAGCCGGACGATTTCCTGAGGCGGTCAGGGCCGCGGATCGCGCCGCGCAGCTTGCCGCCGAGGCAGGCAACGGAGCCCTGGCCGGCAGGATCCGCGCCCGGCTCGAGTTGTACCGGAGCGGGAAACCGTACCGGCAACCGCCCCGCTGACGACACATGGCCCGCAGCCACAGTTTGCGACGACCCACCTTCGGCCAGTATGGGCCGCACGCCGTGGTAACAACCGGGTGCTTCAACAGTAACTCGTAAAGGAGTAGACCAAGACCCCAAAATACTGGATCGCGCCCAGGTTGTCGGTGACGGAGCCGGTGACCTGCCCGCCCGCGAAATCGGACGTGTATTGGTGTTGATAGGCGATTGTCCCGGCCGAATAGTATGTCGCGCTGCCGCACGTTCCGTCGCCATAGTCAAACGAGACGTACCACGTCGTCGCGCCCGGGTTTGGATCGATGACGTTCATCGTAGCGTTTAATACGTAGTTCTCGTTGTTGGAAATGTCATACGTGCCGATTCCGCCTCCGCCGAGGTCCGAAATGTATAACGGAAACAACGTAATCTGCGGCGATGAGGCGCCGGCGTGGTTTTGGTCGCCCATGTACGAGGCATACAGCGGTTGGGCGCTCGACCACTCCAAAGGCGCATACTGGATCGAAGCGGTCCCGTCGGCGCCGACGGTCGCGCTCCCAATGGAATTTTCCCCGGCATAGAAGACGACGACCCCGGTGGGCGCCGCGCCGCCGGCGGTGCTCGCGGCCACCGTTGCCGTCAGCGTCGCCGTGGCTCCCGGCGCCGTCACGGTCGGTTGGCCTAGCGTAACCGTGGTGGGAGCCTGGTACACGCAAATCGCAACGGCGCTCGAGCCGCTCGTTGCGCTTTGTGCGTCGCCAAGGTACGCGGCGGTCAACTGGTGGAAGCCAAGCGTACCCGCCGTGACCTGGATCGACGCATCGCCGTTGCCATCGACCGTTGCTGTCCCAACCGGCGTCGTTCCGTCCATGAACGCAACCGTCCCGGTCGGGGTGCCGGCGCCCGGGGCGGATGCGGCGACGCTGGCTGTTAGCGTCACCGCCTCCCCGTATGCCGCGCTCACGTCCGACGCAGAAAGCGTCGTCGTCGTCGCGTTACGCTCGACGACTGTGACCGACTCCGTGTCCCACGCGATCGGCGTACCGCACTCGACCCCGTTATCCACCTCGTATAGGCTCGCGGTCGCGGTGTATGTTCCCGTCGCGCTGTACGTGTGCGAGAGATCGAAATGCCCCTGCGTCGGCGTGTGGGCCTGACCGCTGACGTCGATCGTCGCCGCGCCGGTGTCGGCGGAGGAACCGTCGCCCCAGGAAACCGAGTATGCGTATTGCACGCCCCAGCCCGGGTCGGTGAACGACTCGGTGAAGCTCGCAGGCCAGCCCTGGTTGGCAGAAGTTGGCAGCCCGCTGAGCGTGGCCGGGGCCTCGCTGACCGTGATCGCCGCGGTGTCGCTGGTCGCATTTTGGTTCAGGTTGTCCTGGACGCTGGCCGTGACGTTGTACGCGCCCGTCTGGCCGTAGATGTGGTCCAGGACCAGCAATTCGTCGCCGCCGACGTTGAGCAAGGTGGGGCTGTTGTCCACCGTGCCGTCACCGTAGTTGACCGAGGCCGTGTAACTGCTCGCGCCTGGGTCGACGATCGCAATCGCGTCGGAGTAAGGCGAACCCTCGGCGACCGCCTTGTTAGCCAGCGCGCCGAGGCTGATGGAGAGGAGGCGTCGCTCTTCGACCGTCTCGAAGCGCAGCCGCCGCCCCTGGGAGCGCGGACGCGAACCCTGGCGAAGCGCCCCCCGACGCTTTAATGCCGACCCTCGACGCCCACCCCAAACCGCGGATAGCGACAACATGGCAAGCCCTCCAAAATGGAAATGAAGCGGCTGCGGAACCCCGGCAGCGCACGCGCCCAGGCTACCACGTCGGCGAATCGTTGAAAGTCGCCTATTCAGGCGCCGCACGAAGAGGCGCCGCCTGGCGGGGCGCTCCCTATCCGGGTGTCCGGCCGTGGGGCGACGCGGGGCTGGCGGCCAGCGGGCAAAGCCGGATACACTCGTCGAACACCCGCAGAATCAGCTCGGACTGATCCGCCACGCCCAGCTTGCGGTACAGGCGGCAAAAATGCGCGTGTACGGTATGGGGGGAGACCTCCAGATCACGCGCCATCGAGCGTCGCGGGCGCCGCTGGAATACGAACTGCACGATGCGGAGCTCCTGCGGCGACAGCGCAAGGAAATCCCCCAAGGCCCGCCATGCGGCGGGGGAGAAAAGCTCTCGCCCTATCGGGCATGGGTGAGACGCCGCAGCACAGTCAATGTTGTCTTTCATCGGTTCCTCTCTCGAATTCGTACCGCAAACACGCGGGGATGACAGCGAAGCAGGGCCCCACCGTCCCCTAGAGGTAACATCGCGGGCAGGTCAGACGACTTTTTCGCGGTTTTCCCCGCCGATCGCCCAGCCCACGTTTTTTCCTGGGAACTGTGCCAGCCCATGCGGTAGACTGTTCCGCGCGGCGGTCTGGAAAAGCGGTCAGCATTCAGCTTGCAGCGATCCGCTTTTCAGGCCGTAGGCGGCTTTCGTACAAAAGCTCGCGATGGTTACCAAGCCGGTCCCGGAAAAACTGAAAAATGAAAACGGACGCCAAGTTCGAGTTGCAATCGCCCAGTGAGGTCGACACAATATGCCTCCCCTCGAACGGCAACATGTCCTATGCAATACGGATGCTTCGACGGGCCCTCCGAGGTGGCAAAATGGAGCAAGCAACCCATAAGAAGTAAAAAGTTACGGCGTCCCGCCTGGATGCAAGGCACGATGCAAAAATGACTTACCGCCGCTTCGATTCGACGTAAAAATCGAACGCCTGAAGCATGCGTTCGACATTCGACACCGCACAGCGGTTGGTTTGACCAGTACACCATTTTGAGTAGCCGGAAGTAGTCGAACAGCGCGTCTTTTTTGTGTTCGATGGTTCGAGTCAGCAGTACGCAGGGGGGAAATTCTTGTCTCCCCCACTCCCCCACTCCCCCACTCCCCCACTCCCCCACTCCCCCACCCTCTTCCTTTCCCCGCCCCTGCTCTTGCACCCCGGCTCGATTTGGATTACGATTCGCCCCCTCTTCTGCGGGAATGTCGGGATCGTCTTGCCCTTGGGTAGCGATGAGAAACTACGCAGCCATTGGATTGTTGGCGCTGCTCGGCCTTGCGGCCGGCGGCTGTTCGTCGTCGCCGTTGTCCGACGGCCACCACGGCCCCGCTGCCGCCGCGACCACGCCGCCGGTAACCGCTGCCGCTCCGCTCGGCCCATCGTCGTCGGCTTCCACAACGGTCGATCCGCGGGCGATGCAACAGGTGTTGGCCGAAGTGCAGAAGGCGGGCGCGCTCGACCCCGAGAGTCAAAACAAACTGGTGCAAGACTTGCAACAGACCGACCCCAGCCTCTGGCCGCTGGTGGTTCAGCAATTCCGCGCGACGATGGCCTATCGTCAGGAAGTGCAGCAGCGACAGTCTCTTTCCGGCACTCAGCAGACGCCGAGCGGCCAGCCGTTAGCGGTCGCCAATTCGCAAGCGGCGACGGGCACGCCTGGTGTTGTCGCGGACAACAGTCGCGGATGCACCTCCGCGCTTCCGGGCTCTCAGCAACCGGCGGCCGGGGCTCAGCAAGCGGCGGCCGCTCAGCCGCCAACAACCGTCGCGGCGAGCGCTGCTGCGAACCCGGTGGCCTCCGCTTCGTACACCACCTCCGCGGCGGACGACTGGCGATCGCATCTGACGGCGGCCATCAAGCTGCGGGAAGCGGAGCTACACAACCCGGCGAAGAACGAGGACGACGAAGCCCGGCAGGCGCAACTGCGGTTGATGTATCTTCTGGCCGGACGCCGCGACGATGCGCTGTTGCCGATGCCCGGTGCGGCCCCCGCCACGCAGGGCTTCTGGTCCGCGGAGTTGTACGGGCTGTCGGCCTACCTGGACACGGAGCACACCCCCGACGCGTCGCACCGGGCGGCCGAAGCCAAGCAGCGGCTCGGCGAGGCGTTGACGAAGATCGGCGAATCTTGCCCGCTGGTGGTCCGCAACCTGACTTTCTGCAAGGCGGTCCAGAGTTACGGCTGCACGCAGGCCTTCGAAAAGTACGAGTTTGCCCCGGCCCAAGAAGTGATCATTTATGCCGAGGTGGAGAACCTGGCCAACGAATCCACGCCCCACGGCTACCATACGGCGCTCGCGAGCAGCTACCAGATCTTCGACGCCCGCGGTCAGCGGGTAGGGGAGGCCGAGTTTCCGCTGAGCGAAGAAACCTGCCGCAATCCGCGGCGGGATTATTACGTGGACTACAGGTTGCGGCTTCCCGACCGCATCTACTCCGGCAGCCACACGCTGCAACTGACGATTGTCGATCAGGTCGCGCACAAGACGGGGCAATCGACGATGGAGTTCAAGATCGAGACCAACAAGTAACGCGTCGCGGCAGAATCATTCCGCGGCGGCGTGTTGCGGTCCGGCGTCAGGCGAAACGTAGCGGACGCGGACGAGGGTGGTGGCCTTGTTCTGGATGTGGTCGAGCACCTCGTAGCTGTGCGGCTGGAAGCTGTGCGGCCGCTCTTGCTTGAGATCTTCGTCGGCCAGCGTGTCGACCGCATATTGCGAAGCCACACGGAACCGCTGTCCCACGCAGCCGTGGTTCGAGAGCACGTAGTAGCGATCGGCTTCGTCCTGAGCGCCACGCACGCCCACCAGGGTCCGGCCGTCCCAGGGACCGCCGGCGAATTTGATGATGATCTTCATCCACTTCACTCCCCTTGATGAGACTGGCCGTCCATCAAGTCGCCGGTGCCTCCTCCAGGATTGTAGCCCAAGACGACGCATTGGTCATTTGCAAAGCAGCCGCATCCAGAGGATGTTTCGGCTGCGGCCATGGTATTTCGGTCGTAAATCGGTAATTGGCAGCAGATTAACGCGGTTTTTGGGCGACTGGGATCGCCCTGCGGGCGTGGCCTCCCTGACGCACGGCACGCGGTATGCTTTCGCCTCGCCAGCTCGGAAAAGCTTCAGTAAAGGGCGCAGGCTGGAGCGTTGGCGGTGATTATGATGGAGGTTGGTGATTGTTCATTTCCTAGGGAGGAGGGATCATGACCAAGCGATATTATTGGCTGCGGATCGCGGCCGCGGTGGCAGCGATCGGTTTGAGCACGACGTTTCTGACGGGAAATGCCCAGGCCGGCCGGCTGCGTGACCGGGGTTGCTGCTACCGCTGCGATTACGTCTGGGTCACCGCGGGCATCGCCACGGCTCCGGTGGGAATTGTCACGGCTCCAGCCAGCCGGGGCATTACGGCGCCGATTCCACCAGCGGGTGGTTCACAAGACTTTTTGCCGCCCGCTCCGCCGGGCTCGGTCGCGGTCCCAGCGGCGGAAACCGCCCCGGCCAAAGCGCTTTCCCCGACGCACTGATTGAAATCGCCCGGCCGGCTGCGGCGCGAACCTTTTCCCTTGACCCCCCGTCTGTTAACAAGTAGACTTCAGAGACAGTCGACGTTTCCGGGAGATCGTTGCGTGGTGCAATTCAACCTACTACCGTTGTTGCTACCGGCATTGGCCGTGTACCGGTCGTAGGGTTCGCGCTTCAAGTCGTTTCCGATAAGCCAATCCGAACCCCAAGGCCGGCAATGCCTTGGGGTTTTTTTGTAACCGCACATTCTATCTCGAACCCAATTAGCGTAATAGGAAGCCTATTATGACCACCCCCACGTCGCGACGAATTGTGATTTTCGATACGACGCTCCGCGACGGCGAGCAGTCGCCCGGCGCCAGTATGAATCTCCATGAAAAGATGGAAGTCGCTCAAGCGTTGGTCGGTTTGGGCGTGGACGTCATCGAGGCCGGCTTTCCCATCGCCTCACCGGGCGACTTCGAGGCGGTCCGCGAGATTGCCAAGAATGTCGGTGGTTCCGTGATCTGCGGGCTGGCCCGCTGCCGCGAGGCCGACATCGATTGTGCCTGGGAGGCCGTGCAATACGCCGAGCGGCCGCGGATCCACGTCTTCCTGGCCACCAGCGCCATCCACCGCGAATTCAAGTTGAAGATGGACAAGGAGCAGATCGTCGCGGCCGCCGTGGAAGGGGTCCGCCGCGCGGTGGGTTATTGCTCCGACGTGGAATTCTCCCCCGAGGACGCCGCGCGGACCGAGCCCGACTTTCTCTGCCAAGTGGTCGAAGCGGCGATCGCCGCGGGCGCCACGACGGTGAACATCCCCGACACCGTGGGCTACGCCACGCCGGCCCACATGGCCAACGTGATCCGCACGCTCCGCCAGCGGGTGCCGAACATCGATCGCGCGGTGATCAGCGTCCATTGCCACAACGACCTGGGCTTGGCGGTGGCCAACAGCCTGGCGGCCGTCGAGGCCGGGGCGGGCCAGGTCGAGTGCACGATCAACGGGATCGGCGAGCGGGCCGGCAATTGCTCGTTGGAAGAGATCGTCATGGCGCTGCGCACCAGGCACGACTATTTTCACTGTCATACGGGGATCGTGACCCAGCGGATCGTGCCCAGCAGCCGGCTGGTGGCGAGCATCACCGGCATCGACGTGCAGCGCAACAAGGCGATCGTGGGCCAGAACGCCTTCGCCCACGAGGCGGGCATCCACCAGGACGGGATGCTCAAGGAGCCATCGACCTACGAAATCATGCGGCCCGAGGACGTGGGCCTTACCAAGAGCGACCTGGTGCTGGGCAAACACAGCGGCCGGGCGGCGCTGGCCGATCGCGCCAAGGCGTTGGGCTACCACCTCAGCCGCGAGCAGTTGGAAAAGCTGTTCCTCCAATTCAAGCAATTGGCCGACAAGAAAAAGAACATCTACGACGGCGACCTGGCGGCGCTGGTCGAGCAGCAGTTCCAGGCCGTTTCGGAACTGTTCACCTTGGACTCCTACGACATGATTTGCGGCACCGGCCACACGCCCCGGGTCTCGCTGCGATTGCGCCGCGGCAGTGATTTTCTCGAGACCACCATGTCGTGCGGCGACGGCCCGGTGGACGCCATTTTCCTGGCCATTGAAGAGCTGACCGGCTTTACCGTGCAATGCCGCGACTTCCAGGTCCACAGCGTAACGGTCGGCAAGGATGCCCAGGGCGAGGTGATGGTGGTCGTGGAACACGAAGGGCAGATTTACCGCGGCCGGGGTATGTCGACCGATAGCGTCGAGGCCAGCGCCAAGGCGTTTCTCAACGCGGTCAACCGGATTGCGGCGGTCGCCCGGGCCGCCGAGGGGCAGGGCAATGCGGGCGCGGCCGAGGATGTGGCGGCAAAGCCATAGACGGGAAGCCCAAAAGCGCTCACAATAGGCCCCGCAGTGCAACGAGCGCGGCCGAGTGGCGGAATGGCAGACGCTGGGGATTTAAAATCCCCTGGACTCACGTCCATATGGGTTCGAATCCCATCTCGGCTATCTTTCTAAAGATGAAGCCCTGCAATGGCTTACGTTGCTCCATTGCGCGACTTCTATGGGGGCGGTCTACGACCAAGTTGCGGTGCGACGGAAAGAACGATCGCTGGCGGCGACACAAATCGTTTAGGGACTCGGAGCGGATACCATGACTCACTTTCGCGGGGTTCTCCTGGCGACCGTGGCAGCAATCGTGCCGGCATTGACGGGCCGATCGGCCTTGGCCGAAGACCGTCCGTCGTCCAAACTGGCGTTCACGCGTGCGGCAAGTGGGCTGCATTTTGACACGGGCGTTCTGAAAGGCGCGCTCGGCGAGGGCGGCAAGTCGCTGGGACTGCGGCCCGTGACGCACCTGGTTGCGGGCGTCCAGATGGCCGGAGCGTTCGGCATTTTCTCGCCGTATCGCATACTCACCGCCGATGCGCGTTTTGGAACGGCGGCATGGGATTGGGCGAGCAAGTCGGAATTGCTGGCCGACGGCGCCGCGAAAGTGCATTGGTTGCCGGACAAAGAACACCCGCTGGAGATGACCGGCGTCTATCGCTGGGCGGCAGACGATACGTTGGATCTCAAATTGACGGTTAAGCCGCAACGTGACTTGCGGCGATTCGAGTTGTTCCTTGCTTCGTATTTCAACGGGTTCCCGGCATCGCTGGCCTGTGTACGGCAATCGGCCTCGGAAACGGTATCCTGGCAGTTCATGGAAGCCATCAAGGCCCATGGCAATTGGCAGGCATTTGCTCGCGACAATGCGGCAGAAGCGATCTACGGCGACGGTCGATGGGCTCGCCCGCCGCACCCGGTAACGTGGAAGATGATGCCCCGCCTGAGCGCGCCGCTGGCTTTGCGGCGCGACGCGAAGAGCGGACTGACCGCGGTGCTGATGTCGCGGCCCAACGACTGTTTCGCCGTGGCGATGCCCTATGGCGAAGAGGGGCATCGCTCGGTCTATCTCTCGCTCTTTGGCGGCGATCTCAAGGCGGGACAAGAGACCTCGGCCAGCGCGCGGCTGGTGATCGGCAAGGACGTCAGCGAAGGCCGGGCGATGGAACTCTATCGGGCGTATCTTGGGAAATAGCGGCCCGGCAGGCGGGGCCCAGTTTTGGCCAAGTGAGCTTTTGACGGCAGGGAATCAAGGCGGGGCAGAGAAATGGGTACTTCATGTCGTGGCTTTCTGCGCGGGGGTCGCTAACGCTAGCGTGAGAAAGGCGGTATCCATGGAGATTCGTCTTGTTTATGGAGGGGACGGCGAAAACACCGGCTGTCTGCCGTGCCCAGAATGTTCTGCCCGTGGCCCGGGCCGGCCTGGGCGAGACGGCGACGCACGGGGCCTCGCGCGGATGCCATTTATCATCCTGCTTCTTCTGATGGCCCCCTTGGAGGCCCAGGGGCGGGCCGCGGGCTCGCCGCGCAACGCCGCGCACGAAGCGGCCATCACGACCGAACTGCGCGCACGTTCGCCGGAGGCCGTGGCAGACTTTGAGGCCGCGACGGCCGCCCTCGATACGAATGACTTCAAGACCGCGGCGGCCATGTATCGCCGCGTCTTGGAAAAGGCGCCCGATTTCGACGCCGCGCTGCGCCGCCTTGGTAGCTGCCTGATAGAACAGGGAGAGACGAGCGAAGGCATCGTGCTTGAGGAACGCGCGATCGCGATCCGAGCGACTCCCGAGAACCTCTTTAGTCTTGCGCAGGGTCTGACGCGCCCAACAGGCGCGGCGCAGCCCTCCCGCGATGTTTTGCTCAGGGCCTTCTCTCTCGCCAGTCAAGCAGCCTCGCTCGCACCCAGCGATCCGGACTGCGTCGTGCTCAAGGCGATGATCGCGCAGCAACTTGGCGATAGACCCTCCTTTCAATCGGCCTCCGCCGCACTGCGCCGTGTGGCTCCCCAGTTGATGGCTACGCATTACTTCGCCGCCGTGGCGGCCGCGATGAACGAAGAGTGGATAACGGCGGAACGCGAGATCCAGGAGGCCGGTCGTCTGGGTCTGCCGGCCGAGGCGGTCCATGCATTCTTAGCCGCCGGAGTCGGCTCCCGGGCCCTCGCCTGGCGATGGGGAATTCTGATCGCCGCGGCAGCCGGCCTGTGGATCGTCGGCCTCGTGCTGATGTTCATCACCGGAAAGGTGCTCTCGATCGCCACGCTCGCCTCCATCGAGCGCGACGACCCCAACCAGGCTGTCTCCGCATCAGCCCACCGGCTCCGCGCCGTATATCGATACATCGTCACGATTGCCGGGCTGTATTGGTACGTCTCGCTGCCTTTCGTCGCGATCATCGTCGTCGGGGTCACGGCGGCCATCATCTACGCCTTCCTGGCGGCCGGCCGAATTCCGATCAAACTGGTGGTGATTCTCGTGCTCGGAGCGGTGATGAGCCTCTATGCCATCGTGCGGTCGCTCTTTATCCGCACCAGGGAGGACAAGGACCCCGGCCGGGCCATCACGGAAGCGGATGCGCCGGGGCTGTGGAAAACAGCCCACGAGGTGGCCGCGGCCGTGGGAACCCGACCCATCGACGAGATCTGGCTCACGCCCGGAACCGACATGGCGGTGCTGGAACGGGGCAGCGCGCGGCAGCGAATGAAAGACCGCGCGCGACGGGCGCTGCTGCTTGGGGCGGGCGTTCTCGAAGGTTTTGAACATGGGGCCTTCCGCGCCGTGTTGGCCCATGAATACGGTCATTTCGCCCACCGCGACACGGCGGGCGGAGAGGTTGCGCTGCGTGTGCGACAGGGCATGATGACATTTGCCATTGCTCTGGGAAAGGCTCGCATCGCCGTGTGGTGGAACCTGGCATTTCAGTTCCTGCGACTCTATGACCTGCTGTTTCGCCGTATCTCGCACGGCGCCACGCGGCTTCAGGAGGTATTGGCCGACCGGGTCGCGATCCAGCGCTACGGTATCGAGGCGTTCCGCAATGGCCTCACGCACGTCATCCGCCGTTCCATCCTCTTCAAGAAGCTCGCCGGCGACGAGATCGAACAGGCGGTCGGACAACGGCGGCTGTTGTCCAATCTCTACGCACTCACCGCTCCTTCCGATTCCACCGCCATGACCGAGCTGGAACGGCAAGTCGCCAGGGAACTTCAGGCGACGACCACGGAGGACAACACGCATCCGAGCCCCAAGGACCGCTTCCGGCTCGGCGAGCGTCTCCACTCCTCGACCGTGTACCAGGCCGACGGCTACGTCTGGGAGCTTTTTCAGGATCCGGCCGGCATTACAGCCGAGATGACCTCGCTGGTAGCGAAACGGATCGGCGGCAGCGCGGCAACCCGGATCACCCCACGTTAACAGGATTTCCCTATGAACGGAACAACAAGACCTATTCTCGTAGGTTTCATCGCCACCGTGCTGCTGGCTCCGCCGGCCGCGCTGCGGGCCGCGGATTCGGTGCACACCATTCGCATGGATGCCGCGTCGCCGGGGCGGGTGTTTGAAGGCATCGGCGCGGTGAGCGCCGGCGCTTCCACGCGGTTGCTCGTCGACTATCCCGAGCCGCAGCGCACGCAGATCTTGGACTTCCTCTTCAAACCCAAGTTCGGCGCTGGTTTCCAACATCTGAAGGTCGAAATCGGCAGCGGCGAAAACTCGACCTGCGGAAGCGAGCCTTCCCACGCCGTCGTCCGCGCGGAATTGGCTGATCCCAAGCCCCGCGGCTACGAGTTCTGGCTGATGGCCGAAGCCCGCAAACGCAACCCGCAAGTCATCCTCGATTGCCTGCCGTGGGCCTATCCGCACTGGATTGGCAAGCGCTTCTCGCCGGATTCCGCCGCCTGGTTCGCCGCGTTCCTGCAGGTGGCGCGGAAGCACTACGGGCTGGAGCTGGACTGGATCGCCGCGGCGCAGAACGAGCGGGGCACGGACCTCAACTGGATCCGCAAGGAGCTGCGCCCGGCGCTCGACGAGAGCGGGTTCGCAAAGGTCAAGCTGCAGGCCCCCGATGACTCCCGAAACCATTGGCGGATTTTCGACGCGTTGGAAAAAGACGCGGAGCTTGACCGGCTCATCGGCGCGGTGGGCTATCACTACGTCGACGGCCGGGAGCCCTGGCTGATCGACCAGCGCGTGGGCCATCCCGCCACGGAAAAGGCCAAACGCTCCGGCAAACCGCTTTGGGCCAGCGAGGAATGGAGCCAGTGCGGCGGCCACTGGGGCGATAATGGCGCGCTCTACGTGGCACGCCTGATGAACAAACTCTACATTCGCGACCGCATTACGAAGTTCGAAATCTGGTGCCCTATCGATTCGATCTACGATCAGATCATCTGGGGCGACACCGGCGCCATGCAGGCCGACACGCCGTGGTGCGGGCACTACACCGTCTGGCCCGCCGTTTGGGCGATCGCTCATACGACCCAGTTCGCCGAGCCGGGCTGGGTCTACATGGACTGTGCCTGCGGTCAACTCGACCTGCAGACCTGGCGCGGCAGCCACGTGGCCCTCCGCGATCCCCGGAGCGGCGATTGGTCGCTGTCGGTCGTCACCGGCCCGCGGCAGACGATCCAACTCAAGATCGGAGCGGGGTTGAAAGCCGGTTCCCTGCACGCGTGGAAATCCACCGCGTCGGAGCAGTTCGTCGAGCAACCGCCGCTGCAATGGCGGCAGGGCGGCCTCGAACTCGCGCTCGATGCGGACGCCATCTACACCTTCACCAGCACGAGCGGACAACAAAAGGGCGACCATGGCACGCCGCCGCCGCGGAAACCCTTCCCGCTGCCGTTCGCCGAGGATTTCGAGAGCTATCGGCCCGGCGATACGCCGCGATACTTCTCCGATCAGAAAGGCACCTTCGAGGTGTGCCGCCGGCCCAACCGCGGCTTGTGCCTGGCGCAGATCGTGCCCGCACAAGGAATCCTCTGGTCCGACAACGGACTTCTCAAGCCGCATACCCTCTTTGGCGACACCGACTGGAGGGACTGCGCCATCGACGCCGACGTGTTGCTCGCGGGCGGCGATGTCGAGATCGGCGGACGTTACGCCGACCGCAACAAACTCGGTTACCGTTGGATCCTCGCCCGCGGCGGCCGCTGGCAACTCAACTGGCAATGCACCGTGCTGGCGGCCGGGCAGATCGAGAAGTTCGACCCGGCCGCCTGGCATCATCTGCGGCTGACACTCGACGGCCGGCGAATCGGCGGAATGATCGACGGCCGCCAATTGGCCTCGGTAACCGATCGATCGGGGACAAAAGGCATGGCTTTCCTGGCGAGCACCTATGATCGCAACCTCTTCGACAACGTGCGGGTAGGACGGCTTACGACCACGGTTCCCCCGGCTCATTCGCCATAGCAAACGTGCTCTTTCCGGTTGTCGCTTACGACGGAAGCTCGCCTTGCGGGCCGGCGCCGCGATGGTTTTCCATCGCCTGGAGGATTCCGCGGCAGAAGTCGGGCAAATCGTCAGGGCGGCGGCTGGAGACGAAGTGCCGGTCCACCACCAGCGGCGCATCTTCCCAGATGGCTCCGGCGTTGATCAGATCGTCTTTGATGCCGGGCGAACCGGTTACGCGAACGCCCCGATACACGCCGGCCGAGATGGGAATCCATCCGCCATGGCAGATCGCGGCGATCAGCTTGGCGGCCGCAGCGAAGTCGCGAACCAGTTGCAAGACGTGGGGATCGCGGCGCAGCTTGTCGGGGGCCCAGCCGCCGGGAATGACCAGACCTTGGAAACCGGCGGCCTTCATGGCGGGGATTTCGCTATCGGCGGTGGCCGGGTAGCCGTGCTTGCCGTGAAAGTGGTGCTTTCCCGGCGGACCGGCCACGGTGACTTTCGCCCCGGCTTCGATCAGCCGCAGTTTGGGATACCAGAACTCGAGATCCTCGTAGTCGTCGTCCAGCAGAATGAGAAACGTGTCGTTTTCCAGTGGCAGCGCGGATGACATGGCTAGCGGCTCCTTTGCGGTTGCGCGGCAGACGGTGGGCACGGTTCCCGGTCGTCGAGGAAGTCGAACGGTCGAACACCAAGAAAAACACACGCGCTGTTCGACTACTTTCGGCTACTCAAAATGGCACGCCGGTCAAACCAACCGATGTGCGGTGTCGAATGTCGAACGCATGCGTCAGGCGTTCGAATTTTACGTCGAATCGAAGCGGCGGTAAGTCATTTATTCACGAAGCGTTGCGGCCGGGCGGATCTGCGTAACTTTTTACTTCCTATGGGTGGCTTGCTCCATTTTGCCACCTCGGAGGGCCCGTCAAAAGACCCGTATTGCATAGGAGGTCGTGCCGTTCGAGGGGAGGCATATTGTGTCGACCGCGCGGGGTGATTGCAACTCGAAAGTGAGGTCAGTGTTCGTTGCTCGGGAATGGCTTGGTATACGTCGCGAGCCGTGGTAAGGGGGCCGCTTGCGGTCTTGAAAGCTGATCGCTGAACGCTGACCGCTCTTCCAGACCGCCGCGTGCGGGACAGTCTACCGCATCGGCTGGCACAATTTCGACTTCTTTGCCGGGGGATCGGCAGAGGAGAACGGCATGCGGAAAAACAGGGCGTTTGGGCATGCGCGGCAAGTCCACGCGCCTGGCCGAATGGAATCAACCTCATACGTAGCGATCACCGTTTTGAACCGCGTGGCGTTCCAGGGTCGGGGCGGGTAACGGCCCGTTGGGCCTTATGCAGCGCGCGGGGTTGGGTTTTGTCCCCCGGGCGTTGCCCATGGGCTGTCGAGTGAACGGCCTTCGGCCGGGACGCGGCGCCGGGCGTCTACAGGAAGAGCCCCGGCTCGACCTTGAAGTGGTCGGCCAGCAGCTTGATATGGGACTTGCTCAAGCCCCGCCGCCCCGACAGGATGGCCGCCCCCAGCGTCCGATTGTACAACAGCCTTCCCAGGTCGGAAGCGTTCATGCCGTGTTCGTCCAACAGCGCTTTGAGCGCTGCGAGTGGGGTCATCCGCGACTCGTCCAGGGGGAAACGTTCCGCTTCATACGCCTCGACAAATGTGGAAACCGCTTCCAGGTAGTCTTCCTGGTCCGCGTTCAAGGGGAATCCGGCCAGAGCGTCGATCATTGCCATGGCGCCGCCCAACTCGGCGTCGTCGTGAATGGGCCGCGGGGGCAGTATCGCCACGAGCGCCGCGTAAGACTTGGGCAGCCGCCGAATGCCATTCTTAAGCCCGTTTTTTGTCGCCGTCTTGTTCATAGCAGATCCTTCCATTTGCCGGTGCTGTATTGGGCATGGGTAAGCACCATCAGCACAAACACGAGTTGCCGGTTGTAATGGATGGCCGTTATCAAACGGTACTTGTTCCCAGCAATGTTGAATACCACCACGCTCCGGCCACTGGCGACGGTTACGGGGTCGGCATGAGGAAACGTCGCCCGCACGTCTTGAAGGCGCGTCCAGCGGGCCTTCGCCGTGAGCCGGCGCCAGGACAACAGGTGGCCCAGCGCTTGCGAGTTGCGCCGGCCGTACGCCACCAGGGTTGACCGCTTGATGATTCTCATTTCGCCGCTTCGTCTACTTTATGTATACAATTCTCATCGGCGAAAAGCAAGAGACAACCAGGGCCAAACTCCTACGGGGGAGAATTTTGCGTACCGCGGAATGGAATCCGTCCGATACGTGGCGCTCGCCGTACTGGACCGCGTGACGTTCCGGCGCCCGCGCGGGTAACGGCCCGTTGGGCCTTATGCGGCGCGCGGGGTTGGGGTTTGTCCCCAGGGCGTTGCCCATGGGCTGTCGAGTTACCGGCCTTCGGCCGGGACGGCGTCGCGAATCTGGCGAACGGGACGTTCCAATCGTGCCATTGGGAAGCACTGCTGGGCAAGCCAGCAGTGGCACCCTACGCGAATGGAGTCAATCCGATACGCAGCACTCGTCGTGCTTAACGCGCTGTGGGGACTCATGGCGTCAACATACGTCCTCCGCCGAGGCGCTGCTGCCGGCGATCTCCGCGGGCGGCGGGAATTCGCCGGCGGGCGGAAGGGCCGCGGCGGTGATGATCGTCTCCAGCGGCGGGTCGAGCTCGACGAGCTCGGCGATCAACGCGTCCATCCTCGCCATGATCCGGTCGTAGTATTCCCGCGGCACTTCGGTGCCCAGCATGAACACGATTTGCAAGAGGATCTCGCGGAGTTGCGTTTCGCTGTAGCGGCCGGCGGACCGCGATCCGAACTCGTCGGGGTTTTTCCGTTCCAGGAACCAGGCCGCCGCCCGCCAATAACGGTCGCTTTGGCCGGCGTGGCGGATCCGCTTCACGGAATCGACCACGGACGACTCCTCGGCCCTGGCCAATTTGCGGGCGAATTGCGGGTCGGCGGCGACGGCGCGGCTGATCGTGCTCGGGGCACAGCCGATCCAACGAGCGGCTACCCGGCGGCTACAACCCGTGGCGAGCAGGCTGATGAGTTTCTCGCGTTTGCGCTCGTCCAGCACGCTCCGCGAGGGGCGTGGCGTGGCGACGATCTGGCGCGACGCCGGTTCCGGCGGAGAACCACGCTGGGCGCCGCCAGGCTCGCGCGAGGGAGGGGGGTCGGGAATTCTGTTCCCCATGATGTGCTCCTTTCCCACCACATGAGTGGAACGACGTGGACGGCGGATCGGACTCGGCCGAAAGCGCGCGCCCGTCGCGGAATTACCTTACCCCATCGGCTGGCACAATTACTAGTCGATTTTCACGTCCACCCGTAATGCGGCCGCGGATGGATACGGAGGGAACACGGGTAAGAAAAGACACGTGGTGGGGCTCGCTGCGATCGACCCAACCTACGATGTCGCGGTGTTTGCGAGGGGGCTACTTGGGATAATCCCGCCACATCCACCGCATCACGTCGGGGAAGATCTGCGTGCCGTGGTTGCCGCTGTGAACGCCCACGCCGAAGACGAACTGGTGGTCGTAACCTTTTTCGTCGAGCGCCTTGGCCATCGCCTTGTTGGCCTCGGGCCACGAGCCGAATTGGTTCACGATGTCGTTGCCGCCGTCTTGCTGGAAGATGCGAATAGGCTTCTTTGGGGCGTTGCGGACAAGGTCCGGATAGACGTTGCCGCCGCGGATGTTGGTGAAACTGCCCACCGTGGTGAAACACTTGTGAAAAGCGTTGGGCCGCTGCCAACATACGGTGAACGCGCAGATGCCGCCGCTGCTGCTGCCGGCGATGCAGCGGCCGTCGGGGTCCGTGGTGAGGTTGTACCGCTGGGCGACCTGGGGGAGGATCTCTTCGAGCAGGAACCGCGCGTAGGCGTCGTTGAGGGCATCGTATTCCTTGCTGCGGTTGGCGCGATGCTTCCGCGGCTTCTCGCCGGGCTTCAGGGGAAAATCGCCGGGCTGAATGAAGATGCCGATGGTCACCGGCATCTCGTGGCGGGCGATCAGGTTGTCGAAGACCGTCGGCGCCTTGTAGAGCACGCCGTCCTGGCAGACGAAGACGGCGGCCGGCCTGGCGGCATCGTATTGCGCGGGGACATAGACGGTCACTTCGCGGGTCGTGTCGGGGAACACCCGGCTGGTGTTCCAGGTGAATTTCTCCAGTTTCCCCTTCGGCACCCCGGGGTGCTCTTCCGAATCGGGCGTGAGCTTCTTGTATTGGTCATCCGGCGATGGGCCTTTGGGAGCGGCGGCACAACAAACGGTGACCGCCGCCAGCAGAAACAAGCTGCCCAGCGCAAAGCGAATGCGAGCGATAGACGTCATGGTGGATTTCCTTCTAGGGGTGCAATTCGTCCGGGCAAACCCCGGCGTGACACCCTGTTATACATCACGGAGTGCGGGGAGAGTAGGCAGTGGGCATTAGGCGGGAGACAGGAGGGCAAAGGACAACGCCATAGGGACCGGTCGACGACGTTGCCGTGCCGCCGCCGACGTCTTCCTGGATTGTTACTGCCGACTGCCTACTGCCTCCTTCACTCATCGCCGAGCCCATGGGCGCTGAGCAGCGTGGTGTCGGCCAGAAGAGCGGCGGCCGGGCCGTCGGCCACGATTTGCCCCTGGTCCATCAGCACCACCCGGCTGCACAAGCGGCGGACCAAGGGCAAGTCGTGACTGGCCAGGAGCATGGCCTCGTTACGTTCGCAGAGCATTTCTATCAAGCGGCGGCGGGAGCGGTGGTCAAGATTGGCCGCCGGCTCGTCCAACAGCAACAGCTTGACCCGCATCGCCAGCACCGTGGCCAGCGCCGCGGCCCGCTGCTGGCCGCCCGACATGTGATGCGCCGAACGCTGTTCGAGACCGGTCAATCCCACTTGGGCGATGGCTGCGCCGGCGAGCCGCTGGGCCTCGCCGGGGTCGCAGCCCTGGTTCAACGGGCCGAAGGCCACGTCGTCCAGCAAGGTGGGCATGAAGAGGTGATCGGCGGCGTCCTGGAAGATCATGCCGCAGCGGCCGCGCGTCTGGTGCTCGGTCTTCTTACTCACTGCGACGCCGTCGACGGTGATCCGCCCACGGAAGCGGACGGCATTCATGATCGCAAGCATGAGCGTGGTCTTGCCGGCGCCGTTGGGGCCGATCAGTCCGACGCGTTCGGCTGCGGCGATCGAGAGCGACACGCCGCCGAGCGCATCGACAGTGTCGGCGTAGCGCACATGCAGGTCGTCGATATCGAGCAACATGGGGAAAGGGATTAGGAATTGGGGATCAGGGGATTAGAACCATTGCGGATAGCCCCAGCGGCAGAGCGCAAGATACACTACGACCGCGGCGAGGAACAGCCCATCGGGGAGCGTGAAGCGGAGCTGGCACAAGTTGTGCGGTTCGCCGCGGTAGCCGCGGGCGGCCATCGCCAGATGAATGCGCTGCGATCGATCGAGGGTGCGGACGAAGAGCGTGCCGATCATTCCGCCCACCGCCGCGAGCCGGCGGCCGACCGGCGCCAAGGCCGCGCCGCGGAAGTCCCGCGCCCGCCGCACCCGCAACGCCTCGTCGATGAGCACGAAGAGGTAGCGATAGAGGAACCCCAGTTGCATGACGATCAGTTGCGGCATGCCCAGCCGCCGCGTCGCTTCGAGCAGCAGGGCGAAACGCGTGGAGCACATCATGGCGGTGAGGGCCAAGACGCCGCAGGCGAACTTGATGGTGATGTCGGCGGCGGTGAGCCAACCGCCGCTGACGTGGTAGCTCCAGGGGCCGAAGGCCACGGCGTGCTCCGCGCGGTCGTAGATCGGGCTCATCAGCACGAGCATGAGGATGAAGGGGCTGAGGATCGCCAACCGCCGCAAGGCGAACCAGAGCGGCACGCCAGCGAACCAGAGCAGCGCCAAGGGGAGAATCGCCATGGGAGCCAGGTCGGCCACGGCGTAGCGGTTGAAGCTGATCAACACCACCGTGTAGAGGAGCACCGCGGCGAGCTTGGCCCGCGCGTCGAGGCGATGGATCGGCGAGTCGCCCAGCGCAAAGCGGTCGATGAAGTGGTGATGCATGGCGAAGTGCTGTTGTTGTTTACGACAGGGTTTTCCGGGTGGGCATGTCTGACGGTTCCAAGACATGCCGACCCTCGGCTGCGTCGCGTGACGGCATGCCACCCATCGTACCCCTCTCGCGCGAGGAGAGAGGGGATTTTTCAATCCTTTTTTCGCATCCATCGCGATAGCGCGTAGAGAATGCCGAGCGTGACGAGCGTGCCCAGGACGCCCGCGAGCGAGCGCCAGCCGTTGGGTTGAGACCAGGCCGGCGGCGGCGCATGGCGCCGATTGTAGTCTGGCAGCGGCGACCATTTTTGCTGCAACCGATCGACCGAGGCAACCAGCGGCGAGTCATTGCGGACCGCACTGCCGGCCGTGCCGAAGCGGTGGTGCAGGTAGCTCCACTCCAAGCCGTCGGGCAGCGTGGATGCGAACCAACTGGCCACGGCGGCCAACAGCAGGGCCGTCGTCAAGAGCGATGCCACCACGACGCCGTAGCCGGGCCGATGCGCGACGGGCCCGGCGGCCGGCTCCAGTCCCATCAGCTCGGGGCGGACGCGGCGGAGGTAGGCAACCACGGCGAAGGTGATGGCGCCTTCGAAGAGGCTGATCACCAGGTGTACGCCGATCATCACGCTGAGAAACTGGCCGATCGGCACTTGGAGCACGCCGCTGGCGACGGCCTCGACGGGGACCATCGCCGCGCCCGCGGTGACACCCACGATACAGGCAATCCAAGCGGCCAGGTACTGCCGCCAGGCGGCCGCGGTCGCCGGGGGGCCGAGCACGGCACGGTAGAGCACGAAGCCGAGCAAGCAGGGCACCACGCCCATGTTGATGATGTTGCAGCCGAGGGCCAGCAGCCCGCCATCCTGAAACAGCAAACACTGGACGATGAGGATCGCGGCCATGGTGACGATGCCCGCCGCGGGACCGAGCAGAATGGCCAGCAGCACGCCGCCGCCGAGATGGCCGCTGGTGCCGGGCATGCCGGGCAGCGTGAAGTTGATCATCTGCGCGGCGAAGACGAAGGCGCCCATCACGCCCATCAGCGGCAAGCGGTCGTCGCCCGCGGCCCAATGGGCGCGGCGCGCGGCGACGGCCACCACCAGGGCGACGGCCGCGAGCGTCAGGCCGGCCACCGGCACGCTCAACAACTCGTTGGCCATGTGCATCGCCAGCGGACATGACAGGGCGGACATCGGCGGGCCTCGGGGCGGTACGAAATTTTCGAAAATCGTATTACCATGGATTATACTCCGTGCCCGGGGGGCTGCAAGCGGGGTTCCTTGACAGCCGCGGGCCGTGGTCTTAGGATCGACCGAATCGTTACTTCTGCAAAATATCACACTTGGGTGACATGCCGTTACGCGGCGCAGACGCGGGCGGGCAGGTCCGTTGCCGGAAAAACATGCCGATTCGACGCTGCGCGTCGTGCCGGCATGCCACCCACCATCTACTTCCGTTCGGAGACTTTCATGCGCTGGCTCGCCGTCGCCCTTGTGCTCGTCCTGGCTCCCACCGTTATGGCGGCCGAATCGTTCCAGCCCACAACCCATGGGTATCTCTGGAAAAACGGCTCCCAATGGATCCGCCTCGACAAGAACCGCTGGTCGGCGGGAATCGACGGCGGCGGCAGCGTCAGTTGGCAGACGTTCCTGTGGCACGACCACTACATCTACGAAACGGCCGCCGGCGGCAGCGTGAAGTTCGGCCCCACGCTCGCACGGGACGGAAGCCTGATCGTGCAAGGCACTTTTTCCGCGCGCGACAACTCGGCGCCGATGCAATATGCCTTTCGCATCAAGCCGCTGGCCGACGGGATGGAGCTGCACTGCGAATTTCAGAAGAGCGGCCCGCTCGTGCTCCCCAGCGGCATCTGGCTGCACATCACGGGCGATCGGCAGACGCTCCGCGGCTCGGAAAAGCTCTGGCTGGAGCCTTCGGTCGGCGGCACGTTGGCAACCAACATCCACGGCACGGGCAATCGGCTGCACGTCGGGCTGGGCGGCGGCCATGCGATCCGTTTCGGCGACGCCGGGCTGCACGAGTGCGGCAAGGACTCCGACAGCAAGAACTATATCTACAAGTTCAACCTGGTGCCGGCCGACTTCAACGTGGGGAAAAAAGCGGTGGCGGAGTACCAGGTCCGTTTCGGCGATCTGCCGGCCACGTTTCCCGGCGAGATCAAGCCCATGCGGCAGCCGCTGGCCATCAGCCGGGTCGAACCCAGCGCGGCCCAGGTGCCGCAATACGGCAAACTGGAGTTGAAGGTCGAGGTGGCCGCCAGCTACGACAACCCTTTCGATCCCGGCCAGGTGCGGCTGGACGCGGACTTCACGTCGCCCTCGGGCAAGCACGTGAACGTGCCGGGATTCTTCATGGTCGATTTCCGCCGCCAGGTGCTACCCCAGGCCGAGTTACTCGCACCGAATGACAGCGGAAGCTGGAAGATCCGCTTCACCCCGCGGGAAATCGGCCGCTACAGTTGGCGGCTCACGTTGGCGGACCACTCGGGCAAGACCAGTGGCGGCCAAGGGGAGTTCGTCGCCACCGCAGCCGCGACGCCCGGCTTCGTCCGCCGCAGCACGGTCGACCCGCACTATTTGGCCTACGACAACGGCCAAGGTTACTTCGCCATCGGACACAACCTGCCCACCTACCACACCAGCGGGCAGTTGGGCGACGTGGCGATGCGGAAGTTCGTCGCGGCCAAGGAAAACTACAACCGTTGGTGGCTGACTTCCGACAGCCTCGGCATCGAGTGGATGGAACGCCTGGGCTGGTATCGCCAGGACGCCGCGGCCCGATTGGACCTGGTGCTCGACGAGGCCGCGGAACTGGGCCTCCGCTACATGCTCTGCCTGGACACCCACCAGGACTTCCGCGAGCGCGGCTGGCTGCGCAACCCGTTCAACGCCATCAACGGCGGTCCTTGCGCGAAGCCGGCCGACTGGTTCACCGACTCGACGGCGAAGAACTACTATAAGAAGCGGCTTCGCTACACGGTCGCCCGCTGGGGCTATAGCCCCAACGTTCTCTGCTGGGAGTTCGGCAACGAGATCGAAGGCTGGGACCATTCGCCCGACACGATCAAGCTGCCGTGGACCAAGGAGATGGCCGCCTATTTGCGCGGGCTCGATCCGTTCGGGCATCTTATCACCACCAGCTTCTGGACCAACACCGGTCCGGAAGACTACTGGAAGCTGGACGACCTGGACATCGTGCAAACGCACCTCTACACGAACAACGACGCGGGAGTGGCGGAGCAGGTCCGCGACTGCTGCCTGCACCAGTGGCAGCGGTTCCAGAAGCCGCACCTCTTCGGCGAGTTCGGCATCCGCGCCGGGGCGGGCACGCCCGAGAAAGATCCCCAAGGCTGGGCGATTCACAACGGGTTGTGGGCCGGGCTGTTCAGCTTTGCGGCGGGCGGGCCCATGCCCTGGTGGCACGAGTCGTACCTCGACAAGCTCGATCTTTATTTCCACTTTACGGCCGTGGCGAACTTCACCGCCGGTCTGCCGCTGGGCTCCGCGCGCTGGAGCCCGGTCGAGATCGGACCGCTGGAATACATCGACAAACATCACAAATCGGCCCTGCGCGACGTGATCGTCGCCCCCCGCGGCGCGGGCTTCACCAAGCCCGAGCATAACGAGTTCCAGGTCTTGCCCGACGGCAGCCTGGCGGACGGCCTCGTTCCCGGGCCGCTGCTGCACGGCGATGGGCACCGCGATCTGCACAACCCGCCCACCTTTGTGGTCCATTATCCCCGCAAGGGCAAGTTCGTGGTGCGCGTGGGCCGGGTGTCGCGATTCGGGCGGCTGGCGATCTGGATCGACGATCGGCAGGTGCTCGACCGGCCGCTGCCGTGCGGCCAAGGATTGGGCACGGAGGGCCGCTACGTGGCGGTCTACAACCTCTGGGAAACCGTCTATGACCAGGACATCGCGGTCGTAGTCCCGGCGGGCCGGCACCGCATCCGCGTCGACAACCTGGGCAAAGATTGGGTGACGGTGAGCCGCTACGTCTTTACCAATTGCAAGGTCCTCGACCGGCCCAATGCGTTGGTCTGGGGCATGGCCAGCCAGGACGTGTTGCTGCTCTGGCTGCAGAACCGCGACAGCACCTGGTACAACCACGCCGGTGGCGGCGAGGTGGGCCAGGTCGACGCCTTCGGCTTCCAAGTGGCCGGGGTTCCCAACGGCCGTTACCGGCTCGAGTGGTGGCAAACCTGGAACGGCCGCATCCTCCCCCACGACGAGCAGGCCGAAGTGAGCGACGGGCATCTGGCGGTCCAGGTGCCGCCGTTGAAAACCGACGTGGCGATCAAAATCCGGCGGGAGAAATGAGGCGCGTGACGAGCGGCAAGTGGTCTGTGGCGAAACTCGCCGGTAAGCTGTTTGTGGCTGGTCGCCCCTTCTCCTTACTCCCCCTCGGGATTGATTCTCCACCGATGCCACATTCTGGTTATTGTCCGGCGGGGACACGCGGCGAATAGTTCTTATGACCAGCCGCAGCACGGTTGGCGGTGAGAATCCGGACGTTCGTGGGCTCGAAAAAAGACCATCCCAGAATGGTTCCGGGCAATCCGGAAACCGAATCGGTCTGGCGGCGTTGGGCAAAAGACTGCCGCTTCTGAAAGGAGGCTGCGGGAACCCGTGCTGCCCGAGCATGTGATCGGGGATTACCCGAGTGCAAGTGAGTCGAACCGGGTTTTCCAGTGCGTCGCTCTCGCCCGGCGATTAACGGACGGGCATGTCATGGCGAGGCAAGGGCAACCGTGCCTGTGACGGTCTTAGATAGGCGCCGCCCCGGCAGGCCACCGGGGCGGTGCCGTTTCTTGCATAGGCGTGAGTAGCCGTTTTGTTGGAAGCCGCAAACGAAGCAGTGGATCGGCTGGGAAGGGCTCGACTGGCACCTGTATCCGCCGGCGATGGAAGGCCGGGGCAAGTAGAGTGGAGTGACGGGCGAAACCGCAAGCGGTTGTGGGCGTTCGACAAGTCCGCCGGCAACTGTCAACTGAGACTGGCAACCGACAACTGCGCCTTACCGCACACGGCAGGTGAAGCGAACCACGCCGCCCTTGCCCGGCTCCAAGGGCTTGGCAAGCTGCCATCGCAGCACCGTCGAGCCGCCTTCGTTGGGCTGCGCGACGAACTGGGCCTCGACGCTGCTCTGGGCCGTGGCCGGCAAATACTCCATCCGCGACGAGAGATTGTCGAGGATGGCGACGTTGCGGATGGTCTGGTTGCCGATGTTGTCGAAGCGGATGGTGAAGGCCACCATTTCGCCGGGCTGGGCCATTTGCGTGGAGGCGACCTTGATAACCCGCAGTTTCGGATTGGCCGGCGGTTGGCTGACGGTATACACCGTTTCCACCCGCTCGTTGCTCACCGCGGCATTGGCAGCCTGGTTGTTGAGTATCACGCGGACCGCGTCCTTGTGGTCCCAAGTCTGGGCGGCCAGTGCGCCGCGGGCGAGGAAGGCCATTTCCGATTCGAGCATCAGGCCGGTGCGGATGATGGCAATGTCTTCGTAGGCCTTGAAGGCGTTTTGGAAGCCCTTGGGGCCGACGGCGGTGGAGATGGCCCCATCGCCTTGCTTGCTGTGGTAGATGTTGGCCACGGTGGTGCCGATGTCGCGGTTGGCCTGGACGTTCTGCGTGTTCAAGCGGGTTTTCTGGAGGTCGTCGTAACGGACCGCGCTGGTCGGCAGTTCCACGGCCGCCACTTGGCGATTCTGCCCGCCTTCCACGAGATTGTCGACCCGCCGGACCGCGGCGAACCGCGGAGCATAGAGGTAGACTTCGTTGGTCGGCTGAACTTTGGTCTGCCCGTCGATCGTCTCGTAATGCGCGATGGCGTCTTCCATCTCCAGCCCGTGGACTTGGCCGGTGCGATCGACGCCGGCGGGCTGACCTTGGTCGCCGCCGTCGCGGAGATATTCATTGCGGGGCCAGGGGCCGGCGATCCCCGGCGGAGTCCAGGCACTGACCGGCTGATAGGGGATCGGCACGCCCAACTCCATGCCCGGCGGTCCCATCGGACCAGCGATGGGATGAACCTGGGAAGCCGGAACGGGGCAGTAACCGGGCATCACCACACCGGCTGGCGCGGCGCCCGCGTCACTCGCGCTGGCAGAGTCGGCGGCGCTGGGTGCGCCACCCACATCGCTGGCGGTGGCGGAACCGGCGGCACTCGGCGAACGGCCCGCGGGAGCCGGCGTAGGAATCGGCTCCTCGGCCGAGGTTAGCACGACCGCGTTGCCGGCGGGCGCCGCGGACGAATTGCCGGACTGGGTTGCGGCAACGCTGCTCGACGAGCCAGCGGTGGCGGCCGCGCTGACAGCGGCCGAGCCATTGGCACTTATGCACCGTCCACCGTCCACCGTGCAGCCGGCGGGGCTACGGCACGAGCAAAGACTGATCGTGCCCAGTAGCGCCAACGTCAGCCGCAGCCAACGCGGCGTCGTCGAGTGCGACGTGTTCGCCAAGAGTGCGCGGATCATGTCGACGGTTTATCCTTGGAAGGGGTCATCTGTTGGGGTGGCACGGCCGGCAAAACCTCGGCCTGCGCGGGTGGCGCGATGAATTGCGGCCGCGGCGCGAACCTCAGGAAAGGCGGGCAGCCAAACAGAAAACCGGCGTCGGGAGCTTCGCCCGCCATGGGTACGCGCCCGCCGATCCGCAGGATGGCCATCGGCCGTCCCAGGGCGTCGGCCACCGCCAGGGGATCGTCGCCCGGTCGGACTTCGAACCAGCTCTGCGAATCGGGATCCTGCCGGGCCGGCGTGGCATTATCCGGGTCTTCCAGATAAATCACGCGGGTGACAAACTTGCCGTGCAGCGCCAATTCGAGGTCTTCCTGCGTCAACTCGATGGGGACCGCGAAGCGCCGCTCCTGGCCGCGGGGCGTGTAGAGGCGGTTGACGATCTCGATGGTGGGATAGACCTCCAAGCCCGGGTTGAGCGGGATCTCGACGACCCGCATGCGATAGACGGCCCCGATCAACATTCCCACCCGGACCGACGGTTCTTGCAGCTCCTCGAACTGGCCGTTGGCGGCCAGGGAGATCAAGGACCCGCGGGGGCCCTTGATCTGGACGGGCTGGAAATAACCGGGCAATGGTCCGCCCCGCTGGAGTTGCTGGCTTCCAATCGCTCCCGGCGGCATGACGCCTTGATGGAGAAAGTGCACCGGCGGTTGCTGGGACAGAGCGGTACCCGCCCATCCCAGCCCCAGCGCGAGCAGCGTCGCCATCGTGCCGGCAACTCTTCGCAGATAGCAGCACATCATGGTCACCTGGCAGCGGGGCATCTCGAACAATCGCGACAAGGTTGGGGTGGGTCGAGCGAATCGAGCCCCACCAGGATCCAGTTCTTGCGGTGGGGCTCGCTTCGCTCGACCCACCTTACACTCTTTACTGCGCGGGCACCGGGCAAGGCGCGCCGGCCGGGGCAGGCGCGTCGACGTGGGCCACACTCTCCCGATTGTGGAAGGTGGTGATTCCCGCTTCGTCGCGATCGACGATGCGGACGTGATTGGCCGGCGCCGGGTAATGGAAGCCCGGTTCCTGTTTGACGTCGACCCGCACGTGGCTGGTCGGCGCCGGGATGACCTCGTGGGTGTGATTGGCGATGGTATATCGGTACATACCGGCCTGTATCCCAAGCGGGACATGCGGCGGGCCGGCGAGCCCAATCGGAGTGCCCGACATCGGCATGCCATATTGCGGGGCGTTCACGCCGGCGACGAAGCCCATCGGGGCCGGACCGCCGCCAGGCATCGGGCAGAAGCCCATTCCGCCTTGGGATTGCGCGTCGGCGCCCGGCGCTTCGAGATCCTTATTACCCAAGCGGACCACGGCCATGATGGCCCCGCGGCGATCGGCCTCGACGATCGGGTCTACGCCCGGATCGAGCCGCGTGCTGACCAGCGTTTCCACGCCCGCCAGGGCCAATTCCTGGAACTCCGGATCGGGCAGATAGACGACCTTGGTGACGAAGTTGCCGCTGAGCACCTGGTCGAAATCTTCCTCGGTGAATTGCACGGGGATGGCGTTATGGGCCAGGAAGGCGGCCGAACGCGGCAAAGTCGGCGCGACTTCGATCGTCGGGTAGAGCTCGATGCCGGGCCGTCCGGTAATGTTGCTCAGTTTCAGCCGGTAGATGGCAGCCTGGGGGAAGTTGTACCGGCCTGGGGCCACCAGCGGCGGTGAATCAAAAGCCCCCGGCTGGGCAATGTCCCATTGGATATGCATGCCGTCGGGCCCCACAAAGGCGATTTGCGAGGTCGGAGCGGGACAGCCCATTCCCGGCGGGACCATGGGGGCGATGACGCCCGGTCCAGGTCCACCTACGCCCGGCCCAGGCTCCATGACCCGCTCGGCCGGAGGGATATTGTTGGTAAAGGGGCCTTTGCACCCTACTGTCGCCAATGCGGCGACTAACCACCACGCCACAAAAGATCTCCTCATCGTGTCCCCCCCAATCTTCGGCCCGCTCCCAAGACCCGGATAATCTCCGGGCCTTCCACGGCGAGCGTGAGACGAATTGCCTGGTTTTCCTTCGGTGGTCGAATTCCTATTCACCGTCAGCACATTTGTTGCACGGTCGAGCCGCGCTGCCACGATTGACGTGGACCGAAAGCCCCGACCGACTTTATACTGCGAACGTTGAGGTCTGACGCAGACTTTGCCGGATGGGCAAAGTTTTGCGCCGCCACAAGCCGCGTACCGTATAAAAATCGTCCACAGGCATCGGCCGGGTTCCAATTCCGCACCGTAAGCCAATACTGCACAGGCAGATATGGCATCGGATGCGAGTTTTGAAACTGCGCAACGAAGCTGTCTGAGAGGTATTGGTCGACTTGTTACAACACGATTCTTTGGAAAATCCGGCAATACCCGCAAGATAATGCTCAAATCGCCCATTTTCACGGTGATCGTTCTGACGGGGCTGGCATTTGCCGCAGTGGTGGTCATTGCCCGGTCGCAAACGGCCGCGCGGGTCCCCCCTCGCGTGGCGCTGGCTGAGCCAGTGCCGCTCAATGCGGCGCCGATTGCCCGCGGCGCTTTCGTGCCCGGGGTCCAGGCAACCCAGATCCTCGAAGCGGCCATCGGCCATTTTGAGAACTTCGCATCCGTGGCCGCCGCGATCAACCTGGAGATCAATCTGCTGGGCTACGATCTGATTGGCTCCGGCATCTACCTGGAGCAAGACCCGCTCCATAGCCACCATGTGCGGCTGGAGTTGAACGTCCATCGCGGCGATCAGACGTTTACGATGCTTCAGGTCTGCGATGGCCGTTACCTGTGGAACTACCGCGATCGCGGCACGGGTCCCGAAGTGACGCGCATCAACCTGGAAAAGATCAGCCGCGCCCGAGAGCAGCGCGACGGACAGCCTTTTTGGCCCGGCGATCTCACGGGCATGGCCACCTATCTGCGGCGGCTCCGCGACGGCTTCGACTTCGGCCCCGTGGAGGACTTCCGCTCGCCGCAAGGCCTATCGCTGTGGAGAATCCGCGGTCGCTGGAAACCTTATTGCCTGGCGGTGATGCTCCCCGAGCAAAAGAAAGCGATCGAGCAGGGGCGCCCGGCCGACCTGAGCAAGCTGCCGGCTTACGCGCCGGATGAGGTAGTGGTATGCCTGCGGCAGAGCGATCTGTTTCCCTCGACGTTCGAATACCGCCGGACGTCGGCCGATCAAGATGGCAACCCAAAGACGGCCGTGATTACGGCGATGTGGCTCACCAACATCCGGGTGAACATCCCCATCGAACCGGTCCGCTTCCACTACAGCCCGGGCGACCTGAAACCCATGGACCAAACCCAATGGTACATGCACAATATCTACGGGGTCGCCGAGGCGAAGTAGGGGACAGGGGGCGGGGGCAGGGAACGGGGACGTAGGGCGGGTCGCGCGCAGCGAGCCCCACGAGCATTCTCCCCTCTCGCCCATGCGGGAGAAGGGAAGGTGGATACGGTTGGTGGGGCTCGCTGCGCGCGAGTCACCCTACAATCTGTTTGGTGGGGCTCGCTGCGCGCGACCCACCCTACAAGCTCGACCCACCCTACAAGCTCGGAGACCTGCCACCCTCAGGCGATTTATCTTCCCGCAAGCGGTTGGCCCACTTGCAGCCGCGGATCGCATAAGTCGATCGTCGGCGTGCCGGCATAGGTCGGCGGCGTCCAGTAGGCGGGAGTGGTCGAGTCGGGGCGGTTGATCTCGACAATGCCCAGATTGATTTGCATCGTCAACTGCGCGAGGGGACTGTGGATCGTCACCGCGGTCGGCATCACCAGGCCCGTCAACGGGTCGCGGCGATGCAAGCCGGCCTGGGCGGTGGCCACCAGTTGCCCGCGGGCGTCGTAAATGCTTTGCTGGAGCACCACGGCGTGGATGGCATCGATCACCGTAACGTGGGTCTGCGCCCCTTGCGGCGTTTCCACCATCGAGCGGATCTCGAGGCGATCGCCAGGCAGGGTAATCGGCCCTTGGTAGGGGAGACGCGGATCGAATTGCACGATCCCCAAGGCCTCGACCAGCCATTGCGGCTCGATGGGAATGAGCTGCCGGGCCGGACAGGTGGCGAACTGGTCGTGGCGGCAATAGTAGATCGCCGGCGGCTGGTTGCGGCGGACCCAAAACCAGAATAGCTGGTCGTTGCTGCCCAGATCGAGTTCGGGGCCGGTGAACGCGGTTTCCGCCTGGAGCCGAAATCGCATCGGCCGCTCGAAAGCCACCACCGCCCGCAACGTGGGAAAGCCCGGCCCGCTCAGCGTCGCCCGCATGGCCGTGAAGGATTGGATCTGCTGGCTGTTGGCGTTCACCGCCCGCATAACTTGTTCCAAGGTCGGCGAGGGAGGCAGGACGCGGGGCAAGGGCGCGTGGTACTGCTGGACCAATTGCGGGCATGCCGACCCGCTTGCTGCCAGCAGCGCCACCAACACAATCAGCCACGGCGCCCGCGGATGTTGCAAGTGGGGATCATCCTTGATCGAGTGTGGCCCGGGGCGTGCTATTGGAGCAGCCGGGCGAGTTCTTCCTGAATCTGTTCGATGCGTGCTTCGCCGGGAACCACGGCGGGGATCTGGTAGTTGGCGTCGCGGCGGGGACAGTAGAGCAGCAGCGACTGGCCGCTCTCGTCGTCGCTCTCGTTCTCCTCGAGCCGCATCACCCGGCGACGAACCAGCAACAGCGCCAACACGTAGCGCATGTCGTGGTTTTCGGGCTGGCCCTGCAACTGATCGAAGAAGTCGAGCATCACGTCGTTGGGGGCCCAATGCGTGCGTCGCACCTCGGCGCCGGGCATCTGCGACTTCCACCAGGCGACGGCGTCGGCGGGCGGACCCGGCCAGGCCTCGCCGGCATAGTCGAGACGTTCGACCTCGGCCCCCTTGGCGGTGAGCACCGAGTAGTAGGACTCGCCCGGCCGCAGTTCCCGGCCGGTGACGGCGCAATGTCGAGTGCAGCGTTGAACTTCGTAATCCATCCCGTCCACACCTTGGTGGGCTTGGCGTCGCCGACCACAAGACAGACCGTAGCGGATTCTATTTGGTGGGTCGTTGCGCTCGACTCACCCTACCAATTATCGCGGAGAGCGGCGTGAGATTACCCGAAATGGCCGTGGGACTCAATAGGCAGTAAATATTCGACTGTCGGTGCCGTGCGGTCCGATGCGAAAGCGGACCTTCCGCAGGCACTTGGGGCAGCAGCCCTCGTAGCCGGTCTGGTCGCGGTTGATGTAAACCCTTGCGTAGACGTCACAACAGGCAAAATGGATGCCCAGATAGGGACGCCCGGCGACACCGCGGTTCTCGCGGGGTGGATCGGAAGATCCGCTGCTGAGGTCGAGGTTTTCGCCGCTCATGCCATGGCACGCTCAAAATTCAGCCCAAAGCGCCCGGACCGCCTTCGGTGGGCGCCCCCGCTTGCGAGGGCGTTTCATTCGCCCGCATTGTTCCAAAATTCCCCAGGCCCGGCTAGATCAGCCTTGCGGCGAGGGGCCAGAGCGGGCCGGCCCTCGGGCAAAAGCCCTCTGGACAGGATCGGAGAGCCTCGGTAATCTGACCGCCCACGAATGGCCGCCGCACGACTGGCGGCGGTCGGGATATTGTGAGCGGTTGGGAATGATGCGGGCCATTTCATCGTACTGCGGCACGTAGCATTCCAACCGCGCAGAGCATAAGACACTTTGGAAGGAGGCCAGCGAGCGATGAACTTCTTTACATGGATACGCGAGGGAGTGCGGCAGGCAGTGCTGATGGGCGTTACGGATGCCGTCGACGGCATCGGCACTCCTCCCAACGGTGACGACATGAGCCAAAAGCTGATGGAACTGGTCCGTAGCGGCGGTCCCAGTCTGGAAGGTCCGGATGCGGCCACGGCGATCGCCACTCTGCCCAATTCGCCGCCGCGGCGTCGCAAGCTCGGCCGCACGCTCAGCGAGATCCAGGCCAGCGTCGACAAAGACCCGGAATGAGTGGGCAGGGAGGCAAGGGGCAGTAGCGGTCGTTTTCTGCCCCCTGTCCCGTCAATCGTCCACCACTTTTTCCCCCTGTCTCCCGGCCTTCTTAGCGGCGGATTCCTTGGGAGAAGCCGGGACCGTCGCGGTAGAGATACGCCTGCCGCGTGATCGAGGCGCGGAGCTTGGTCTCCTCGAACGGTAGATCGGTGTCCAATAGGCCCACGTCGTAGACCAACCGATCGGCATAGCCCGGCAACAACAAGCGGTAGTCGTAAGGCATCTTATTGGGGATGACCCGATTGACGTGCTGCCGAATGACGGTGGTGCAGTTGTTGGTGAGGGTGTTGTACAGTTCCGGCTTATCGGCCAACTGATTGACCCGCCGCATCATGTCGAGGAACAGCCGCCGCGACTGCTCCGCGGTCAGCCGCATGCGATACAGGTAGACTTCGTTGTCGCGAACATTGGCGCGCAGGCCGATCAGATCGCGTTCGTCGCCCACGACGTAGGTCATGGGGTAGTGGCCCAACAAGCCGGCCAGGGCGGAATAATTCTCGCCTTTCTTCCGCCGCACTTCCGCCGAGACGCCGATGTAATCGCGGTCAGCAAAGCCAAAGCTGAGCATGGTATGGGCCAGCGCAGCCGACCCCGGAAACGGCACCAGGATAAAATACGTCGAGTCGAGCCGGCCCAGGTCGAACGTCTTGTCGTAGTAGCGGACCGTGTAGTCGTCGGCCGAGCGGTACTGGCAATTGCGAATGTTGTGGATGGTGACCTGCGGGCCGTCGATCTCCGCCCGGGCGAGCACGGCCTGGTCGGGCGACCATTGTTCCTCGTTGACCGTGTGCAGGCTCGCGCAACCGCAGAGCGCCAGCGCGGCGAGGCCGAGCAGAACCCAAGCCGCCAGCCGCGGTTGGCAGCGCAGTGCGCAAGCGGGAGTAGCGCCCGAGTGGATTCGCATCGCTGCCGCGTGGTGTGAAGGAAGGGGAGAAAAGGATCTGTTTCCAGCGGGGCGATGATTACCCGAATTGGGGATTTGTTGCAAGGTCGGCTGCCGGGGGCGGTGGGCCGGGCGAGATTCATTTTGGATTTTAAATTTTGGATTTCGGATTGCTGCCGCCGGCCTCCTGCCGAGTCGAACAGTCGAACGAACGGCCAAATCACCGTAAACGGCAAAACGGCAGCAGCGGCGGGACAATTGCCGGAAAGCGTTGCTGGGAAGCAGTTTTGGATCGGAGAAAGGCGACCGTTTGCAGTGGATGGATACATCCCTCCGTTCGAGTGGTGCTATACCGCTGTTCGAGGCGCCGGATCTGGTGCGCGTCGCGCGAGACGAGTCCCTTGCTACTCGCCCCTGCCAGTAGCGTGGCACGGCCTTATCGGCCCGGCCGATGCGCGCGCTGCGGGAAGTGTCGATGCTGTACGAGGCCGGCTGCAAGAAGCACGGCGACCGGAACTGGGAGAAGGGCGTCGACTGTCATGCCTATGTCGATTCCGGTTTGCGGCACCTGAGCAAGTTCGCGGAGGGGCAGATCGACGAGCCTCACCTGGTTCGGGCGGCCTGGAACATTTTGTGCCTGCTGGACACGGTGCTCCGCATCCGCGACGGAAAACTCCCCGCGTCGCTGCTGGATTTACCGCTGGACGAGATCGCGCTGTTCTCGGGAAACATGAAGAGGGAATGATCTGTTGCGGCGTTGCCAGTCTTGTGGCCCAATGTCCCACCGCCGTCCTAAACAGCGATACTCGACCCCCTAATCCCTTCCAAACCATTATTATTGACCGGGGGAACTCGTGCCGGACTTTTCCCCTTTTTTCCCGGGCTTGAAGACGA